>Ga0315293_10003399_pt1 | contig 15336 bp, 3 predicted proteins | sample YL17G13_20_MG_FD_203071 | JGI IMG/M metagenome (GOLD analysis project Ga0315293, IMG submission 203071) | Sediment microbial communities from Yellowstone Lake, YNP, Wyoming, USA - YL17G13_20 | ecosystem: Environmental > Aquatic > Freshwater > Lake > Sediment | place: USA: Wyoming | collected...
CGGGAGGAATTGAAGGCCCATACCACTATGGGGCATTTCTTGTGGGTTTCTTCCAGGAGCTTTCCCATGACTATTTCGAATGCACATACGGCAGGGTGATGCATTCGATGCGCGCAATGATCTTTGAGCCGTCTAACGCCAGCTCGCTTGCGCAGAAGGAACGCGTTCAAAGGTGGGCCAAGGGCGTAGTGATATATCCCTGGCACATATTCGGCCCGGGCGTTGACATGCAGCAGAGATATCTTATGAGTATATGTTGCGGCATGTATACCATAGGGCTCGTATTCGCTTCTTGGCTTGGCGTGCTCGGAGTGGCGCAGACCTTTTCAGGTATTGCCGACAGGATATATCCTGTCCCGAGGCTTCTCGAATACAGCTCCCAGACATTTGATTTCATCGGACAGGCTCAGTGGTATTCTCTCGTCTTGTTTGGTTTCATGATAATAGCTATGGTTATCATGACACAGATATCTACAAAGGCCGAAGCAGAACATTACGGCCATGTAAGCATAGAGAAGAAACTGCGGCTGCTGTTTTTTGGAAACATGAAATACCTTGTCAATATTGTCTATGATATTTTTATACTCTTCCGCGCGATATTCGAAAGGTCCGTAGCCGGATTTCCTGACATGCCGAGAAAGATAAGTGTGGTTGAGACGTCTATATATGCGGTGGTTAATGTGGGGATAGTATTTATCGTATATAATTTTGTATCTCCATATTTCGCTTTAGGATTAGGGCTTGTATTTGCGCTCATAACAATAAAGAGATTTCTTGGCATGTTCATCCCGACCGCATGGGCTATGACCGGCGCCATGTTTATCGCGAGCCTTTCTTCTTTTATATGGGTACCTGCGCTTTTAATCCGTTATCTTCCACAGACGGCTTCTTCAGTTTTCGTGCAGGAACTGCTTCCGCCGTTCTTAGGGCAGCCGATCATATATATGCTTGTTTCCGGCTGGGCGGTAACAGTATTATCCATACCTCTTGTCATGTATTTTCTCAAGAAATCGGCATATCTATATAACCTGCTGAATATGGTAGATTACAAAAAAGGGCCCGTGCAATGGGGCGCGTTTAAAGAGACGGGCCAAACCACTGCCCGCCCGACATTGATACAGGCAGCCGTGGGTGAGAAGTCCACATTCATAATAACCCTGCTTTATATTATAGGTTCGGGGCTGTGGTGGTCCAACTACTGGCAATTTGTATGGGGTGTTATTATATTCTTATCGTTTGCCGTGGGATTTTTCTCTACCTGGTGGACTGCCAAACCCAAGTATTTGTTTGTAAATGGCGGGACAGGATTGACCAATTTTATCAGATCTGTACCTGCCCTTATAAAAGATGACGTATTATTATACAAAAGGGTAATAAAAAAAGAGAATGACATGGTATTGAAGGCAAAGCTTTGGGTCAATTTTACAAGTAATCTGGCTTTTACCACAGGGTTCTTATCTGCCGTATCTTTTATCGTAGCGCCAATCATTGCGCTAAGCATATGGTATTCAATAGGGATAGTGGTGGGCGGTTTATTTATCTTTGGAGTTATCTTTATTTTAAAAGGATTAATAAGATTAGATGCAGATACAAAACTAAGAAAAGCTTTAGGTTATTTATATTTTACCATAGGATTAGTGTTCACAAGCCTTGGCATAACGTGGTTAAGGCTTAACGGATATGAATGGATGATTCAGCACGATTGGGGTTATTTAGCTTCATGGCTTCACGGAGGCGGTATCGGACAGGATTTCGGTATGGTGTCCGCGTCTTTCGTAATACCGGGGCTGGCCGGCTATGCCTTGGCATCTTTGTTTATAGTTTTAGGATGGCTAGTAGCTAATTTCGCGTTTTTAAGGGAAATGTTTATAAAAACAAGCCCTGTACTTGGCGCAAAGATCAGGCAGAGAATATATGACAGGATCTCTGAAAAATTCTCAAAAGAATTGCCAAATATTAGGGGATTTATCGATAGGACAAAACCAAGCGAAAAAGATACAGAAGAACTAAGGAAAGCAAAAGAAAAAGAGGTGAAAGAAGCCAAAGAAGCGCTTATGAACAGAATCTGGAATAGTTTGAGCGATAGGAATGAAAGAGTTCTTTTAGACGCGGCGAAAAACGGCAGTCTGGCAGAAGCCAAAGAATCGTTATATGAGGAAGCAGATGCACTATCAAAAAGAAGCTCTAACATTATTGCCGTAAATGTGCTTGAAAACAGGGCGTATGTGCTTGCAGAAGAATATATGGTTCGGCTGTATGAAGTAAGAAGCAGGGCGAAGGGCGAAAAAGATAAGCTTTCTTCAGAACTTTGGGCCAGTCTTACAAGAGAGGAGCAGGACGCCATCCTTGGCATAAAGAATAATGATGAAGCCAAGGCCAAAGAGCTCTTTTATGCCAGAATAGATGAAATCGATCATGCTAGATTCATGCGGCAAGCCAGCGCTTTGCTGGCTGAGAGGGCAGGGGCATTAGCCGAAAAATATCGCGGCAGATTGCTTGGCCTGAGAAAACGGCCTAATGTCAATGATCCGGGGGCTCCTGCATTAAAAGCTAACCTGATCGAAGAGATGTGGAATGAATTTAATAAAAATGAAAAAAAGCTGATTGCTGTCGCAAATGATGAGACGCCGAATAATGCGCTTAGATCAAAAGATGAAATTTATAGGAAGGTAAATTGGCTGATAGAAGAAAAGAATGATCAGGGAAAGGAAGAAATTTCCAGAAGGGAAGCAGAGGGATGGCTGGTGGAAAGAACGCGTTCACTTGCCGGGCGTTTTTCAAAACGTCTGCGCGAATGGAGGGCTCTTACAAGAACAGGCGATGCACAGGCTCAAGCCCAGAAAGATGCGCTCGTCGAAGATATGTGGCAGAAGCTGGATAGCCTTGGTTTTTGGGGCGTAGTTGGGATAACAATAGGGTTTGCCGGTCTTATTACCGCGCCGTTTGTGATATTTTTCTTGGTGAAAGTCCGCGGAGGTTTTAAAAGAGCAGCCGTTCTTTTAACCGGCGAAAACATGAATAACACGGCTCGAGCCAAGGAGAGATTATTTAATGAAGTAAACAAGATCAGCATCGATAATTCCAACGAATTATTGTTCAAGAATGTCAGATACTTGGCAAACAAATTCAGAAATGAATTCTATGCTGGAAAAGCAAATCTACAGAAAGATCTATGGAAAGCACTGGATAAGTTTCACATAATTCGCTTCCGACTTAACGGTGGAAAGTCGGCGGCTATCGATTTAATGGCAAGCGAAAGCAGCGCCAGGCGCGAATTATATAATGTGGTCAAAAGGGAAATGTTGGCGGATTCCAATAAAAAAGTACACAAGATTTCGCAAAAACTTGCCGCAAAATTCTATAAGAGATTAAGAGAGGTAAGGTATCTTACGGCCATCAAGGACTCAAATGTCAGCCGGGAGAAACAAAATCTTAGCGATAGGATATGGCAAAGCTTAAATCGCGAAGAGCAGGGCATGCTCGTTTATTTAAAAGATCACAACAGGGATGCGGCAAGAGAGTTCTTGTATTCAGAGACGGATAAGGCCAGCAAGCGTTATTCAAAACCGATTGCCGATAAACTTTTAAATTGGCAAACTGAGTTTATTGTAAAGAGATTTTATGAAAGAATCCGCGAAATAAGGAAAGCCATGTCTGAGACAGAAGATCCTGCTGAAAAAGAAGAGATCGAAAAGCTGAAGGCCGGCCTCATCGATGACATATGGAATGATCTTGACAATCCTGAAATGATGGCCTTGGTTGATGTAAAAGGCGGCGATATAACAATAGCAAAAGAAGCTTTGTATGCTAAATTTAATGACCTTGTCAAATCAGAGTCGGCCATGCGCGCCGAGAAAATAAGAGTGAATATATCAAAAACTTTAGCCGGTAAATTTGCGGAGAGAATAGAAAGGCTGGAAAAGCTGGCGAATGACGGCAATGAAGACGCCGATACCGTCCGGAATGAGCTTATAAAAGACATGTGGAGCAGTCTTAAAGATGAAGAGCAGGATGTTATCCTTGACGCCAGAGATTACAATCTTGCCGGTGAGGATTCGGAAAAATACATAAAATTGGAAAAAGATATGAAATTGGAAAAAAACATGAAATGGGAGCTATATAATAATGCAAGACAGTACAGCAGGCGCGTCGGAACGATCAAACAGCTCTTTAATTATCTGGCGCCTGAAGGAGCTGTTCAGCCGCAGCAATCGCCTCAACCTCCCGCGACGTCGGCGGTGGTGATGGCGAAGGCGAACGATCGGTTTGTACTTGCCACGGCTACGGTGGGCAAAATCGACGGCACTATCCAGTTGCTATCATATAGCGCGGAAAATACGGAACGCGCGCTTCCGGTCATGGATGTTGAAAAAGCGTTCAATGCGCTTATCCGGAAGACGGTAACGCTTAACGGTTTTTCAATGGATGCCAGAACTAAGATCGAAGCAATGATAGGAAACGATGAGGCCAAGCGGCAGGAACTGTTGAACGGTAAGATGATACGGATAGTTACGGGCAATGACCGGCTCATGCATTTTACCGAGGATGCGAACATGATTACAATCGACGCAGATGCGCTTCTTTATAACGATCTATTGTTCCTTGAATTCATACATGAACTCATGCACGCGAAATCCGCAGCCACCCAGACGAGGGCCGGTCCTCTCGACGCCAACGAGCAAATTCGCGAAGAGATCGAAATTACCACGAAAGAAGTCGGGTTATTCCTCACACTCCGTCCAGATGTCCAAGCCGAGAGCATAAATATTCTCGCCTCAAAGACCAACACGTTAGACGATAAAGAATTCTGCAGGATCCTCGAAAAAGCCGTAGCGGAAAAAAGCGTCACGCCGCTTGTTCAAGAGGAGATAGATCTTTATGTCTATACCAATGCGCTCATCTCGCAATATGCGGCCGCTGAAAAGGCTACGCTCGGTCTCCCGGCAGGTTTTGACGCCGCAGAGATCGATAAAGTCAAGAACACGATAGATAAGCCGTATACGGATATTTTGACCATACAACCAGAAGTTAAGGGAATGGATAATGCCGCAACGGCGGGTATATTTGCCGCGGCAATGGCATTAAAAGATGAAGCCGGATTAACGGATGAAGAAGCATATCTTAACGCGGCTGAAGATTATCATGTGGCTGTTCTGGATACGAAAGGTAACCTGAACGATGCCGAGAAGGCGGCTGTGCGTGAAATTGCCGCCGCAACCTCTCCGTTTAATATAACTTTCCAGGGCTTAATAGTGACGAAGGATGGCGCCATCATAGCGAAGGGTTATGTAGATACGACAGGCATATTCAGGATGAGGCAGGCTCTCGTAGATGCTGGAGTGACGGACGCCAAGTCACGCCCCAAACAATTTGTCCATTTAACGTTGGGGCGCATTACAAAACCCGTCGCGCCGGAGAAATTCAGGAGATTGCTGGACGCCGTAAGTAAGCTTAACGAGAAAAAATTTGGCGCGTGGAATATTAAGGCTATCAAAACCGGCGATTGTCCGAATGGATACAAACCGAAATTTGTAAATTTAGTAACATTGCCTCTCACCGCGCCTCGTTTAGTTACTGCTGCAGCTCCCGCGATTAGTCCGTCGATGACCGGCGAAGAGATATGGCAGGTCCTGAACAACCCGGAAGTTTCGAGACTGCCGGAATTAAAGGACCAGGTCACGTGGCGCGATCCGCAGACGGGTGTGCCGGTCACCGTCCTCGACCATGTCCGCAACCTTATAGCTTTCGAGAATGCCCTGAGTGACGAGATCCGCAAGGAAGACGGCAACCCGGCAAAAATTGTCGCCGGCAGGAAAGACAGGCGTATAACAGCGCCACTTAATCCGGACAATATACAGGCATTTGTGAATTATTACAGACAAGTTGCCGGCAGCCAGGGTGGCTCATACAAACTCATGCTTTTGAGAATAGCGCTCGCGCTTCATGATATAGGTAAAGTGAATGGACGCGGTGAAGACAGATACGGCTCACTCGCGTATTCGCGGCCGGTTATTGAAAAATTAAAAGCTGACGGCGTTATAAGATCAGGGGCCGATGCCGAACTGGTTCTCGCGCTCATCTATCTGCATGACACATTCAATACAATGCATTATGGTGAGCCTGTGCCGGCTGAGATATACGAATATCTTGGCAGAATAGACGATAAGAAGAAAGCGGCCGTTGATAAAGCCGCGTATTGTGAGCTGGCGCCTCTACTCTACATATTTGATCTAGGCGCCGTCGGGACAGGAGTTGTATCCGATAATCACCTTGCTGATTTTAAGTATTATCTGACCCCGTCGCACATCGATAGTTTGATAGCCCATTGGCCGCAGATCCGCCTTCAGGGATTCTCTGCCGAAGGGTTCCTGCCCATGAACTTTACCGCACAAGACTATAGCGCCGCGGCGGTTGTCGCGACACAGGAGGGCATTGCCCCGTCGGTAGCGGCTCTTACCGAGACAGAGTTGGACCCGGATAAGATCAGTCCTGCGGAATATGGAAATCTTCAGAATGGCATCCTTACAAATGTTTCGATAACCGGCCATGCTATATTCATATTACGCCGCCTGAATAAACTATCGCCGCAGAATATGCTCAAATTCCTATATCTATTGAACAAAATTTATGAATCCTATAAATCAGGAGAACTGGCCTTCAAGGTCGCGTTATTTATTCCCACGGAGAACGATAATGTATTTGGAACTATCCTGAGCGAAACATTAGACAAGGTCACATTTAAGGATATAAGGGATATTTTCCAGGCCGGCGCGCCTTCTTTCGGAGAGTTATATAAACGCTTTGGTATACCGTTTGAAATAGTGGCCAATCCGGAAGGAAAGACGCTCCTTATACACACCGGCGCCGCGAATGTGCAAAATATAGCGAAGAACCTAGCCGCGGAGTGGGGCGACCCGGCGTTTGTGGACATACATGAGCGGGCAAGACAGATGGTGTCCGGTGAAATACCGTTCACCATGGAGGCATATTCGGGGCTTTTGAAGGATTATAAAGAATATCTCTTGGGCACTGACGAGCAGAAGGCCGAAAGCGCCGCATACCACATGCAGCCTGATAGGCGCATCGTTTATTTCTCCATGGAATACGCGCTGTACGAGAATACCTTCGCCGGCGGGCTCGGATTCCTCTCGGGAGACGACCAGCGCGGCAAGAGCGACATGTATGCTGCGAATACATGTGTCGCTGTCGGACTCGGATATCGACGCGGTTACTGTATTACGGAGGTAGGGGCAGGCGGCGAACAGATCGAGTATTATCCGGAAGTACCCCTGGAGAGATACGGCGAGAGGGTTAAGGATGCGGAAGGCAATGACATCGTCATAAAGCTGGAAATGCCAGAAGGAGATGCGCCTATATACGCAACAGCCTGGAGGGTAAGGATCGGGAGGACGGAACTATATCAGCTTGATACCGATATAGACTTAAATGACGAGAATACAAGAAAACTCACGCATAATCTGTATGCCGAAGATCCCAAGGACCCGGGAAGGGTGTGGCGCTTTAAGCAGGAATACCTTCTAGGTGTGGGCGGAATAAGGTTACTGGAGAAGTTGGGCATCCGGCCGGCGGCTATGCACCTTAACGAAGGCCATGCGGGGCTTGCCGCTATAGAATTGATAAAGAGCGAACTTGAATCGAGGGCTACGCGTTTAGCGGCAGCGAATGGGATATCCATAGAAAAAGGGACAGGGTTGCGTGAAGTGATTAGGAAGCTTATCGAGAATAAACAGGTCGATCGTTCCAGTATTAACTTCGAAAGCGCAAGGAAGGCCGTTGCTGCCAGGATCGGGTTTACATCACACACTCCGATACCGGAAGGTAATGAAGAATATCCGGCGGGGGTTTTCGGGAAATACTTCGGTTATTATTGCTGGTTCAACGGCATACAATACGATGACCTGACGCGCATAGCCATATATAAGAGTAAGGTCACGGGCGAGGATACGGCTAATCTATCGGAGCTTGTGCTGGCGATATCTTCCGAGTCGAACGCGGTCAGTGACCTGAATGCGAAAGTCGCGAAAGAACTTTATGACGAGCCGGGTATGTATGGCATCACGAACGCTGTGCACAGGGGATTTGTGCAGGCCAAGAGTTTGCAGGATCTATTAGACGAGAAGCTGGAGTATTTGCAGTCTCAAGGTCTCCTGACCGGACGTACGCTCGATAAGCTCAGCAGGGATGAGGCCCTCACGCTTCTGGGGTCCATTGGTACAGAAGAGATGATAAATACAAAACGGGAGATGAAGGCCGCCGGCAAAGCCGCTCTTGTGGCTATGCATAGGGCCAAGAGAAACGCGGCCGTAGAATTTCTGGCTCAATATTGGCATCTGTCGAAGCAGGAGACCGAAAATCGCCTCTTCAATGAAAACCTGGAAGGCATAAGCGTTGACGATAATACCTTCACAATAGTTCTCGCACGCAGAATGGCGTCTTACAAAAGGCTGGGCCTGATACTGGGTATAGACAATGCAAACTCGGTGGATGGAGAAGATTTTGAAGATCAATATTTATCAGAGCTTATAAAAAAGGCGGACGGAAAAGGCCTGAAGGTCCAGATAATATTTGCCGGTAAGGCCAATCCGTATGACGAGAAAGGGAAGGCCATACTTGCTAAGATACATAAAGCCATAATGAAACCAGCGGTTCCGGATTGGATAGGTAAAATATTCTTCGTCCCGGATTACGATCCGAATACAGCCAAATACCTGATGATGATAGCCGATATATGGCAGAGCAATCCATTGCGTCCCCTCGAGGCGAGCGAGACGAGTTTCATGAAAGCCCTGGATAATATGGCTCTGGATGTGTCGACGCCGGATGGCTCCATGCTTGAGGATAGGAGCGCCTTCCTCTTCGGCAACTCACCGGAACTCATCCGGGAATACGAAGAGCTGCAAATAATAAAAAAGGCCCGCGGGGAAGACAACCCGGAATACCGCAAGAAGCTTAAAGAGATACAGGCCAAAGAGCTGCCCGAACTCATGAGTCTATACGAGCGCCTCATGGATATGTATAAGGACAAAGAGGCATGGGCTGAGAATATGCGTAAAGCCGTAGCGGAAGGCATATCATATTTTAATATGCCGCGCTTCTCTAAGGAGTACAAAGAGAAGATGTATATGAATCTTGTGAGAAGGGGCCAGGAAGAGGATGCGAAATTTGAATCGGTGCTTAACGAAGCGAGAGAAGCCGCCAGGCGGTCGGGCGCGAAACAGCCTGAAGCCGGGCCTCTTGCTACGCAATTGGGTCGCGGCGCGGTTGCGACACTCCTTATGATAAGCGGGGCATATGGACTCATTGCCGGCAGCAAGGCTACGAACGGTATTATGCAGGCCGGCTTAGGCATTATACCTACGTCTATTTTGATCGTGGACGCGCTTTTCTTATGCGCGGCGTTTACGATCTTTTACATTCTTACGATCGCGTTCAAAGGTTTTGCGGCTCACCCGACGAGGGCCGGGCCCGGGGTCATTATCGGTGTTACCTCAGAGGCGATGCGTGACGCAGCTTGGCACAAGGTCAGCACGAGTCCTCTCATAGATATCGTCAAAGATGTAGTCATGGTTGACAATGCTAACGCCCTTAGCAAAATCGCTAAAGAGAAAGGTGCAGTAGGCGTCTTCATAGATAATTCGATACCTTTTGCATCGATGTCGAACGATCAGGTTGTCCAGGAGATAGCCGCTATAAAACTTACCCAAAATTACAATATCATCCTGCGCATGACGGATATCGATAATACCCTCCGCGACGAGATAGCCGCTACCATAAAGGCCATTCTTGACAAGCTGGGGCCGGTCGATATAGACGCAGCCGTAGCGATGCTCAGAGGAGGCGCTGCTTCGCGCTCTACGGATATCGCCGAAGACCTGGCCAAACTGCAAACCCTGGTATCCAATAGGAAGAGCAACATATCTGTGAAGGCCGCATATTACGCGCCGCTAGCTATCGATAAGGCGGAAATAACGACAAAAGCCGTTGTGCCGGTGACGACGGAGCAAGTGGCCGTAGCCAGTATATACAATGGTGAAGAGATGGCCGAAGCCGCAGAGCAGGGCATGGTAAACTACGTTATCTACGGTGATATAGCGAAGGACAAAAAAGAGGCGGAGGCAATGATCAAAGCCGCGGGCTATGCTGGGCCGAGCAATATGGTCGATTTTATAGACAAGCGCGATTATGCCTCCTACGATGAGTTGAAGGCAGCTATAATTGCCAGGGCAAGCAAGGCCCTGGGGCGTGAAATAAGAGAAGCTAATATAGGTATCAGGGCGGCCGCAGGCGAACTGTTGAAGAAAGGTGAAAAGCCGGGTGCTGAAAAATTCCTCGAGGTCCAGGACGTAGAGATGAACGGGACGAAGGTCCTCGGGGCCATGGGTTCTTATCAGGTGCTCATCAATATGGTGCTCGGCAAAGAATTGCCGCCAGAAGTCATTCCTGACAGCGTCAGGGGTGTATTTAAGTATCTGCCGCGCGCTCTGCCGATAGATTATGGACGTGAAATAGAGACATACAGAAACGCGATACTGCTGATCAGCGCAGCTGCTTAATAAAAACTTATCCACAAAGTAGGGCACACTTAAGTGTGCCCTACAGAACGCACTACGCAGTACGAAATATGTAGCCAGGGGTAGGGAGATACCCATACTATCCTCGCTTCCTTGAAAAGGCTTCGCCAAGCGGCCTTGATAGGAAGCGGGGATAGGCTACATAATGAAATTTCGACTTGACATATCGAATTTTCATGGTATACTCTCAGTATGGAAATATTGAGAACCCCGGAGATAGATTCCCTCAGAAAACTCATCAAAGATAATCCGATAGTCGCTATTTTGGGTCCGAGACAATGCGGCAAAACAACTCTTTCACATCAGTTTTCCTCACGGCAACATTCAGAGTCCACTTTTTTTGACCTCGAAGATTCCGGGGATATCCAGCGGTTACAGGATCCTTTACTTGTCCTGAAGGGTTTAAAAGGGCTTATTGTTATAGACGAGATTCAGCGAAGGCCGGATCTTTTTCCAGCCCTGCGGGTATTGTCGGATCGTTCGAAAGCGGCGAGGTTTTTGATATTAGGAAGCGCATCCAGGGATTTGATCAGGCAGAGCTCGGAAACCTTGGCCGGGCGTATCAGCTACATGGAGATCGGCGGTTTTTCTTTGGAGCACGTTGGCATCGAAAAGATGGAGAAATTGTGGCTGAGAGGGGGGTTTCCAAGATCTTTTTTGGCCTCAAGCGAGAACGTTTCCTACCAATGGCGGCATGATTTTATAGCAACGTTCTTAGAGCGCGATATTCCACAATTGGGTATAAATATTCCGGCTGCATCGCTTGGACGATTCTGGAGCATGCTCGCGCATTATCATGGTCAGATTTTCAACGCCTCTGAGATGGGCAAAAGTTTAGGGGTATCCGACCATACAGCGCAAAGGTATCTGGATCTGCTTTCCGGGACATATATGGTCCGGCAGTTGCGGCCATGGTATTACAATACTAAAAAAAGGATCATAAAGAGGCCTAAAATATACTTTAGAGACTCAGGTATTTTTCATGCGTTGCTGTCATTGGAATCAAAGAAGGATGTATTATCGCACCCCAAGCTTGGCGCGTCGTGGGAAGGATTTGCTATGGAAGAGACAATAAGGCGCCTTAGGATAAAAGAAGACGAAGCTTTTTTTTGGGGAGTCCATACGGGGGCAGAGCTTGATCTGGTTTTTGAAAAGAAAGGCAATCTTTATGGGGTTGAGATAAAGTATTCTGAAGCCCCCTCAATGACACCATCCATGCGCTCCTGCGTGACAGAATTATCCTTAAAACATCTTTGGGTGATTTACCCTGGTAAGAACGAGTATTCCTTAAGTAAAACCATCACGGTTTTGCCATTATCGAAGCTAACAGATATCCATGTATAAAAATCCCCGTTGAAAAATCATACCTTCTATTTGAAATTTCAAGTTAATAAAGAAGAAGCAAAAAATATTCCCGCGGATTATTTTCTATGCTATAATCATAGTCTATAAAAAGGAAAATATATGCGCGCTATTTTGAAATTGAAACGTCATAACTCTCGAAGAGAGGTGGAATTTGAGTTAAAATATCTCAAGTCTCTTACGGTTAAAAAGAGGTTTGAGATGATGTTTAGGAAAACTCGGGAAATAGTCAGCCTGTTGGAGAAAAATGGACACAGAAGGCCTTTTGAAATTATTAAAAGAACATAAGGTAAAGTTTATTGTTATTGGCGCTACCGCATTTCCTGTTCATGGATACGCGAGGGCGACGCTGGATATTGATATATTTATCAGGGCCACCGTGGAAAATGCCAAAAGAACATGGGGCGCTCTTAAAGAATTCGGTTATGATGTAACAGACATAAAAATTGAGGATTTGCTTAAAAAGAAGCTGCTTATACGACAATACGCCGTAGAGACAGATATCCATCCTTTCGTTAAAGGCATAACTTTTGACGAAGCATGGAAAAATAAGGTAAAGGCGAAGTTTGGATCTACGGCCACTTATTTCTCTTCTTTACGCGACCTCATAAAGATGAAGCGCGCGGCCGGCAGGCCACAGGACCTCCAGGATCTGAAATACTTAAAGAAGCTGAAGTAGTAACCTCCCCACCATTTTCGCAAAAAACAATAATCATAATTTACTGCAATATAAGCACTTACGCAATAATTAAAACATAAAAAAGTCAGAAATTACCTATTGACATACTACTGTGATATGGTATAATCATGTAAGCATTTAGTAAAGTCAGATACCAGTGGCAGGTATCTAAAATAGGCCTCGGTCTAAAGATCTCGGCACTTAGCCGACACCGTGGCTTAATAAACTTGGAGGTTTGAGTGTTTTCAGCTTGGCAAAATAAAACATTATCCATCAGGATCATAGCCCTAGTATTGGCTATAGCATTCATCCATCAAGATATAGTCTGGGCGCAGGAAGGCACACCCGTTTGGTCGAAGGGGACAAGCGGGTCTTTTAATGTAAAGACGCCTATTAGTAATAATGATTTAAATGGTAATGTAGCGATACCTCGAGATATAGCCACAGTAAAAGAAGTCTATCTCCCCTCAGAACGCAGAACGCAGAACGCAGAACGCAAGACGATTATAAACATCCAGGACGCTCACTCATCCCTTGGCGCCCAGGAATCCATATCCCAAATCCTCGACTCACTCGTCACTAACTACGATCTAAAGCTAGTAGCAATAGAAGGCTCATCCGGCTACATAGATACCTCGATCCTGAAGACATTCCCCGATGAAAAGATACGCAATTCTACCGCCAAAGCTTTAATGGCCAAGGGCAAGATGTCGGCAGGGGAGTTCTATTCGGTAACAAGTAGTAAGAATATAGCCCTATACGGCATCGAGGATAAGCCGCTCTACAAAGAGAACTTGGAAGAGTTCAGGCGTGTCTATGAGGTAAACCAAAAAGTATCGAAAGATATAGCCGGCCTCTTAAAGGCGCTAAATACCCTCCAGGATAAGCTCTACTCGCCTGAACTGAAAGCCCTTGAATCCAACTCAGTCTTAAAGCAGAACGGCTCTCTCTCGTTCACCCAGAGATGGCAGTATGTTCGTAATCTGGCAAATAAACTTAATGCAGATAGTAGGGCACACTTAAGTGTGCCCTACCGTAGCGACAGTAGCGCTCCAAGCGTCGACATAAAAAGCTACCCCAACCTCTCCAAGCTCGAAGAATCTATAAAGCTCGAGAAAGCAATCTCTTTCGATACAGCCAATAAGGAAAGGGATGCTTTAATAGACGCAATCTCCAAGGTTGCCACAAAGCCAGACCTCGAGAAACTCGTCCTAAAGTCACTCTCGTTTAAACAGGGTAAGATAAGCCAAGGAGAGTATTACCTATTCCTCCAAGGATTAGCCAAGGATTACTCTATAGACCCAGCCCCATACAAGAACCTCATCAGATTCACAGACTATATCACGCTCTACGAATCCATCGACCTACTCGAGATATTCGAAGAGGCTAAAGGTTTGGAAGACGCTATCAAAGAGATGCTCTATACCTCGCCCGACCAGAAGAAGCTCCATGACATAATCAAATGCGCTAACTTCATTAAAGACATATTTGAGCTAAAACTCACCAATACCGACTTCGCTGAGCTTGAAATCGGCCTAAAAACCTGCACCGCCAGCCATATCTCCGACTTTGTTAATAATGTTTCGGTAAAATATGGTGCCAATGGTGCCAACGATACCAACAGTAGCGCACCCTTAAGGGTGCGCTACAATGTGGATAACTCGGAGAACGCAAGTTACTCACTCGACAACATCTACTCGAATCTCTCCGTGGCGATGAGTTTCTACAGGACCGCTGAGAAGCGCAATAACGCAATACTCGAGAACACCATAGCCAGAATGAACAAAGAAGGCCAGTCTGTGGCGGCACTAATAACAGGCGGCTACCACACTAAAGGCATATCTGAAATACTCAAAGCCAAACAGACCTCATACCTCGTAATCCTTCCTAAATTCGACGCATCTAAAGGTGAACGTCCGTATGTAGCGATACTAACTAATAAGGCGGACAATGACTCTGCGCAACTCAAACTGTATACATTCATAAAAGAGATAATTGCTACAAGTCTTAGAAAGGCCAAGTCAGAAGGCAAGAATGTCCACAATATCGCGGAATTGTGGATCGAGAGTTACAGGGCGAATTACGAGGAGCTTGTGAAGACAGGGCTAATAAGAGAGGGCCCAGGGTCCCCCGCCCACGAGGCAAATGGCGGGGCAGGCAGGGTCCAGGGTCCTGTAACAAACCGTGTCGACCGACCCGGTGCTACCGACCCGGTCGACCAAGGTCATAGCGATGCAGGTGACGACACTATCGCCATGGAAGCCAATTTCCCGCGAGACGCCGTCTCGTCTGTCACTCCGGCCGAGTTTGCCGATGCGGTGAGGACAGAAGAGCATTCTATGGCGCCGCCTGCCGATATGCTTACGACAGAAGCAGGAGCGCTGCGCCAACAGGCCGGCGATGCCAAAAGGATAGCGCTAAGCGCTGTTGCGCAAATCATAATAGACGGGGTAGAGAATAGAGGCCAGTTACCCTCCAACTTCAGCGATGAATGGCTCAACGGCATTTTGAAAGCAAAGCCGGTGTATAAAAATCTTTCCGCGACTGATCAGGCTGTAGTAAAGGACATGGTGAAAGAAGCCGTGATGCCGTTATTCGGGAAAGTGTCCGAAGCGCCTACAGTATCGCCGGCTGCGCTTTCGCCGGAAAACATCAAAAGTATTTTTAGCAATTATTCTTCAATAATGGGAGCGGAGAGATCGG
>Ga0315293_10003400_pt1 | contig 15336 bp, 25 predicted proteins | sample YL17G13_20_MG_FD_203071 | JGI IMG/M metagenome (GOLD analysis project Ga0315293, IMG submission 203071) | Sediment microbial communities from Yellowstone Lake, YNP, Wyoming, USA - YL17G13_20 | ecosystem: Environmental > Aquatic > Freshwater > Lake > Sediment | place: USA: Wyoming | collected...
TATGACGATTTTTCCGAAGGAATAATGGATGATAATCATTTCGGCGGCTCTATCCCCAAAACTTAAAGGAAGGAAATGGCCAGGGACGGAATCGAACCGCCGACGCAGAGATTTTCAGTCTCGGAGTGAAAATAGGAAGCGATCGTATTATCAATAACTTGCCGCTTCAATCTCTGCGTCATGTGCCCAAAGCGTGCCCCTCATTGTTTTATATCAATAATTCCACGGCCCTCTTAGCCTGCTCATCGCTTGAGTGGCTATAGATCAGCGTCGTGGTTAGCTTCGAATGGCCCAGGATCCTGGCCACGGTCACCAGGTCCACGCCCTTGGCCACAAGCTGCGAAGCAAACCGATGGCGGAATAGGTGAAAATGGAAAGGGATCCCGGTCATTTTCTCAACCCCGTCCACCGTCCGGCGGAGCAGGTCGTGCTGGCGTCGGTTCGGGATATCAAAAACATATTCGGTCTTCCGGGGCTGGGCCTGGATAATCGCCCGGGCCGTAGAATTGAGGGGAACGGATCTGAGTTTATCTCCCTTACCTCGAACAATGGCCCGCCCTTCCTGGATGTCCGCCCACCGGAGGTTGAGGATCTCGGACTTTCTCATGCCGGTATTGAGGGCGAGCCGGGCCAGGTCGTGGAAAAGCCGCTGAGCCGGCGAGCGGGCTTTCCGCCCCAGCTCCCGGGCGGCCGTCAGGATCTTCTTGACTTCCTTATCGGTGAGGGGCCGCAGCGCCCGATCCTCCCGGTAGAAGCGGATCTTCCGGAGGGGATTGTCTCCCCGAAAGAATCCCCAATCCTTGGCCCGGTAGAACAGGCCCCGGAGGATCTGGGCATAGCGGTTGATCGTGGCCCGGCTGAGGCCACGGGCGGGTTTATCTTTCGTAGCCTTCGATAACCCTTCCTCCCGGAGATGGCCGCGAAGCTGCTCTGCCTGCAGGGGAGTGAATTCGGAGAGATGGACAATATCCTTGGATACAAGCCACGCCTTAATCTTGCCCAGGCGCTGCTCCTCCCGGCCGGCCGAGGCCGGATGAGACGACTTGGCCCACTCGACATAGGCTTGAATAACGTCCTCGAACCGCGGCTGTCCCTGGCCGTGCATGGCCAGGATCTTGGACCGCTCATCATCATGCTTTTCCTGGGCCTCGGACTTAAGGCTGGTGTGGAGCGCCCGGCGATATCGCTTGCCGGCTACCCGGAGATCAAGGAAGTAGTGCTGGCCGCGTCGGCGGAGAGACATTAGTGCTTGTCTTTTTGAGGCTCAGATTCGACTTCGGGCTGATTTGTTTCTTGCCTCTTTTTCATCTTCGGCCTCACCAGCGGCGGCGGTTCCTCTTTCTCGGACCAGAGAAAATTATCCGACTCGCCGGTTTCAAGATCAACGTTGAGGATGACTTTAAGAGGCATGGATTATTTTAAAAGTTTATTTAGTCTTTTTGGAAATGCGTTTATATATTTCGTATTCGCGGTTGCCGGAGACGAATTGGCTCGTAAAATTCGGTATTTTTCTGATGGTATTTGTTGTAGCGGTTGTTACTGGCACCTCTGTAAACGTCCACGCCACGCCGCTCGAATATTTGATTTCAACGGTGCCTCCGCTTGTGACATACGTTCCTTCGAAATGGGTTTGGTCCCAGCCGGTTCCAAGGAGTTCATTGACGATCAGTTTACCGGCTATATATACAATGAAGTTCGAACTATAATGCGTATATGTTGCGGTGATTTTGACCCGCTGCACGTATGTCGGCATATCAAAGACATTGTCCCCCGCCCCACTCATGCTCCAGGTGTTTCGGACGGTCAATCCCTTGGAGCCTTGCCCGCCCGCCGTGTTATTAAAGATGATGTTCACCCCGCCAGCCGAAATTGCCTTGACCAGCCCAGATGTATCTATTGTTGCCCGGGATGGGGCATCGCTACTCCACGTTCCGACTCCTGCTTTAGTTGTACCATCGGACATCGTGACGGTGGCCGTCATCTGCTCCGTCTGACCAACCAAGATGATCGAGTGGGATGAAGTAACCGCGACGCTCATTATCGTTGGAATTGGCGTCGGAGTTGTTGGATTGCTTTTACAAGAAAGCATCAAACAAAATATAGCCAAAATACAAGAAAACAAAAAAAATCTTTTCATATCAACCCCCCTGTTTATTATTTTGTATTTTCTTTTTTAATTCTTGCTGAACATCATCCGGAAGAATATTGATTAACTGCTCGGCTATTTCCTTGGCCGTATTTTCTTTGCTCATTATTTCGCCGGAAGGCAAAAGCGCAGAAACGGGTTTTCCAAGAATTTTAGCAATTCTATATAAATCAGCGACGTCCATGTTTCTGTGTCCATTTAATATTTTACTAAGCCATGATTCATCCATGCCAAGTTCAATGGCAACCGCCTTTTGACTAACCCCCCCCTTTTTAATTTTTTCTTTTAAATTGCGATAAAATTCCGAATAACCCTCGGCGTCTCTTTTGTCGCTACCCATTTCCCTAAATGAATTATTTTCCAGAATTGACCGTGTGTCAATAGTCATTTTGTTTGTTTCCTATAGCTTGGCAAATAGGAAATATAATGAAATAAAGCTTGACAGAGAGTCATTTTAGGATTATATTCTTGACATAGAGTCAATAATGAAACACCCTCTCTCGGTTGTCATCGGAAAAAGGGGTATTAAACAGGCCGTCCTGGCAAAAGAAATTGGCATTACGCCTTCTTTTCTTTCGCATGTTTTAGCCGGCCGTCGCCGCCTGGGTATTGATAACGCCATTCGAGCATCTCGGCTTACTGGCATTCCCCTGGAGAAATTTTACAGATGACCCCCCTCCGGACGAAGGTTGAAGCGGCGGCCCTGCTCAAGATCTCCCCTCGGACACTTCAAGGGTTCATGGCCAAGCGGAAGATTCGGTACATCAGGGTAGGGGGGCGGGTCCGGTTCTCGGATGATGACCTGGAGGCTTTTGTGATTGCTCACCGGGTCAGACTCAAGATGATTTAGGTGCCTCATGTGGAATCACCTCCATGAATAACATAAATACAAACGTCGGCTGCTGGCAAGGAAAACACACGGCCGGATTTTCCGCACTTCTGTCCTCGGTCCAGACCCCGCCAAGAAAAAGTCTGGCCGCCGATCTCGGCGTGCCCTATAGTACATTCGATAATTGGATTCGCGGCCAAGCGGCATTCCCGCCCGATCGCATTCCTGACCTGGTCCGGGCCACGGGTGATGATCGGTTCCTTCGTTTCATCCTTGACCCGCTTGGCCTGGACTACTACGAAAAGCCGAATGGGAAAAATAATTCCCGGCTCTCCATAGAGCAGCATCAGCTCCTTGTCTTCATCCTTGGCGGAAAGATAGCTGAGGAAATCAAGCGCTCATTTGCCGACAAAAAGCTAACGGAAGAAGAAAAGAAAAAGGTTCAAGAACGGATAGACCAGGAAATCAGAGCCCTGGTGGAATTGAAGGGTAAGCTTGGGGGAGCGAAATGAAGTCCGCCCCGGCCCCCCAAATAGGTCAGAAAGAGCGTGCAACGCAGTCTGAGCCATTATCTGATGTCTGGACGGCTCCGGTAGGGGCCCGGGTTAAATGCCCCGTCTGCGGGCAAATTTTCATCAAAAAGAGGATGAAGCATTATTTCGGTGATAAGGATGTTTGCCGTTTTACCTTTTGGAATAGGCAGCGCATGGACTTCCGGACCATCAACCGGAAGCTGGACATCATCATTGAAAAGATGGGGGCATCATGACCACAAAAGAATTGACGGCTGAGTTACGGGAGGCCAAGAGACGGAATCCCGCCGCCTATTTGATCCTGTCTCTTGTAGCCCCGATTCCAGAGGCGAGAATACGTGACATAGCGGAAGAAAAAGTTAGTCCGACGGCCGCGGAAAAAATGATGCTTGAAGCAGCGAGGTAAAGATGAGTCGCCCCAAGTCGGAGAAAACAATCCTCCTGGAAAAGGAGCGGGCTATCCGCCAGGAACGCCGGGAGCAGAAGCGGATAGAAAGGGAAACCAAGAGAGCGGCGAGGGAACTCAAGCGTACGGCCCAAGAGTCCTATGACGCCAAGAACGGCGGTGGGGACCACGAGATGAAGTACTCAGAGTTCAAGCCTGCCCTACGTTGCAAGCTCTGCGGGGAAGGATCAATGGAGGTTGCGGTTTCTGGATTTGGCTTCGTGTGCTGGAAGTGTGAACCCGAGGCTAAGCTAATCGTCCAGTCAAAGGAAAACAGCGGGCCCGCGCCCGATTTACTTGGGCAAGGGAAAGAGCTGAGCGGCGAAAGGTGCGTCGCCCAGCTCCCCCTTTTTGAATCTTAAATCGGAAAAGGAGGAGATCATGGAAGAAAAAGAAAGCCCGATGAAGTTTTCCACGGGCGGAGTATTCAAATCCGCCGAGCGTCTCGCTCAGGCAATCACATCACTGGAAAAGGTTCACAACCTCATTGTCCCGGGTGGAGCAATCAGCGCGGAAATGCCCTTGCTTCATGCTGCGGGGATGTCGTTCGTGTTTGTCGATCTCGAAAAGGAAACGTATCCGATCGTGGGGAAGAGTGAGCGGGGGATGGGGAAGACGGCGCTCGACAGGATCGCGGCGGCCGCCGGCATCCATTGGAACCCGCACCTCTGCGGACGTGTCGATGACAGCTCCAGCCCCTATGTCGTTGAGTATCAGGCGGCCGGGACCTACCTGCAACTCGACGGGACGGAGAGCATGATCCACGCCTCAAAGCGTATCGACCTTCGGGCCGAGCGCAATGCGCCGACCGAAACCTGGGGAGCCGACGCGGCGGAGATCGCCAGGATTGCCTCAAGAGAAAATCGCGAGCCCTGGCCACAAATCCTCCAGCAGCGTCAGCACATCCTGAGTCTGGCCGAGTCCAAGGCCAAGAACCGGGCTATCCGTTCGCTCGGCGTCAGGACCGCTTACACGCCTGCTGATCTTGCTAAGGGCTTCTTGGTCCTTCGGCTCCAGTTCACGGGGCGCAGCGATGACCCGGAAGTCGAGCGCGAGGTATCTATGATGATCGCGCGCCGGGCACTGTCCTCACAGGCAACGCTTTATGGAAGTGCGGATCATGAGAAGCTACCGGCCGGGCCTCTTGCCAGAGTCCCGCGCCTAGCCGTCAAAGAGGAGCCAGGCGAGGAGGAGGAAGAGAGCGAATTCAAAAAGACAAAGAACGGCGCCACAGAACCGGCCAAGGCGATGACCTCGGCCGAGGATCAATCGAAAGCCGCCGCGCCCGCCCGCCCGCAGGATGATCCGCTCTTGATCTGCGGCCCCAAAGGTAAGGACGGAAAATGTCCGCGCAAGCCCGCCTCGGAATTTTCGGTTGATTCGCTGCGTTCAAAAATCACCTACATGGAAAGCAAGAAAGCCGAATGGGATCCAAACTGGGCGGAAAAAAATCAAAAAGAGCTTGACGCTATAAGAGCCTGGCTGGCATTCAAGGAATTCGATCCCCGGCAGGCTGAGCTCGGATTCGGCGGCAAGCCGAAGTCGGACACGGTACCTTTCTGATGCGCGTCCTACATCTCGCGGATCTTCATGTGTACTTGTCTGGCCCACGGGCAGGGGAGTGCCGTCGCGTGATCGACTGGATCGCCCTCAACGCCAAGGAGGTCAAGCCGAACTTTATCGTCATCACTGGCGATATCTTTGAGCGCCGGTCCTCTCCGCAGGAGCGGATCTACCTCGCCGAATTTTTGCGGGCGCTCGGAGACGTCGCCAGGGTTTTCATCATCAACGGCAATCACGATGACCGGGATGATCTTCGGCTGTTCCGTAAAGAATATGGATGGAATCTCCCCGTAGAAATCATCCTGGAACCGGGCGTGATAGGATGCCCAGGCGTAGATCTAGCATTCCTGCCTTGGCCATCGCTCGGGAATCTCGCTGCGAAAGCTGGGTCTTCCGAATCCATCGCGACGCGGCGAGAGATGGCGAGGTCTGCTTTGATCGACGTCCTTCGGGGATTCCGCAGCGCTCTTGACCCGAGCAAGCCATCCCTTCTTATCGCCCATGTATCCGTCACGGGGGCGAGCTTGGATAGCGGCCAGCCCGTTTCCGGGGGAGAGGAGATCGCGCTGACGGTCGACGAGCTCCTCGAGAGCGGCGCCGCCGGCGTCGCCCTCGGGCATATTCATCTCAGGCAGCAAATGAGATGCCTTGACGGCCGGCCGGTATTCTACGCTGGCGCCCCGTTCCGCGGTTCATTCGGCGAAGCCAAGGGGACGAAGGGCGGCTTGATCTGGGACTGGATCGACGGCGCCTGGAGAGTGACGCCCTGGGACGCGCCGGCCAGGCCGATGGTCCTGCTCGAGGGGAAGTGGATTGACGGACAACTCACGGGGCTCGAGCATGGACGCTTAGACGATGCTGAGGTCCGACTCAGGATTGAATTCCCGAGCGAAGAACGGGAAGTCGCCCGGATCCAAGCCGAGGAGATGAAGAAGGCCATCGAGGCTGAGGGCGCCCATTCCGTTACCATTGATGAACGGCCCGTCATCGTGACCCGGAGCCGGTGCGTTGAGATCGCAGCGGCCAGAACCACGATCGACAAACTCAAGGCCTGGGCGCAGTCCGCCGGGAGCGAAGTCCCGGAAGACGTGGAAGCCAAGCTCCAGGTCCTCGAGGCGGGGGTGGTGTCATGAGGCTGACCGAGATAAAGCCAGGCGTGGTCTTTGGCCGACTCACGGTGATCGATATTGGCGTCTCAATTGTCTCGAAATCCGGGGGCCGGAGAAAGGCATGGAAGTGCCTGTGTTCTTGCGGAAAGACCAGGTTGATTCGGGAATATTCTCTTCGTTCAGGGGATACCTCATCTTGCGGATGCCTCCACCGAGAAATGGTATCGAAGATGACATCGAAGTTAAACCTCAAGCACGGACGATATGGCACACCTGAATATAAATCCTGGCAGATGATGAAGGAGCGCTGCTATTACCCTTCTAACGATAGTTATAAAAACTATGGCGGTCGCGGAATAACCATCTGTGAACGCTGGCGCAATTCCTTCGCGGCTTTCTTTGAAGATATGGGCCTGCGGCCTGGTCCCGGATACTCGCTCGATCGGATAAATCCAAACCGGGATTACGAGCCAGGCAATTGTAGGTGGGCGACTCCGAAACAGCAATTGAATAATCAGCGCGGAAATCGGAAGTTAACCATCAGCGGGAAGACGCGCACCCTGCAAGAATGGGCGGATCTGACGGGTATCAACAGGTCTACGATTTCCTCGCGGATTGAAAATGGCTGGCCTCTCGAAAGGGCCATCAGCAAACAAACAGGAGGACCAGCATGAAGATCAATCGTTTGAAAATAAAAGGCTTCACCACGTTTCGCGAAGAAGCCTGCCTCGATCTTGAGGCCTTGGGTCCAGGGATAATCGCAATAGCTGGACCGAATGGATCGGGGAAAACTACCCTTTTGGAATCTATCCCCGCCTCACTTTTTAGGCAGACCCCAAGCCGCGGGAACATCGCGGCGATGGCCACGGTCCGGGACGCCAGAATTGAAATCATCGGCGAGAACGGCAATCCCTTTGTGATCCGTCTTGACGTCGATAATCAGACCGGAAAACAAGAGGCGATCATCCTCGACGGCGCCGGAGAACCGCTGGCCGGCCCGAAGGTCCGCGATTTTGACAAGTACATCGCAGAGCATTTTCCCGCGTTTGATGTTTACCTGGCCTCCTTCTTCGCATCACAGACCGGGGTCGGGTCAGTCCTCAAGATGAGCCGCAGCGATCGCCGCGCCCTGTTCGGCCGGCTGCTCGGGCTCGAGCGCCTCGAGGAGATGGCCACGGCGGCCCGGGAGCGGGCCCGACAGGTCGAAACAGGGATCTCTTCAATTCGGACAGCCCTCGAGGCCTTGGGTGACGGCGCGGTAAATATCGGGGCCCTCGAGGCGGCTCTCGGCGATGTCCGTTTCGATTCCTCTTCATTGGCCGACTCTTTGAAAAAGATAAAGGACCGTCTTCGCGCCATGACGGCCGAGCACGATCGTTTGGCGGCGGCTCGGCTCGAGGCGCAACGGGCAGAGAAAGCCGCCCTGGAAACCAAGCGCAGGGCCGATCGTCTGTCCCTCGAGGCCGAGGGCGTGCAGCGTGATCTGGCCGCCTTGGACGTAACTCTTAGGGACGCCCAGGCCATCCGGCAGCACGCCACGGCGACCGCGTCCCTTGGTGGCGAGCTCGAGGAAGTGAGGGCCCGCGGCGATTCGGCCGCGGCGGAAGAACGAAAGACAACCGATGAGGCCTCAACCGCGGATCGGGAAGCCTCGGCCGCGGACCGGATTCACCGGGATGCCGTTCAGGCAGCCGATGCTGCCAATACGAAAATTGACGAATTGAAACGCCGGCATGATCAAGCCCTGAAATCGACCGAGTCCGTTCCTTGCGCTGGCGCCATCGCCGATGAGAAGCGTGCCGCATGTTCGGCCCTGATCGGACATTTCCGGGTTCGTGATGAAGCAGGGCGAAATATCGTCGAGCTCGGATTCGCTATGCCCGGGCTCAACGAAGCTGTTCTCTCCGCCACAACGGCATTGAAAACGGCCGCCTCGAATTCGAACGCCGCGGTTACGCGAGCCCAAAAAGCCAGGGCGGAAGCGGAATCGCTCAGATCCGAATACCGTCGCCTCTACGACCAGCTAGCCAAAATGCTCGCCAAGGATCGAACCTCGCAGCTTGACCGGGCCGAGGCCGAGGCAGGGGTGCTGCGAGTCCGGCTACTCGCCATCCAGGACCAGGCCGCCGAGGCCAAGGTCGCAGCGGAGTGCGCTGCTGCAGAATGCCCGAAAATCGACAACAGTCTGATCCTCGAGGCTGAGGAGGGGGTTCGGAAGGCCGAACAGGACCTCCAGAGCGCGACACAAGCCGACCAGGAGGCGCAGCGGGCCGTGGCCAGGCTTGAGGCCCAGGTCGAGTCCGCAAAGGCCGCCAAGGCCAAGGCTGACGAGATGAGCGCCAGGATCACCCCCCTCGAGCAGGACCTTGCGAGCTGGCGATTCCTGGCCCGAGGACTCGGCCGCGAGGGCATCCAGGCGCTCGAGCTCGATGCCGCCGGGCCCCGAGTTTCCGGGCTTGCGAATGAACTCCTGGCTGACGCCTACGGGTCGAGGTTCCAGGTGCGATTGGAAACGCAGGCCGCGAAGGCTGACGGCAAGGGGGTCAAGGAGACCTTCGATATCATCGTCGTCGATACGGAGCGGGGGCGCGAAGGGAGCGGGGAGGACCTGTCCGGCGGCGAGAAGGTCATCGTCGGGGAGGCGCTCGGGATGGCCGTGGGCTTATTCCACGCCCAAGCGGCCGGCGTATCCCTCGGGACGGTGATCCGGGACGAAACTGTCGGCGCCCTGGATCCGGAGAACGGCGAGAGATATTTGGCGATGTTGAGGGCCTTCCTGCGCGTCGGCCACGTCCACCAGCTGCTCTACGTCTGCCATCAACCGGCCCTTATCGACATGGCGGACGCCGTCGTCCGAGTCGAGGACGGAAGGATCGAGGTGAAGTAAATGCCAAACCAACCGCGCAAATCTAATTGTCGTTTTTATTGCCCCAAGTGCAAGGCCGCCACGCCCCACTATCTCCGGGCGAACGGGGAGTCCGCCCTCTGCCTCGCCTGCGGGGACGAGCGGCCGGTCGGGCAGCTCGTTCGGGCCTTGCCCGCGCTTTCGGGCGGGCCGGAAAGGCGCGTGTAGTCATGTTCACAAGGCTGACTGCGACGATGCCAAACCCAAGCAGCCGGCCTATCTTTCATTTCTCTTTTCCCCGGGCCGTTCCTTTTCCTCCCTCCTTTCAGGGACGGCCCAACTCCCTTCCTCCCTCTATTCATGGCCGGGATGTCCGAGGGCTAGAACCCGGAGGGCTGCAAATCCGTCTAGCGGACCGGCGGTCCTCCCTCCCGGCCCACCTCTATGAGAGGCAATCATAATGGGTTTTACCAAACTGGATGAAAAAATCCTTCAGTCATCGATAATGGCGGAGAATCCCAGCACATTTAAAATCTGGATTTCGTTATTGGCCGCCTGTAAAGAAAGCGGAATAGCGTATGTCTCGCCGATCTACCTATCTACTGTTTGCCACATTCCGCTTGAGAACGTGAAAAAAGCAATTCATAAATTATCAGAACCGGACGAATTATCAAGATCGCTTACAGATGACGGGCGGAGGATTCGCCGAGTTGATGGCGGATTTGAAATCATCAATTATCACGTCTATCGAGCTGCTTCCCTTAGAAGCGCTGAGGCTGAAAGAAAAAGACTTTATCGTAAAGAACAGAGGGAGTGTCCGGACAAAGTCGGACGGAGTCCGGACGCCTCTGCTTCTGCTTCTGAAATAATTAAATATCTTAATGAGAAGACAGGAAAGGCATTCCGGCCCGATTCAAAAGGAACGGTCACTTTTATAAAGGCAAGACTGGCCGAGGGCCGAACCATAGAAGACTTCAAGAAAGTCATAGATACCAAAGTTTCCAAGTGGAAGGACAAAACCTGGACAGATAAAAGAACCGGCGAAGTCTGCCAGGGCAATGATTTTCTCCGGCCATCAACCCTGTTCCGGCAAGACAATTTCGAGGCCTATTTGAACGAAGGGCCGGCCGGATCACCTCCGGGGGCATGGGCCGAGAAGATGGAAGCGAAATTGAAAGCAGACCGGGAGGCTGAGGAAAAACCATGAGTTTCGATTTCAATCGTCTTACTCCCTCGGAATTTGAGCGAATCATTCATGACCTTGAAATTGAGACGGAAAAACTATCAGAAGAAAGAAGGAATGTCCATTTTGAGCGGCTCATGTATTACGACCCGGCGGACTTGAAGCAGGCGGTCAAAATTCTCATAGACACACACGCCTATAAGAGCTTCCCTTCGGTGGCTGAGTTCCGGGCCGCCCTGGATACCATCCAGAAAAAATCAAGCGCCGCTTCCCTTAATGAACTAGCCGAGCGCTATCCCTGCTCGAAATGTCATGGCGGCTTTATGGAGGCCAGGGTGATCTGGTTCGGATTGATCTATGACGCCCTGGTCTATTGTGATTGCGAGTCCGGGAAGTGGCGCCGAAAGCAATGGACGAAAGCAGAGGGGCGGTTCGGCCGGCGGAAGACTGAGGCGGCGACCGTGTTTCAGGTTCGACCGGCGGATCACGGGGACTGGTCGGATGTCATTGAATCCTATGTCATCCAAGCCCTAATGAAACCGAGACCGGGTGAGCGGGCAAGGGCGGAGGCACAGCCCGAACCGGAGCTCCAGCTGCCGACGGACGGACCGGCCGATGAGGACGATAATGTTCCGTTTTAAGGAATGTCGAAAATGTCGTGCGGTCAAAGAAATAGCAGAATTCTATGTTCATCCCAAAATGCTGGATAAGCATTTAAATATTTGCAAAACATGCACAAAAGAAAGAATTAAAAAATATCGCATAGAGCATCCAGAAATCTTGAAAATTCAGGATGATAAAAATTATTCAAAACAAAAAGAAAAGCCAGGCCATAGATTCAAGCAGATTGAAAGACAGCGGCGGTGGAGAACAAAAGAAATTCAAAGTGCCCATAATTATGTACATAAAAATATAAGAAATCAAAAGCCCGAGCTGTGTGAAAATTGTAAAAAACAGCGAGCGCGGCTTGCCCATCATCCAAATTATCAAAAACCACGCGACGTTATATGGCTATGTTTTAAATGCCATAACGCTCTTCTTGGGATAAAAAAAGCAGAAGGCCTTGGCCAGATTCAGGCGGAGCAAAGATAGTGGAAAACCTACCCCAGCTTCTTCATGAGCACATGGAGGCCCATCACCGCGGCCAGGGCCGGGCCATCCCGAGAGATGAACTGCTCAGGAACTTCGTCTGGCCGCTTGCCGGGAACGACATGGACGACCGGGAATTCAGGAAGCTCTACGGCCAACTGCCAGTGGCCGGGTGTGCGCGGGGGCTTTTTATTCCCGCTACTCCCTTCGAGCTCAAAGAATTCAAAGGCTATTTGCTCAAGAAAGGGATGAGCGAGGAAGCGGCGCAAAAACGGATCGATATCATCCTGCGCTTTTATCCGAGGCTAGGTTGGCGCGGAGCGGACCAGAAACAAGGAGAACTTTTTAGATGATAAAAAATTACACCTCGGGCGTCCCGGTTGAGCGGACGGTCATGAGAATAGAGGTCGCCCTCATCGGCGCCGGCGCCATCGGGATTTACAAAGACTACAAGGATGGAGTCCTGGGGGCGATATGCTTTTCAATCCAGGACCCGGAGAATAGGTTGCTTTCGGTCCGGCTGCCGGCCGATGCCAAGGCCGTTTATGAAGTCCTCCGGGCCAGGATGAAGCGGCCAAGGGGGGAGACTCTGAAAAAGTTGATGGACCAGTCGGCGCGGACTTCGTGGCGGTTGATAGAGGATTGGATAAAAATTCAGGTTTCCCTCATCGAGATGCGACAAGCAGAGTTCCTTCAGGTGTTTTTACCATACATCTGGAATGGGAAACAGACGTACTACGAGTCGTTGAAGGAAGGCGGATTTAAGGCCCTTCCTGAACACGTAGAAAGTAAGAGCAAAAGGACCAAGCCCGAATGAGCCCGATGAACCGCGCCCTCTATCATCCCGACTGGGAGCGGATATCACTCCACGTTCGGGAGCGGGCCGGCGGGAAATGCGAGCTGTGCCCAGCCAGGGTGGGCGAGCCTACGCGGAGCGGCGGTCCTATGGTCCTGACCACCCATCACATCAACGGGGACCCCTCCGACAATCGAAGATGCAATCTCATCGCCCTTTGCCAGAAATGTCATCTCCGGCTTGATCTGCCATTCAAATTAAAAAAACGGAGTGAGAGAAAAGCATGAAAAAAGAAAACCTGAGCGCCCCGATATCTTTGGGCTTTATAGTCTTCCTCGCCGGGTGCATCTTCGGGATCGGATACCTGACTGGTCACCGGGCGGGATATGACGCCGGCTCAAAGGACGTTGCCCGGATTGACCGACCGCTCCTGGATAAACAAGCGGATGAGATATCCGACCTCAATGACCGCCTGACCCGCGTCATGGACCAGCTGCAACTCCGGATCCAGGCCGAGACGTGGACCGCCCTGGCCTCCTGGTATGGCGAGGAATCGGGGACAGTGACGGCCTCCGGCCGGATCTTTGACCCGAACGAACTGATAGCGGCCAATTGGCACCTGCCTTTCGGCGCGGTCCTGGCCGTGGAGAACATCTCGAACCCCGAGTCCCCTTCCTATGGCCGGCGGGTCTTCGTCTGGGTGGATGACCGGGGGCCGGCCAAGTGGACAAAGAGAACCCTGGACCTGAGCCGGGGGGCCGCCGAAAAGCTCAGGATGATCGAGGACGGGGTGGCGATGGTCCGGGTATGGAGGCTGTTGTGAAAAAACTATTTTACTTCATCGTACTCGGGCTGGCTTTCTTTACCGGCCTGGGGCTGGGGAAGCGGAAGATTCGGCGGCGGTATTCAAAGCCGAGTCAGGGGGATTCGGAACAGGAAGTCCTAAAAAACGCAGGAGGTGACCTATGCATATAAGCCGCAAAACTCTCTTGGCCGTCGGCGGCATCCTGCTGGTGCTCGCAACGTTCCTCAAGGAACAGTTCGGGCTCTCGGCAGGATTCATGGCGGCCGTCTTGGGGCTGGGGACAGCTATGGGTTATGTCTTTTTTGAGGCCAAGGCCGACCTCAAGAAAGCCTTTAGCCAAGCGCACAGGTGGCGCGACCCCAAATTCTATCTGGCCCTGGCAGCCGTGCTCCTGGCCGGCGTCAATACGGTCTTCGGCCTGGCGCTTCCCGTGGAGGCTATCATAGCCGTCCTGGGGATCATCATGGCCGTCCTGTTCGGGAAACAATTGACGACAGCCTAACCATGGCAGGGAAGCGGAGGGGTGAGAGGATGAAAAAGAAAGCGCAATTGGCTCGCCCCTCCAACCTTCCCGGAAAACACCGAAACCGGAAAACGAAGATCGGGCCATGCGCCAGTTGCAGAGCACGGGGCCGCCTAATCCTCGGGTTTTGCCGTCAATGCTATGGGAGAGAGAGATACCGAGCTATGCATCCCAGAGCGCAGGATGGAATCAGGAAACATGGTCGAGGACGTCCTCGAAGGGGATCGCCGTCCTGGGTTGCGGACTGGCTTAAGCATCAAGCCGAAAACTATCTCCACTCCAACGCCGGCCACTTCGATCGCAACGGGCCCCGACTTTGGGTGCTGACAGAAGATCAGGTCATGGAGCTTTGCCGGATTATCTATATGGCGGTGAGCAAGCATTCTTCTACCTGGCATAAACGTCCAATAGATGAGCATCAGAAAAAAGCATGGTGGGATCGGGCGGAAGGGGACGGTCATTATCTGGATCGCCATGTTATGCCGGAGATAAAAAGCTGGACGAAATGATGACTGCCGATCAAATAAAGCAAATCCTGGCTGCCTCATTCCAGAAAAGCAATCATGCTGTTTTTATTGAATTCAGAACCGTGACGGGATATGCGGCTGTTCCAAGTTATATTGATATGCTGGCCGTCGGCCTTTATGTGAAAAATCGAGGAATAAAAGCTTTTGAAATCAAGATATCGCGGGCTGACTTTATCTCTGATGTAAAGCAGTTTGAATATAAACATGGTCATGCCCTCGATATTTCAACCGAATTTTATTATGTCTGCCCCTGGAATATGATTGAAAAGGGAGAAGTGCCAGAGAAGGCAGGATTGATTTTTATAGATTCTGCAAATCAGATAAAAACTATTAAGCGGGCCACGTTGAGGGATAAAGAGAATATTTCAATGCTCCATTTTCAGGCATTTGCCATGCAGTTCGGAAATAAAATTGAAATTAAATGGGATACTCGATTTTTAGGTAAAGACATTACGAGCAAAGATTTAGAGCGAGAAGTCGAAAGAAGGTTAAAGGAAAAATCGAATTACGAAGAGCAAAAATTACGAGAGCGGATTGAAGGGGAAATAAAAGAAAAAGAATCGGCCGCCCAAGACATAATACATAAAATGAAAAATGAAGGCTATCTCTATGCCGAAGAATTATCGCCCCTATTGGCAGATAAGCTAATTGCGCTTTGCCGTGAAGGAAGAAAAGCAAGGACACTCGCTTCGCGCCTTGGGTCAATCCAGGAAGAAATATCAGAATATATAAAACTCTTGGAAGCGGAGAGATGATGTCCGATGAAGCCGTAAAGCGCCGCCTCCGCCGGGCCATCCAGGCCGCGGCCTTGCTCCTTGAGCGGAGCGGCTATAGCGTCTCAATATCCCGACATCCCATATATGACTTGACAGCGGATCGGTATAAAAAAGATATCAGGAAAATAAAGGTGTGCCTGGATAAAATGTCGGCCTCAGAGATCAGG
>Ga0315293_10003401_pt1 | contig 15329 bp, 15 predicted proteins | sample YL17G13_20_MG_FD_203071 | JGI IMG/M metagenome (GOLD analysis project Ga0315293, IMG submission 203071) | Sediment microbial communities from Yellowstone Lake, YNP, Wyoming, USA - YL17G13_20 | ecosystem: Environmental > Aquatic > Freshwater > Lake > Sediment | place: USA: Wyoming | collected...
ACGATCACGCCCCAGCGCGCCGAGGCCGTGCTCTTCTCCGAGCCTTACTACGATGCCGGCCAATCAATTGCTGTCCCGGTCGACAACAAGACCATAAAATCAATCGATGACTTGCCCGGCAAGCGCCTGGGCGCGCAGTTGGGCACGACCGGCGAGAAACTGGCCAAAGAGATACCCCGTGCGACTGTCAAATCGTTCGACAATATCGGCGAGGCTTTCCGCGACATGGCCAACGGCAACCTCGATGCCATAATCAACGACAAGCCGGTTTCGCAACGAATAATTGTCGCGCGCGGCAAGGCCAAACTGGTTGGGCCGATACTCAACACCGAGCGATATGGAATTGCAGTGCGCAAAAACCAGGAGCGGCTCAAGAAGGTTATCGACGAGGCCCTGCTGGAACTCAAAAGCAACGGAACATACGCCTGGATAAACGAGAAATGGTTCGGCTCGCCGGTGGTGCGAAGCCAGGACCGGTCATTTGTCGGAACACTGTGGCATATCCTCAAATACCTGGCGCCGGCCGTGCCGATGACTATTCTGATAACAATCGCCTCATTCATCCTGGCGGTGATTTTGGGGCTGGTGGCGGCGATAGGCCGAATAGCTAACAGCAAGATCGCGAAGAACGCCTCGAAAATCTATTCCGACGTCGTCCGGGGAATCCCCCTGATCGTACAAATTTTCTTCATCTATTTCGGGCTTGGCTCGATTTTCCACCTGGGCGAGTTCTGGGCGGGCGTAGCGGCGATCGGCATTTGCTATGGCGCTTACCTAGCCGAGATATTCCGGGCCGGTATCCAGGCGATACCACGCGGCCAGACCGAAGCTGCGTTATCCCTGGGCATGAGCCGCGTTCAAGTCGACCGGCATGTCATCATCCCGCAGGCCGGCCGTCTGGTGATACCACCCCTGGCCAACGAATTTATCGCCTGCCTTAAAGACTCGTCGCTGGTTTCGATAATCGGCCTTCGCGAATTGACCCGCGCCGGACGCGAATATCTGTCGTGGTCATATATCGATTTCGCCACCTGGCTCGTGGTGGGAATCATCTACCTGATGATGACCCTGGCCCTGGCGCGGTTCTCGCGCGTTTTGGAACGGCGATACCATATCCCCGGCCTGGGAAGGCATGGCCTATGACCTCGATCCTTCGCGTGGAAAATATCGTCAAGACTTTCGGGGCCATCCGGGCGGTTGATGGCGCGTCGCTTGACGTTGAAAAGGGCGAGGTCATTGTCATAATCGGTCCATCCGGTTCCGGCAAATCGACATTCCTGCGCTGTATCAACGCCCTGGAGCGGATCGATTCCGGCCGGATCGTGGTCGATGATGAAGTCCTCGATTCGGGCGGCCGGAATATCCACGACATACGCCTTGAGGTCGGCATGGTCTTCCAGCAGTTCGACCTCTTCATGCACATGACCGTGCTGGACAACCTGACCCTGGCTCAACGTGTAGTGCGCAAGAAAACTATGGCCGAGGCCGAGCAGACCGCGTTCCAATACCTCGGCCGCGTAGGGCTTCAGGACAAGGCCGGCGCCTACCCGGCTTTCCTTTCCGGAGGACAAAAGCAGCGCGTGGCAATTGCCCGTGCCCTGTGCATGAATCCCAAGATCATGCTTTTCGACGAGCCAACCTCGGCCCTTGATCCCGAGATGATTGGCGAGGTGCTCGATGTCATGAAAGGGCTGGCCAAGGGCGGCATGACCATGCTGGTGGTGACACACGAAATCGGGTTCGCCCGCGAGGTGGCAGATCGGATCGCCTTTTTCGAATCAGGCATGATCATCGAATCCGGTCCGACAGCCGAAATCCTCAATTCGGCCAAGCACCCCCGCACAATGGAGTTCCTGTCGAAGGTATTGAAATGAGGTTGTTCATCTCGGCGATAATTTTGCCGGCCCTTTTCGCGCTCGCGGCCGCCGATGATAGTTATTTCCAGCAGCGGATAAGCTATAAAATCAAAGTCGATCTGGACCCGGCGACAGCCCGCCTTAGCGGGACTGAAGCTATCTACTATTATAACAACTCTCCCGACACGTTACACGAGGTCTATTTCCACCTCTATTTCAACGCCTTTCAGCCTGGAAGCTATCTCGATAGGCAATTTCAGGAAGAAAATGATTACAGCATCTCTTCCACATCCGGCCGGGATATCGGGTTCGTCAACATTGACTTATTGAAAAACGACGGCGCCCAGGTCAAAGATTATATCATCGACAACACCATCTTGCGGGCACCGCTCGTCCATCCGCTGCCGCCGGCGGATTCCGCCTACTTTTATATCGAATTCACCAGCCAGATCCCTGCTGAGGGATTCCGGGCTGCCAGAATCGGAAATCATTTCGATGTCGCCCAGTGGTACCCTAAACCCTCTGTCTATGACAGGTATGGATGGCACAACGACCAGTATCTTTCCAATGGCGAGTTCTACGGCGAATACGGCGATTTCGATGTTGAGATTACCGTACCTGACACCTTCATTATCGCCCATTGCGGCACGCTGGAAAACGAGGCGGAAGTTTTCGGCGCAGGGCTGCCTTTGCCCGATGGCGATTCAATCATCGTCGACGCGCTGAAATATATCGCCCCGGATAGCGCTGTCTCAGAAGCCAATCTCCGAATAACGGACACAACCGCGACGCAACAGGGCAAGGGGGCCTTCGTTCAAAATATCGAGAATCTAAGGACCTGGAAGATACGGGCCTCCAATATTCACGATTTCGCCTTTTGCGCCGACCCGCAATTCAAGATCGATATTTGCCGCTATAACGATGTGATAATCAAGTCGTATTACACTCCGGATGTCATAAAGCACTGGCAACGGAATGCAGCCGATTATACCCGCAAGGCCATCATATTCTATTCGGAGCGTTATTTCCCCTGGCCATATGAGCAGTATTCCACGGTCAATGGCGCGGTATCAATCGGAGGGATGGAATACCCCGACCTGACAATGATCTCCGGATCGTACAGTGCGGATAATCCTTACGATCACGACCTGGAGTCTACAATAGCCCATGAGGTCGGCCATGCCTGGTTCTACGGAATTCTGGGGTTCAATGAAACAGCGGAGGCTTTCCTTGACGAGGGGCTGACATCGTTTGTCACAATCAAATACATGGAGAATCATTACGGGCGATTCGAAAATGATTATGCATACAGATATCGATGGCAAAAAAAGCTTCTGCCCAACGGCAATTACCGCAATGAGGCCCAAGCCAGATACATTGAGAAAACCCTGACCAGAACCGAAGATCCCCTGGCGACACCAGCCGAAATGTTTCACGATTGGGGGTCTTATTACGTTTCATCATACCACAAGGCGGCCTCGGTATACTTCATGCTTCAACAGACCATGGGTGGAGAGAAATTCGATGAGTTTATCGATGCCCTTTTCGAGCGTTGGGCATTCAAGCACTCCTATTTTTCCGATTTTCAAAATCTCGCCGCGGAAATTTATGGCGACGATCTGCGTTGGTTTTTCAACCAATGGTTTCACACCACATGGACACTGGACTACGCGCTCGAATCGGTTCGCTCGGTGAAAGTGGACTCAGGCGGCCGGACCGGTTACAACAGCGCGATCCAGATTAATAACAACGGCCGCTGTGTCGCCGCGCTGGACCTGACCGTCTTCCACAGTAACGCCCCTGTCGATACGCTGACAATCCCCGTTTCAGTCTGGCAGAAGGGCGTCGCGACTTTCGATACCACGGCGTTCTTCGAATCCAGGCCGTCAAAAATCAGTATCGATCCCGAACTAATGCTGGCCGATATCAACCGTCTGAACAACTCCTCAACCCTCCTGCCGCCGGTTACTTTTCAATTCATGGTGCCGAAATTCATCTATCCTCGAAATTATATCGAATACTTCGTCGATTCCTACCGGATCGCCCATCGACCAACAGCCTGGTATAACTCTGTGGATGGCGTCAAGCTGGGGTACGCGCTCGACGGCGCCTACCTCGAATATTTCAAGAGGCTGAGGTTCAACGCCTCGATTGGAATCCAAAGCGGACATTTTGATTACTCCGTTGCTTTCGACAACGCACTGATCTCGAGCGACCCCCGATTCTCATATTTCGTCGCCTCGAAAGAATTGGAAGGGCGCGGACGGCAAGTAATCGGGGCACGCTTCGAATCGCTCGATCCCGAAGATCCGCGGCTGACTCAGGCAATTTTCTCAATTCAAAGGAACTATCTGTATAACCCTGCCTACCTTTATGGCGATGGCTGGTCACCGGGGAGTTTCGTCACAGCCGATTTAAGTCTCTCGCGGCAATTCGACCAGCGGTTCGGGAAAATCATTCTTCAGGGCAGCCTCTCCAACAGCACATTCGGAAGCGACTATCAGTTCAGGCGCGCGGCAGCCGGGCTGGCCATTTCCGTGCAAGGCGTTGGGGTCGGAGAAAGCCAGTTGCAGGTGAAATTAGGCAGGGCCGATGGCGATATTCCATTGCAGAGACGTTTTTCGCTCTCTACCGCAGATCCATTCGACATTTGGGATTCACCCCTATTCAGAAGCCGCGGCACCCTTCCCGATCGGTGGAAAGACGAAGGTCGCCTGTTCAAGCCGGGAGGCGCCGGCCTCAGCGGCTATCTGCGTCAGAGAATTTCGGGCACAAGGCTCCTTTCGGCTAGAATCTCAAATGACCTCCCGAGCCCGCGCCTGCCTTTCAAAATCCCTGTCCTGACAAGGCAAATGGCCCGCATTCGGCCGCAGTTATACTTTGCGGGCGGCCGGGTCTGGAACCGAGTTGATACAACCAATGATTTCCTGTATGAGGGCGGCCTGGTATTCAGCTATGAGGTGCCGTTCCTTGGCCTGTTTGTCAACGAATGCAGGCTAAGCCTGCATCTGCCACTATGGATTTCAAAGTCTCAGCCAAATGAGGACAATTTGGAGTGGCGCTGGGCCTTTTCCATAACATCATGATTATCATGCTTGTCCCACAGAAAACATGAAAAATAAAAAATGGACGGCATCCTCAATTCCTCTTGGCGCGATTCATGGAACCTTTAAAATGCGAATGCATATAAAGTCGTTAAGGGTGATGAGATTGCTAATTTTTTTGCATTTTGGAGCCTTGAATGGACATGAAAGCGGATGGCCATTAGACACACTAAGTCGCGCATTACTTTTCGATTACACGGTTAGGCGCAATGGCGGATCAATAAATTCCTTGACAGCATAAGTAATGACTCTTAATATGATTTTTATAATAACACTAAAGCTCATTCTCTTAAGGGAGGTGACTGAATGAAAAGAATAGCTGAAGTACTGATGGTGATTGGATTGGTAATTGCTTTTGCGGCGATGTCAATGGCCCAGGAAAAGACCGAGGCTCCCGTAAAGGCCAGCCATAAATTCGTCGGCGCCGCCAAGTGCAAGATCTGTCACAACAGTCCTGCAAAAGGCGAGCAGTACAAGAAATGGACCGAATCGAAGCATGCCAAGGCTTTCGAGACGCTGGCATCACCCGAGGCCAAAAAGGTTGGCGCCAAGGCCGGCGTCGATAATCCTCAAACCAGTGAAAAGTGCCTGGTCTGCCACGTAACCGGATTTGCCGCTCCCGCCGAGGCCAAGGAAACCACCTTCGCCCAAACCGAGGGCGTCGGCTGTGAAGCCTGTCATGGCGCGGGTTCCGATTACAAGGATATGAAGGTCATGAAGAATAAAGAGGCCGCCGTAGCCGCAGGCCTGGCCGCAAACCCCGAGAAAGGTTGTGTCGGCTGTCACAACGAGAAGAGCCCGACCTTCAAGGGTTTCAAATTCGAGGAAATGTGGCCGAAAATTGCCCATATGTACCCTGAGGCCAAAGCGCAGTAATCTCTCGTAAATCCAAATAAAGGTAATGGGAGGTCGACCGCGACCTCCCATTTTTAATGCCAGATAGGTTTCTATTCGCTTTATTAATCCCCGGAACTAAGGGTATCTATGATCTTATCCCTGAGGAAAGCGGGGGCTTTTTGCTGACAGCAACACTGGTGTATCAGCTTTTTCATATGCTTTTCGAATTCCATATGGTCGCAGCAGGTTCTACAGATTTCGAGGTGCTTTTCGACTTGTTCGGCGCTGGCGTGATCGAGCTCGTGATCTAAATATTCGTGCAGCTTCCTTACTGCTTCTTCACAAGTCATCTCTTGATCCTCTTCATCATTCACCCTGGTACCCAAAAGCCGCAGAATTTCTTTCAATCACAATTCCCCCTTCATCGGCGGTCCTTTATATTCTTGTTGTCGGCAGCTAATTTGCCGACCCCTGCCATGACCGCCAATTCCTAAACATCATTACCGAATCCGAATGTTCCGATGGCAATTACAGAGAGGCACTTTACGCTCCGCGCGCCCGAGTAGGTTGAAATGTGCTTCCAATCGTGCTCAGGATTTCCATTTTATATTCAACCAGGGGCAGCTGCCGTAGCCGCGTATCAGGATTGCAAATCGATATCATTGAGGATCTTGGAGCGCAGGTCGGATATCGGCCTGTCTTTGAAGCAATTCTCCTGCATGGCCTTGATTACCTGGGCATCGAATCTACAAAATTGGCAGCAGGCCTGGCATAGCTCATAATGCTTGGCCATGACCTCCGATGTCAGATTTTCGACACCGGAATTGAGGGCTTCATAAAGCCGCTTAAAAACCTCCTCGCAAGTCATCCCTATTTCCCTTTCAGAATACCCCTCTGCTTGGCGAAATCCCAAAGCTGCTTCTGCAGGATTTTACGCCCCCTGAATATGCGAGATTTAACAGTCCCCACGCTGATACCAAGTATCTCCGAGATCTCCTGGTAACTGAAACCCTCGACATCGGACAATAGCACCGCGATCCTAAACTGCTCGGGAACATTCTCCAGCGCCTCGATCACGTCGTCGGAGACATAATCTTTCAAAACGACAGTTATGATCTCGGCCCCCTGCGCTTTCGATTTGTCGGACGCCGTTATTTCTTTTACCATCTCATCGGCCAGGCAAAAATTCTCCACGGCCTCGAAATCGACCATGCTCGGCTCTTGTTTTTTCTTGCGGTATCTTGTCCGGAATGTGTTGGTTAAGATCGTGAGAATCCAGGCGCGAGCGTTGGTGCCTCGCTCAAATCGATGAAAGAAACGGAAGGCTTTTAGATAGGATTCCTGGACCAGGTCCTCGGCATCCCTTTCGTTGCGGGTCATGCGGAGAGCAATGCTGTAGAGGTTATCCAAAAGGGGGAGGAACAGGTCCTCGAATTCTTTCTTTTTTACTTGCTCAGCCTTATTTTCTGTCATAGAATTGTCCAAGTGAATAACCCCCTTTTGAGAAAAAGTAATGCCATAGGAATTTTTTGTCAAGTTTTATATCCTTATATGCTGCGCAGGTTATGATAATTATATGCGGTCCTCCAATGATGCTATTCGGTTAGGTTTTGCGCTCTTTGCATTGTCTGTCGCATCTTGTTTTATATCCGATGTTTATGCCAGGGTAGGCCATTCAAAACCACACTGGGTATTTTATACGCAAAAAGACGACGATAGGCCATCCTTAATTTCATCGAGAGCCTGGGATCGCCGAATATCCCGTTCAAATCTGACTGATTTCAATTTCTACGATTCGCCGCCAAGCCCCGATCAGACAAGAAATATCGAGGCCATGGGGGGCAGAATCAGAAGCGTTTCGCGCTGGCTTAACGCCGTTAGTGTCGAGGCCGACAGCGCGACGCTAAGGCGAATCGCCAGCCTGCCGTTTGTGGCGGGAATCAGACCGGTATCATCCTTCATCTTGAGGCCACAGATACCCATTGAACTGCTCGACCAACCATTGGGAAAAACCCCATCGTTTAATTACGGACCGTCGTATGCCCAGGATTCAATGCTGGCGGTCGATTCCCTTCATAACGCCGGGCTCTCAGGCCAGGGCGTCGTAATCGGAATCATGGATACCGGTTTCGACACCAGCCTGGCCGCCTTCGCCGATATGCGGGCTGAGGACCGGATAATCGCCACGCACGATTTTATTAACGGCGATGACGATGTGATGGATCTCTGGGACAACCAGCGATCTCATGGCACGGCAGTCTTCTCGGTCTTGGGCGGATTTGACGAGGGATTTTTAATTGGCCCGGCTTTTGGAGCCGAGTATATCCTGGCTAAGACGGAAATATATAACACTGAGATTCGTGCCGAGGAGGACTATTGGGTGGCCGCGGCGGAATGGATGGAATCGCTGGGGGTCGATATCATCTCCTCATCTTTGGGGTACAATGACTGGTACGATACGACTCAGCTCGACGGCAATACGCCCGTTATCACGCAGGCCGCCGATATCGCCGCCTCGCTTGGCGTAATTGTGGTCAATTCCGCCGGAAACGAGGGTAACACCTTCTGGCGCAAGATCATCCCGCCCGCCGACGGCGATTCTGTCATCGCCGTGGGGGGTGTCGATAGAACGGGAACCATTTTGAGCTTTTCATCGCGCGGCCCCACGGCCGATGGCCGCATTAAGCCCGATTTTTGCGCCCTGGGAAGCGCCGTGATTCACGCCAATTACGCCGGTGGCTATGCCACCTCATCGGGAACATCATTTTCCGCCCCACTGATCGCGGGAGGAATTGCCCTGCTATTGGAGGGTCACCCCGATTGGGATTACTACGATATCAGATCAGCCCTCCGGCAGGCCTCGGATCACTCTTCACAGCCTAACAATCAGTATGGTTGGGGTGTGCCGAATTTCGTGGATGCCTTCATTAGGCAGCCGTATCGTCCGAGCGGTCTGATCGCCATTTCAGTCGCGCCGCATCCGGCTATCGATTCGGTTATCTTCTATCTCAAATTGCCTGGAGCTGGCGAGTCCGTGCTGTCGGTGCATGATGTCTCAGGCGCCATGGTTCGCGAATGGACATTCCGAACGGGCTCGGCTACCTTTTTGGTTCATGCCTGGGATGGCCGCAACGATGCCGGCAATCAGGTGGCGTCGGGAATCTATATCTGTGTCCTGAAATCCGGCGATGATGTTGTCAGGGAAAAGCTGGCGTATATTAGTAGATAAGGCCCCGAGGTTCCTGGAGGACCTCGGATACAGGTTATTTTATTGCATATCTGTGCTGTTCTTCGGCACCTGAAAACCGATATTCTTTTCCTCGACACCCTGGAGCTTGATCTGGCCAAACTGCGACTCGAACTTCTTCAGGTTATCCTCGAGCGCTCTGTGCAGCATCTTGGCGTGGGCCGGGGTCATGACAATTCGCGCGTACACTTTTGATTTCTGCACACCCGGCATGACCCGGGCGAAATCGATTATTATCTCCTGGGGCGAATGAACGATCAACGCCAGGTTCGAGTAAATCCCCTCCGACTCTTTCTCACCGATCTCGATATTAATCTGCTGGGGCTTCTGGTTCACTTTGTCTCCTTTATGCTAACACTTTGATATTCAATCCTGTTGCAATATCGTCATAATTTTAGTATCATCTGCGGCGATGTCAAGGCAATTAACCACGGCAAAAAAAATGAACAAGAATAGAATATCGCGTTTGCTGAATAATTTCCCAAAATCCAAAATAATAGTCCTGGGCGATATCATGCTCGACCGCTACTTGTGGGGTAATGTCGACCGCATTTCTCCCGAGGCGCCGGTTCCCGTGGTGCATATCAAGAAGGAGACCAACAACCTCGGCGGGGCGGCCAATGTGGCGGCCAATGTTCAGGCGCTGGGGGCGGATGTCACTATGCTCGGGGTTGTCGGGAACGACATGATGGCCGATATCCTCAAGGAAAACCTCGTGGAAAAGGGCCTTAAAACGACTGGGCTCCTGATAGACAAGGACCGCCCCACCACTGTCAAGACCAGAATCGTGGCCCACAACCAGCAGGTAGTCAGGATCGACAGGGAGGACACCCAGGAAATCGGCTCGCCGCTTGTGGAGCAGCTCATCGCCAGAATTACCAAGATGCTGAAGGGAATCGACGGCATCATCATCTCCGACTACGGCAAGGGTGTCATAACTTATGACCTGCTCTCGACCCTCATCCCGATCGTCAAGAAGGCCGGCAAGTTCATAGCGGTCGACCCCAAGGAAGTCCATTTCATGAACTATCGTGAGGTTTCCGTCATTACTCCTAATCATCACGAGGCCGGTTTCATTTCGGGCAAAAAAATCACCAGCGATAGCGTATTGGCCGATGTTGGCTGGAACCTGATGGACCTGCTGAGCCTGGAGTCGCTTCTGATAACCCGCGGTGAAAAGGGGATGGCGCTTTTCGAAAGAGACCGTAAACTGACCCATATACCTGCCAGGGCCAAAACCGTATACGATGTCACCGGCGCCGGCGATACCGTCATCGCAACACTGACAGTGGCCAGGACTGCCGGGGCCAGCATGCATGAGGCGGCCATATTCGCCAACTCCGCGGCCGGTCTGGCTGTGGCCCAATTCGGAACTGCCAAAATTACCCGAGATGAGCTCAAAGCCGCCATGATGGATGGGGCATGAAGAAGAAACTCGTTCCCGAGGCTGCTGCCGTCGAAATTAGAAATAAGCTGCGTCGACAGGGCAAACGGGTCGTTTTCACCAATGGCTGTTTCGATTTAATTCATTCCGGCCACGCTCGATACCTGGATGCAGCCAGGAGGCTTGGTGATTTTCTTATAGTCGGGCTGAATGGCGACCAGTCCGTGGAGAGGTTGAAAGGCCCCGGCCGTCCGCTGATGCCGTTCAAGGAGCGGGCCCTGCTCCTCTCTTACCTGACGCCGGTCGACCTGGTCGTCAAATTCGCCGACGATACCCCGCTTAGGCTCATAAAGGAGCTTCGACCCGACGTGCTAGCCAAGGGTGCCGATTACAAAATTGCGGAGATTGTGGGGGCCCAGGAGGTCCAGAGTTGGGGTGGCAAAGTCAGGCGAATCAAGCTTGTGAAGGGAAAATCATCCTCAAAACTGATCAGAAAAATCCTGGAAACAACCCACTAAGCTCTGAAGTTCCATAAGCTTACATCCCAATAATGCCTGTCATCGGATAAAAAAGATTGACATAGCTTGGGGCCGCTATTATGTTTTCTACCCTGGATAGGCGCCGGGCGCCTGGTCCGGGTTGACGGGATCATCAGTCGTTTAGATTGGTTCCCATTTTTCTTAGTTAGGATACATCACAGATCAATGAACAGGGACGAAAATAACTCATTGACGCCTTTCGATATTGACCAACTTGGGAGAACCGGTTCCCTTCGCGAGGCGTTGAATCTGGCGCTTAAGGAAATCAGAGCCGGCTCGCGCGAAACCGACCTATTTTATATGGCCGCCAGGATGGCTTTTGAGCTCGATGACCTGGCAAAATCCGAGCAGCTCCTGAAGCATTTATTGACGCTCGACCCCGAGCATCTGAACGGCTGGGTCTTATACGGAAAGGTGCATTATAAAAAAGGCGATCTGGCTCGCTCGAATTATGGTCTCAGGAAAGCCGAGGAGATATTTCCTGCGCTGGCGGACCAGGACCTGCTGGGCGACCCCTTAAGAGCGGAAACTATGAAAGCTGCCAAAGAGAAGCGGGGAATCGGCAAGGAGATATTCGAAACCGAAACCTATGCCGATATCTGTGTCAAGCAGGGTTACCTGAACAAGGCGCTGAAGATATACAGCGATCTCAAAGAGCAGTTTCCCGACAACCCCGGACTCGGGAGAAAAATCGACGATTTAAAAAAGAAAATGGGAAGGCATGACTGACCAGAGGATAAAAAAAGCATTTGGGCTCTTAAGGAAAAATGGCATCGATACGTTTGTTGCGACCGAGATAAATCACGTCCACTACCTTTCCGGGTTTACTGGCACCAACGGCATCGTGGTAATCTCGCCGCCGAAAGCGTATTTTCTGACCGATTTCCGGTATGGTGTGCAGGCCCAGAAAGAGGTCAAGGACTGTAAAATCATTATCGCCGGCCGCCAGCTCATAACCGAACTGCCCAAGCTTCCGGTCTTTTCCAGGGGAACCCGGGTCGGCCTGGAGGGCGACTTTATTTCGCTCAATATGCTCGAGAAGCTCAAAGAGCTCCTGCCGGCGGTCATTTTCAGGCCCACTTCGCAGCTCGTGGAGTCGCTTTCCGTGATCAAGGATAACGACGAGATAGGCAGAATTCGAAAGGCGGTCCACATTGCCGACAAGGCTTTTTCGGAAATCCTCGATGAGATCAAGCCGGGTGTTAAAGAGAAAGATATCGCCCTGGAGCTCGAGTATAAAATGCGAATACTGGGGGCCGAGAATGCGTCTTTCGAGACAATCGTGGCCTCCGGGCAGCGGTCGGCCATGCCGCACGGCCGGGCATCGGATAAGAAGCTGCGCAAGGGTGATTTTGTGACGCTCGACTTCGGGTGCCTTTATCAGGGATACGCCTCGGACATCACTCGCACGGTTGTCCTTGGAAAGGCCACCGAGAAGCAGAAAAAAATATACGACATAGTGCTTACGGCACAGAGAGCCGCTTGCAAGGCCGTCAGGCCGGGCATGGCGTGCAGCCGCCTTGATAGCGTGGCCCGCGACATAATCATGAAGGCCGGCTACGGCGACAATTTCGGGCACGGGTTGGGCCACGGGATCGGCTTGATGGTACATGACAAACCTGTTCTGAGCCCGCAATCAAACGATGTGCTTGAGCCTGGCATGGTGGTCACTATCGAGCCGGGGATATACATTTCCAACTGGGGCGGAGTGAGGATTGAGGATGACGTTTTAGTGACTGCAAATGGGGGCCAGATTCTAAGCAAGTCACCCAAAGAGCTCGCGGAGCTTTAAGGCAAAAACCTGTTTTACGGGGGAAAATAATTATGAGGCCATCAAAGATAAGGATGCTTATTAAACTCGTTGAGGAATCGAATATCGGGGAGTTGGAAGTGTCCAGTTGGGGCCGCAAAGTCAGTATACGGAAAAAAGCTGGTTCAAATAACGATAACGGCCATCACAACAGTGTCATGCAACCGATGCCGCAGGTTCAGGCCCCACCGATACAGTCGCGTATGGACCAGCTGGAGATTTCCATGCAAGCGCCCAAAGTCGCGCCCGTGAGAACCGATCTTATTGAAATCAAATCGCCGATGGTGGGCACTCTCTATAGGTCGCCGGCGCCCGATGCCAAGCCATATATCGAGGTCGGCCAAAATATTAAGCCGGGCCAGGTGCTGTGCATCATCGAGGCCATGAAGCTCATGAACGAAATCGAGGCCGAGCAGCCAGGGCGAATTGTCGAGGTATTGGTGGAGAATGCCAAGCCGGTGCAATTCGGCCAACCGCTGTTTCTCATAGAACCAATCTCTTAGCGCTGCGAAAGTTATCTCATAGTCTGCCGATAATATTTCCAGGCCCTATTGGACCTGGGAATATTCATTTTTTTGATAAAATGCGAGGTCGATTCTATGACATTTAAGCAGATGATGCAGGAGATGCTGAATCGCCATGCCTCCGATATGCATCTCAGGGTAGGTCTTCGGCCAACTGTCAGGGTGGACGGGAAGCTGGCCTATATCGATGATCAGATTCTAATGCCTGAGGACCTGGACAAGATCTTAAACCAGGTGCTCAGCCAGGAGCAGAAAGACAGGTTCCATCAGAAGCGCGAAATGGACCTGGCCCTCTCCATCTCGAAAATGGGGCGGTTCCGTATCAACCTCTACAAGCAAAGGGGCTCTATCGGAATTGCCATAAGGCAGGTCAACACCAAGGTGCCCAACTTCCAGGAACTCAATTTGCCCGATGTCGTTAAGGATATCTCCAACAACAAGCGCGGGCTTGTCATCGTAACCGGCACCACCGGCTCCGGCAAGTCAACCACGCTGGCCTCGATGGTGGAGCATATTAACGCCAACCGGGCCGAGAACATCTTGACGATCGAGGACCCTATCGAATACATCTACCGCGATAAGAAGTCGATCATCTCGCAGCGCGAGGTTGGTGGCGACACCGAAAGCTTTTCAGCGGCTCTGCGACATGCCTTCCGCCAGGACCCGGATATTATTCTGATTGGAGAGATTCGCGACTCCGATACCATGGGAATCGCTCTGACCGCGGCCGACACCGGTCACCTCGTGTTGACCACGCTCCACACGCTTAACGCCATAGAGACCATTTCCAGGATAATTTCATTTTTCCCGCCGCACCAGCATCAGCAGATCAGGCTGCTGCTCGCTGGCACTCTCAAGTCGATTATTTGTCAGAGGCTCCTGCCACGCCATGACGGCGCAGGACGGATTCCCGCGGTAGAGGTGCTGATCTCGACCGCATCGGTGCGTGAGGCGATTATCGATCCCCTGAAAACCAATACCATAATTGACCTTGTCGAACAGGGCGCGATCCAATATGGCATGCAGAGTTTCGATCAGTCGATTATGAGGCTATACCGTTCCGGGCATATCAGCTACGAGGAGGCCATGGGCCAATGCACCAACCCCGATGATTTCGACCTGAGAGTCAAGGGAATCACATCAGCCTCAGATCGCGGCTGGGTCGAATTCGAGGAACGCCAAAATCCCAAAGAAAAGCTCTCATTTTAGAACCAGGCCACAGCATGAATTAAATGGGGCAGGAAAAACTCCTGCCCTTTTTATTTTAGATTCATTTGCCCGAGACCCACTCCATTATGCGGGCGGCGGCCGGCCCCACTGCCGCCTCGACCGCAGGAGTCATGCGCTCGCTCAAGGTTTCAACATCGGCGGCCTCGACTGTCAACACATCAATTCTGTCGGGCATGGCCATACCCATTTTCCTGCCGAATTCGAGCGTCGTGGGCAGACTCATCTGGTGGCTCGTTGTTAAGTTGTACGATGGCGTGAACTGGCCAAGCGGGTTCAGGCGAATCGTGCCGGGGGGGTCCTGGCCGGTCACGATCGTATCGACAATGAGAACGCGCCGCCGACGGTTGAACAGGTCCAGCAGGCCGAATCCCGCCAACGGCACGAAGATGATTTCCGCCTCGGGCAATTCGTTCCTAGAGCCTAGATGCTCCGCCACATGATACCCGAAGGCGTCGTCTGATAGTATCTCGTTGCCCAGGCAGATTACCGCATCGGGCTTCAGCAGTTCCTCCGAATAGTCTGGATGATCTCTCCGGATTCGGCGTCGCGAATCACCAGTTCCATAGGCATCTGGCCGGGAAGCGAATGCGTGGCGCACCCGAAACAGGGATCGTAGGCCCGGAACGCCATCTCGATTTTGTTCAGCGCCCCCTGGCTGATCTCCTGACCCTTTTTTATCAGGCCCTCGGCGGCGCGCTTGATCGACATTGTGATGGGGGCGTTGTTGTTGGTCGTGCCGACGATGAGGTTGGCCTCCGTTATGATACCATTCTTGTCGGTTTTGTAATGATGTGTCAG
>Ga0315293_10003404_pt1 | contig 15321 bp, 14 predicted proteins | sample YL17G13_20_MG_FD_203071 | JGI IMG/M metagenome (GOLD analysis project Ga0315293, IMG submission 203071) | Sediment microbial communities from Yellowstone Lake, YNP, Wyoming, USA - YL17G13_20 | ecosystem: Environmental > Aquatic > Freshwater > Lake > Sediment | place: USA: Wyoming | collected...
TTCGACATTCAAGGCCGACAGCCGAGGGGAGGTCAGTCATATCTACCGGTCCGCTTCTCCCGCAACGTCGGTCAATGAAAGACAGCCAGTGGGTGTGATAACTAAACTGGCGAAAGGGCAGACTTTCCTGTTTGGGTTCCATCTCTGGTACATGGAGCCGGCAGGAGCCCGGCAGTTAGTTGACTGGGTAATGGACCGTGTCATGACCGATGCGTCGGATGAGTCCAGCGCCCCTCTGCCGTCAACGGTTGCGCTGTCCCAGAACTATCCCAACCCGTTTAATCCGAGCACTACGATTGAGTATGCGGTGCCGAACAGATCAAACGTCCGACTTGAGTTATTCAATATCCTCGGGCAGAACATGCGTACGCTGGTAGATGAGTTGAAACCTGCCGGAAAGTACAAAGCTGTTTGGGACGGCAAGGACAACCGGGGGCGACCGGTCAGCACCGGCGTCTATCTCTATCGGCTTCGAGTCGGCGATGCCGTGCTGACTAAGAAGATGCTGCTGCTGAAGTAGCCCTTGAGAAGAGGCAGGTGTGTGAAGCGCTTGCCTTATTGATCAGAACGTTGTCGCACCGGCCATAGGACAGAGAGCGTACCACAGTGTCACGCTGTGGGCATCGTTCTGACCAGTCAACCCCTTTACTTGAATCAGTGCAGAATAATTCTCAGCCGTTGTCACCAGTAACCAGTTGCCGGTACTGATGCCTATCTTATCAGTCCCATTCCCGATAGTGCCTTTGCCGGCCGCGAGTCTCTGTCGGATATCATCGAACTGCCCCCCTGCCCTCACGAGGCTGAAGCTGGTCTTGCGCAGGTAGGCGTTGAGACGAGTTGGGGACGCCAGGTAATCCACACCATCTTTCGAGAAGAAATAGAGATCGTTAGTAGAAGCATCGGCCCGCACATGCCGGCCGGTCACAAGCGAAAAGCCATCATTCTCGGCTTTGTACCGCATTGTCAAAGTGAATTCCCCGCGCGGGCCGCAGACCGCGAGAACTTCGTTTGACGGTTTGCTCATCGACTGATCCGGATATACGACTCTGACCGAGACGTAGTACTTCACGCCGTTATCCAGACCATAAGCGATATATTCAATGGCCTCATCTTCGAGATTCGTGTCTCCCGGATACACGGTCGTGTTGTGCGGCGCAACTGCAACGGCGGAAGCGAGTTGAGGAGTCTTCAATGTTATCGGCTCCCGAGAAATGAAGATGTTATAGCCGCTAATTACTCCTGTCCCCTGCTGTTTCCATCGAACCGTCATCGTACCATTGCCGGCCACAACTTGGAGCTCGACCGGACGGATATCAGGATGTGTCACTGGCGGCAGTCCGGTTTCTGACGTTACTGCCGGTTTCTTCGGTCCGCATCCGAAGGCGAATGCGAGGACCAGCGATGCAATTATGCTCAGTCCGGCGGCACGACGTAAGAGTACGATTCGGTTATTCATCGTATCACCGGAGCATCGGGCGGGTTGAATTCATACATTTTCGTCAGGTTCTCCTCATTTTGCGGACTTTGGCGAATGGCCATCGCCAGATAATCCAAGGCAATTCGTTCGAACTGCTCAGACTTTTCTGTCGCTGCCAGCCAGTGAAAATACGACGCGCCCATGAATTGGGTAACGAAATCTGTCGGATATGTTGCCGCGAGCCTTTCAACGATTGAGCGAGCACGCCTGGCCGGTTCGGACTGAAATGCCAACTCGAAGCTCTGCATCAGTGCCTGCTTACTGTTCGGATGAAGTTGAAGGAACTTGTCCAGATAGATGCGCGCTGAATCGGCTTTCTGCGCGGATCGAAAATCGACTGCGCACTCAAATTCAGTTATGGGCAACACCGCAGCCATCGGGTTACCGAAGAGAGACGCAATCCGAATGACGTAGACCGGAGAGTCGCGAAGCCAGTAGCGCCCAATCAGAGGAGCCCGTCTGAGCGCAGGAACGGCCTGGCAATAGCTCTCCCAGGTTGAACTGCTGACGGCGATGTGAGTGACGGGATACTGACGAAAGGTCGCTGCAGTAGCGTCGAAATCAGATGATAGAAAATACGGGAAGCTCCGCAGTTTGCCTGCCGCTGCGAGCGCCGGGCCATACTGGCCGCTGATTACTGCATCCGGCGAGACGAGCAGCGAAAGGTCCGCCGCCGCTTCCTCGATGTTGTAGCTTCTTGTGCGATACCAGTTGTAGAACGAGACTCCTTGCACGACTACTGATATACTGAGAGCGAGGGCAATGGCTGCCGGACCTAATCTTGCGGTCAACCCAAGGGTCCTGTTCTTCAGCGTAAACACCAGCACAAATGCAGCAGCGAACGCCCCAGCCGCGCTATACCAAACGGTGCGGTAGTATTCCGGGAATTTGACATCGGAGTTGAATGGGTGAATGAATACATAGTGCAGCAGATACCATAAGAGCAGAAAGAGAACTATCAACCGCCACCAACTCAGTTTGCCGAGCCCGCCGATTGTTATCGTCCTCACGCGGTCGAGTAGCAGCCCGGATAGAATAGACATCGGAATAATCAGAAGGAAGTGATACCTGAGCGGCTGATAGTTGAACGGCGACATGAAAACTGTCGAACCGACCAGCCAGCAGATCATAAACAATTCGGTTCGACTCAGATTCATTTTCCCCCGTGGCTGGAGCAGGACCGCCATAAGCATGAGGCCGGCCAGAACGCTGACAACGGGCGAATAGCTGTGCAGCCCTTTGCGGCCGAATGCAATCAGAGTTTCGAAAAATGCCGGAACTGAACTTAATCCATGCGGAGCGCCATGTTCGCCGGCGCCATGTTCCCAGAGGAATGAAAAGAAATTCTGGTCGCCGTACAAAGTGAATTGAATCGTCGCAATCAGCGCAACCGCCGGAGCCAGGAGCGACAGGATGTTTTTCCATTTGTCTCTTCGGTTCTCTATAAGCACAGCCGCAACCGGACCGATCATGAGCAGGAAACCGAAGCTCTTTCCGAACATGCCTGCCGAAGCGATCAACAAGCCGACGAGCACCTTGCCCCAGGCACGATCAAACCAGAACGAGTAAACCAGGAAGACCAGCGACGCCATGAACATCAGACCGTTCTCCGAGAACGGCAGACGCCCGTAGACCCAAATCAGGAAATCGGTGCCAAGGAAGACGGCGCAGACTAAAGCCGCTCGCATTGTAGTCCGCCTGACAAGGACGAAAAGGAAGATGACTAACGAACTGAGACTTAGCAGTGTACCGACCAGGTTGGCAGTCATGCGACTGACGCCCAGTAACGAGAAGACTACATATGCCAGTCCTGAAACGACGGAGTACTTGAAAGCCGGCCAAGTCCGGTAATCGAACAGATCTGCCTGACCAAACAAGACCAAATTGCGTGCGTGAAAAGTCAGATAGGCGCCGTCGGTGGTGACATCCTGGCTGCCGTCCGCGAAATAGGCCGGTGGGTCGGCCTGCAGGTCGTGGAGGCGGACACCGGTCGCGAACAGCAAGAGTATCACGCCAATGACAGTGTAGGTAGTCTTGTCCAGAGCACGCATTCGCAAGATGCAGGTCCCTTCACGACGTCAGAATATCCTCTGCTCAGGTTGGGCGTTCTTGCAGGCGTCACGGATCCCGTTTTCATTCTGAGGGCTGTATCGAAGCGCCTCCTTCATGTGAGCTTCAGCCAGCTCCTGAAATGCCGCTATTCGGGTTCGCTCAAATAACGAGCGGTAATATACTGAGGCAAGTACTCGGACAGTCATGTCGGTCGGAAAAGCGGACACGAGTGAATCGACAATTCCGCGACTCGGCCAGAGATCTTTCGAATTGACGGTCAGATGGTACTTCTCAACCATAGCGGTCTTGGAAAATCGATTGGCACGCAGGAACCGCTCGAGGTAATTGAGGCAGCTGTCCCCGACGCCGGCGTTGCAGAAATCGAGAGCCGTTTCATACTCGGATTTGATGTATCGGCCTGCCTGGGCATTGCCAAATAGATCATTGATCCGGGCAACGCAAACGATCTTGTCACGAAGCCAGTACCTCGCTACGATTGGGCAGGCCCTTAGCTCATCATCGTCTTTCGTGAGTTGGTCCCAGTCAGTCTCACTGATTGCCAAATGGGTCACCGGGTAGCGCGAAAGGAGCGTTACAAACGAACGCGGATCAGAGCTTAGGAACAATGGAAAGCCGCCCAAGCGGCCATCACAGGCCAGCACCGGACCATATTGACCTGCCAGTACGGCCGACGGACCGAGCAACTGCGATATCTCGGTAGCCGCATCGGATATCCCGTAGGTGCGAGCGGAATACCACAAATAGTATTGGCGGGCATTCAGCACAAGCGCAGCGACTACCGCTACGGTGATAGCTGCTTTCCGGAAGCTCACGGGAATCGAAAGAGTGCGGCGCTTGAGAAACAGCCATTCAACAGCCAGGCAGGCGAGGCCCAGCGGAAGGGCCAGCCAGGTGAGGTGCAAGATGTTCCGGTCCGGTTTCCAGTTTATGAGAGGGTAAACAACTATGTAGTACATGAGCATCCAGTTTAGAAGCAGCAACCCGCACAAGCGCCACCAAGCAAGCTTCGCAGGCAGGCGGAGTTTCCACTCACCAATCCGGTCAAGTTCAAATCCTGCCAGCGTGCAAATGGGCACCAGCAAAACATACATGTAGCGCGGCGGGAGATAGTTGAAGGGAGAGACCAGAACCAGCCAAGTCACCAGCCAACCCACCATGAAGTAAACGGGCTTCCTCTGTGGAGCCTGACCGTTTGTAGGCGATATCAGATTACGAGTCAGAAAGAGAAAGGCCAGAAGACCCGGAATCGGTGCATAGGAGAAAAGGTTATTGTTGGCAAACGAAATCAGTTTCTCAAAGTAATGCAGAGGGGAAAGCAGTCCATAGGGATAGCCGTGCTCTCCTGCCGCATGCTGCCAGATGAATGCAGCCAGACCTGACTTACCTGAGACCAGAACCGAGTAGAAATAGAGACCGATGCAAATGGGAGCCAGAAGTGCCACAACCGAGCGCCAGTTTCGGGATTCGCGTTCGCATGCAATGTACGTCAACGGTCCGGCGATTATCAGGAATCCATAGCTCTTGCCGAACAAACCGCAGCTCGCCACCAGGGCTCCAATCAGTATTTTGCCCCACATTCGTTCAAACCAAAAGGTGAAGACGAAGAACACGCAGGCTGCCAGGAACAGCACTGCGTTCTCGGAAAATGGTAAGCGACCGAAAAGCCACAAAAGATAGTCAATGGCAAGGAAGAAGAAGACAAAGAAAAGCGCTCTGGGCTTGCAGTATTTTGAAAGAGCTATGATAAAGAGGAGCACGGCAGCGAGATTCAGAATCACGCCGGTCAGATTCGCGGTCAGCAGAGAAACTCCGCTCAATCTGAACACGAGATATGCGAGGCCGGATACAAGCGATATTTTGAACTCCTCCCAGTGTTGATAGCCGAACGGATTCCATTCACCGGCAAGGACAGCGTTCCGGGCGTGAAGAGTCAGGTAAGCTCCATCCGTTGTAAGGTCCTGGCTCCCACCTGCGAAATAGGCCGGCGGATCAGCGCGAAGGTCGTATAGGCGCGCAGCACCGGCAAAAATCACCAGAGCAGTGATTAGTACGATATAGAATCGCTGGCGTGTCACAGCCTGATCTCAGCAACCTGAGTGGCGCCGCATGATGTCATTCTTCCTGGCTTAAAAGGCAAAGGTACTACTTCTTCCCGCCGGTGGGCACACTGCTGCGTGCAAAGTCAAGCCAGTTCTGCTCCAATGAATCAACCGAAATCCGCAGCAGCCGGGGCCCATAATCAAGGAATGGTTCCTGCGATTCGTACAGTGTCTTCAGGGTCACGGGACCGTAGCGAGCGAGGAGAAACGCACAGAACGAGGCCGCCTCGGCTGACTGATAGCGCTCGATATCACTATTGATGGCGCCGTCGACTGCAAGTCTGGCCAGCGGAATGAACAGGGTATCGCCGGCGTATTCGACTGTTGTCTGGTGGTAGTTCTCTCCCGCATGGTCAAACAGTGCTACCAGCCCATGCCAGAGAAACTTGTTTGTCGGCTCCACGCGCGACCACTTCTTCAGAAGGTACTGTGTCAACGAAACACCCCGGGAATAGGCGGGCCAATAGTACACCGCTTCGCTATCCGCATACGGCCGGCTCCTGTTGGTCAGTTCCAGTCCCTGGTTGGGACCGGAGAAGTAGAATACGGTCATGGTGTCGGGAAGAGAGTCAATGGCCAGTAGCTGGCCAACCTTGGTGACCGCCCGATCATACCCTTTGGCAATATCCTCAAAATTAGCTTCATGCTGGTGTTTTGGTGGATAGAAGAGCCTAATCCGCCCATAGTTGTAGGTCTGCCAGTCCTTGAACCGGGGATCGCGCATCAGACTCGGGCGATTGTTGTTCTGGCTACAGGAGATCAGCGCAACCAAGGCCGAAGTGATCAGAGAGTACAGGACAACTACTCGTAATAGTCCGATCCGGCTAGCTCTTTCTGGTGCGCGCATTCTAATATAATCCATACTCACTCGTCAACATAAGCCTCTAAACCATAACAATATAAGCAGTATTGGTAATTCATGTCAACCTGTGGTATCTCGTTATTTTTTTCACAATTGCGCTTGACTTGGAAGATGATTTTGGCGATATTCTCAATAGAGACAAATGCGACGAATGTTGTGGTCTTTGCGGCTCAAGATAACTTTTTGTAATAGAATGGCTTGGGTATCGCAAACCTGAATGAAAATGAATTCCACTGCCCTATCGACGCCATTTCCATCAATTCATCACAATCTGATTATAATCGTCGGGGGGTACGGCAGCGGCAAGTCGGAGATATCAGTCAATCTGGCCCGCCAACTTGCGGCGGGCCGGTCTTCACCGGTCGCGCTTGCCGACCTTGACATTGTAAATCCATACTTCCGTTCTCGTGAAGCGGCTGAAAAGCTGGCAACATTCGGTGTGCGGTCGTTGGTACCGCCGGGCACGCAAGTCTATGCAGATTTGCCCGTAGTCATTCCGGACATCAAGCGGGAGATCGCGAATCGCAGCGGACGGCTGATTCTTGATGTCGGCGGCGACGACGTCGGCGCGCGCGTGCTCAGTTCGCTCACCGAAGCGATTCTCCCCCTTTCCTACGATATGCTCTTTGTCGTGAACGAGCGACGGCCGTTCACATCGGATGTTGCCGGAGCCATGAAAGTGATGAAAGAGATTGAGGCCTCATCGCGGCTTCGATTTACCGGCCTGATCGCCAACACCCATTTGATGACCGAAACCACAGCAGAAATAGTACTTGCCGGAATCGAGATGGCGCGGCACCTTTCCGCGAAAACCGGCCTGGCGATCTCCTTTGCGAGCGTCGAGAAATCCGTTCTGTCCAGAATGACGCGCGAGCAGATCGGCTTGCCGCTTCTCGAACTTGACCGGGCGCTGGTCAAACCGTGGGAGCATGTCGGCAACACATGGACGGACAAGAAACTGAGGATACACTGATGCCCGGCATAGTCATAGATAAGAATCACTGCAAAGGGTGCGAACTCTGCGTGAAGGCGTGTCCGCAGAAGATACTCTCGATGTCCAGAGAGATCACCTTGCGCGGGTATTTTTACGCTCAAATGCACGACCGGTCCCGTTGTATCGGCTGTCGGATTTGCGCCATCACCTGCCCCGACGCTGCAATCTCTGTTCATCATCACGGGCAGATGTACGTGCTGTTTGAATATTAGGACGAGCGATATGGCTAAGATATTGATGAAAGGCAACGAGGCGATAGCTGAGGCGGCGCTCCGAGCGGGCGCTACAAACTACTTCTGCTATCCGATTACGCCTCAAACTGAAGTTGCGGAGTACCTGGCCAAGCGTATGCCGGAAGTCGGCGGCGTATTCCTACAGGCCGAAAGCGAGATTGCTGTCGGCAACATGCTGTTTGGCGCGGCATCCACAGGAAAGCGCGTGTTTACTTCGTCCTCCAGTCCCGGAATCAGCCTGATGCAGGAGTCGCTGTCGTATATGGCCGGTGCACATCTCCCCTGCGTGATTCTCAATATCATGCGCGGCGGGCCGGGTCTGGGTGGGATCTTGCCCGCGCAGTCGGACTATTTCCAGGCCACCAAAGGGGGCGGGCACGGCGACTATAGGGTTCTGGTGCTGGCGCCCTCCACTCTGCAGGAGGCAGTCGACCTGACCATGCTGGCTTTTCATCTTGCCGACAAGTACCGTAATCCGGCGATGATCATCGGTGACGGCATGACCGGCCAGATGATGGAACCGGTCGAATTTCCGGAGAGTTTTGTCGAGTCGGAACTCCCTGCCAAAACATGGGCTGCCACTGGCGCGTCCGGCCGCAAACCGCTTGTAATCAAGTCCTTGTTTCTTGATCCGCTGGCGCTGGAGCAAAACAACATAGCGCTCAAGGAGAAGTATGATCAGATGCAACGGGAGGAAGTGCGGTTCGAGCTCTACAAGATCAACGCGAAGAATCGAATCCTGATTGTGTCGTACGGTACGATGGCCCGCATTTGTCAAACTGCAATCGACGCGCTTGAGGGTGAAGGGATTTCGGTCGGGCTGTTTCGGCCGATCAGTGTTTTTCCTTTCCCCCATTCTCAGCTGCGCGAAGAGATTTCGCGAGCCAACGTCGAGACAGTGCTCACTATCGAAATGAGCATGGGCCAGATGCTGGAAGATGTCGAGCGAGCGGTCGCGGAAAGAAAGCCGGTGAGATTCTTTGGGCGCACCGGTGGAATAGTGCCGTCTCCGGAGGAAGTGATGGAAGAGACTCGCAAACTTCTCGACACCAAGGCTGCCCCCAGGAGGTCAAGGAAGGCGTAGGCGAATTATGCAAGATACTAATACGACATTCGCACGCCCGGAAGGTCTGACCGATGTGGTCACGCACTATTGCCCCGGCTGCACGCACGGCGTGATTCATCGCTTGGTGGCTGAGGTGCTGGTTGAATTAGGCCTGCGCGAACGTACGGTCGGTGTCGCTCCGGTCGGATGCTCAGTGCTGGCGTACAACTACTTCAACACGGATTTTCTGGAATCGCCACATGGCCGTGCTCCGGCTCTGGCAACCGGTTTCAAACGACTCCGCCCGGATATGATCGTCTTTACGTATCAGGGAGATGGTGACCTTGCCTCAATCGGCATGGCGGAGATTATTCATGCCGCCAACCGGGGCGAGAAGTTCACGACCATCTTCGTGAACAACGCAATCTACGGGATGACCGGCGGCCAGATGGCGCCGACTACTTTGCCGGGTCAGGTGACCTCGACATGCCCTTTTGGCCGCGATACTCAGGTGACCGGAATGCCAATTCGCGTGGTGGAACTGCTCTCCTCGCTCGTAACCCCTTCCTATCTGGAGCGAGTGGCGGTGCATTCTCCGGCTCACATCGTCCGGGCCAAACAGGCAATCAAGAAGGCGTTTGCCCTTCAGAAGGAAGGGCGCTGTTTCTCACTCATTGAAGTCCTTTCCACCTGTCCTACAAATTGGGGAATCACACCTACGGAGGCAACTCAATGGCTTGACGCCAATCTCAAGGCCTACTTCCCACTCGGTGTTTTCAAACAGCCGGAGGGAATGAAGTGAACCAGTACGAAGTGACGATGGCCGGATTCGGCGGCCAGGGGATCATGCTCGCGGGCCAGCTTCTCTCCTACGCCGGGCTTAAGGATGGGAAAAACGTCGTTTGGCTCCCGTCGTACGGCCCGGAAATGCGCGGCGGGACGGCTTATTGTACGGTCGTAATCTCGGACAGCCGGATCGGCTCGCCGATTATCAATACCCCGACCTGCGCATGTGTGTTCAACCGGCCGTCGTTCGACAAATTCTCACCGCGCGTCAAACCGGGCGGGCTGCTGATTGTGAATTCATCGCTCATCAATGTCACCACTGACCGCAAGGATTTGACAGAAATACTGGTGCCGGCCACGCAGATTGCCATTGATGCCGGTAACGGCCGAGCGACCAACATCGTCGTGCTCGGCGCTTTTGTCGGAGCGACCGGAATCGTCAAGTACGATACGCTGATTTCGGTAGTCGAAGAGAAGCTGGGTAAGAAGAAGGAAATGATTGAAATAAACCGCCGAGTACTGGAGACGGGCTACAAGATCGGCCTCGAACGTTCGAGCCAGAGGAACCACGCGTGAAACACGATTTCTCCCAGCTTCCCGGCATCTTTGCTCGTCACCAGCAAAAGCCTGAAGCGCTTATTATGGTCCTTCAGGATATCCAGAAGGAATATCGATATCTCCCGTGTGAAGCTTTGCAAGAGACAGCGAAAGCCCTTCAGGTTCCGCTCTCCAAAGTGTTTTCGGTCGCCACTTTTTACAATGCCTTCAGTCTGAATCCCAAAGGGAAGAATGTCGTCCGCATTTGTGTCGGCACGGCTTGTCATATCCGGGGAGCGGCACTGATACAGGATCAGATCGAAAACGCGCTGGGCATAAAGGCCGGGCAGACGTCCGCGGACATGGAATTCTCTATCGAGGTCGTTGCCTGTGTGGGAGCCTGTGCTATGGCTCCGGTAGTAATTGTAAATGAGCAGTACCACGGTTCGGTCAAACCGAGCGGCGCTAAGCGGCTGGTGAAGGGAGTCAAGTGATCATGGTTATCACCTCCTCAAGGCAACTGCTGGAGATGCACAAGGAGTGCGAGGCGACGTTTGAAAAATACCCCAAGAAGGTAATCGTCTGCTGCGGTACCGGATGTATTGCCAACGGCGCCAGGAAGATTGTCGAAGCGTTTCAGAAAACGCTTTCTGAACGGAAGATCAAGGATTTCTCGATTGAAGCGGTCAAGGAAACCGGCTGTCACGGCTTTTGCGAACAGGGGCCGCTCGTAGTAATTGAACCGCACGGCACCTTCTATACGCACGTGAAGCCGAAGGACGTTGAGGCGATTGTCGAGAAATCGATAGCCGGCAGCGAAGTGATCGAGCCGCTTCTTTACACTAATCCGGTGACCGGCAACAAAGTCGAGCGGTATCAAGATGTAAGCTTCTTCACGCACCAGCATAGGATTGCGCTCCGCAATCTCGGCAAAATCGCAGCCCATGATATTAGAGATTATGTCGCGGTGGGCGGCTATCAGGGATTGGCCAAAGTGCTGACCGCGATGACGCCTGATCAAGTCATAGACCTGATCGCCGAATCCGGTCTGCGCGGTCGCGGCGGCGGCGGATTCCCGGCCGGAAAAAAGTGGCGCACGTGCAGGAATGTTGAATCCGACGTTCGCTATGTCATCTGCAACGGCGACGAAGGGGACCCGGGCGCGTTCATGGATCGGAGTATCATGGAAGGGGACCCGCACTCGGTGCTGGAAGGAATGATGATTGCCGCGTTCGCGGTCGGCGCGAAGAATGGGTACATATACGTTCGCGAAGAATATCCGCTCGCGGTCATTCACCTGCAGAAGGCCATCGAGGATTGCGAGAAATGCGGCCTGCTCGGCGACAATATTCTCGGGACGGATTTCTCATTTCGAATTCGGATCAATCGGGGTGCAGGCGCATTCGTGTGCGGTGAATCCTCCGCTTTGATGCGCTCGGTGGCCGGTGAAGTCGGCGAGCCGCGCGCTAAGTACATTCATTCGGTAATAAAAGGACTCTGGGACATGCCGACTGTCCTCAACAATGTCGAAACATACGCTAACGTGCCGATCATTGTGACCAACGGCGCGGCCTGGTTCAAAAGCATCGGTGTGAAGAACAACAGCGGCACGAAGGTCTTTTCGCTGGTCGGCAAGGTCCGCAACACCGGGCTAATTGAAGTGGCGATGGGGACAACTCTCCGCGAGATCATTTACGATATCGGCGGCGGGATGCTCGACGGCCGGCCGTTCAAAGCCGTGCAGACAGGCGGACCGTCAGGTGGCTGCCTGCCTGTTTCGGAGCTTGACTTGCCGGTCGATTTCGATTCTCTCACCGCGGCTGGTTCGATGATGGGGTCCGGCGGTATGATCGTGATGGACGACAAGACTTGCATGGTCGATGTTGCCCGCTACTTCCTGCATTTCCTCGTCTCGGAATCGTGCGGCAAGTGTGTGCCCTGCCGCGAAGGTTTGTATCAGTTGCATGAACTGACGATCAAAGTCTGCAACGGCGAAGCGACCGAAGCTGATCTTGAGAAAATGGAAAAGCTGTCGGAGGTCGTGATCGTTGGTTCGCTTTGCGGTCTTGGGAAATCGGGACCGAACCCGCTGATGTCGACAATCAAGTATTTCCGCGATGAGTATCTCACGCATATCAGGGAAAAGCGCTGCCCAGCGGCCGTCTGCAAGAAGCTAATTACATACACGGTGATTGAGGAGAAATGCACCGGCTGCCTGGCCTGCATCACCGCCTGCGCGTACAACGCCATCACCGGTGAGCGAAAGAAACCGCATTTCATCCATCAGGATAAGTGCGAGAAATGCGGCGCCTGCGTGGCGGTCTGCAAGCCCGATGCGATTCTGGTGGAGTAACGAATGAAAGCTATCACGTTGACAATAAACGGCAAGTTAGTTCGCGCCACGCAGGGGGAGTATCTGCTTGGTGTACTTCGCCGGGAGAAAATCGACATCCCCGCGCTCTGCCATCATGAAGCGGTCGAGCCATACGGCGGCTGCCGACTCTGCATGATTGAAGTCACCAAACCGGAATGGGATGGCTGGAAGAACTACGTAACTTCCTGTCTCTACCCTGCCGCCGACGGTTTGATAATCCAGACTGATTCGCCGCAGGTGATCGGGATTCGCAAGACGATTCTTGACCTCTATCTCGCTCGTTGCCCGGAAGCGAAACTGGTCCAAGACCTCGCTGCCAGATACGGCGTGATGAAGACAAGCTACCAGACAGTCCCGGAACCAAATGACTGCATTCTGTGCTCAATCTGCACGCGCATTTGCGACACGATGGGGTTCAAAGCGATCTCGACTGTCAATCGTGGGCACGGCAAGGAAGTCGCGCCGCCGCTGGATCAGCCGCCGGACGCCTGTGTCGGCTGTCTTGCCTGCGCGCTCAACTGCCCGACCAACCATATCAAATGGAAAGATGTCGGCGGGACGCGGGAGATTTGGGGGAAGAAGTTTGAGTTGATTCGCTGTGAGCAGTCCGGCCATCCGACTCTCACGCGCGAGTTTGCCGATTATCTTATCGCTCACCGGAATATCAGCGCGGACTATTTCAAGATCAACGACGATGCCCACCGCAAGGAGACTTCGCTTGGGCTTGGCAAAATCGCGCAGTGGAGTCGGGAGGAAGTGAAATGATAGGCCGATACATTGTCACGCCACACCTCTGCACCGGCTGCCGCACTTGTGAATTAGCCTGCTCGTTCACACATTCCATCAACGGCAAACCGGGGCGAAGCCGCATCTACCCGCTCGCCGCTGGATACAAGGACCTGTATGTTCCGGTGGTCTGTTTCCAGTGCGAGGACCCGGCCTGTGTGAAATCCTGTCTGGTCAACGCGATCACGATGAATGACGAGACTGGCGCGTATGAAATCAGCCCCGAGAAATGCGTTCGGTGCATGGCGTGCGTTGCCGCCTGTCCATTTGGCTGCTCTCTGTTCGATAAACCACATAACCTCGTGATCAAATGCGACTTGTGCGGCGGCGACCCGGTCTGCGCTCACTTCTGCCCCACCAAGGCGCTCGAATTCAAGTTGTTTGAGGAAGAACTGAAGGAAGTTGTATAGGTTTGGTCCTGCCTCGCGACATGCAGGGCTTGGCGTTCCACTATTCCTTACTTCTTTTTCCCTGCCGCCAACATCTCCAAGTATCCTGCTCCTCGTGAGCCGGTGTAGTTGTCTGCACGGGCGTAAATGTCGTCGCGCAACGCAGCGTCGAGCATTATGAAACTGTAACCTTGTTCCTCCAGGGCGGTCAGCAGTTCGTCGAGAAAAATCGCGTTGAGCCGATTCGCTCTGAGCAGGAGAATCTGCCGGACCGCTCGGTCGGCCAACTTTTGTGCCAACTGTTCTTGCCGATCAACAAGATCAAGTAAATGGTTGAAGTACTCGTCGCGCAGTCTCAGGAGCCGAGTTGAATCCGGAATCCTGCCTAAACCGCCAAGCACATTATTATAGGTGAAGTCCTCCGGTACGATAGTCGCATGGGCGATTATCTGCCGATGCGACCCGAGGAAATCCCTCATAGCTTGTTTGTCTTTTTTCGTAACGCCGTAATGCAAGAACGGGAATCGGAAATACCGCTTCTGTTGCCCGAAGCCATCCAGCATCGGCTCCAGTTCATCCGCCCCTTCGACGATTTCCTTTTTGAACTGGTCAGGCGTCACGTTGTGCAAGTCTTCGTTGTCAAACGTCATGCTGCCGAGCAGGTGTCCGCCCTGCAACCACTGACCCAGAATATCGAGATTTCCTTCGATACGGTTTCCCACCACGAACCCCGCTGCTTTGACCTGGTGTCTTTTCAGTGCCTCGAGAATCAAGTAGTTGATCGCGTCCGGATGAACCTCTTCAAATGCTTGTGCTGCCGGTAGCTCATCAAACGTGATTGCTACTTGCTTCTTCTCCCCTTTCCCCTGCGCCAGCAACATGGTGGGTACCAACAGAAAAGCAGCGATGCAAACAACAGTCGCAGTAAGATTGGCAATGCGCATCACGACACCTTGTGAATCATAAGGAAGTTGGTCGGAACGGTCGAGCCGAAGGGCGCGCCACCGGTGATAATTACTTTGTCGCCACGCCGCGCGAACTTATGTGCAAGGCAGACCCGGTTTACCATGGTGAGCATCCCTTCGAACGTTCTGGCGTGCTTGACCTGCACCGGAAAAACGGACCGGAGGAGCGCCAGCTTTTGCATCACGCGTATATCAGAGGTGAGCGCCACAATCGGTTGCGGCGGACAGACGTCGGAAATCAACTGCGCGGTTGACCCGGAAGTAGTGAACGCAAAGATGACCCGGACATCTTCACGATCACTCGCGCGACTCACCAGACGAGCTATCGTATTCGCGTCATTCCCTTTCAGTATCGTTGGAGCCGCGTCCGGTCGCCTAAGCAGACCGCCACGCTCAGTAGCTTCGATGACGGCTGCCATGGTCGCTACCGATTCGATCGGGTATTTGCCCCACGCCGTCTCAGCTGAAAGCATCACTACATCGACATAGTCAAACACGGCTGAGGCAACATCGTTGACTTCCGCTCGGGTCGGGCGGGGTGCGAACCGCATCGATTCAAGCATCTGCGTGGCCACGATAACCAATTTCCCCAGCCGGTTGGCCTCACGGATAATCTTCTTCTGAAGCTGCGGTAATTCGCGACTCGGCAGTTCGACCCCAAGATCACCTCGGGCAATCATGACACCATCGGCGGCCGCGAG
>Ga0315293_10003405_pt1 | contig 15320 bp, 11 predicted proteins | sample YL17G13_20_MG_FD_203071 | JGI IMG/M metagenome (GOLD analysis project Ga0315293, IMG submission 203071) | Sediment microbial communities from Yellowstone Lake, YNP, Wyoming, USA - YL17G13_20 | ecosystem: Environmental > Aquatic > Freshwater > Lake > Sediment | place: USA: Wyoming | collected...
TCAACCTCGTTCCGATCATCAGCTCCGGCCGGGCGGCGGACATCGTCCTTCGGACGTGGGAGAAGCGATATCACCGGACGGCCGACGCGGTCGTCCTCGAGGGCCCGCTGGCCGGAGGACATCTCGGATTCTCGGCCGAACAGCTCCAGGAACCCGGGAAATATTCGCTCGATATCCTCCTTCCCGAGGTCCTCGAAGCGATCAAGCCTTTTGAGGACAGGTTCGGCCGGAAAATCCCGGTGATCGCCGGCGGAGGGATCTATTCCGGCGCGGACATCGCCCGGATGCTGCAGGCCGGCGCCTCCGGGGTCCAGATGGCGACCCGGTTCGTCTGCACCTACGAATGCGAAGTCTCGGCCGAGTTCAAGCAGGCCTATCTCGACTCCAAAGAGGAAGATATCGTCATCATCAAAAGCCCGGTCGGCCTGCCCGGACGGGCGATCCGGAACCAGTTCCTGCGGAACCTCGATGAGGGCAAGCTCGAAAGGATCAAATGCCCCTGGCGCTGCCTGGCCACGTGCGATGTCGCCACGGCCCGCTATTGCATCGCCCTGGCCCTGATCAACGCCTATCAGGGGGATATGGACAAAGGGCTGGTGTTTTGCGGCCAAAACGCCTATCGGATCAACAAGATCGTTTCGGTCAAGGAGCTCATCGCCGAGCTCAAGGCGGAAATCGAGGCCTATCCCGAGAAAGCTTAGGGAGCGGGGCATGACGCTCGCACGTCCTGCCCTAGACGCCGTCGCCGCGGCATCACCTGTCCTACTCAATAATACTGCCGGATGTACCCGTACGCCCGGTCGAAAATTTCTTGATCGGTATGCAACTTGTATTTCAGCAACGCGCGTCGCAGTTCCTTCTGCACAAGGCGTTCGCCTTGGCTGGTGTGCTGCCAGTCGGGAAACCGCACCTTCTTTACGATCTCGTCAATATCGGCCACGATCCGTTCCACGATGATGTGCGTGTTCTTGCTCTTCGCTTCCTGGAATAACTCGGTCAGCGCCTCCTTCGCCCGGTCGCGTTCCTCCTCCGGTTCGGCCGCTTTTTCGGCCTGCACCACATCCTTCGCCAATTCCAGGATCTCCTTCAGGAACTCCAGACTGTTCAGAAACCCTTGCTCGTGACGATCTTTGATCTTCTCCAGGCGTTCGCCCAAAGCAGTGAACTTCACATTGCCCAAATGCTTCCGCAAGCGGGCGATCAACTTGATCTCTATCTCCTTGCCCCGCTTGACCGGGTCGGCGTCCTTCAGGATGTCTTCCAATATCTGCCCATCCAACACCAGCGTTTCCACGTCGTCGCGCATGGATTCGACGTGCACGTTTTCATTGATCAGTTCAATCGTCTTCGCCCCGAGGGCGTGCCAGAGCAGCTTGCCATTGCCGCTCGGCGGTTTCACGGATTCGTAGACCATGGTCAACCAGCGATAATCTTTCTCGTAAGGACTCAGGCACGGGTCGGGCGATAGCGCCTCCCAGATCGTGCCAAGTACGATGTAGTTCATAGCGAACTTGTCCCGCATGTCGTTGTTCGGCAGGCACTGCTGCGCCGCCATCAGACCCTCGTAACCACCCACCGTCCGATCCACGCCGGCGAAGAAGGCCAGACACTTCTGTACCTGCACCGGCAACGCTTTGCGCAACTCGTCAATGTTCGACACTACCTGCTGCACGGCCTTCTCGTCGAAGTCTAGCGCCCGCGCTACGTCATCAAAGATGCCGATATAGTCCACGATCAGACCATGCGTCTTCTCCTGCCCGAATGTCCGGTTCGTCCGGCAGATGGCTTGCAGGAGGTTATGGTCCTTCATCGGCTTGTCCAGGTACATAACCTGCAAGATGGGCGCGTCGAACCCGGTCAGCAACTTGCTAGTGACGATTACGAACTGGAGCGGGTCCACCGGATCGCGGAACCGGTCGAGCAACTTCTCCTCCTCGTCCTTGTTCCTGGCATGCTTCTTCCACTCCAGTGGATCACCGGCCTGGCTGATCATCACGATGGCGCTCGCCTCCGGTCCGATCAACTTGTCCATGGCCTCTTTGTAAAGCACACAGCATTCCCGGTCGAAGACCACCACCTGTGCCTTGAACCCGTTCGGCTCCACCTTCGCCTGGAAATGCTTCACGATATGTTCTACCACCGTGTGCACCCGTTCCGGGTTCTTCACCAACACGGCCATCTTGGCCGCCCGTTTGGACAGGTCATCGCGATCCTGCTCGCTTAGGTTTCCCGTGATCTGATTATAGGCTTCGTCAATGGCCGCCTTGTCGATCTTCAGCTTGATCTCCGGCGTCTCGAAATGCAGGGGCAGAGTGGCCTTGTCCCGGATGGATTCCTGGAACGAGTACCGGCTCATGTAGCCCTTCTCATCCTCATCCGCACCAAACGCCCAAAACGTGTTCCGGTCCGCGCGGTTGATGGGCGTGCCGGTCAGGCCAAAGAGAAACGCATTCGGCAACGCCTCCCGCATCTTCCGGCCCAGGTCGCCTTCCTGCGTGCGGTGCGCCTCGTCCACCATCACAATAATATTCGATCGCTCGTTTAGTTTACCCCCCGCCTCGCCGAACTTGTGGATTGTCGTGATCAGTACCTTGCGCACATCTTGCCCCAGCAACGTCTGCAACTCCTGCCGCGTCGCCACGCCGACCATGTTGGGGACATCCGCCGCGTTGAACGTGGACGTGATCTGAGTATCGAGGTCAATGCGGTCCACAACGATAATCACGGTCGGATTGCCGAGGTTCGGATGCATCCGCAGTTTCTGCGCCGCAAAGACCATCAGCAATGACTTGCCGCTCCCCTGGAAATGCCAGATCAGGCCCTTCTTCGGATAACCCTTCACTACGCGCGCCACGATCTGGTTCGTCGTGGTGTACTGCTGGAAGCGGCAGATGATCTTGATCCGCCGGTGCTTCTTGTCCGTGGCGAACAGAGTGAAGTTTTGCAGGATGTCCACTACCACGTCGGGGCGGAGCATGCTCTTCACCGTGGCCTTTACGTGATGAATCTGCCCTTCCTCCTGGTTCTCCTCGTCGCGCCACGGACCCCACATCTCGATGGGCATCCGGATCGATCCGTACCGGAACAACCTCCCCTCGGTCGCGAACGAGAACACGTTCGGCACAAACATCGCCGGCACCTGCTTCTCGTAGATCTCGTTCACTTGAAACGCACCGTCGAACCACGTCACCGCGTTGCGCGTCGGCGTCTTGGCCTCGCCGATGACCACGGGCAGACCGTTCACCAGGAACACGATGTCGAATCGCTTCTCCACCGCGCCGGCCTGGTAAATCCACTGGTTGGTGACCACGAGCTGATTGTGCCCCGGGTTCAAAGCGTCCACGAGGCGCACGGGCACATGCTCGCCGTGTGGGCCGAACGGCATCGTCTTCTCGCCGCGCAGCCAGGCTGTGAAATTCTCGTTGGCCCGGACCAACCCGTCCGCCTGTACGGAAAGCAGGATCGCCCGTAAGGCATAGATGACTTCATCGGCGCGGTCGGGCTGGGCCGCGATGTCGGAATTGAGCCGGATGAGCGCCATCCGCAACCACGACTCCACCATCACGTCGCCGGGTTGACGCGGAACCTCCGTGGCCGCCACGTATTCCCATCTCGCTGGCCGCAACTCCCCGCCGAGCGAACCGCCCCAGCCGGGCGAGTTTTCACGCGCGACCAACGGTCCGCCCCTCTCGCCACTGCGGGACGACAGCGCATCGAGAATCATCTGCTCGACGGTGTTGGCTTCGGTGAAACTCATTTTTTTCTGTCCTTTTGCCTGCCTTCGAGGCGTTTGATTTCCCGGTCGAAATCAGAGACGTATTCCACGTCCTGCCGCTGCCGATATACCTCGTACTCCTGGTCCGCCTTCAGCTTCGCCTCCAACGCGCTCACTTTGCCTTTGTCCGTCAGGATCGGATAATTGGACAACTCCAGAAAGTTGTTCAGGAAATCAACCCAGTCCGCCATCTTCATCACAATCCCACGTTCGGCCCGGTTCTCCGCCAGGTCCAGGTAGGCCGAGACAATCCGGTTGAGTTCCTTAACATGCGCCTCGCTCAGGTAGTTCTTCGCCACCGAGACGTCCGATTTCTGAATCTTGCCTTCTGGCGCACGCTTCCATGTGCTCAGCCCCATGTAGATCTTGGTGGCATCCGCGCGACTGTAGATGATTTCCGCAGCGGTCTGACCCGTAATGGCCCAGTGCAGTTTATTCTGGACTGTGGTGAAGAACTCCTTGGTCATTGGCGCTTCCTTGTCATAGTCGGCCGAAAGAGCGTAAATATCTGCAATTTTCTGGTAGAACCGCCGTTCGCTGGCGCGTATCTCACGGATACGCTCCAGCAGTTCATCGAAGTAGTCCTTTCCGAACACCCGGTTCCCCTGTTTGAGCCGTTCGTCGTCGAGCACGAACCCCTTGCGGATGAACTCCTTAAGCGTCTTGGTCGCCCATATCCGAAACCGTGTCGCCTGGAAGCTATTCACCCGGTATCCCACCGCGATGATGGCATCGAGGTTGTAGAATTCCACCTTGCGACCGACCTCGCGCCTGCCTTCGGAGCGAACTATTTCCATTATGGAAACAGTTGCCTCCCGTGTCAGTTCCCCCGACTCAAAGATGTTCTTCAGATGCTTGTTGATGGCAGGTACCTTCACCCCGAACAGTTCGGCAATCGCCTTCTGCGTCAGCCAGACGGTTTCGCCCTGGAAGAACACCTCCACCTTCACCGCCCCGTCCTTGCCGGTGTAAAGCAGGAATTTGCCTTGCTCGCTCATACCGCGTCTCCTTGCCGCTATCGGCGGCCTTTGCCGGACTCTCCGCCGAGCGATCCGCCCGAACCGGGATGGCCTTTGCGCACGACCAGCGCACCGCCGTGGGAGCACAACGTATCCAGAATCATCTGCTCGTCGGCGTTGGATTTGGTGACGCTTCCCATAGTCAGAATTCCAGGACCCCTAGAAACGAAGATCCGGTTTGGGATGCATGACGCTTTATCCGGGAGACTACCTGCGGTAGAGTCATTGTGCCGGGAAGGATCAGGTTAAAAATATGACTGTGATCGAGTAGCAGCATCGGCGTTCGCTGCTTTGACGCTGCGCGTTTCGCTCCGTCGTTGAAACCAGACATCGAAACGCAGAGTCCCATCGTATTGTCCGCCTTTGATTCTATTTTCGCCATGAACGAATCAATGTCCGGCGATCCCACCGGCTCGTTGGTGAACTTTGTCTCCAGCAGAAACGTCGTCCCCTCGATGGTTATGGCCCCGTCGATTTGCCGTCCATCAGCCTTATAACCAGGACGAGCATACAACTCAAAGTAAATAGCAAGGTCATAGAACCACTTCTCGAATGCGTATCCACCGTCCTGCGTACCGAGTTGTGGCGCTAGAGCTGTGAGTTCTTGCTGTAATGTCACTAGAGACTGCTGTGCCGCCAATCTTTTCGACATTTCTTCCTGGGCCGATTTGCGCCTTGCTGCGGCCTCCGCCGTTTCTTCTAGTGTCTCGTTGACCTTAAGCACTTGTTCCTTCAATCGGGCGATTGCCTGCTTCGCTTCTGGTATGCGGACTTTTGTGTCCTCTTTCCGTTCCAAATCGGGAAAGTGCTTCATTTCGGATAACGAACGTGCCATGTTCAGGATTGCCTCGTGGCCTCGCTCCGTTTTCAACAGTCGCGGCCAAAGCCAAGCAATAAAGTCTCGCTTGGTCCGGTCTGCGTACCATTGTCCTAGGATGGTGTCTTTGATCCCGTGCTGCTGGAGGAATAGGCGGAGGGAGGGCTTATACCAGAATGCTTTCAGGAGCGCATCTTGAGTCAATTCAATGAAGGATGGCGAAAGCCGTTTTTTCATGTCTTCTAAAGTCTCCAGAGATCTAAGGAAAAAGCAATAATAATCTTTTCGAAAGTGTTGGTATTGGTGAAGTTCATAACAGTATCATCTCGTTTATCATGGCCTCCAGGAGCGCCTTGCTTTTCGTAACATGCGCAAATACTTTGTTAGCGCTATCGGCTATTCGTCCTAGTGTTTCAACATGCTGTCTCTGAATGCTTAATGGCATGATCGGAAATGGCGCTGATTTAAAATCACGTAGGACAATGTGCTTAAGGGCACTTCCTGCAGACGTTTTGCGAACGTGCGACCAAAATAAATCGGAGCGCATGTAGTAAGCGAGGAACCGACCATCCAACACCTCGCGCTTGGGCTTCAAAACCGCGACCGAAACAAAAATGCTGAACTTTCGATCTGTATCAACGTATCTGGCGACGCCGAGCGTTCCGTCCTTTGATACCAAAACGTCACCTTGCTCTGGGTTAGCTCGTCTGACGAATTCTTTATGGTCTGCTTCGGAGATGAACCGCGTATTGGCAAAATCTATTCCGCGACCACTAGTCAGGTTCTCTACGACGATGAACGGAACGCCATCGCTCGTGTAATGAGGAGTCTTGTGGACGCCATCCACAATCTTGTTGGTGAGCTCGCCCAGCGTGGTCGTCTTGCTATTGCCCGAATCGCGGAAGATATCGTCTAGTTGCTCTTTCAGGAATTTATTGACATGCTGAGAAGTCGCTGCCCATTTCTCAATGACTTCATCCACCGCCCAGAGAATTTCGGCAATGCGGCGCTGCTGGTCGAGCGGCGGGAGGGCGAACTCAAAGCTGGAGAGACTGCTCCAGTTGGTGCGTGGGGAGAGCGAACCGGCGGAAGTCCCGACAGCGTGCTGGAAGAACCGCTCAGAGAGGCAGAGAAACGGAAGGAGTTCCGGCAGCAGCCGGTCGCCCTTGGGCGCAAGCATATAGATGTCACCGGATACCACTGCGTCGAACTCCGCCACGGCCACTTTGCGCTGGTATGCGCGCCGCTTGCCGAAGAGCACCTGCCCCGGCCGGCATCGCCGCGTGAACGTGGTGCCGTCCGCCACGTTGCCCCACTCCCGGATGTGCAGCGACCCCGGCTCCATATGCTCCAACCCGATGAACCGGTCAATGCCCGCCTCCGCCAACGTCCGCTCCGTCTCGTTGACATTCTCCACCACATCGCCAAACCGCACCGTCTTCCATCCCTTGCGGTCAAAGAGCGGGAGCTTAGCCCAGTGGGGATTGGGCCGGAGCTGGTCGAGGGGTGGCAGGATGGTGGTCACTTACAGCGTACCTCAAAATCATCGCGCCAGTTCTTGATTTTGGCGACGTCGTCGTCCAACTCATCAGGAAGAGGAAATTCCACTGGTGCTTCCATAGACTGAGAATGCTCGTAACGCGAATACTTCGTCATCATCTCGTCGAGAAATGCGCAATCTTCTGGCTTAATGTTGGAAAGCTTAGCCAGTTTGCCTTGGGTATTGATGGCTCGGCGATGACGCTGAATCACGTCAGCGAGCAAGTTCAACTCGATGATTCGCTCCACAAGCTTCCGCATTTCGGTGCAGATTGACTGCGCATGTAACTTGTAAGCTGCATTGCCTTCCTTTTCCAGCGCAGCTCGCGCTGCTGAGATTCGCGCAGGGAGGTGCAGATTCAATACAGCTTTAGGTTTGGCTGCCTCTATGGTTTGATCTCCCGGCTCTCCAGCACCCCAGGGTTCTTGGCAAACCGAAATTACGCGGACTGGTATATCTAGCTTTTTGGCGTAATCCTGCAGCATGCCAAGAAGCGAGAGACGGTGTGTGAAGACGATCACTTGACGGGTTTTCGCAAGATCGACCAGACGTTGGACGACCGCTTCCTCAAAATCGAGATCGAGAGACGAGATGGGGTCATCGAACACAAAAGCCGAACCATTCGGCTTCGACGAAACATCAGCTAGAAAAGCCGCGATGCTGACAATACGATGTTCACCCTCACTTAAAACCTCATGAATAGGCTTAAGGCGTACAGCATCTTTCAGTCTAACTTGGTGCAAAATAGCACCTCGTTCCACCCGGGTCTTCACCAATTCTACTCTCACGCGGTTGGCTCCGAGGCGTTTTAACTCAGCGTTAAAAGCACTGATGTAAGCTGGAGTGATTAACATTTCCGCCAGACTTCCGTTCTTAAGCGAGATCGCTTTGGTTCCGCACAAATCTTTTGCTTTTTCCAGGATTGCGACTATGGCCAAACGTTTGACTTCTGCTTCAATAGCGGACTTCTGGCTCACTATCCATTTTTTGGCCGATAATTCCTTTTGCCTACCTTGTTTCGCTTCGCGCTCTGCCGCATTGAATCCCGCAAGAAACTCTTTCGCCTTCGTCGCGTAACTCGCAGCCAAGCTTCTTGCCGACTCTTCCCAATCGCTAATCGTCGGGAAGGTTCCATAGTCAGTAGTGACCTGATCGACCAAGAGCAAAGCACGACGGGCCTTCATTGTTACGTAAAAAGTATCTAGCGCTTTCAGCATCACGTCGTTCATGCTTACGCTGGTGACTTTTGCTTTAAGCATTTCAGTATCTGGAAGCACCGGGAGTTCGTTGATTGCCTCCTGAAGCGTCTCTTTTGCCGTCTTGGCTGCCGCAGCGGCTTCGTTTGTTACGTATTGCTCGAACGATAGAAGACGATTCTTGGCCTCCGGCGAAAGCTCCTGCTGGCAGAGTATGCAACGCGCAGCTTCGTCAGTGTTCGGGAACTGCTTTTCCGGATATGCTACCTCGATAGAATAAGTTCGGGCAATTAACCAGAGGTCCAACCACTGTCTTGTGCCCACTCCGTCCATGACCGCGTCCTTGAGGTTTGTCTTAGCAGCCAATTCGGCTATCTGTTGCTTTTCTCGCGCTGTCCGGCGAAGCGTCATCAATGCCTCGCAAGCCTCGTCAGAGTATGCGGCGCAATGTTCTTTCAGCGATTTTACCAGGTCATCAACGAATCCTTTCTTCACTTCCAGCTCATTAGCCCGATCCTTTGGGGATGTCTCAGCGAGAAATATTGCGAGGCTGGCGAATTCTGCTTCGTCCTGTTCGATCCAACTGCAATTTGCGTCGAGGTCTTCCTGCTTCGTCGCAGCCGTAAGAGTTGCGTACCACTTGCCGCCGTTTGTGTTAGCGTGTTCGGGGGGCAATAGAGGGAGAGCCTTGGCCTTGATTGCAATTGCCGTAGAGAGCTTCTCCGCAACCCGGTCACAGAGAAGGGCGAGTTCTGACAGGAATACCAACGGGCGAGGCTCATAGGTCGGCGGGGTTTCGTGGGCCAAATACGACTGACCGCAATATGAATCGAAAATGTCTATAGTAGAAAGCGGCGGCGTTCCGTTTGATGCAGGGCTCCAGACGATTGAACGGGGACCTGACGCATCGGAGAACAAGATTGTGCAACTCTGAGGAACCGCGGTGTTATCAAACACGTTTGGATGGATCTCCCCTTTGTGCCTGGCTCCACAAGCGTGTTTGAGTATGCGGACGTAACCGGATTTGCCTGATCCGGTAGGACCATAAACCACCGCGAGCCTCTCATTCCCAAAATCCAACGGGTGTCGCGGGTTGAGATTATTGATGCCTGAAATATCTGACATCGATTGCAGCGTGACCGTCCCGCCAGCATCGGCTCCGAGGGAACCCAGCTGAGGGAGAAGGTCTGGCGGAGCGAGTCTCCCGCGTGCCTCAAGAATTGCCATTCGCGCAAATCTGATTATGTCCCGCGACCCGATTACGCTCTCATCTATGAGTGCCTGCGCGCCACACTGCAGCCAGGCCGGTTGTTTTTTCAACCAGCCTTTGAGGTCGGCTTCAATTGTTGAGGTAGGTGTGGTCATTTGCTGTTGCCGCTCATGCTGCTGCCGTTGATGGTGTTGACGACGTTGTTCTCGTCGTCGATCTCCTCATCCTCCTGCTACTCATGCTCGTCATCGCGTTCACCAAAGTGACGATGGTACTACTGATGGACGATCTGACGATTCGGAATGTGCATCTGACGATTACCTGACGATTCGCCGTCGGTAGATTCTGGCCAATTCTTGGAAGATTGTCAGAAGATTTGTGCGGAGCGACGGGTGGTGGTTCGGCTTCGCTAAACCGGTCGATTCTAGGAATTTGTCGGTCGATGATCGGTCGCTTTTCTGGTTTGAGCCATTTGCCTGTCGATGGATTCCGGGGATATGTCGATAGATTGTCGATGGATTCAGAGCGACAGGGTTGATGATTGCCGGTAGATGCAGGCGGGCAACGGATCGAGTTGCCATAGGCCGAGTGATAGATTCTGACGTTTCGGTGATAGAAAAGTGATAGATTAGCCATGGTTGCCGCCGCTCATGAGCCTTCCTTCAGAATCGCAATAAGAGACTGCCTCACCAGCGCTGAACTTTTAAGCCATGCCGACAACGCGTCGGGCAACGCTGGATTCCCATAACTTGCTCCTTCTTCGCCCACCACGCCCGGTGCCGCTGCAGGAGCGACATAGAGCGGGATGCTCAAGTTGCCGTCCTTGGCGCGGATTTCTTCCAGCGTGGCCACGCGAGTGAAGCCGGGTTCATCCTTGAACCGTTCGTACGCTTTGACGATGCGCTCGATGTGGTCGTCGGTGAGGAAGCTCTGGGCGCGCTCGCGGGTAACTTCGTTGACGGCATTGATGAAGAGGATTTTGCCATTTCGCGCCTTGGGCTTGGCCGTGCGGCAGATGACGACGCAGGCTTCCATCGGCGAGTTGTAGAAGAGGTTCGGCCCGAGGCCGAGGACGCATTCGATGACGTCGGCTTCGATGATTTTGCGCCGCATCTCCGCTTCTTCCTGCCGGAACAGGACGCCGTGCGGGAAGAGGATGGCGCAGCGGCCCGTCTTGGGGTTGAGACTGCACTGGATGTGCTGCCAAAAGGCATAGTCCGCCCGGCCCTGCGGCGGCGTGCCATAGAGGTTGCGGCCCCACGGGTCGGCGGAAAAAGCGTCGCGGTCCCACTGCTTTATGGAATACGGCGGATTGGCCAGCACCAGGTCGAAGCGCTGGAGGCGGTCGCCTTGGACGAACTTCGGCTCGGCGAGAGTGTCGCCGCGCTCGATGCGGAAGTCCTCGATGCCGTGAAGGAAGCAGTTCATCCGGGCGATGGAGGAGGTCATCAGGTTCCGCTCCTGGCCGTAGAGGCGGACGTTGCGCCATTCCTTACCCTGCCGGCGCAGGTGGGCGATGCAGGAGAGCAACATCCCGCCGGAACCGCAGGTGGGGTCGTAGATGGACTCGCCCGGTTGCGGTTCCAACATCTCGGTCATGAGATGCACGACGGTGCGGTTGGTGTAGAACTCGGCGGCGGTGTGACCGGAGTCGTCGGCAAACTTCTTGATGAGGTATTCGTAGCCTTGGCCCAGCTCGTCCTCGGGCAGATTCGCCACCGTGAGGTCCAGTGAACTGAAGTGCTCCACGAGATCGCGCAGCATCGCGTCCGCAAGGCGATCCTTGTTCGTCCATTGGGCATCGCCGAATATGCCGTACAGCTTGTCAGGGTTAGCGGTCTCGATGACACGCATTCCGGACTGAATCGCCTGGCCCACGTTCTTGGCCACCTGCCGCATCGCCCGCCAGTGCGCGTCGGACGGCACCTGGAACCGGTGATTCTCCGGGTACGCGGCGAAGTCCCTGTCGCCCCCGGATTCCTTCAACGCCGTCTCGGTCTCCTCGTCGAACACATCGCACAGCCGCTTGTAAAACAACAGCGGAAAGATGAACTGCTTGTAGTCGCCGGCATCAATCGTCCCCCGCAAGAGCGTCGCCGCCCCCCAGAGGTAGGATTCGAGCCGTTGTTGCGTAATCGCCGCGCTCATATCAGAAACCCTTCGCGTTTCAGAATGCCAACCAGTTTCTCCTCCGCTGCGAACGCCGCCTCTGCGCTCTTACTCAACTGTTTTATCGCCTCATCGACCGTGAGCGCTTCCTGTTCGACCTTCGGCTCGACGTAACGCGGGATGTTGAGGTTGTCGTCGTTGGCGGCAATTTCCTCCAACGTCACCACGCGGGCAACGCCCGCTGCGTCTTTGTACTCGCGGTACCATTGGTAGATGTGCTCGACGTGTAAAGGAAGCAATTCGTTCTGGGCGCGACCGGGCTTGAATTCCTTCGAGGCGTCAAGGATGAGCACCTTGTTCTTCCGGTCCTTCGCTTTGCGCTGACGGAAGACGAGGATGCACGCGGCAAGACCGGTGCCGTAGAACAGGTTCGGCCCGAGTCCAATGACGGCTTCGAGGAGGTCCATGCCGAGGATCTTCTTCCGAATCGCGCCTTCCTTGCCCATGCGGAAGAGTGCGCCGTGGGGCAACACCACGGCCATTCGCCCTGATCCGGCCGCCATGGACTTGATCATGTGCTGGACCCAGGCGTAGTCGCCGGTCTTGCCCGGCGGCATGCCGGCGAAGTTCCGCCCGAACGGATCGCTGGTCCAGACTTCTTCGCCCCATTTCTCAAGCGAAAAGGGCGGATTTGCAATCACGCAGTCGAACGTGGCCAGGTTGTCCCCGGAGAAGAACGCCGGCTGCCGCAGCGTGTCACCGCGCACAATCTGGAAATCCGACGCGCCGTGGAGGAACAGGTTCATGCGGGCGATGGCCGACGTGGTGAGGTTTTTTTCCTGCCCGAACAGCTTGCTCCAAAGCGTGCGGTCGTCGCCGTGGTTCTCCTTCACGTGATGGATGGCCTCCAGCAACATGCCACCCGTGCCGCACGCCGGGTCATAGATGGTTTCGCGTTCCTTCGGGTCTAGAATGTTCACCATTAAGCGGACCACGGATCGCGGTGTGTAGAACTCGCCGGCCTTCTTGTTGGCGGCATCGGCGAACTTCTTGATCAAGTATTCGTAGGACTGGCCAAGGATATCCGACTGCGCCTCATGATTGCCGAGGTTGATGCGGGAGAAATGCTCGATGAGGTCGCGGAGCAACGAGTCGGGAAGGCGATCCTTGTTGGTCCACGCCGCATCTCCGAAGATACCGTAAAGCGTTTCCGGATTCGCCTTCTCAATGCCGCGCATCGCTCTCTGGAGCGCCAGGCCCACATTTGTTACGACCGCCCTAACCACCGCCCAGTGACAGTCAGCGGGGATCTGGAACCGGTAGTTCTGTGGGAACTGGGCATATTCCTCATCCCCGCCGGACTCCGCAAGCGCCGCCTGCCGCTCCTCGTCATGCACATCCGAGATCCGCTTGAAGAAGAGCAGGGGGAAGACGTACGTCTTGAAATCCGCCGCATCCACCGGCCCCCTAAGGATGTTTGCCGCCTCCCACAAGTGGGATTCCAAATGACTCACGCTAAGGGCCATGGCCTCACTCAAGGGTATCCTTCATTTACGCCTTTCTAAGGCGATGTATCTCCCCGCCTATCCAAGCCGGAAGTGTATGGCCGGCTGAGTTGTGCTGTCAATGACCTGTACTTGGGCGGCTTCGGTCGGCCGCTCCTCCCAAAAATTGCCCCAATGCTCCACAAGTCCTCCCTTGCGCTTGTTGGGCATTATATCACGAATATCAACAACGCTAATTACCTAAAGGGTTTCGACCAAATGATCTCGTTGGAATAATATGACCCGCTCCTCGCGGGCGAGCTCGCGCATGTCTTTCGTGAAGCCGCTCCGGGAGAAAAGGCAGAATCGCTCCGTCCTTTCGCCGTTGTGCCAATCGACAAAATGCGCTTTCCGCTTTAGGTCCCTATAAACGTCAATCCCGACTGGACGAGCGCTCCACTTGGCCTCACCGACAGGTCGTCGAGCGTGAAGAGATACCGGTGCAGGATTCCTTTTTCGAGGCCGGTATCGTTGACGATTTCGCCGATCTTGCTCTTGCCGAAAGCGATCGCTTTCAGGATGGCGAAGTAATTTCGCGGCTCCCGGAAAAACCGATCATCGCTGTTCCCGGGACCGTCCAAGCGCGCCTTTCCTCAGCGGCCGGACCTGCGACGGACCGGGAGTGAAAGGGCGCGCGCTCCTCACAACGTCCAGGCGTAGCCGATCTTGACGAACACCGTCGCCGACTGCACGCCGTGGTTATGCCTTTATCTCTTTTGCGAGTCGCTCAGATAGAAAGATCTTTATAAGCGACTGATAAGGAACATCACGTTTGTTTGCCAAGAGCTTCAGTTCCTCAAGCATGATCTCGGGCAAACGAAGAGAGATAGTCTTGAGTGATGGTTTGAGGTTGGGGAGTACGACTCTCTTTGCCTTCGCCCAATCAACGTAGTCGGAGGAATCGGCGCCGGCCCAAAAGTCACGCTCTTCAGTTTCGGATTTGAATCTTGGAACTTTCTTCATGATGGCTGATACATCTTCCTTTCTTTGCGACTCATATCTCGGGCTGAAATGACCCTTAAGAGGGTATTCCTGACCGTAAAAACAACAAAAAGGTGCCTCCCTGAATCGCTTTGCCCGAGAGCGTAGAATCTTGCTTCCTCGCTGAAATGTTCCACATCAGGCGATGAGACAAGCGGGCGATTGAAAAATACTTGCTCACATTCTGATGCTGATACCCTATGTTTTTCCCAGTTCTTGAGTAAATTACCTTCGTCCCAATTAAAGCCAATGCAAAGGGAGAGGATTTCATCGTTCTTCACAATGTATGTATATGCCAGATATATACAGCTGTCAAGAGGAAAAGGCATAACGTTTGACATGAGGCGCTGGTTGAACGAGTGGATTGATCAGTTCGAAACATGCTGCACTGACTTTCCCGCGTATCGACTCGTAGTACGCGGTTAGAGCAGGGAGTCCGTCAATCCTGCGATCTTGGAACGGATCAAAGTCGACGACGTCGGCGGCCTGTGGAAGACGGACAACACGGGCATCACCTGGGAATGCCTATCCCTTCAAGTCGAAAAAATATTGCGGCGAAATCCGTTATATTGAGGAGTATTTCACGAGTCCTTAGTCGCCGCGGAATCCCCGCCGTTCGAATGTGCATCTTTCCATAATCCATCCCGACGCCTAAGAATCCAATTGAAAAATGGATGGCGGCCGGGTTGGAACGGGCGGAGTATTCTTGAGGTCAGGCGATTTCATGAGGGGGAGAGGGCTTGCGTCTTCCGGGCGATTTTCCGGTCGGCTGCGACGATGATCCGGCCGGACGGCCTCCTTCGCGGTCCTCTTTGGGTTGTTGACAACGATCCGCGGCCGGGATTATCGTCCTTTTCTTCGATGATGAAATTCATGGTCCCCCTCCTTTGATTCGAAGAATCATGGTTGCTCCTTGCTTTAAATAGATCGCCGGAGAGCGGCAGAAGTCAATTATTGGAATAAGATCGGGAAAAAAGCTGATTAGCCTTTAGGGGTGATATTGAATTTTAGTAATTACTCAATAACTTGGGGGCGTTAATCGGCCAAGATGATTTCCTTCAGCTCGGGGATAGAGCGGGTTTTATTAATCCGATCCTTCAGATAATCCCAGAAGCTGACATTATTTTTG
>Ga0315293_10003407_pt1 | contig 15319 bp, 12 predicted proteins | sample YL17G13_20_MG_FD_203071 | JGI IMG/M metagenome (GOLD analysis project Ga0315293, IMG submission 203071) | Sediment microbial communities from Yellowstone Lake, YNP, Wyoming, USA - YL17G13_20 | ecosystem: Environmental > Aquatic > Freshwater > Lake > Sediment | place: USA: Wyoming | collected...
TTGACCTGGACCGGCTCGGCCTCGTCGGCCGGGACTCCCAGGAAATCGGCCACCGGCTTGACCAGCTTCTGATAGTACAGGGTGGCGGTCACGGTCAGGGGGCCGGCCGGCAGGGTGTCGGGCAACCGGAAGGTGCAGGTCTCGATTTTTGACTCCCGCGGCCCGAAACGATAGTCCACCCCGAAGGATTTCGTGTTCCACTGCTGGATGGTCATTCGGCCCTGAGGGTCAAAGTAAGCCATGCGGAATATACGGTCACCCACCGGGACGCCGTCCCGGGGCAGTCCGACGAAACTCGGGTCGTTGAGGGCCACTCCCATATCCTGGTAGGCCAGGGCCTCGCTGCCGATGGTGTATTCCTCGCCGGCGAAACCTTTCTTGTCCACGGGCAAATGATAGGTCCGGCCCTTGGCGTCTTTGGCCTCCACGTGCATCCAGACGAGGCGGTCTTCGACCGAGCCGGTGGGGAACTTGTGGCCGGTTTTCTGGTTGAAAAGGATAACGGTGAACCTGACTTTGTCGCCGGGCGCCGCCTCCCGGGTGTCGGGATGAACGCGGAGCTCGATTGTACCCCGGACCTTGCCCGGGTCGTGAGCGCCGTGGAAGAGATGCTGCCGCACGTCGGCGTAGGAGTTTCCCATGGCGGCGCTTTTTCCGGGAGCGGTGGTCATGTGACAATCGTGGCAGCGAACCCCTTCCCGATAATAGGGCCCTTCCTTGAACTCGAGGTGAGTGGCCTTGACCCAGGCGCCGTAGGGGCTCTTTTCGTTATGGCAGGTGCCGCAGAAATCGATGCTTTTCAGGAACTCGGACTGGACCAGGTCGTGCTCGGGCGAGTTGGCGCCCTGCCGGGGTCCAAACTTCGTCCGGCCCGGCTGAGAAATCCAGTTGAAATTATGAGGCACGTCGCCGGCGAACCCGGTCACGGTATGGCACAGGTCGCAGGAGACGGCCTCGTTGGCCCGGCTGTTCAGAGCCGGCCGGGGAGGGGGGACGTCGCCGGCCAGGAAGGAGAGGGGAGCATGGCAGCCGTTGCAGCCGGCCTTAACCCCGGCCACGGCCGAGTCCTTTTCAGCCTGGGGGACGGCCAGCTTGAAGTATTCGATCTCGTCCCAGGCGTGGGTGTAAGCCTGGGACATCATGGCCTGGCTCCACTGCTGGAAGATATCGGTGTGGCAGGATGCACCGCAGAACATGGGCTTCTTATAGTCATCATATTTGCGGGAGCCCAGGGCGCTGTCACCGGCTTTGACCGCCTGGCCGGTGAGGCCGGCCAGCAGGACAAAGGGCAGAATGCTGAGGAGAACAATCCCAAACACTCTTTTCATGACCCCTCCTTTTTTGGATGGACTGTCATACTCAATATCTATAGTAAACGGGGATGTGATTCAAGCCCAACGGACCGTCCGGGCCGTGTCGAGTCCCTCCGTTTTGTCGCGGGTCCTCAAGAAATATTAGAGGGGCAGGGTGGCTTCTTCCCCGTAATTCCGGTCATCGGGGCTCGGGCGTTTTTTATCCCACCAGCCTGATTTCGTACTTCTCCTCGAAATGGTCGGGGTGATAGGACAGCTTGGCCCGGCGCAGCCCCTCCTCGCCCAGGTCCTGTTCGCGGTTGATGAAGGCCAGGTCCGGCCATTGGCGGCGGCAGAACTCCTGGTTGATGACGGCGTACAGGCCTTGGACCTGGGGGTCGGCCTTTTCGATGTGGATGACGGCGGTCTGGGCATTAAGGGGCTCGCCCAGGGTGAAGGCCTTGATCCGGCCCTCGACCAGGATGACCCCGCCCTGGATTTGGAGGAGGCCGAACCGGTCGAGGATCTCCTTGATGGCGCCCCATTCGCCCATCAGACCCAGGTCGTCCTCGCAGCGTTTGAGCGTGCACCAGGCCTCGGCCAGTTCCAGGCAGCCCGGCAGAAGAGGCTCGGCCAGCGGCTCATAGAGGACGGCCTGGGACTCGGTGAAGCGATGGATATGGTTGCGTTTGGCATGATAGCGGGAACCGGCCAGCTCAATGAGGTCGCGGCTGCGGAAAACATAGTCGAAGTCGTCCCGGACGGGGGAGACGGCGAAGTCGGGCCGGATTTCGAGCTCAGCGGCCAGGCTGCGGTCAGCCCGCCGGATGCGGGGGGTGGCCAGGCCGCGCTCTTCCTTGAGCCAGCGGAGCAGGCGGAGCACGGTATCGGCCCGCGGGCCGGTTCCCACGGGCGGCAGAGCCCAGGCGTCGGGGACAGGGTTGCCTTCGGGGGCGGCGGCCACCACAACCAGACAATCGTCCAGGACCGACCATTTGAACCCGTAGTATTTCCGCCAGATGAACAGGTTGGTGAAGGTCAGCTCCGAGGTGCTGGGCTGGTAAGCCCACAGTCGGGGGTGGAGGAAGTCGCGGTCGGCCAGGTCAATCGGTTTGAAGCGGGGGAATTCGGGCCAGGGCATCTCAGTTCATCCGCATCTGTTTCCAGTTCTCGCGGTCCGGGCCAGAAGAAGGAAGACCAGGAGGAAAACGCGGAAAGACCTTCGCCAGGAAGTCATCTCATTCCCCTTCCGTCGGCGGCGGCAGGCATCCGCCCTCCAGCTCCGGCCGTCGGCGACACGAAGATTATCAAAAAATCCTATTGAGATCAAAAGAACAAACAAAATATTTGTTGTCAGCGGCTGAGATATTCGTCGGGGGAGGGACGTTTATCACAACTGGACACAATGGAGCGTAGGAATGGAATTAACGGTAGCCGTCCCCCCTGCCGATCTTTTGGAGCTGCGGATGATCGGCCGCAGCGAGGCCATCCGCCGCGTGCGTTCTCTCATAAGGAAAGTCGCGGAGGGGGATGTTCCCGTTCTGATCCAGGGCGAAAGCGGCACGGGTAAGGAGCTGGTCGCCCGGGCCGTCCATGAGACGGGCCGCAGAACATCCGGTCGGTTTGTGGCCGTGAACGGAGGGGCCATTCCCGAAACGCTCCTGGAGAGCGAACTGTTCGGCCACGGACGCGGCGCCTTTACCGGCGCTTGGCGGGAGAAGCCGGGCTTGATCGAGGAGGCGGCCGGCGGGACCTTCTTTCTCGATGAGGTGAGCGACCTTTCTCTGAACCTGCAGGCCAAGCTGCTTCGCCTTCTGCAGGAAAAGGAATTCCGTCGGGTCGGAGAGAACCGTCTTCGCCGGGCCGAGGCGCGGTTCATCGGCGCCACCAACAGAGATTTGGCGGCGGAGATAAGAGACGGCCGATTCCGCCAGGACCTGTACTACCGCCTGGACGTGGTCAGGCTCACCCTGGCTCCCCTCCGCGAGCGCGCGGAAGACATCCCGCTGCTCATCGACCATTTCCTCAGCCTGCATGGCCGGGAGATGGGGCGGGAAGCCGTCTCCTTCACGGAGGCCGCCCGGCGGCGGCTGGTGGCCCATCCCTGGCCGGGAAACATCCGCGAGCTGAGCAACGAGATCCAGCGCTGCCTTGTCTTGTCGCCGCCGGGCCGGCCGATCGGCGAGGAAAGCCTCTCGGACGGAATCGGGCCGCCGGGGGAAAAGAAGACCCTTGGAGAGCCGCTCGGCTATTTCGAAGCGCGAGCTGATTTTGAAAAGCGCTTCCTGCATCAGGCCCTGAGCCGGTACGGTTTCAATAAAACCAGGACGGCCGAGGAGATCGGGCTGAGCCGTCAGGGGCTGTTCAAGCTTTTGCGTCGGCATAAAATGTGATAAATTATTTTTATGAGCGACAAGAAAGACGTTTTCGAAGTCGTGTGTCCCTGCTGCCGGGCCGCCCTGTGGGTCGACGCCGCTTCCAGGACCGTGATCAAGTCCGAAAAAGGGGCCGGCCAAGAAAAATCCTCCCTGGACGATCTTTTGGTCAAGGAGAAGAAACGCCGGGACGGCTTCGAGCGCAAGTTCGAGGCCACGGCCGAGCTGGAGAAGGAGAAGCAGAAAAAAGCCCGGGAGAAGTTCGATAAAGCCCTCTCTCGCGCCGGTTCCGAGACAGAAGAAGAAAATGGCAAAGAGAAATAAGGCTTGGGCTGGACAGGATCAGCTGCCGGCCTGCGTTTCGTCTTCCCGTTTGCGGGCGGCCATGGTGAAGCCCGTGGCCCCGAAGAGGATGAGGATGGCCACCGAGGCATAGTTCATAATGGCCCAGGGCAAGTAAGACAAAGTGGGGACGCCGATTGTGCCGGTGATGTAAACGCCGGCCATGCTCCAAGGGATAAGGGGGACGATGATCCCGCCGCTTTCCTCGATGATCCGCGACATGTTCTTGGCGGCCAGGCCTTTCTCCTTGAAGGCCGGTGCCAGCAGCTCGGCGGGGATGATCATGGACAGGTAGGAGCTGCCCGTGACCAGGGCCGAGACGATGGACGTGGCCACCGTGGTCAGCACCAGGCTCCACACCCGGCGGCAGAGGCCCATGATGGAGTTGAGGATGACGCGCAGCATGCCGGTGCGCTGCATAATGCCCCCGAAGCTGAAGGCGGTGAAGGCCACCAGCTGGGTCTCCATCATGCTCATCATCCCGCCCCGCGACAGCAGCTTGTCCACCATCTCCACCCCGCTGTGGGCCCGGTAGCCGGAGTTGACCGCTACGGCGAACTCGGTCAGGGGCGTTTTCTGGAGGACCAGGGCCAGGACGGCGGCCACCGCTGAGGACAGGAGCATGGCGGGGATGGTCGGCTTCTTAGCCATGGCGAAGAAGAAGACGATGGCCATGGGCAGGAGCAGCAGCAGGTTGAGCCAGGGGCTTCGGTCAAGGAATTCCCGGTGCAGCGTGCTGGTGATAAGGTTCACCGTTTCGGAGCTGACCCCGCCCTGGCCGTAGCCCAGGCCGACCAGGCCGTAAACGGCCAGGCCCAGGAGCCAGGCCGGCACGGCCGACCACATCATGTGCTTGATGTGATCGAAGAGGTTCACCCCGGAGACGACGGTGGCCAGGTTGGGGATATCGGACAGGGGGGACATCTTGTCGCCCATGTAGGAGCCGGCCACCACCGCGCCGGCCGCCGGGCCCACCGGGATGCCAAGGCCCATGGCGATGCCCATGAAAGCCACTCCCAGGGTGCCGACCGTGCCCCACGATGTGCCGGTGGCCATGGCGGTGAGCGTGCAGACGAGGCAGGCCGTCACCAGGAAGAACTGGGGGGAGATGATCTTCAAACCGTAATAGATGACCAGGGGGATAGTGCCGCAAGCGATCCAGGCCCCGATGAGGATGCCCACCGTCAGCATGATGAGGATGGCCGGCATGGCTTTGTGGATGCTGTCCACGATGCCCCGCTCCATCTCTTTCCAATTGAAGCGGAGGAGGAGGGCCAGGAGGCCGGTGAAGAAGGCCGCCACCACCAGCAGCACCTGGGGCTTGATCTTGTAGACTCCATAGCCCACCCCCAGGAGGCCGGCCATAAAGAGGAGGGGCAGGAGGGCCAGGGGCAGGGGGACCTTGCGATCCGGGGCGCTGTCCTGAGTCGGTTGAGTGTTCATTTTCAGCCCCTTAGGTCCGGCGGAAAGTCCCGCGGGCCAGCAGCCGGCCTTCGGCCATCATTTCCTGACCCCGAGCAAAGACTCCTTTGAGGTTGAGGTCGGTATCAAAAAGGAGAAGGTCGGCGTCTTTGCCCTCCGCCAGGGCGCCCTTATCGCTGAATTTGTAGTAAGCGGCCGGGTTGGAGGCGAAGAGCGCCGCCGTTTCCTCCAAGGATAGAATTTTGCGGCGGATGAGGGAACGGAAGGTCTGAAGCAGTGCATCTTGCCGGGCGATGGTCAAGCCCACCAGCTCGCCCTTCTTGTCGAAAACGGGCAGGCTGCCGTTGCTGTCGGAACTCACCGCAATTCGGCCGAGAAAACCCTGCTCCCGGCAGAGGCCGACGGCCGTCTCCACGCTGACGCCGTCGTCGCTTTCTTGTTCCGGCGTCGTTCCCGCGGTAAAGTCCACCCAACCGCCCGCCCGGAGCCAGCGCAGGCCTTCCTCGAGAAGGGCGCGGTTGCGGTTCATATGGGTGGGGATGACCTGGGTGGCCGGGATCTCGGTTTCGGCCACCAGCCGGAAGAGCGCATCGATCTTCCTCACTCCGGCGCCCAGATGGAAATGGAGAACGCCGGCCTTGCCCCCCAGCATTCCGCCCACCCGGCACTCGGCCGCCAGACGGGCGATCTCCTCGAAGGTGGGCTGGGAGGAACGGTGGTCGGAGATGGCCACCTCACCGGCGCCGATGATCTTGTCCAGGAGGGCGATATCGGAACGGACGCTTCCAGTCAGGGTGAGCACCGGCACTTCGTAGGAGCCGATGAAGACGTAGGTCGTAATACCCTCCAGCTCCAGCGCTCTGGCCTTGCCCAGCAACGAGGACAGGTGGCGGGTTACGCCGTCCGTGCCCAGGCAGCCGATGAGCGTGGTCACTCCGCTTTGGATGATATCCTCGATGTCGATTTCCGGGGCGCGAGTGGCCGGGCCGCCTTCTCCTCCGCCGCCCAGAATGTGCACATGGCCGTCGATGAAACCGGGCAGGACGCTCAGGCCCTCCGCCTCGACGACCTTGACCTCAAGGCCCTTCATCTGCACGGCGCCTGGCTCGCTGACCGCGCCGATCTTAGAGTCTAGGATCAGGATGTCCTTACGGCCCAAGGGCCGGGGAGCAAAGACTGTTCCATTACGGATAATGGTGATCACGGTATGCTCCTCTCTTTTGCGGCAGACGCTCAAGCCAGATTAAGTTCTCTTAAAATATCACGACTGTACGCCTCAGGCAAGTTTTAGGCGGCCAGCTCCCTATCCCTTGTCAAAATCCCTCTCCCCACATAAAATACGCTCAGCCGAGAGTGTCTAAATGGCGACTGTCGAACAGGAGCTTGAGAGGTTTGGGCCGGTCATCCGGAGGCTGAGCCGCCTGTCTCTATTGGGGAAAAAGGTGGAGGTCCGGGGCGCCGAGAATTTCGTGAGGGAGGGTCCCAACATCCTGGTAGGCAATCATATCGGCAGCTTCAAGGACGTGGCCCTGCTCTTTAAGACCGTGCCGCGGCCCATCTTCTTCACGGCCAACAGTGAGATCTTCAACCGCGACGAGCTCAATGTCCTCATCCGCCGCCACCTCAATCGTCACTTTAAGGAGTTCGGCCTGACCCTCAACAAGCTTCTCGGCCCCCTCAAATCCTATTTTGTCAACTACATTTCCACGAACATTTCCAAGATCGGAACGATTCCGGTGGACATTTCCCCTGGCCGGAAAAAAGGGGAGTCTTTGATGCTGGTGGAGAACCATGTCCGGCAGGGCCGGGCCGTGATCGCCCTCCAGGGCCGAGGCCGGCTGCGAAAGATGCTTCGCAATCCTTACGTCGAACGCTTCCGCAGCGGGGTGGCTTTCATCGCCCACAATCTGAAGGTCCGCCACGGTCTGGACGTCCCTATAACACCCCTGGCCTTTTTCGGCACGCACCGCCCCCTGTTCCTGCCGGGCCGGGTATGGGTGAACGTCGGCCGTCCGATGTTTGTCAAAGATTACCTGACGGGCGGCGTCAAGGAGACGGTGGAGCGGTTCCGCAGCGCCCTGGAGTCCCGGATCGAATCACTGTTCTTCGAGCTCCTGCGGCGCTGAGCGGCCCGGATTTCTAGTCTGACATCGGAATCGGGAGTGCGGTTGCCTTGGATTGTGGCAGCGTTAGATCAGGAATTTCCCGCCGCGGGCGATGAGGCGGCCTTTGGCCCGAATAGTGGGTTTGACCACCAGGGCGTCGTAGTGGTGCCGGCTTTGATTCCGGCCCAGCCCGTAGGAATCGCCGATGGCGAAGTGAACCGTGCCCAGGGCCTTCTCCGCTTCGAGCATGTTGGGGCAGAGGCGCGCCCCGGCATTGGTGCCGACGCCGAATTCTCCGATGATGAGGCCCGAGGCGTCGGTGCCGATAAGTTTGACGACCTGGGATACACCTTTGCCGCTCCAGCGCACCAGCCGGCCCCGCTCGAAGTCCATCACTCCCCGGCCGAGCTTGTCGTCAATGAGCCGCAAGACCACCCGGCCGGTGAAACTCTCTTCCAGGGGAGCCGTGTAGCACTCGCCGGCAGGCAAGTTGCCGTGGCTGCCGCGGCGGCTGATGTCGCCCAGGCTCAGGTTCCAGGCGCGGCCTTTGAGGCTGAAGGTGAGATGGGTGCCGTCGGCGTTCTCCACCAAAACATCCGTGGCATCCTGGAAAGCACGGGCCACGCGGCGGGTGAAGCGCTTCATCTCGGTGTAATCGAGATTGACCAGCCGCTCCATCATCTCCCGCGTCAAACCGGGCATCATCAGGATGCGGCTGCGTTTGCGCGCTGTGGAAACCATGAAGCTTCGGAAGGGCTTTTCTTCGAGGCGGGACTCCAGGACATAGGCTATGGCCGTTGCCCGGCGGGCCATCTCCCGGAAAAGGCCGGTCGGCTCGGCGATGGGCCTCAGCGCTTCAGCCATCAGGTAAACGGTGGTCTCGGCTCGGCAGCGCCGGGCCCAGACGGCCAGGGCCTGGGCGATCTCCAGCTTGGCTTCATCGGTGACCAGCAGGAATCGGTCCGTGGGCTTGAGCCTCAGGCATTGGGTGATGGCTTTGTGGGCGGCTCGGTCAAGCTTGTTCATCGGCGAAGCAACTCCTACACTTTAATCTGAGTGGAGGGGTGACACGACGGAGGAGCCCCGTTGAAGGTCGAAGGTACGGTATGACGCCAGTCCCTGCCCGCCCGCAGCGCATGGTGGAGCCGGAAACGCCTTCAAGCTTTGTCTTAAATTTATTAATCCCCCCGACCCCCTTGAGCAATCAAGAGGGAGATGGATGGCGTCTCCGGAGAGGCCGGTGGGCTTCGCGCAAGGGCGGGCAGGGACTGGCGTCATAACAGAACCCCTCCTCTTATTGAATGGTGAATAGGAAACAGGAGATGCTCGCCCATCCGCTAAGGTTAATCTTCGTACCTGGCCAGGACGGCCGAGACGACCTGCAGGAAATTCTGGTAGTTGATCTCGGTGTTCCGCTCCCGTTCCAGCCTGGACAGAAAGGAGCCGAGAAAAAGATTTTGCTTCATCCCCAACAGCGTCTGGCGCGTCGTTTCCTTGTTTTTTTCGAAGTCCTCCCGGGTGACCTCCTTGCGGTTCAGGACACGCAGCACGGCATAACCGTCGCCGAAGTCCACCGGCTCGCTGACCGAGGCCAGGGGCAGGGAGAAGGCCAGTTGGTCTATTTCTTCATTATCTCCGATAGTGCCCAAGTATTGGCCGCGCTTATGCTCATTGACCGTTTTGAATTCCAGGTCTTCCTTGGCGCTGAGGTCCTCCCAGTTCTGGAGGGCCAAGTGAGGCCGGAGGCGCTGCAGCCGGCCGAGCATCAGTTCCTTTTTCTTAATTTCGGCGACTTTGTTTATGACGTCGCTCCGCGCCTCTTCCAGAGTGGCCGGATGAGCGGGGAGGACGGTCAAGAGCTGGGCCAACCCTGCGCCCTGGTAGGAATAGAGCGGTCCGGAGATGCCTTTGCTCTGGAGCTGGAAGAGGGCCTGGCTGACAACACCGGAAGGGTCCACTTGGCCCAGGGGATCGCCCTTTTTGAGCGGGCCGCTCTTTTCGGCCCGAAGGCCGAGGCGGGCCGCCGCCTTTTCCAGGCTGCCCTCTTTCTTAGCCTCTTTTTCCAGACGGCCGATCCGCTCGGTGGCCAACGTCTGCGCTTTTTGGTCCTCCAGGATTCCCTTGATGCGCTGGCGGGCTTCCTCGATGGGGATGGGGGAGGTTTCTTTCTTATCCGTCACCTTGAGCAGGGCCAAACCGTCGTCGAGCGCGACCACTTCCGAGACTTGGCCGGCGGAGAGCTTCTTGATTTCATTTTGTTCTTTGTCCGCCAGCGAGCGCCATTCCATGGGGCCCCAGCCGCCGCCCGCTGAAGCTTTGGCATCCTTGGAGTGCGTCTTGGCCAGCTGGGCGAAATCGCCGCCCCGGCCTAATTGTTCTGTCACGCCGCGCATCTCGGCCTGAACGTCCTTTTTGTTCCGGCCGGCGAAGGGGATGTAGATGCGGCTGACGTTGATCTCTTCGGGGTTCTGGAATTGGTCTTTGTTGTCCTGGTAATAGCGCTCGACCTCTTGACTGGAAAGCTCCACCTGTTTTTTTAGGTCGTTGCGGTCGAAAAAGACATATACCGCATCCCTCTTTTCGGGAATACGGAATTCATCCTTGTGGCTTTCGAAGGTGCCCTGGACCTCGGCCGCCGTCGGCTCAGCCTCCAGTTTCACCTTGTCTTTCTCCAGGACCAGATATTCCAGGCGGGCCGTTTCGTTGTCTTTGCGGTAGCTGTCCCACAGCTCTTCAGGAGTCAGCGTCTGGCCGGCGGTGATCAAGCGCTGGATCTTCTCCAGGCGGATGGAATCCTCGACGCTCTTTTCAAACTCGGCGATGGAGATCTTGTAGTAGCCCAAGATCTGCTCGTATTCTTTTTGGCCGACAAACTGGCCGCTCTTTTCATTGAAGAAGAGGGGATAGCGGCGCCGCACTTCTTGCTGGAACTCCTTATCCGAGACCTGGACATGCCGTTCTTTGGCCAAGTCCAGGAGCAGGGCGGACTGAATGAGCCCTCGCAGAGTGCTGTTGGGCAGGTCAAGTTGCTGGATGAGGCTCTTGTTTATTTTTTCCTGGCCGAATTGCTGGCTTTTCTGCTGGATGGCCATCTGCAGGACGTTGGCGTACTGCTGGCCGGAGATGGTCCGTCCGGCCACCTTGGCCACCGTCAGGGAATTCGTGTCGGCCTCCCCTTCGTCGCGGTTGAATCCCCCGGCGCCCCAATAGATGAAGATGGTGGCCACGAAGGCGATGATGACGATCCACAGGACGGGGGCGAATGATTTGAAGTTCTTGCGCATGGTTTTGAGCATGATCACACCTCACGAATCTTTTAGCAGCCGGCGGGCGATGACCATCCGTTGGACCTCCGAGGTCCCTTCGTAGAGAGTCAGAACCCGGGCGTCCCGATAGAGCCTTTCCACCGGAAATTCCCGGGAGTAGCCGTATCCGCCGTGGACCTGGAGGGCCAGGTAGGCGATCCTGTTGGCCGCCTCCGAAGCGAACAGTTTGGCCATGGAAGCCTCGGAGGTGAAGGATCGTCCGCTGTCCTTGAGAACAGCCGCCCGGTAAGTCAGAAGACGGGCCGCTTCGACCTGGGTGGCCATGTCGGAGATCATGAATTGGATGGCCTGGAGGTCGGACACCTTGCCGCCGAAGACTTCGCGCTGTTTGGAATAGCGGACCGCCTCTTCGAGCGCCCGCTGGGCCAAGCCGACCGCCTGGGCGGCGATGCCTATCCGGGAATGATCCAAACAGTTGAGGGCGATAAAGGCGCCCTGGCCTTCTTGGCCCAGGAGGTTGGCGGCCGGCACTCGACAGTCGGCCAGGGTGATTTCAGCCGTCAGGGACGAGTGCAGGCCCATTTTCTCTTCGAGCTTGGTTACCTGGAAGCCGGGGCTTGCCCGGTCGACGATAAAGGCATTGAGCTTTTTCTTGTCGGCGGAGTCGCCGGCGGCGGTGAACAGGATGAGGGTCTGGGCTTGGCTGCCGCTGGTCACCCAGGCCTTCTGGCCGTTGAGGATGAACTCGTCGCCGCGGCGCTCGGCCTTGGTCCGCAAAGCCTGAATGTCGGAGCCGGCGCCTGGTTCCGTCAGGGAAAAAGCGCCCAGAATTTCGCCGCGGGCGGCGGCCGGCAGATAGCGGCGTTTCTGGTCCTCTGTGCCGAAAGCCAGCAGGGCGTGGCAAAACAAACAGCAGTGGACGCTGACGATGATGCAAACCGCCGGCGAGGCCTTGCTCAATTCTTCCAGGACCAGGATGACCGACAGGCCGTCCGTGGGCGTGCCGCCGTACTCGGCCGGCACGGTCATGCCCAGCAAGCCCAGCCCGGCCAGCTTTTGCAGAATCTCGCGGGGAAATTCGTGCCGCTCCTCGAGCTCTTTGACTCGGGGTTCGATCTCCTGGCGGCTGAATTCCTGGACCATTTTTTGGAGAAGACGCTGTTCTTCGCTCAGCTCAAAGTCCATGGCTCACCTTCTTGGCCGCCGCTTGGAACAAGGGCCGCAGCCGTCGGTAGGTTGTGTCCAAGTCCTCGATGGCGACCTTAGCCCCGCCCACCAGGGGCATGAAGTTGGAATCGCCCGCCCAGCGGCAAATGACGTGGAGATGGTAGTGGTCGATGACGCCGGCCCCGGCCGCCTGGCCCAGGTTCATGCCGGTGTTGAAGCCCTGGGGATGGTAGTGCCGCCGCAGCACGCGCAGGCACAGCTTCAGCATGTCGTTCAGCTCGTCGGAGGCCGGCTTGGCCGCCTTGTCGAAGAGGGCCACATGGTCCAGGGGTGCGATCATCAGATGGCCGGGCGTGTAAGGAAACTTGTTGAGCATGATGAAGTTGTGGCGGCCCCGCCAGAGGATGTAAGCCCGGCGGGCGTCTTTTTGCTTGAGGGCGGTGCAGAAGATGCAGCCTTTGCTCCGCCCGGCAAGCTTCCGGACGTAAACTTCTCTCCAGGGGGCGGCCAGGTACTCCATCACCTGGCCTTGTTGATCAGCTCCTTGAGCTGTTTGCTGGGCTTGAAGTAGAGGACCTTCTTGGAGGGCACGCTGACCGGTGTGCCGGTGCGCGGGTTGCGGCCCGTGCGCCCCGGCCGCGTCCTGAAGCGAAAACTGCCGAACCCCCTGACCTCAATCTCCTGCCCTTTGAGCAGAGCCTCGCGGATGGTGGTGAAGAAGAGGTTCACCCCTTGCTCGGCCTCCTGCTTGGGAATGTTCATGTCCCTGGAGATTTTAGAGATCAAATCGGCTTTAATCATCGCTTTTCGCCTCCTTCTTGGCCGCTGTCAGCCTTTGTGATTTGATGCTCTCCAGCTTGTCCCGCATCAGATTGCCCAAGGTGAGCCGGTCGTTTTGGCTGTCCATGAATTTTTGATATTCGAGCCGATGGATTTCGTCCTGGGCCTGGCGGAAGCTGAGGGACAGTTTTTTGTCCTTGGCGCTCATTTTAATGATTTTGGCAGTTTTCTCCTCGCCGGGTTTGAAGACCTCGGCGGGGTTTTCGATGCGGTGCTCGTCCAGCTCGGAGAGGAAGACCACTCCTTCGATTCCGGGCATGACTTCCACAAAAACGCCGAAGTCGGCCAGCCGGACGATCTTGACGTTGAGCAAGTCTCCGATCTTGTGGCGGGAGAAGAAATCCTCCCATATGTCACCCTGCAGTTGCTTGATGCCCAGGGAGACTTTTTGCTTCTCGACGTCGATATTGAGGACTACGGCTTCGATCTCATCCCCGACTTTGAGCTTGTCCGAGGGGTGCTTGACCTTCTCCCAGGAGATGTCCGAGATGTGGATCAGGCCCTCGATGCCGGGCTCGACCTCCAGGAAGGCCCCGAAGTCGGTCAGGCTGGTGATGCGGCCTTTGACCCGGCTGCCGGGGTTGATCCTCTGCTTGAGGAGTTCCAGGGGATGGGGCTGGATTTGCTTCAGGCCCAGGGAGATGCGCTTGGACTCCGGGTTGACGTCAAGCACCGTGACTTCCACCCCCTGGCCGACGCTCAGCACTTTCTTGGGATGAACGAGCTTGCGCGACCAGCTCAAGTCGGAAATGTGAACCAGCCCCTCCACGCCTTTCTCCAGCTCGATGAAAGCCCCGAAGTCGGTCAGGCTGACCACCCTGCCCTGGACCCTCTGCCCTTGCATGTATTTCTCGTCGATGTCGGTCCACGGGTCGGGGGTGAGCTGTTTGAAGCCCAGGGAAATGCGCTCTTCCTTCTCGTTGAAGTCGAGGACGACCACTTCTACTTCTTGGTCGATATGGAGCATCTCCGAGGGATGCCCCAGCTTGCCCCAGGTCATATCCGAAATGTGGAGAAGCCCTTCCACTCCGCCGATGTCGATGAAAGCCCCGAAATTGGTCAGGGACCGGACCTGGCCTTTGAGCCTCTGGCCCTGGGCCAGGGCGCCGAACACCTTTTTCTTCCTCTTCTCCCGCTCCTCCTGGAGGAACAGCTTGCGGGATAAAACGGCATTCTCGCTCTTCCGGTCGAATTTGATGACCTTGAACTTGTAGGCGTTGCCGATAAGAGTCTCCGGATTGCGGACCATCCGCAGGTCGGCGTGGGAATCGGGCAGGAAAGTCTTGAGGCCCACGTTGACGATGTAGCCGTTATTGATTTTTTCTATGACCTTGCCGGTGATCCAGCTCTTGGTGTGGTAGGCCTTTTCCAGGTTGTCCAGGGCGTGCAGCGTGTCGGCCTGGCGCTTGGACAGGATCAGAGTGCCGTCCCTAGAGTCGGTCCGTTCCAGGAGGGCGTCCACCTCGTCGCCCGGCTTGATTTTGTGCAGGTCGTGGCTGTCGAAGTCGTCCAGGGGGATCATCCCTTCCGACTTGAAACCGATGTCCACCAGGACATGAGTGGTGGTGACGCGGACGACCCGCCCATGGACGAGATTGCCCACCGTAACTCCCTTGGCGCTGTATTGGTACTGGTCCACTAGGCTGGCATAGTCCTCGTTCTCCATTTTTTCATCGTTTTTTGGCCGATCGGTTATCTCTGACATTGGACGCTCATCTCCCTCTGCGATTTGGATTTGAAACTGTTCTTGATGGTTTGGACAGCTTCGTCTATAGCTTCGGGCGGAGTCGAGGCTCCCCCGGATATTCCGATGCGCTCGGCTCCGGCCAGCATCTCGGGCCGGATTTCGGCGGCGGACTCGACGAAATAGGTGCGGGGCAGGAGTCGCTGGGATAGCTGGTAGAGGGTACGGGTGTTGGAACTCGACTTTCCGCCGATGATGAAGAGGGCCTCCACCTGGCGGGCCAGCTCCAGGGTGGCGCGTTGCCGAACGAGGGTGTAGCGGCAGATCGTGTTGAAGACGGCCAGCTGGGCGGTCTTCTGCAGCAGCCGGGAGACCACTTTTTCAAACACAACCTGCTCCAGGGTGGACTGGGCCAGGACGGACCGCTTCCGGAGGGAGGGAAGACCCTCGGCCTGGGCCTCGTTCTCCACTACGATGGCTCGGCCGCGGCTGTAGCCCAGCAGCCCTTTGGTTTCAGGATGGTCGCGGTTGCCGACGATGACCAGCTCTCCTGCGCGGCGGGCCAGCCGTTCCGCCCGTTTCTGGATCTGACGCACGATGGGGCAGGTGGCGTCCACCACGGCCAGGCGCTTGTTTTCCAGGAGCTCATAGACCTCGGGCGAGACGCCGTGGCTGCGGATGATGACCGTTCCTGTGGAGATTTGGTCGAGGTCGTTGCCGAAAACGATGCCCTGCCGCTGGAGATCTTGGCTGATCCAGGGATTATGGATGAGTTCGCCCAGAGTGGTCACCGGGCCAGACTGAGCCTCCCTTGTTTCCCGGGCTA
>Ga0315293_10003408_pt1 | contig 15317 bp, 10 predicted proteins | sample YL17G13_20_MG_FD_203071 | JGI IMG/M metagenome (GOLD analysis project Ga0315293, IMG submission 203071) | Sediment microbial communities from Yellowstone Lake, YNP, Wyoming, USA - YL17G13_20 | ecosystem: Environmental > Aquatic > Freshwater > Lake > Sediment | place: USA: Wyoming | collected...
TCGACAATCGTACGTTTTGCTTTATGAAAATAAGATAAATCGGTTAATATAACAACTACAGTATCCATTAATAATCTTCTTGATCATTATATATATCTTTTTAAGTTTATTATCATTATTGTATTATTTTCTAAAAATTGATAGAAAATAATACAATGATTTAAATTAAGTTATATTTATTATAATAATGGCGTTTCTTATTCAACCTAATTTGTCTAATGCTCCTGAAACCATTCCTGTTCATCCTTATTCTTTTCCATTGGATCCATTTCAGGAGCACGCAATCTATGCAATTTCTAAAGATGAAAATGTACTTGTTTGTGCGAAAACGGGTTCAGGTAAAACACTTGTAGGCGAATATCAAATCTATCATTCTCTTTCTAAGGGAAAGCGTGTATTTTATACAACACCAATTAAATCACTTTCTAATCAGAAATTTTATGATCTTAAGAAACAATTTTCAGATGCATCAATTGGTATTATGACGGGCGATATTAAATTTTGTCCAGATGCTCAGGTTGTAATTATGACTACTGAAATTCTACGAAATTTACTTTATAAAAAGGGAACAACCACTGAACATATTGGATTGACGGCATCTATTTCAATGGATGATTTAGATGCGGTTATCTTTGATGAATGTCATTATATCAATGATCGTGATCGTGGTAAAATCTGGGAAGAAACAATGATTTTATTACCGCCTCAGATTAATATGGTAATGTTATCGGCTACATTGGATCATCCAGAATATCTTGCAAGCTGGTTAGGTGATCTAAAACAAAAAAAGATCCATTTAATCCAAACTCATTATCGTATCGTACCTCTCATTCATCAACTCATTAATAAAAAAGAACAGTTTACTACATTAATGGATGAAAAAGAGAATTACCACGAACAAGTATATAGTCAGTGGTTGCGTGAAATAACAATGCAAAAAGATCAAGAGCGTTCTTTTCATCAAAAAGTAAAAGAATCACGTGAATCGGGAATTAAGGGTGCAATTGATGGAAAAGTCCACGTTAATCATTTTATCTATCAAATGAATCAAACAATTAAACTTTTACAAAAGAAAGAATTATTACCAGCTCTTTTCTTTGTACTAAGTAGAAAAAACTGTGAAAATTATGCAAGTAAAGTAGAATCAACATTATTAGATTCATCGGATACAGCAATAGTAAAGCATATCATTTCGTTTCATTTACATCGGTATATGGGGGATTTAGAGAAGATTCAACAATATCATCAGATTTATAATTTATTATGTCGTGGTATAGCATTTCATCATAGTGGTCTTCTTCCGCTTTTAAAGGAGATTGTTGAGATTTTATTTTCGAAGGGATATGTGAAATTAATGTTTTGTACAGAGACATTTGCAGTGGGATTAAATATGCCTACAAAGACAGTGATATTTGGTGGATTTAAGAAATATGATGATCTTTCGGGTGGTATGCGTATAGTAAGAAATGATGAATATCTTCAAATGGCTGGTAGAGCAGGAAGGCGTGGTAAGGATGATAAGGGTATTGTCATTTATTTACCAGACCATTCACCATTGGATGGTCACGAGATGTATAAGATGATGAAAGGTACAAAACCAGAAATTCGTAGTCGTATGGATTTTCATTATGATTTTATTCTTAAGACCATTCAAGCTTCTTTATCCGATCAACCACTTAAATGGCTTCAAATTATGGAAAAGAGTTATTGGTTTCAACAACGAAAATCCGAAATGGATGAACTTAATTTAGAATTAAATAAATGTCAAAAACAATTAAAAGAGATTGAATTAGTGGATCCCTATTTATCCGAATGTAAAAAACGATTTGAGTTAGAACAAGAACTAAAAGTAAAAGGAAATTCAAAACGAAAAGAACTTCAACGACAATTAGATTCTATTAAAAATAAACAATTTGGTCCTAAATGGAATAAAGCCTGGTCAGATTATCAATTATCTCAAGTATTAGAACAAAAAGAAGTTTCACTCAAAAGTGATTTAGAAATTTTAAAGAATCATCAGGAGCATATTACGTATTCAATTGATTTTCTACATCATTGTGGATATATTACAACATCTGATTCATCAGAGCTTACAAGGGATAAGTTATCATTGAAAGGAATTCTTGCAACGGAGATAAATGAGGCTCATCCGATTTTAATGACAGAAATTTATACGAGGGAGATATTTCATTTATTATCTGGGAAGGAGATTATTATCTTATTATCGTGTTTTCTAGAAAGAAAAGAAAAGGAAGAATATTACTTTTCTGAATTATATCTTTCTCCAAATCTTAAAGAAGTAATTAAAAGGGTGGAGGTATTAGCGACAGAATATAATGAAATGGAGCAGAAATGGGTAGAAAAGGAATATGAAGATGGTTATTGGAATCTATCTAGTCGAATGATGGAGCCAATAATGAAATGGTTAGAGGGCGACCATTTATCATCTATTTGTTTAGAATATGATTTATTTGAAGGTAATTTTATTCGGTCTATTTATAAAATGATTAATATAATTGATGAATGGCTATCAATGGCGATTTATTGTCAGCATACAGAAATGATTCAAAAAATGATGGATGCTCGTCAAGAAATGATACGTGATACAATCCTCTCTGATAGCTTATATTTACGACTTTAATATAATTTAAAGAATATAGAATAATTACAAAATAGAAATAGAATGGATCAACATTGGTATGAACTTGAGATTAAACCATTAGTGTCAGAGGTAACAAATTATTATCCAATTGCATTATATAATCGTTCAGATGAGAATGCTGGATTTGATCTTTTTTCTTCTTCAAATGTTCATGTAGAACAAACACCCGAATTTGTTCCATTTGGTGTATCAGTTCGTATGTTAAAGGTAGTACCGATGCCTCACGGTACTTCAAATGAATATCTTAAAACGGATAGTCATTTTTTATTAATGCCTCGATCATCTATTTATAAAGTTGGACTTCTAATGGCGAATTCAACAGGTGTAATTGATAAGAGTTATCGTGGTGAATTAAAGGCGCCTGTTTGGTCAATGACTGGAAATTCAAATGTAAGTGCAGGTGAGCGTCTTTTTCAGATTGTAGCCCCAGATATGGGATGGATTCGTCACGTTCGTCTTGTAGATTCTCTCCCAGAAACACAACGAGGTGCATCTGGCTTCGGTTCATCTGGTAAATAAATTATATTTATTTTATAAATTATATTGAATAACTTAAATGGTATTGAATATAATTTTCTTAAATGGATAGTGATCATAAGGAATCAGAGTATATTGAGGCATCGTGGCCAGAATTTGGAGTAGAACATCGTTGGAAAAATGCTAAAGTAATTACATCCATTACAACAGAAAGAGGAACAATTGTTGAAATGGTACATCGTCCGCAATGGGGAATGGCTTGTTATATGAATGGTGAAATTCAGAGCTGCACAGCAGATGAAAAAATGTATCACGAAGCTCTAGTTCATCCTACTATGATAAGTACAATTAATCCACGTCGTGTACTTATTGTTGGAGGAGGAGAGGGTGCAACAGCACGTGAGGTATTAAAATGGGAATCGGTGGAGCGTGTGGATATGTATGAATGGGATCAAGAAGTAGTTGAATTATTTAGAATATCCTATCCAGAATGGGGAAATGGTGTATGGAATGATCCACGATTATATATTCATTATAATAATTTTTTTGAGACGGTTCGTCAAGCTCCTTTAGAGAGATATGATGTAATTATTATTGATTTATTTGAACCATCCTATTCAGATGATATGGAAGAAGAAAATAATATGTGGATGTTATTTTATCGACTCGCATTTGAATGGTTAACAGAGGATGGTTCAATGACAATGTATTCAGGTATACGAAATCATTTTAGAGATATTCGTCCAAATGAACAACTTATTCATCCAACTGTATATAGACATTTAACTCAAAATCAATATCTTATTAATAATATATTTACTCAATTACAAACAAAAGAACTAACCTCTTATAAAGTCTTTATTCCATCCTATTCTGGAGAGGCGATGTTTTTACTTCTTAAACACAATAATATTATTCAAAGATGGAATCAATTAGGACAAGTAAATGACCAGGGTATTTTATCTCATTTAGGCCGAGATATTTGGAATTCATATAAAATGTGGAATAAATATCATTGAGAAGATGGTGTTTTCCAAGGTGTATAAAAAGAAGATGGTAATGGAGGTAAAGACTGTGTAGAAGAAGATATAGTGATAGGTGTTATGGATGGATATAATTGTGTATTAAATTCTTCTCTTTCTTTTAACAATTGATGTAGTTTTTGTTCATTTTCATTATGTAGAATGGGATTATTGGGGCGATCGGATGAAACTTTATATTTATCAAAGCGTCTCATTCCGCATACAAAGCGATTACCACAACTCATCTCTAATTATTCTAACCTAAAAATTGATATCATTTTTAGTTTAGAGCAATGAATAACGCGGTCGTATTATTGGAAAAGGTATTAGGTGTTTCACAATTATCTGAAATGGATTATTTATCAACAATTCGTGGGATTCTTCAAACAAAGAATTATGATGACTTTATAATTTTAAGTGATACAGGGGATAAATTAATTGAATTCAAAGGTGCAAAGATTGCAAATAAATGTTTACCAGGTGATCATGTAAATTGGGATGGATTAAAATGTAATTTAGAATTACGTGATGAACATCCTCTTATTGTTGGTACAATTGAATTAACAAATAAATCAAAATATGGATTAACATCTAGAAAGATTCCAATGTATTTATTTACACCGTATGATAAGAAATATCCTCATTTTATTGTTGGATGTTCAGAGAAAGATGTAAAAAGAAATAGAATTGGATTAATTAAGTGTGATAGTTGGTCAGACAAATCAACATTTCCACGTGGATTAATACAACAGATATTTGGTATATCAGGAGAGTATGAAGCAGAGAAGCAAGCATTAATTTGTCAGGCATCTCCGTGGAAATATCCAAATTATTCATATGAAGTAGTACCGCATAATAATAAATCAAACCGTTCTAGACAATTATTATCAGGATTTACTTTTAATATTGATCCAAAAGGTTGTAAGGATGTAGATGATGTATTTACAATTGAAAAAATAAATAATTCAGAATGGAAAGTGACTATTACAATAAGTGATGTAGCATTATTTGTGGAGGATGGGGGTGCAGTTGATATAATGGCGTCATTAATTGGTCAGACATTATATGATAAGAGTGGTAAGGTAATTCGTCCAATGTTGCCTGAAGAATATTCTGAAAGTGGTTGTTCACTGATTCCTGGAAAGGAATCGTATGGAGTTTCATTGCAATTTATATGGAATGGTTCTAAAATAAGTAATAATGTATGGTGTGAATCTATTTTAATAACAGATAAATCATATACATATGATGAGTTTATGGATGAAAAGAGTGAGTATTATGATATTATAAAGGGGATTGCATCATATCTAGGAAAAGAGGAATTAAATGATTCACATCAATGGGTAGAACAATTAATGATTTATTATAATAAGGAAGTGGGGAAGGTATTAAAAGAGAATAATCTAGGTATTTTAAGGAGACATTTAGAGCCAAATAGGGAGAGATTGGAGAAATATAGGAGATATATACCTGAATGGAAGAATTTGGCGTATTTATCGGCGGAGTATTGTTTAGGGGATGAGAAGGATACAGACCATTTTGGATTAGAAACATCGGCGTATGCACATGCGACAAGTCCTATTCGTCGTTATGCAGATCTTATTAATCAGAGAATTCTAAAACAATTAATTAATTCATCAACATCAAATTATATTGTACCTCAGGCGATGTATGATATGAATATGATAGAGAAGAGAGTGAGACAATTTGATAAAAATATGGAATTTTTGGAAGTAATATCAACAGGCGAGAGAGTGTTTAAAGGTATAATTATGGAAAAGAAGCGAATGGATGATAATATGGTAAAAATAAAGATCTATATACCAAAATGGAGGAGAATAATTTCTACAACATATAAGTATGTATCAGAAGATATAGTATTATCGAGAGATGAGAAGGAGAATTTGGATGTAAGTGATTTTAAGGAGGTAAGGGTAGAATGTTTATTTAATTTACAGTTACGTAATTGGAAGGATAGAGTAATTATTCATTTATCAAATTAAAAAAATACAATTTATAAAAAAATAAAAATAAATATATTTATTTTTCTTATAATAAGTGATATTTTAATAATACATTAAAGTTGATATGTTTATAAATATATAAAATTGACGAGAGACGATTAGAGTTTAAAAGTTAAAGACTACTTATTAATTTAATAGAGCTTAGACAACTGTTTCTATATCCCATACAGAATGCCAGGCGGTTTCCATCAACACTCATCCGACATTGAATCTATTGTTGGAGTTCAATTCAGTATTCTATCTCCAGAAGAAATTGAAAGAAGTTCTGTGGTTGAAATTACTACTCAAACCCCTTACGAAGGCAATGAACCAAAAATTGGTGGATTATTTGACCCTCGTATGGGTGTTCTTGATAATGGTAAAGTATGTCGTACTTGTGGTCAAACCAATCACGGATGTCCCGGTCATTTTGGACATTATCGTCTAACACGCCCTGTGTATTACATCCAATTTCTAAATATGATTATGAATGTTCTTAAATGTGTATGTATTCGTTGCTCTAAATTACGAATCGATAAAGATCTTCATAAAGATATTCTACATCGTAAGGGTGAAGCTCGTTGGAAAGAAGTACTTGCTGCTTCCTCCAATATTAAACGCTGTGGACAAGAATCAGAAGATGGTTGTGGCGCTCCTCAACCTGATAAATTTACACGTGAGGCGATTGCACGTATCGTTGCACATTATCAGGATCTCAAACAACAGCAGCCACTTGAAGTGGAATATGTTCATCGTCTATTTCGCCGTATTAGTGATGAAGATGTTGATTTTATGGGTCTTAGTCGTTTCTGGTGTCGTCCAGATTGGATGATCTGCACAGTACTTCGTATCCCTCCTCCTCAAGTACGCCCCTCCGTCGTACAAGACAATAATCAACGCTCAGAAGATGATCTTACCCATAAACTATTTGATATTATTAAAAATGATAAGACACTACAACAAAAGATTGACAATAACTCCACTAAACACGTTATTGATGAAATGACAAATGTGGTTCAATATCACGTTGCTACTCTCGTAGATAATGAAATCCCTGGTGTTGCTCCATCTGCACAACGAAGTGGACGACCATTAAAATCTATTCAACAACGTCTTGGTGGTAAAGAAGGACGTATTCGTTACAATATTCAAGGTAAACGTGTAGAATTCTCTGCTCGTTCTGTTATTACTCCAGATCCCAACTTGAGTGTTTCTGAACTGGGTGTACCCTTAGAAATTGCAATGAATCTTACAAGTCCTGAACCAGTCACACCATATAATCTTGATCGTCTTTATAAATTAGTACAAAATGGAGCAGACAAATGGCCTGGTGCAAAAACCATTGTCCGAAAAGATGGTCGTATGATCTCACTCAAACACGTCAATACCAAAGAGATTGTTCTTTATGAAGGTGATACCGTTAATCGTCATCTCTTAGATAATGATATCGTTCTTTTCAATCGTCAACCAACTCTTCATAAAATGTCTATGATGGGTCATCGAGTCAAAGTTCTACCCTATAAAACATTTCGTTTGAATGTTTTAGTGACTCGTCCATACAATGCTGATTTTGATGGAGACGAAATGAACGCTCATATACCACAATCATATGAATCAATGGTAGAATTAGAAGAAATTGCCGCGATTCCTCATCATATTATTACACCACGTCATGCCAAACCAATGATTGGTGTTTATCAAGATACTCTTGTTGGATCGTATCGTTTGACACAACCAGGTGTTGAATTTACTCGTCGTGAATTTATGAATCTTATGATGTGGAATAAACGCTTTAATGGATATATCCCTCCTCCACGCTCAGAACAACATTGGACAGGACAACAAGTTCTTAGTGCACTCCTTCCACCCATTAATCTTGAAATGGGTAATAAATCATTTGACAGTGAAAAAGATCAAAAAGAATCTAATAATTATGTTAAAATTGTTCAAGGTGATATTTTACAAGGTGTTGTGGATGGTGATATTTATATGAAACCCTCTAAAGGTATTGTTCATCTCACTTATAATGATCACGGTCCAAAAGATACAGTCGATCTTCTAGATTCACTACAAAGCACCGTTGAAAGCTTTCTTGTAATGAATGGATTTAGTGTAGGAATTAGTGATCTTATTGCAGATGATGATACTAAAAGACAAATTGATTTAAAAATTCAAGAGAAAAAGAAAAAGGTAGAACAAGTTATTTTACAAGTTCATTTAGATTTATTTGAGAATAATACAGGTAAAACAAATCAACAGGAATTTGAGGATCAGATCTTTGGTATTCTGAATCAGGCAACATCTGATGCAGGTTCAACAGGTCAACAATCACTTTCTAGTGAAAATCGTCTATTAGCGATGGTTCGTTCTGGATCAAAGGGTGAACCTCTGAATGTTGCACAAATGATGGCGTGTCTTGGTCAAACTGCGATTGAAGGTAAACGTGTTCCGTATGGATTTACTGATCGTACGTTACCTCATTATAAAAAATATGATGACGGTGCTGATTCTCGTGGTTTTATTGAATCCTCCTTCATTCGCGGTTTAACTCCTCAACAATTCTTCTTTCACGCGATGTCGGGTCGTGAAGGTCTCATTGATACTGCTGTAAAAACGGCAGATACTGGGTATATTCAACGACAACTTATTAAATCAATGGAAGATCTTACTGTTCAACACGATGGTACTGTTCGTGATGCAAATAATAATATTATTCAATATCATTATGGTGAAGATGGTATCAACCCTACTAAGATTGAAACACAAAGTCTATCTCTTGGTAGACTATCACAACAAGATATTATTACTCAATTTGGATTAAAAGATATTGATTGGAGTACTATACTTAAAGATGGTACAGTTCGTGAAAATGATGAAGAAATGATTACTAAATTTGTACAAGATGTTCTTTCTGACCAGCGAATGTTAGTAGAAGAAGTCTTTCAAAAGAAATCGATTGATTCTGGAAGTGTATTTGCTCCAGTTAATCTGGCTCGTATGATTTTGAATATCAAAGTTCGTTTTGCACTTAAATCCACTGAAAAGACAGATCTAACTCCAAAAATTATATTACAAGGAATTGATAGAATTATTAGTTATACCCATTCTTATCATAAAATCTGGGCGGCTCTGTTACGTTTTCATTTATCTCCTCATAAACTGATTGTAAAAGAACGATTCACTAAAGATGCTTTTGAAATGCTAATGGAACTGATTGTTGTTCAGCATATGAAATCGTGGGTTCAACCAGGTGATCAAGTGGGAATTGTTGCAGCTCAATCCATTGGTGAACCTTCTACTCAAATGACTCTAAACTCGGTTGATTGGGATACCGAAATTATCATTTCAAAAAATGGTAAAATGGTCACTCCTAAAATTGGCGAGTTTATTGATCAATATTATTATGATTGTTTAGAAGATGAAAAGAAAAAGAATAAAATTCAAAACTTACCTAATGGTCAGATCTATATTCCATTAGATGATGAAAATGACTGGAAAGCAATATCGTGTGATGAAGACGGTAACATTAAATGGACAAAACTAGAGGCGATTACACGTCATCCAGTGATTAATGAAGATGGTACAAATACAATTTTAAAGGTAACCTTAGAATCAGGGCGTGAAGTAAAAGCCACAAAAGGGAAATCATTTCTGACATTACAAAATGGTAAGATTCTTGATACAAATGGTTCTGATTTGAAAGTAGGTGATTCACTACCGATTGCAAATCAGTTAAAGATGGATCAGTTAGATGCTATTACTGTTGTATCTCTTCGTGATATATTATCTTCTGATGAATACTTATATGGAATAGAAGTACAAAAAGCAATGGAAGTGATGAAGGCATCTAGTTCTCGCCATTGGTTTCAAAAGAATCAAGGTGTATTATTTACAGTACCTTATTCACGAAGCGACTCTTTTCGTGAAGCTTTTGAGAAGGGGCATAATTCTAATGATATTCGTTCAGGAAATGTATATACAAAACATATGAAAAAAGACGTGAGTCAGATTCCAGAAACAATCCAATTGACACAATCATTTGGATTTGTATGTGGTTCTTATCTAGCAGAGGGAATGAGCAATAATACTCAAGTAATGATTGCAAATAATGATATGGAATATTTAGCACGTATATCCTCTCAAATGGATGAATGGAATGTAGGAACTCATATCGTACGTAATCAAAAAACAATTGAAAAATCAGGGATTAAAGGATTATCTACAACACTTGTAATTCATTCAACGATTTTAGCAAAGGTAATGAAGACATGGTTTGGTCGTGTAAGTTATGAGAAGAATATTCCTAATTGGGTACTTCAAGCACCTGATGAATTCTTGAAAGGATTAATGGATGGATATATTTCAGGAGATGGTACTGTAGATAAAAAACAGGGAACAGTACACGCTACATCTGTTTCTAAAAAATTACTAGAAGGTATTCAACTAATTCTTGCTAGATATGAAATTTATTCGAAAATGACAAATCGTATGCCGCAACAAGGAAAATTTGATTCAGTTGTTCGTAATTATACACTTACTATCCCTAAAAAATATTCTAATCTCTTTGCTTCTATATTTACATTGATGATTTCATCTAAACAGATGAATCTTGCTACACATCATTCTCAATGCACATATAACGATATGAAAACAAAATGGAAGACTACAAACGATGTTGTATGGGATAAAATTAAGACAATTGAAGAGGTTCAACCAATGGGTGAAGGATGGGTATATGATATCACTGTAGAAGAAACAAGAAACTTTGTAACAAATACATTGATATGTTTAAAAGATACCTTTCATCAAGCAGGTGTAGCATCTAAATCGGCTGTTACACGTGGTGTTCCACGACTACGAGAATTATTAAAAGTTACACAAAATCCAAAAGCAACATCTCTTACTATTTATCTTAAACCAGAATATCGTAATAATAAAGATAAAGCTCGTGAAGTAGTGCAAGATCTTGAATTAACTGTTCTTCGTAATATTACGAATAAAGTTGGTATTTATTGGGATGAAAAAGATACTACTACTGTTATTGAAGATGATCGCGAGTTAATGAATTTCTATAGTTTATTTCAACAAGAATTAATTGTAGATGAAAAAATGGATGAAGCAAATTTATCAAAGTGGGTACTTCGCTTAGAACTTAATCGCGAAGAAATGTTTAATCGCAATGTTTCCATTCAAGAAGTTGTTACAGTTATTAAAAATCAATTTAATAATGAAATTAATGTAGTATATAGCGATTATAATTCAAATAAATTGGTAATGCGTATTCGTTTACCAAATAATGAGAAAAAAGACAAAGATACACTTCAACAGTTAGATGATTTAACAAATCTTAAAAAGTTTCAAAATAAACTTCTAAATACAATTGTGATTCGTGGTCTTCCTGGTATTAAAGCAGTTACATTTCGCAAAGATACACAATATGTAGAAAGTATTGATGGACAATATGAACAAGTAGATCAATATGTATTAGATACAGATGGATCAAACTTTAATAAAGTAATGAATCATCCTGCAGTGGATGGAACGAAATTATATTCAACAAATGTATGGGATGTCTATGAAGTTCTTGGTATTGAAGCCACTCGTTCTATCTTATTTAATGAAATTAATGGTCTATTTGAAAGTGTTGGTGTTAATTATCGTCATCTCTGTCTATTATGTGATGTGATGACACGATTTGGTCGTTTAATGTCAATTGATCGTTATGGTATTAATAAGAATGATATTGGTACTCTTGCAAAGGCGTCATTTGAAGAGACTGAAAAGATTCTATTGAAGGCTGCTTTATTTGGTGAAGTTGATCCTGTTACGGGTGTATCTGCAAATATTATGATGGGACAACCTATTCGTGGTGGTACTGCTTTCTCACAAATTCTATTAGATGATCAAATGATTCCTCAATTATTAGCGGATATTGATGTAGAAAAGGATAAAGGTTTAATTGAAGAGGAGGAGGAAGGTGATTTAAGTCGATATGATTTACCTAAGGCGGAATTAGTTGATGCGTGTTCTTCTGCACAATTTCAAGCAAATATTATATTACCAAATCCCAAGGCTATTATTGATGAACCAGATATTGAATTAGATATCATTGACGAGTAATATTCTATTCTTATCATTTTATACACTATTATATATTATTTAAAAATATTTTTAATTATACTATACACATTATATAATATAATTAAAAAATGTAGTATATAATATAAAGATGAATGAATGTAATAATTTATGGTATCCCTAGTAAATGTGGATGATATTACTTCTTGGAGTAAATTTCATTTAATGAAGAAAAATGTAGAGATGATTTCACAGCAATTTATATTGGAGGAAAATGAGCTCGAGCATAAAATGATAGATGAAGAGAAGATATTACATCAATATCGTAATCGTATAGATAATTATGACAATATATTATCAAATCATAAAAATTGGGAATATTATAAAAAGATAATTAATCCCTATGAATTTGTATATACACAGAAGAGATATGAATATTTTCCAGATTCGGTATGTAAATTAAAACCATTATCGAGATCATATTTTAAATTAGTGGAAATGATGGATTTAATTGATTTTTTTAAGGATTATCCACTAACGTATGTTCGTACTGCACACGTATGTGAGGGTCCAGGTGGATTTATTGAGGCATTATATGATTTATCAAAGAGAACAAATAAGAAAATTGTATCAACTGTGGCGATGACATTAAAATCAAAACAGAGTAATATACCTGGATGGAAAAAAGCCTATCAGTTTTTGAAAAAGAATAGAAGTATTCGTATTATTTATGGTGAAGATGGTACAGGAAATATAATGAGACCTGAAAATCAACAATATTATATTGATAATGTAACATTAATGGATAATGGTGGAAAGGTAGATATATTTACAGCGGATGGTGGATTTGATTTTTCAGGGGATTATATGAGACAAGAAGATATGATATTTCCATTATTAGTTGCATCCACTAAAATTGGATTTGAAGTATTACGAAATGGTGGTGTATTTATACTGAAGATTTTTGATTTTTATCACAAATCAACAGTAGATTTATTATATTTTTTATCGTGTCATTTTGAGGAATGGACTTTATATAAGCCAGGTATGAGTCGTCCTTGTAATCCAGAGCATTATTTTATAGGAAAGGGGTTTATTGGTTGTACAAATGAAGTATTTGATGTATTACGCTTATGGTGTACTATTTTAGATAATAACCAAAAAATGGATTCATTATTAAAAATGGATTATTCTAATAGTTTTTTAGTAAAAATGCTGGAATTAAGAACAAATTCATATATAAATCAAATAGGATATTTAGAAAGGGTATTTCAAATGATTGATACACAATATGATGAGAAGATGATTAAAGAACATTTAAAAAAGAATGAGAAAGCGAGTTATGAGTGGTGTATACGATTTAATGTTCCTATTTCCCAGAACCATTGCCTTTTAACTGAGGAGTAACATAACGATCTACTAATTTTTTACCAATAATAACGGATGCCTGATGTTGAGATAAATTACCTTCAGCCATACGATCAAGCATTGCTAACATACTTTGGATAGGTGATAAATCTTTTTTGTTAATTAATTTTTTAAAGAGTTCAGGGTAATTTTCAATAAATTCGGGAACGCGTTCTCGAATGGTTTCTTCGGAATCACCGTGTGACATCCATAGAGCAATATCTTGTAACATAGAGCGAACATAACCTGCACGAATAGATGGATCAAATTCTAATTGTCTTGATTCTGCTTCAGCAGTAGCCTCTTCCATTGTTTGACGATGAACAGGTGGTAATTTATTTGGTTGATTCGACATTCTCTAGATCTGAAAGAGTATAGAAAAAGCTTTTTATATCTTGTTCACAAAAAATAGAAATAGAATTAAATAGTACAAATGTCTGCATCGGAATCAAATGATTTAATACGTTCTCAACAAGTCTCACCACTCCCCATTGGTCCCGGAGGAAATAATGCAATAAAAAATCAATTAAATTCTTTAAATACAACTTTAACAATGACAGAGTCTCAATCAAGGGCGGATAAAAGGTTTGACCCCCCTGTTCCCAATCCTATTACACAATCCTCAATTAAAGAATCCTTCTGTTCAACTACTATTTCAACAACTTCCACTTTACTTGCTTCTATTGGTATATTATGTATCGTGTATGGTATTGTTGCAAAATAGTATAATAAAATAATAGTGTATAGTAATGAGTTATTTATATAGTGGTGGAAATCTAGAAGAAGATACGGATTATAATCATTATAACGAAGAAGAAAGAAATGATATCCCTCCCGAAGATATAGATCCTTCTTTTTGTGAAAATGTACAAAATCTTAAATGGAATATGTATCAACACATTATATTAAAACCTGAATTAGAAACATCTGCTGCACAAGATAATACATTAATTAAAGAATATTTAAATAATATTCGTGGGATATATATATTATCATTAAATGCTAAAAAAGGATATAACAAAAATGTAAATTTAAATAAATTTCCGAAAGAGGTCCGTGAAGAAATTCAAGAATTATTAGATTGGATAGCAACTTTTTTTAAAAAAAATCAACCCTATCAAACGATACCCTATTCTGATTACCTAATGACTAGCTTTCAAGTATATCCATTTATACAACGAAAATCATTTGAAGATTAAAGTTTTATACCTATGGAGTAGTAAGAAATGGCTACAAATAAGAATAAAAATAGAAATGGATGTCCAGGTGGATATATAATGCGTAAAGGATATACAAGAAAATATCGTACAAGTTTAGCTACATCTGGATTTACTGTAAGAAGAAAGGGGAAAGTATATACAGTTCGTCCAAAGAAGAATACGATTTATGTTCCACCAGGTTGTGTTAAGGATCGTGGATTACCTGGTAAGGGTCCAAAAGATGGTGAAGGTATTGGAAAGCTCCGGAAAGGAGATCTTATTAAATATGGCTATCAATATCGATTATCAGATGCACTACGTCATAAAGCCTTAAAAAAAGCAATTGATCAATATGGTGCATTATCTGTATATCGTAAATTAGATGCTGTAGGAAAATTATCTGTACGAACAGCTCCCGATGCAAGTGATATTTTCATAAAGGATCGTGACTGGATTCGTAATAATTATG
>Ga0315293_10003409_pt1 | contig 15314 bp, 12 predicted proteins | sample YL17G13_20_MG_FD_203071 | JGI IMG/M metagenome (GOLD analysis project Ga0315293, IMG submission 203071) | Sediment microbial communities from Yellowstone Lake, YNP, Wyoming, USA - YL17G13_20 | ecosystem: Environmental > Aquatic > Freshwater > Lake > Sediment | place: USA: Wyoming | collected...
GTGGCGCTGGCCATGGCCAGGCTAGAGGCGATCGAAGCGGAGAAGGATCGGAGCGCGACGCTTGCCGCGTTGCGGCAGGCCAGCCTGGCGGTCACCTCGCGTCTGGATCTGAACGCCGTGTTGGAGGCGGTGTTGCAACATGCGCTGCAGCTGTTCTCCGGAGACAACGGCCACATCTACCTGTACGACGGAAATCGGCTGAGCTTCGGCGCCGCGCGCTGGGCGGACGCCGGGCAGCATCAGCCGTACACCACGCCGCGGCCGGACGGACTGACGATCAGCGTGGCCCGAAGCGGCACGCCGATCGTGATCCCGTCCGTGAATGAGCACCCGCTGTTTGCAGACTGGCGCTGGGGGGGAGCGATCATCGGGCTGCCATTACGCGTGGGCACGCAGGTGCTGGGCGTGATGAACCTGGCCTTCCATCGACCGCGCCCGCTGGCCGATGCCGAAAAGGACGACCTGCAGCTCCTGGCGGATCAGGCGGCGCTGGCAATCCAGAACGCCTCGCTCTTCGCCCGGGCGGAAGCCGAGCGGCAACGGCTCGAGCTGCTCTCGGATGTGGGGCGCCGGCTGGTCGCCAGTGTGGATCCCACGATCATCCTGCAACAGGCCATCAGCATGACAACCCGAAGCCTGTCTGGACGGTCGGGCAGCGCCTTCCTGCTTGAGCCGCGAGGCGACCGGCTGCGGCTCGCCGCGGCGTGCCGCGCCGACGGACTCCCAGCGGAAGAACTGACCAAGCGCCTCGATCTGAGCCTGGGACGCGGTCTCGAGGGCTGGGTGGCCACCCACCGCACGGCCGCCCGCGTGGAAGACGTGCAGCGCGACGACCGATGGATCAAGCTCCCCGGAGTCGATGAGGGCGGGGGGAGCGCGATCAGCGCCCCGCTACTCGTGGAGGACCGGCTGCTGGGGGTCATGACGATCCTGGGGGACGGCTTATTCACCCAGGATCATCTGGACCTACTGGAGGCGATCTCCAGGCAGGTTGCCCTGGCGCTCTCCAATGCCGGGCGATTTGTGGAATTGGAGCGCCGCTTTCGCGAGCAGGGCGCCTTGCAGCAGGTTGCCCAGGTCATCAGCCGCCGGCTGGAGATGCAGCCGCTGCTCGATGAGGTCTGCAAGCAGGTGGCGGACGTCCTGGGCTACCCGAACGTTGAGATCCTCTTAGTGGAAGGCGAGGAACTGATCATGCGGGCGGCCAAGGGGGCCGACTCCGCGGTGGGGGTCCATATTCCTTTGGCGCGCGGGATTGTCGGTCGCGTGGCGCGCACCGACCGGACCGCCTTCGCGCCGGACGTTCGCCTTGACGCAGACTACGTCGAGGCCATCGCCGCGACGCGCTCCGAGATCGTCGTGCCGCTGCACAAGGGCAACCTGGTGATCGGGGTCCTGAATGTCGAGTCGCCGATGCCCTACGGGCTCAGCCAGGACGACGCCCGCCTGCTGTCGCTGCTGGGCGACCAGGTGTCGGTGGCGATCGAGAACGCCGCGCTGTACGACCGGCTGCGGCGCCACAGCGCGGATCTGGAGCAGACAGTCGCCGAGCGGACAGCACGTCTGGCGGAGGCGCTGGAGCTGGCAACCGAGGCTGACCGGCTGAAGACCCAGTTTGTGGCCGACGTATCCCACGAGCTGCGCACCCCGCTCACCAACATTCGCCTGTACCTGGAGTTGATCAGCCAGGCCAGCCGGGAGCGCTTCGCCGAGTACCTGGAGACCCTGAACCGGGAGACCGAACGCCTGGTTGATCTGATTGAGGATCTTCTGGCCATCTCGCGCCTGGATGCCGGGACGCACCCGCCGGAAATGGCGCCCCTGGACCTGAATGCGCTGGCCCGCGGCCTGGTTGCCGATCGCCGCCGGATGTTCGATGAACGTCGTCTTCAGGTCACGTTCGAACCCGACGAGAATATGCCCGAGGTGGTGGCGGACGGACGGCTGCTTTCCCAGGTCGTGGCGAACCTGATGACCAATGCCTTGCACTATACGCTGCCTGGCGGGCGAGTCGGCCTGGCAACGGAATCCGTGGTCGTCGACGGCAAACGGTGGGCGACGCTGGGCGTGACCGACACCGGGCTGGGGATCCCGGCCGACGAACAAGGGCATGTATTCGAGCGCTTCTATCGCGGCACGGCCAGCCGGCGCATGGGCACGCCCGGGACCGGGCTCGGGCTTTCGATCTGCAAGGAGATCCTGGACCGGCACGGCGGCCGCATCCAAGTGCAGAGCCGGGCCGGCGAGGGAAGCATATTCACCGTGTGGCTCCCGGCTGCCGCGGACGAGGCGCGCAGCCCTCGGCGCTGAGCGATGCCGATGGACCTGCCGAACCCTCAATCGGGGTAAGGTTTCGATCCAGGACTCTCCGCCGCGCACCTGTCGGGCGCGGTCAGACACTGCAGCAAAGCACACGCGCCATGCCCCACAGCCTGCAAGGGCCGTGAGACCCGCTTTCGTTCCCATCCGGGTTGATTCCGACAAGGCAGGATCAAAGGGCGTGGAGGGTGGCGGGGACGCGCGCCTGTCAGTCGCTCGGCGCAACGTCGAGCTGCAAGTGCAGGGCGATGGGCGCGAAGGTGAAGCGATGGATCGGGGATGGGCCGAGGCGTTCCAGGGCTTCCTGGTGCCGGGCAGTCCCGTAGCCCTTGTGGTCGCCAAACCCATAACCCGGCCAGGCGAGCTCGAGTTCGGCCATGCGCTGATCACGGGACACCTTGGCGATCACGGAAGCGGCGGCGATCGATAGGCTGCGCGCGTCGCCGTGCGTCAGGGGCGTCTGCGGCACGACGACGCCGGTGAGACGCAGATGGTCGATCAACAGATGATCAGGCGGCAGGCCGAGCGCAACCAGGGCGCAGCGCATGGCGGCCCGCGTGGCTGCCATCAGCCCAATTGAGTCCACCTGCTCGGGCGGCGTCTCCCCGACGCCCACAGCCAGGGCGACGCCGCGGATCCGCTCGGCCCACACCGCACGCTGCCGAGCGGTCATCACCTTCGAGTCGCGCACGCCGTGCAGCGTCTCCAGGAGGGTGGCGTCCGAGGCCGGCAGCACGACCGCTGCGGCGACGACCGGCCCCGCCCAGGCGCCGCGGCCAGCCTCATCGATGCCGGCCACCAGGCGCAGCCCTGAATCCCACAGGTGCTGTTCGTGAGCTAGATCAGGATGGTCGGGCAGGTCAGCGCGGCGGCCCATAGCAACCACGGGCCGCGTACCAGCGGATGCGCACCAAGTCCGTCAGCATCGCCAGGGAATCCCGCACTAGGCGTACCCGGCTGCCGGGGACATGAGTCCACGGGATGGGGACCTCGACGACGGGGTAGCCCTTGCGCCGCGCCAGGAACAGCACCTCGACGTCGAACGTCCAGCCATTGAGGACCTGCAGGCGAAAGAGCTCTTCGGCGGCGTCGGCGCGAAAGCACTTGAACCCGCACTGCGTGTCATGCAGCCCCGGGACGGCGAGCAGGCGCACGAGTACGTTGAACCCGCGGCCGATCCAGTGGCGGTAGGCCGGCTCGCTGAACCGAGCGGCGCCGGGCGCCTCGCGAGAGGCGATGGCGATGGCGGCATCCGGGAGGAGCGGCGGAAGGAACCGCGTGACCTGCTCGATGGGCATCGACAGGTCGACATCACAGATGAAGCGGTACTCTCCGGCGGCGGCCAGGATCCCGCGGCGGACAGCCAGGCCTTTGCCGCGAGCACGCTCGCGGAGGACACGCAGGTTGGAATTCTTCCGGGCGAAAGCCTCTGCCACCTCCGCCGTGCGATCGGTGCTGCCATTCTCGACGACCACGATCTCCGATGGATGCGGTCGTGAGGCCACGAACGCCAGGATGCGGTTGAGGCTGTCGGCGAGGCGGTCCTCTTCATTGTAGGCCGGGATGACGATCGACAGGAACGGAGGCAAGGCGGCCCTCAGAACGGCACCCCGAAGAAAACGACGTAGGCGAAGCCGGCCAGGATGATCAACTCGCCGATGATCATGATCGACAGCAGGATCAACCACTGGCGCCGGGTGAGCCCGGCGCGACGACGGTGGGACCTGGGCAGAGGACGCACTTCCTGATGAGCCGTCAGGGGCGCCTCAACAAAAGCCTGCGCCGCCTGGGCGGCAGCCGCAGACGCCGCCGCGCCACCCGCGCGCGGTGCGCCCTGCTGTGCTCCGGCTGCAGACGCCGCCGCGCCGCCGGCGCGCGGTGTGCCTTGCTGTGCCGCGGCCCGCATCGACCCCGGGCGTATGCGATGCGCGCCCGCCGCCCCGGCGGCCCAGGACTCGAGCTCCGTCTCCGGGAGGGTGTGCGTCAGCGGTCCGGTCTGCTTGCTGCGTCCCGCCGCGGCGGCTGCGGGCGTCTCCAGCAGCGCCCGGGCTGGTGCCTCGGCGCGTTCCGGGGCAGCCACGGGTTCGATCTCATCCTGAGGTTCGGCCAGTTTGGGCGTAGCGAGCGAGTCGAGCACGGCGCCGATGTCTTCCCCGTCCATGATGGCCGGGAACTGCTGCAAGTTGTCGGCGAAATGGTCAACGGCATCGGCCAGCACGATGCGCACGCTGGGGCGGGCGGTGTCCACGTGCGTCCGCGGGTTGGTGAAGATCAGGACGGACTCGATCTCTGGCAGAGGGTAGCCCTGACCCTTGAGGAAGCGCAACAGCTGATTGGCCATGGTCAGCGCCGCGCCCTGCAGGTTGGGGCGAACCCGCTTGAATCGCCGGCTGCTGCCGTCAAACACAAGCCACTCATCCAGCTTCGCCCGGTAGACGCCTCGGATGGGAGTGGGGAAGATGACCCGGACGCCCTGCGGGCTGAGCAGGACCAACGGGATGGTTACGTCCGTTCCGGGCACGATCTGATTGCGGACGAGAACGTGTTCATCCCCGAGCGACTTGCTCAGCCGCTGAGTGACCGCCTGCTGGGCTTCCATCTCGCCATACCAGCGCAGGCCGAATCGGAGGGCGCCGCGCAGCCGGCTCTCCAGGCTGATGGCCCCGCTCTCATCCCGGAACGAGGAACGCTCGATGACGATCATGGCTGGTCCTTCTGGGCCTCCACCGCGGGCGATGGTTGCGGCGTGATTATAAGGCAGACCCCATGGGCGACAAGCCGGCCGGAGGGCCGCCGTATAATGAGGTACGGAGGCCGAAATGCGCGCTCGAAGATGGTGGATAGGGATCCTTCTGGGTGCCGTGTTCTTGGCGGGCTTGCGCTGGCCCGCCCGGAGCCAGTCGGAAGCCCTGGTCCTTGTGCTCCAGGCGCGCGGCCCTCTGACGCCGGCGATGGCGGAATACCTCGATCGCGGGCTGCGGCTGGCCGAGGCCCGCAATGCCGAGGCGGTTGTCCTGCAGCTGGACACGCCTGGCGGTTCGATCGACCTGATGAGCCGGATGGTGCAGTCGATCCGGGCGAGCCAAGTGCCGGTGATCGTCTACGTCGCCCCGCGGGGTGCGATGGCCGGCAGCGCAGGTACCGTTATCACGCTGGCCGGCCACGCAGCGGCCATGGCGCCCGAAACGGCCATCGGCGCCGCCAGCCCGGTCAGCGGTCAGGGAGAGGACCTGGGCGCTACAGAGGAGGCGAAGGTCAAGGAGATCCTCAAGGCCGAAGTGCGGGCCCTGGCGGAACACCGCGGACAGCGGGCGGTGACGCTGGCCGAGGCGACTATCGAGTCGGCCCTGGCTGCCTCCGCCAGTGAAGCGCTCGACGCAGGCCTCGTCGACCGGGTCGCCAACGACGTCCCCGATCTGCTCCGGCAGATGGAAGGGGTCACCGTGGAAGTCGACGGGCAGGCGCGGGTCCTTCACACGGCCTGGGCCTTCCCCCAGGCGATCTCCCAGACGCTAACCGAACAGTTGCTCCAGATCCTGACCAACCCGAACATTGTGCTGTTGCTCATGACCGTGGGAGTGCAGGCGATCCTGATTGAGATCTCAAGCCCCGGAGGCTGGGCGGCAGGTTTCATTGGCGTCGTTTGCCTGGCACTCGGGGGCTATGGGCTTGGAATCCTGGACGTCAACTGGTTTGGGCTGGTATTCCTCGTCTTGGCGCTGGTCCTGTTCGTCCTCGACATCAAGGCGCCGACCCATGGCGCGCTGACACTGACCGGGGTCGCATCGTTCGTTGCCGGAGCGCTGGTGCTCTTCAACTCTCCCGGCACCCCTTCATTCCAGCGGGTCTCGGTGCCCCTGGTCATCGGCACAGGCGTGGTGACCGCGGCAGGCTTCTTCGTCATGCTGACCTTTGTCATCAGGGCACAACGACGTCCCGTGGAGGTGGGCCGGGAGGCCCTGGTCGGACGCCAGGGGGAAGCCCGCACAGACCTGTCGCCTTCAGGGACCGTCCAGGTGGCGGGCGAACTGTGGTCGGCTGAGATTGAGGCGGGGATGCCCACCATTGTCAGGGGGGAGCGGGTCGAAGTGCTCGGGGTGAAGGGGCTTCGCCTTCAGGTTCAGCCTGCCCCCAAGGGCCCGGTTGACGCCGGAACCCCCAAACTGTAAACTAGCGCTGATTGCCACGCCCTGTTATGGAGGACTGTATGCCTGCGGCAGCATTCCGCCTCATCGTGCGCACCGGCCCCAATCCCGGGGTTGTCATCGATCTCACCAAGGAAGTATCGATGATGGGCCGGGATGTGACCAACGACGTTGTCCTTGGGGACGCGGAGATCTCGCGTCAACACGCCCGGTTGACGCGAACGCCGGCGGGCTTCGTGCTCGAGGATCTGGGATCGACCAACGGGACGTTCGTCAACGGCGACCGCCTGGCGGCCCCCCGGGTTCTGAACGCCGGCGACCTGCTCGGGCTGGGCGAGAACGTCACGCTGACCTTCGACGCCACGTCGCCGGAATCCACCGCTACCGTCATGGGCCCGGTGGTCGGAAGGCCGGCAACGGCCGCCGCGCCGCCGCGTGCAGCTCCACATGCGCCGCGCCCCGCCGCTGCGGCAGCGCCGGCGCTGCCTGGTGCGGCTGCGCCGCCGGCAGAAGGTCAGAAGCCGGGAAACCGACGGTGGATTCTGGCCGGCTGTGGTTGTCTGTTCTTGATGGTGGCGTGTGTCGGCCTGCTGTTCTTCCTGGATGCGTACTACCCCGACATCCTGTACGCCCCCCTCAGGGCTTTGGGCTTCTGACCGGCGCACCCGAACGCGCGGGGCGGCCAGCGGCCGCCCCGTTGATTCCCTGAGGCGGCAGGCGCCTGTCGGTATCCCTGCGGTCACGTCAGGCTGGCAATCTCTCCCGCGGCGGTGAAAGCCGGGGGATGGGGATGGGGACGGGGACGGAGAAACGACATGGAGATCGAGATCAGCTTCCCCGGTGGGGCGCGGGTTGATGCGAGCTTCGGGGCCTACACGGTGCGGACGGACCAACCGCCAGCCGGCGGAGGCGAAGGATCGGCACCGACGCCGTTTGCCCTATTTCTGGCCTCCTTCGGCACCTGCGCTGGGATCTACGTGCTGGGATTCCTGCGCCAGCGTGGCTTGGCGACGGAGGGGGTCCGCCTGATCCAGCGGGACACCCGCAACGCAGCCAGCGGGATGACCGAACGGGTCGAGATCGAGATCCTGCTCCCGCTGGATTTCCCCGAGAAGTACCGCGACGCCGTCGTCCGCGCGGCCGAGCAGTGCGCCGTCAAGAAGCACCTGGAGAAGCCGCCGGTCATTGTCGTCTCCGCCCGCCCAGGGTAGCAACCCGCGGCGCCGACCGCACGGGCCGTACCCCTTGCGCCGCACACCTTGCAGCATCCCACCGCTCCAAGTGCCCCGTCCGGCCGTGCCGATTCTGGCGGAGACCTGCCGCGCTCGCCGTGTGTACCGTTGCCTGGTGTCCGGAAAGCTGAGCTTCCGCCGCAGGAGCGCCCTCCAGGCAAGGGCTTGGCAAGCCGACCGGGGCGGGCTACGATTGGGCGACGCACACGGAGGCGCTAATGGGAAAGGTCATCCCCATGGGGCAGCGTAAACGCATTGCCCTGGTGGCGCACGACAACCGCAAGCAGGATCTGCTCGAGTGGGCGCGCTACAACCGGGGCCTGCTGGCCAAACACGAGTTGTACGCCACCGGCACGACCGGAAAGATGATCGCCGAGAAGCTCGATCTGGAGGTGACGCGCTTGCTCAGCGGCCCGCTCGGCGGAGATCAGCAGGTGGGGGCCATGATCTCGGAGGGCGCGCTCGATTTCATGATCTTCTTCTGGGATCCGCTGGAGCCGCAGCCGCATGACCCGGATGTCAAGGCGCTGCTCCGCATCGCAGTGCTGTACAACATCCCCACGGCTTGCAACCGCTCGACAGCCGATTTCGTCATCTCCTCGCCGCTCATGTCGGAGGAGTACGATCGGATGCAGACTGACTACGCTGCACGCCTCAGGCACTGACGCTGCTCCTTCCCTCTGAAAGGCCCGCAGGCCCCCGCTGAAGATCCACGGAGCGGAGGGGAGCAGCGGGGTGGAGCGGAGGAGGGCAAGCTGGGGTTGTGCCTCGCCCACCTACGAGGCAGGCTGGGGCGGGAGTGGCTCACAAGCCGCGCGGATCGCATCCACCACGGCAGGCAGATTCGTCAGCACCTCTTGGTTGCTGAACCGTATTACGCGATACCCGCGGGCTTCCAGTAGAGCGGTTCGCTCGGCGTCGTACTCCGGCATACCGAGCTCGGCGTGCGTGTCGCCGTCGATCTCAATGCATAGCCGAGCTTGCGCACAGTAGAAGTCGGGGATGAATCGGCCGAGGAGTGCTTGCTGACGGCGGATATGGACGCCGAGCTGGTGGTCGCGCACGGCGGCCCAGACGCGCTTCTCGGCGGCGGTCGGCTCGGAGCGAGAATTGCGCGCGTGGCGCAGGAGGGCGGGGGCCAGACGGACCGTGGGCGTGTGCTTGGCCACAGATCGATCCCCCCTGTATCAGCCACCCCCACCCTCCCCTCCCCCTTGCAGGGGGAGGGCCTAAACCCCCTCCCCCTGCAAGGGGGAGGGTTGGGGTGAGGGTGAGCCCTCCACGATGCGAATCTCTTCGTCTGTCAGGCCGTACAGCTCGTACACCAGCGCGTCGATCTCGCCGTCGGTCGAATCGATCTGGCGCTGCAAGAGCTGGCGCTCGTGGTCCGATCCGGCCGCCTGCTTTCGCTTGTGCAGCTCGAGCATGCGCTCGACCAGCGCCACCATCTTGTCGTGGTGGGCCTTGTCGGCCGGGTCGGAGAAGTTGATGGGACGGACGGGAAGACGACGCATATCCGCCACCGACAGTCGCGGAAACGAACGATCCGGCAATTTGCTCGCGACGTAAGGATAGAGGAAAGATGATAGCCGGGAGTTGAGAATCCCGAGGACATACTTCATTGAAAATGTCGTCTTGTCCGATGGGTTCACATTGAGGATTGTCTTGTAGTTGCAGTAGGTATCCTCCGTGTAAGAGGCTTGGATGCGATGCTTCACCGGGCCTGCTATCTCCCTGATCAGGAGTCGCGGACCTGAGAGCCAGTCCATGGTTCTGTAGTCATGAAGCCATGGCCCGTATCTAATCCACTGACCCTTCTTGCGATCGATGAAGTACCGCCCGACATCGCTTCCGGCGAGCTCAGGCAGATACTCATGCGAAATCTTGCGACTTGCGTGGAATACGCGCTTGCTGATTTGTTCGGGCGTGTGCTTTGAGGAATTGTAGGCTTGTATACCCAATGAAGCCCTCGCGAGCTCGACTAGCTGCGGGTGCGCGCTCGATAGTCGCTTGGCAATTGCGCCCTCGGGGCCAGCAATCCGGAAATCGAGCCGCATCTGTTGATCGCCAAGCCACTCAGCTTGAGGCATGCTGAGCGTCCTTGCCTTGTGAAGGTCCTGCGGTTGAAAGGCCTCGCTCGTGATCTTGATGGCGACTAGGTGATCCGGTTCCGGCGTGCCCTTGCGGAGAAAGATGAGTCCGGTAGCCACATCTGCGTCTGCAAACACGCGGTGGTCGAAGACGACCATCTGCTCGATGCTGGACGACATGAGAACGTGCTCCCGGAGGGCCTTCGTGAATGGGAGGGTATACCAGGTGCTGGGCGTGATGAACCCTAGGAGTCCTGACGTGCGTAGCAACAGGAGCGCGCGCTCAATGAAAAGATGGTACGTATCCATCTTGTAGGCAGCTACGCGGTACTTCGACAGATAGTCCAACGCGGTTGGGGGGACGATGTCCTTCCCGAGTAGGACATATGGCGGATTCCCGATGACGGCGTCGAAGCCACCGACGGCCATCGCTTCGGGAAAGGCGGCCTTCCAGTCGAAGGCGTTGACCCGCGCCAGCTCCTCGGCGTCGGGCAGCAGCCGACCGGAGAAGTAGTCCGGGCCGATCAGGCTGTTGCCGCATTGGATGTTGTGGTCGAGGTCGGGCAGGGCGCGGTCGTGGAGCAGCCGCATCTGCTTGCCGAGCGTCTCGTCCGTCTCGCCCTCCAACACTTGCAAGAGCAGGCTGAGCTTGGTGACCTCCACCGCCTGGCGGTCGATGTCGACGCCGAAGATGTGCTCGGTCAGGATGCGCTTCTTCTCGGCGGTGGTCAGGCGGTACGCCCTCCTCCCCTCCGCTTCGCTTCGGGGACCTGCGGCCTTTCCAGGAGGAGGGAAGGGTGGGGGTGTGCGCTCGCGATCATCTCCCCTCACCCCCTGCCCTCTCCCCTGCGGGGAGAGGGTGTTGATCCCTCCCCCTGAAAGGGGGAGGGATGTGTCGTAGCCCGCGATCGCCACCGCGTACACCGCCTTGGCATGCCTCTCCGGCTCGTTCTCCGAGTACCAGCGCAGGTAGTGATCGAGCAGGGTGCGGTAGGCGCCCACCAGGAACGAGCCGGATCCGCAGGCCATGTCGAGCACGCGGTAGCCGCGCAGCTGTGCGGGGCTCTTCCCGGCGATCTGTTTGGTCACCGTCTGCTCGACGATGTAATCGACGATGTAGCCCGGCGTGTAGTACACCCCGCCGGCCTTGCGCACTTCCGGCTTCTCCTCGACCTTGGCCTGATGCCCGGCGGTCAGCCGAATGACCTTGCCCAGAAAGCGTTCGTAGACGCTACCCAGGATCTCGGGCGGGAGCACGCGGAAGGCGTAGGGGGACTGCGGGAAGTACAGGCTCTTGAGGATGGCGGCCAGCGCCTTGTCATCCAGCGACAGGTGCGGCGTCAGCTTGTCGCGGCTGAAGTCGAACAGTCCCGAGTTGTACTTGTCGTCAGCCAGGCGGGCGATGCGGATCAACCCGGTGTACGTCCCACCGACTTCGGCCAGCCGCTGCAGCCGGCCGTACTCCTCCATGCCGCGATCTTCGGCCATGCGCAGGAAGACGATGCGGTCGATCGTCTTCTGCACGGCGTCGTTGAGCTCGTCGACCGTCAGTCGCGGGTTGCGCAGGGCGAAGTTGCGCGCCAGCACGTCGCGCCAACCTTCGATCTCCTTCAGGAATTCGGCGTCCACCTCGCTGGCGCCCCGACGCGCGGCGCCGCCGGCCGCCTTGTCGAACGCGCCGCCAAGCACCGCGTCCCTGGAGAACACCTCCCAGATCTTCGGCCAGCAGTCGGGGTACTCCTCAAAAGTGTAGAAATCCGTCCGGGCGACCGCCGGCTTGTCGTGGTCGGACGGACGCTTGCGGCAGTCGTAGACGGCGAACTCCTCGAAATCCGTCAGAACCGAGAGTGGCAAGCGCGCCGTCCAGGCGTAGCGACGCAGTTGATAGGCAGGCCCAGGATCGACCTTCAGGTCCACCCCGGGCTTCTTGGCCTCGACGTAGAACTTGGCCTCGCGTCCGATGCGGAACGCGTAGTCGGGCGCCTTCTGGTGTCCCTCGACGTCAAGCGACGGCTCGACGACCACCTCGCGGTAATCCGGCGCGGCGTGCTGAATGTTTGATACGTCCCAGCCCAGCGCAGCAAACAGCGGATCGATGAACTCCTGGCGGGCGTTGGCTTCCTTGTAGCCGGGGGCGCGGTACTGGGCGAGGTTAGTGGCAAAGTGGCGGACGAGACGGGCGATCTCGTCCTTCGAGCCGTCGAGCGTGATCGGCATGCGGGCCCCCTGCGCGGGTGGACCACGCAACCGTAGCAGAAGTCGAGCGCGGGGGCAACCCCCGACCTTTCCCTCCCCCTGCAAGGGGGAGGGGGCCGAACCCTCCCCCGTAGGGCCGCAGGTCGCACGTCCTTGGCGGGAGGAGGGTAGGGGCGGCGGTTTCATGCCTCGGACGCGGACCGTCCGCTGGTCAACGCGTCGTTAACGCTCCTCCTAGACGCCGCTGACCGGCATCTGATACGGCCCGCCTAGAATGTCCTTGTACCTGTGAATCCGCATTGGTGCCTCTGGAGGACACATGATGACCAACTACTATATGACCCGACCGATGCACTTCCACCGAGCGTCCGGCTATGCCCCGCAGGGTTTCAATGGCGGGCGCCGCATGCCTGTTGACGTCTCGACCGAAGACGATGCCTATGTGATCCGGGCTGCCGTCCCCGGTCTCAAGCCGGAGGAGGTCGAGATCCAGATCCACGATGACATCGTCCTGCTGCGTGGCACGTCTAAGGCCGAAGTGGCTGAGGAACGCGACTACCTGATGCGCGAGATGTGCCCGGCAGATTTCGAGCGGCGCCTGCGCCTGCCCGAGCCGGTCAACGCCGCCAAGGCGGAAGCGACGATCGAGAACGGGCTGCTGACGCTGCGGTTGCCGATCGCCGAGGAAGCCAAGGCCAAGACGATCAAGGTCCGCGCCGGCTAATCCAGCTCTCCGGTTCCAGTACAATGGGCGGCTGAGGCCGCCCATTGTATTTGGCGGGAATCCATGTTCCCACTGCGTGATACGGTTCGTTCCAACAGCCGCCCCTTTGTGACCTGGGGATTGATCGCCATCAGTGTGGCGGCCTTCGCGCTGGAGAGCTCGCTCCGATCCCCGCTGTTCGACCAGTTGGTATACAGCTATGGTCTGGTGCCGGCGCGGTTGTCCCTCACCGATGCGACGAGCTGGCTGAGCCTGGTGACGTCGATCTTCCTGCACGGGGGGTGGCTCCATCTGATCAGCAATCTGTGGATGCTGTTCATCTTCGGCGACAACGTCGAGGATCGGATGGGGCACGGGCGCTTCCTGGGCTTCTACCTGCTCTCCGGTGTGGTGGCCGGCCTGGCCCACGCGCTGGTGGATCCCACCTCGACGCTGCCCACGATCGGCGCCAGCGGCGCCATCGCCGGCGTGCTGGGCGCCTACTTCGTGCTCTTCCCGTCGGCGCGCGTGCTGACGCTGGTGCCGCTGATCATCCTGCCGTGGCTGGTGGAGATCCCCGCCTTCATCTACCTGGGGATCTGGTTCCTGACCCAGGTGTCGTCTGGATTGCTGAGCTTGGGCGCCGCGGGCGCCTTTGGCGGGATTGCCTGGTGGGCGCACATTGGAGGCTTCGCCTTCGGCGCGCTCGCCGGCCTGTCCTTCATCCGCCGGCCGAGGCGCGCCCCGCCAGCAGTTTACGATCTCGAGTTCCCGCCGCGCTACAGCTAGAAAGGATGCTCACGATGACCGACGCAACTCCCGTTGAACCTCCGCCCGAACCGCCTCCGGCCGTGCCTCCTATGCCTGCACCGTCTTTGCATGCCACGCCCGCGCCGAAGCCTGCGTCTCGGTCAGGGGCCTGGCTGCGGCGTGCGCTGCGCTGGGCCACGGGCTTGGTGGTTGTCTTCGCCCTGGGCCTGGGAGCGACCTGGCTGGCGCAGGTACGACCGCTGCACCTCCGCCTGGCAGCTCTGGAGGAGGAACGAGCATTGTTGGATGCAAGAGTAGCCGAGCTGCAGGCCAAGGTGTCCGATATGGACGCGGTCCGCGCCGAGAATGCTTCTCTGAAAGTTGGGCAGGCCAAGATGGAACAACACCTGGCCGTGCTGCAGGCGATGACCGCCACGGCGCAGGCGCAGGTGAGCCTCGCATCCGGGGCGGAACTGGCCAAGGCTGGCGCGGCGCTGTCGCAAGCCGACGGATACCTGGCCGAGCTGGAGCAGGCGTTGGCAGGCTCGATGCAGGACGATGTGCGTGCTCTGCGCGAGCGCCTGGCGATGGCGGCTGGGGAGCTGGAGTCCGATCCGTTTGCCGCCCGGCGGGACGTGGAAGTGCTGGCTAACGGACTGGAGAACCTCAAGAGACAACTGTCCGGGGCATAGTGCTTCGATCCGACCATCCGACAAGAGGCTCAGAAAGCCCGGCCTGGGACCCCCCAGTTCCCGGGCTTTCTGTCTAGTAGCGCACGAAGGCCCCGATCCCGCCGGCCAAGTCGCGCCCGAGAGTCTCGGGAAGCACCTCGACCTCGCCGCCTTCTGCCAGGACTCGGCGGACGGCGAACTCGACGACATCGGCAATCGACTCGAGACCCTGTCCACAGAAAGGACACGCGGGGACCGCGTCGAGTCGAGCGTACCCGCAGCCTGTGCAACGGAATCCCGGGGCCCGGAGTCCGTCGCGGAAGAGCAAGGCATGGATGCGGCCGGCATGAGCCGCCTCGAGGGTTTCGCTCAGCCCGACAACCGCCTCGCGCCCCTTGGCAGCCGACGTCACCAGGTCATCCAGCGTGCGCTCCTTCTGCTGGCGCTCGACGCGCTGTGCGACGGACATCGCCTTCTCCAGGACCTGGGCGTGCCCGGCGTTTCTGTCCACGGCAAAGGTGCCGATGAGCAGGCTTCGCCAGGACTTGGGGAGCAGAGGGACGAATCGAGCGAGGGTGTCTTCCGTCCCACCGAGCAGGATCCGGCGCACACGTTGTGACTGGAAGAAAGAGGCGGCGAAGTCGGCGGCTTCCTGCAGATTGCGGTCCGCCACGTTCTCGGCGTGGCGTTCCTGGCCGGCGGAGCCGCCCCGGCGGCCGGCAGCCTGTGATCCTCCGCCGCGCTTGACGCGCCGCACGCCTTCACCGCGGGCGACGTCCTGCTCCGTCAGTTCGCCGAGGTGGAAGTGGAACAGGCGCACGCCGATCTGATCGACCAGCGCGACGCCGTAGTCGCCATACGAAGCCAGGAGATCGGCGAGGGGCTTGATGTACGGTTGTTCCACATAGCGAGCGCGGCTGCGCAGGGGAACCATCAGCCCGTAGGCGCGGAAGAAGCCCTCGGGCCGGCAGGAGAACACGGCCAGACTGCGGCTTGCCCAGCCGTGCTCATGCTCGAGGAAGCGCATGACCACCTCGGCATCGGCGGATGCCGGCGGGCCAACCTCCTTGAGCATCTGCCGCAAACGGAGCTTGTGGGTGTCGCTGGAGCCCGATGTTGGGTCGACGTGCAGGTAGACGCTCAGCACCGGATACGGCGACCGAAATCCAATCAGCTCCTGAAGGTCCTGCTGAGTCAGCACGGTAGCC
>Ga0315293_10003410_pt1 | contig 15312 bp, 11 predicted proteins | sample YL17G13_20_MG_FD_203071 | JGI IMG/M metagenome (GOLD analysis project Ga0315293, IMG submission 203071) | Sediment microbial communities from Yellowstone Lake, YNP, Wyoming, USA - YL17G13_20 | ecosystem: Environmental > Aquatic > Freshwater > Lake > Sediment | place: USA: Wyoming | collected...
CGCAGCGGCCTCCCCGGGCGCCGGTGCGGCAGGCGGCGCAGGCGCCGGGCTGGGCGGGGTGGGAGGACTGGGCGCAGCCGGAGGCAGTGTCGGCGGAGGCGCCGGAGTGGGCAGCGTTCCGGGCCCGCCGCTGACCAGCTACACCAGGCCTACCAGCAGCTTCGCCCCCGAGAGTAGCGGCCGCCCGGTGGGACTCAGGAACGGCCTCCTCAGCGCGGCTGAACTGCGCGGCCCCACGACGGCCGGAGGCGGCGCACTGCCGGTGTCCCCGGCGAACGCGGGCATGCTCGGCCGGGGCAAAGGGGAGGACAACAACGATGATGTTGCGCACGCCCGAATCGTGCTGGCTGGCGACCGCCAACCCGGGGCAGCGGTCTAGCTAATGACGAACCCGAAGGGGGTATGCACAACTGGGTTTGCCACAGGGTGAAGTGACAGCGAGCGCGCGAGCGTCCGATACTCGACAAGCCCCCAGGGCGGGGGCTGACCACCACGAGGGAATAGCAAAGGAACATCATGACACTTGTCGTTACGCCGGAGGTGCTGCGCAGCACCCGGCAGGCCATCGAGTCGGCACTGGAGCACGCCACGTCCATCGCCAACGGGTACCTCAGCAGCCACGAGGGACTCGGCTCGGCGGTCTGGGGCGGCCAGGCGCAGCTGGCGTCTGTCAACACGGCCGCCCAGATCAACAACGACCTGCAGCAGGCCATCACCGGCGGCACCCGTCTCGCGCACGGCCTGAGCCAAGCGGCGTCGCTCATGGAGCAGCACGAGGCGGACTCCGCGCACAGCCTCACCAGCTTCGCCGCGAACGCCTGACACCCCTACCTGCGAAAGGACCTACCCATGTCAGAAAACATCACCTACAACCACGGAGCTGTGGCGGATTTCGCCTCTGATGTCGGCATCCGTTCGGCCCAGCTGATGGAGATCCACGACGACATCCAGCAGCGCACCAACGCAATCGCCGACTTCTTCCAGGGTTCGGCGGCCGCGTCGTTCCACGAGGCGCAGATGCAGATGCTGCACGGACTGCAGGGGCTGATCCAGACGATGAATCAGCACGGGCAGACGATCAGCAGCGTCAACGAGGGTGCCCACCAGACCGACATGACGATGAGCAGCCTGTTCTAGCCGGAAGGTGTTCAGCCGGTGGGGCGTACAGCGTGTGCGCCCCTCCGTCTGCGTCTGGGACCCCTTCTTTATCAGGGGCCCGGTTATCTCTTGGGAGAAGGAATGCTGACGACCACTCTTGACGGCCTGTGGCTGCTTCAGGTGCTCTCCGGGATCGAGGTGCTCGCGCCGGAACTCGGGTTGCGCCCGCATCTGCCCAGCGTCGAGACGCCGAAGATGGCGCTCGCGCACCCGGTCGCCGACGATCTGCGCACGGCCGGCGTCATCGACGCGGCCGGCGCGGTGGATCAGACGGTGCTCGAGTGGCTGACCGTTCTGTCCCGACGTGATGTCGCGCTGCTGCTCTACGCGCAGACCCCGGCTGGCCGGGCCGAACCGGAGCGGATCCTGTTGGCCCGCTTCGCACAGTGGTGGGTCAGCCTGGAGCGCAATGGAATCCAGGTCCGGTTGAGCGGCGCGGCAACGACGACTAGTGAATACTCGGCCGGTCTGCTGATCAATGCCCAAATCGACCGGCTCTGCGGTCAGATGGCGCCGGTCGCTTTCAAGCCGGTGACAATCGACGTCGCGGAACTACTGGTAGGGGTTCGTGACCGAGGCAGCTTGCGCACCTTCCTCGTCGACCGCAGGTTCGACAGCGAGCAGGTCGGCGTTCTCACCCTCGCAGCCGATAGCGAGCGCTCCGCGCAGGCCTCGGTCGTAGCGATCCAGTCCGGCGTCGCCGGGGGTCCGGCCCGCACCCACATCGAAGCGGGGACGGTGACGATCGTCGACACTCCGCAGGGCCGCCTGATGTCCGAGCACGTCAACCGGAGCGGGAGGTCCTGGATGATCGTCAGTCCCGGTTCGGCTGCCGGCATCGCGACAGCGGTGCTGACGATGATGCGATCCCTTCCCGCCCAAGAACCTTGGTATTCCTACAGAAAGGTCGTGTAGTGACCAACGAGTCCGTCTCTGGAACGTTGCGTATCTCGGACATGGTTGCGCCGCGCAAGATTCCGCCCGGTTCGGGATGGCGTAAGGCTGTCCACAGCGCCTCTTTCAAGCACGTCAATCCCGGCGAGTCGCCGACGGAACGGCACTACCGCGAACTCCGCGACCGTATCCGCCGGCATATCCGCAAGCAGTACGTGATCGGCTTCGTCTCGGGGAAGGGCGGAGTCGGCAAGACCACGATGACAGCATGCGTCGGCGGAGTTTTCCGCCAGTGCCGTCCGGAGAATGTGGTGGCCATCGATGCCGCCCCGGGATTCGGAACACTTGCGGGACGGATCGACGAGGCTCCCCCCGGCGACTACGCTGCCGTGCTCAACGACACCGACGTCCAAGGCTACGCCGATGTCCGGGAGCACTTGGGGCAGAACAATGTCGGCCTCGACGTATTAGCCGGAAACCGTGCGTCAGACCAGCCGCGACCGCTGGTCCCCGCCATGTTCAACGGAGTCCTGTCGCGGCTGCGTCGCACCCACAACGTCATCCTCGTAGACACTTCCGACGACCTGGAACACCCGGTGATGAAGGCTGTGCTGGATTCCTGCGACACCATCGTGTTCGTCTCCGGCCTGACCGCCGACACTTCGCTGCCGGTCACGCGCTCAATCGACCTACTGCGCTCGATGGGGTACCACGAACTGGTGTCGCGAAGCATGGTCATCATCAATGACAGCCGTAACTGCAACGACAAAGACGCGCGGGAATACCTGAACGAGCGGTTCAGCCAGTCCGGGGCAACGGTGGAGTTCATGCCGTATGACCCCCACCTGGCCAAGGGCGGGATCATCGACACGGCCAACGAGTTGCAGAAGAAGACCAGACTGCGGCTCTTCGAGATCACCGCTGCACTCGCGGACAAGTACGTGCCCGAAGCCGGCAGACCGCGGTGATGACCGCCGTCTCGTTCCCGGCACGGTGCGCCGTCGCGGTGATCTGCGGTGAGCACCTCGTCTCGCAGGTCTATCCGGCTTCAGTGCCGGTCGAGGTGTTTCTCGACAACATCGTCGAACTGCTCAACGACGACTTGAAGCGCCGGGGCGTGACGTCCCTCGACGCGGGTGTCGCCTACGAGCTTCAGCGGGCCAACGGAACCCGGCTCGACGCCACGAAGACGCTCGACGAACTGGGCATCGAAGACGGGGCCACTCTGCTGTTGGTTCCAGCCGAGCGTGGCGAATCCTTCGAGCCGCAGTACGAATCGTTGTCAACTGGTCTGGCTCGGGTGGGAAGGACACTGTTCGCTCCGGTTACCCCGCATACCGCGGTGATGACGGCCGTGGGAATCCTCGCAGGGATCGTCCTCACGACGCTGGTACTCGCCGTCCGCACCCGCGCGAATACCGACTCCTGGGCCAGCGCGGCCGTCGCACTGGTTCTCGGCGCGGCCCTCGCGTTCGGTGCGTTCTCAGTGTGGAAGTCGTGGCCCGACAGGTGGCAGCTGTCGAGCGGACTGGCCTGGTTGGCAACTCCGCTGTTAGCCTTCGGCGTTGCGGCGGCGGCTCCGGGCCGGCTCGGCGGCGCCCACCTGTTCATCGCCGCACTGGCGGCCGCCGTCTTGATTTGTGGACTGGTGGCGATAACCGGGCGCCACGTCACCGGCGCGGCGACGATGGTGACCCTCTGCGCCATCGGCGGGCTGATCGCCGGGGTCCGCATGTGGCAGCCCATGCCGGCGCAACGCCTGGGAATGTGCACGCTGATCGTCCTGCTCGTTCTCCTCAGCGCGGGGCCGACCATCGCACTGTGGGTGGCGCGGATACGGCCGCCGCACTTCGGTTCCATCACCGGTCGAGACCTGTTCCACCGCGGCGATGGCATGCCGGTGGACGCGGTGGCGCCGGTCGATGAGGATGTCGACGAGGAGCCGAATTCCGACGCCACCCCCCGCGGGGCGGTGATCGCCGAAGCGGCCCGCCGGGCCAACAGCGTCCTGACGGGTATCTGCGTGGCGGCGGCGATCGCCTTGCCGGCAGCTGTGTGGGCAACTCTTGTCCCCGGTAAACCGCGAAGCACCGCCACGGTGGTGCTGGCACTGCTGTTCGTACTCGTCTTCATCAGTCGCGGGCGTGCGTTCGCCGACCGGCGCCAGGCGGTGGCTCTGGTCTGCGGAGCGGCGGCCGCCGTCTGTAGCGGGGTCGCCCGCTACGTCCTGCACTCCCCGGCGGACGCCGTGGCATCCCTGCTGTGGGGAACCCTCGTGCTGGCCGCATTCGCCGGCGCGGGTTTGGCGGCAGCACTGCTGATACCGGTCACCCGGTTCACCCCGTTGGTGCGGATGGTCGCAGAGTGGTGTGAGCTGGCCGCGATCGTGGTGGCGCTGCCGCTGGCAGCGTGGGTCGGTGGTCTGTTCAACTGGGTAAGGATGCGATGACGTTCGTCGGGAGCGGCCGAATCGTCGCCGCGACGATGACGGTTCTGCTGACGGGCATGCTGTCGAACGCGCCCACCGCCCTGGCGATCGAACCGCCCTCCATTGACCCCGCACTCGTTCCGCCGGACGGCACCCCCGGACCGGATCAGCCGATGAGGCAGAGCAATATCTGCGCGCGCACCATCACTGTTGCCGAACCCAACGCCGGCCTGCCCGCTCCCGGCTTCGCCATGCTGAACGTGAGCAAGGCCTGGCAGTACTCGACCGGCAACGGTGTGGCCGTTGCGGTGATCGACACCGGTGTCAACCCGAGCCCACGGCTGCCCGTGGTGCCCGGCGGTGACTACATCATGGGTGGCGACGGTCTGACCGACTGCGACGCCCACGGCACGGTCGTGGCATCTCTGATCACAGCCGCACCCCGGGGCGCCCCGATGCCGGCGCCGATGCCGCGGACGCCGGCCTTCCCGCCGCCGGCCGGTGGGCCTCCCGTAACGAGTGGGCCGCTGCCCCCGGGCAGTCCCGAGCCGCCGCCGGTCCCGCCGCCCCCCGCGCCGGAACAACTCCCGCCGCCGCTGCCGGAGTCAACGGGGGACCAGACAGTCTCCGACCAGGCGGTAGACCAGCCGGCGAACGGACCGGGGGATCCAGAGCCGAACGGCACGGACAACCCCGAGGTGCCCCCGCCCGGCCCCGATGCGCCGGATGGAGTCGCCGGGGTGGCACCGCACGCGACGGTGATCTCGATCCGGCAGTCCTCGCGCGCCTACGAAGCGGCGAACCCCGGTCCCGGCGATGTTGAATCGCGCCGGAAGGCGGGCACCGTCGCGACTCTGGCGCAGGCCATCGTGCACGCCGCGAACGCGGGGGCCAAGGTGATCAATGTCAGCGTCACGGCCTGCGTCTCCGCGGCGGACCCGCTCGACCAGCGCGCGATAGGTGCGGCGGTCTGGTACGCGGCCACGGCGAAGGACGCCGTCGTCGTTGCCGCGGCCGGCAACGAGGGGGAGGACGGTTGCGCGCAGAACCCGGTGTTCGATCCGCTTGATACCAAGGACCCGCGTGACTGGCGGCATGTCAAGACTGTTTCGTCGCCGTCGTGGTTCTCCGACTACGTGCTCTCGGTAGGTTCGGTCGACAACACCGGCGCACCGATGGGCAAGAGTCTGGCCGGGCCGTGGGTGGCGGCGGCCGCGCCCGGCGTCGGCATCATGGGGCTGTCGCCACAGACCGGCGGTCCGGTCAACGCCTATCCGCCGGTGCGGCCCGGGGAGAAGAACATTCCGTTCTGGGGCAGCAGTTACTCCGCCGCCTACGTCAGTGGTGTCGCGGCCCTGGTGCGGGCGAAGTACCCGGAATTGACTGCGCACCAGGTGATCAACCGCATTCTGCAGACCTCCCACAACCCGCCGCGCGGCGTCGACAACCAGGTCGGCTACGGCGTAGTCGATCCGGTGGCCGCCCTGACGTTCAACGTCCCGCCCGGAGATCGGCTGGCCCCCGACGCGCAGACTCGTGTCCTCGTGCCGCCGCCCGCTCCGCAGCCGCCCGATCATCGGGCACGGACCGTCGCTCTGGGGTTCGCCGGAGTCGTTGCAGGGGCGGTCGTGCTGGCAAGCCTTGCCGCCCGCGCGAGGAGGGCGGGATGAAAGAGATGATCCGACTGGCCGTTCTCGCCGGGGTTTTCGTCTTCGGACTGGTCGGCTGGAGTGTTGGCGGATTCATCGGTGCCACTGCAGGTCTGGTGCTCGGTCTGGGTCTACTGGTGGTGTCCTGGCGGCGTCAGCCGCTGTGGTCATGGGCCTCGCTGTATCTGCGCCGTAACCGGCCGATTGTTCTCACCGATCCGCTGACCGTTGCCAACGATCGCTCCGGAGGGGGGGTGCGCTATCAGGACGACATTGCCGTGATCGCCGTGCAGATCCTCGGAAGGCCACACCAGCCGACTTATCTCAGGGGTTCGACCGCTACCGAGACGGACAATGCGCTCGAGATCAGCGAGTTGGTACCGGCGATGCACCAGAGCCTTGGATTGACGATCGAGTCGATCTCAGTCATCAGTTCCGGCGCGCGGCGCCGCGCCACCGGGGACTACTCACGGGTGTACGACACCCTGATCGGAACACCGCCCTACGCCGGTCAGCGAGAAACATGGCTGGTCATCAGGATCCGCGCCCTCGAGAACGGCGACGCGTTGCAGTGGCGGTCGACGGTTGGAACCGCGGCACTGGCTGCCGGACAACGCATCGCGATGATGCTGCGCCGCAAAGGAATCCGCGCCAGGGTGGCGACGGCCACCGACATCGTGGACCTGGATGGGCGGCTGGGCCGTACCGCGCTCGAGCCGCGTAACCGCCGCTGGAACAGCGTCCGCAGCGACGCCGGATGGCAGACTACCTACGCCTACGCGCCCGCTGACATCACTACAGACGCTCTGGCGCAGGTGTGGTCGCTGCGGGCTGACGGCATCATCCAGAACATCACGCTCCTTCCGGACGGCCGCGCGTCGGCAACCGTCACGGTGCGCACCGCGCAGCCGCCGACCGCCCCGCCGAGTGTCGCGCTGCAGACCCTTCCCGGGGAACAGGCCCAGGCGATCGAAGCCAACCTGTGCGCTCCGCGGCCGCTGATCCGCGGGCTGGCCACCGGGCCGCTTCGGCGGCCCACCGTCATTCCGGTCGGGCCGTCGGGCGTATTGCTGGGCAAGACCAGCGGTGGTGACCGCATGCTCCTGCCGATCAACGATCCCGGCGAGCAGAGCCGCGTCCACATCGCCGCCGACGACCCGATTGCCAAACGGATCATCATCCGGACCGCTGCGGCGGGTGAGCGGATTACCGTCCACACCAACAACCTGGGTCGCTGGAATAGCGTCCGGATGCCGCACGTTGCGGTGATCGAGCATCCGCGCCCGGTACCCGGGACCACCGTCAGCGTGCTGGACGGAACCGTCGCGCCCGCGCCACGACCCACCACGGTGATCTCAGTTGGCGACTCCGGTGGGGCGGTGCGCCCGTCGGCCGACGTCGTTGTGGCGCAGACCGGACCGGACACCGTCGATGTGACTATGGCGGGGCGGACTGTCTCCGTTGACGTGGAGTTCTTTCGAGCCGAGAATCGTTACGTGTCAATGGATTCGGTCACGTTCGATGCCGAGTTGGAGATGGCGGACTAAGGCATGGCCAGCAGCACTGCAAGTGTGACCGCCCGCCGGCACTTCGACCACGCCATCGCCGCACTCGACACCGACCCGGCGGCGGCACGCAGGCTCTTTCGGGAGGCGACCGAGACAGACCCGGCGATGGCCGACGCCTGGCTGGGCCGAATCGCGGCAGGCGACGACGGCTTGGCCACTCTCGAGCATTTGCAGGCATTCGGCACGAGGTTGCATCGGGAGTCGAACCGCCTGGGCGTACGACTGGCCGCTCCGATCAAGGCCGGGCCCTACCTGTCGATCACGGTGACCGAGGCGTCCCACGTAGGTATCGCGCTCGTCAGCGCTCTGGTCGACGACAAACAGTTCCAGAAGGCCGAAGCGGTCTTGGATGACCCGGCCCTGCTCGACGGCTGGGAGAACCATCAGTGGTGCCAGTATGTTCGCGCCTACCTGATGTTCGCGACGCAACGGTGGCCGGACGTCATCGCCGAGGCGGCCAGGGTACTGCCGCCCCAGGCGCTGATCATGTCGGCGGTGACCGGAGGCACCAACGCGCTGGCCGCCCACGCTGCCGCCCACCTGGGGCAGGCACGGGTAGCCCTGGACTGGGCCGACCGCGTCGACCTGCGCACCGACGCCCATGAGTCGTCCGCCACCGTCCGCCGCAGCCTCGCCGAGACTGTCGCTGCTGTTATCAAACCCGGCGAATTCCCCCTGATTGCAGCTGATCTGGCTTATGTGCGAGGAATGGCGCACCGCCAACTCGGCGATGAGGCGCAGGCCCAGGTGTGGCTGTCCAAGGCGGCTGTCAACGGGGTGCTGATCGAATCGGCGAAGCAGGCTCTTTCGGATGCCCGGATTCAACTCGTCGTCACCGACGAGGAGGCGATCAACAGTCGCACGAATAAATGGGACGTGACCACGGAGCGCTCCGAGGAAGCCCGCGCCGAAGAGGACAACCAGGAGCGTCGGGCCGAACTCCTGGTTGAGGGCCGAGCCCTTCTCGACAACCAGGTTGGTCTGGCCGAGGTCAAGCGTTCAGTCGCCGAGATCGAGGACCGGATCGAGGTACGAGCGCTTAGACTGGCCCACGGCCTGCCGGTTACCAACCAGACGAATCATATGCTCCTCGTAGGTCCGCCCGGCACCGGCAAGACAACCACCGCTGAAGCGCTGGGGAAAATCTATGCGGGACTTGGCATCGTGCGTAACCCGGAGATCATCGAGGTGAAACGGTCTGACTTCTGCGGCGAGCACATCGGTTCATCCGGGCCGAAAACCAATGAGCTGATTGATCGTTCGCTTGGGCGCATCCTGTTCTTCGATGAGTTTTACTCGCTGGTCGAGCGCCATCATGACGGCCGGCCCGACATGATCGGAATGGAAGCGGTGAACCAACTTCTCACCGCGCTCGAGGTGCACCGCTTCGATTTCTGTTTCATCGGAGCGGGTTACGAGCGCGAAGTCGACGAGTTCCTGAAAGTGAACCCCGGGTTGGCGGGCCGCTTCAACCGCAAGCTTCGGTTCGACTCCTACAGCCCGGCTGATCTGGTCGAGATCGCGACCCGGTACGGCGGACCGAGAGCCACCGTCATGGACCCCGATGCCCGGGCTGCGCTGAACTCCATCTGCCAGAAGTTGCGGGCCTACGTGGCTCCCGACGGCACACACGGCATCGACCTGATGCAGAACGGGCGCTTCGCCCGCAACGTCGTAGAACGCGCTGAGCGCCTGCGTGACTCGCGGGTCGCAGCACAGCACCGTACCGATCGCGGATCCGTGACCGTGGCCGACCTGGAAACTCTGCGTCCCCAGGACATCCTCGCCGCGGTGTCAGATGCGTGCGCGGAGAAGCACGTAACGCTCTAGTCCGAACGCACCGCACCCGGCTTCAGCCCGGCTGGATGCGGCTGAACCTCTCCAGTTGCGTGGGCGGCCCATCGGCCGGAGGCGGCGGCAGCACCAGGCTCACCCCGTCGATCACCCGAACGACGTTGTGTGTCTGGCGATCGAAGTTCAGCGTGCCGTGCTGGAAGTTCTGAACGATCCATTCCGGCTCGGCGATCTCACCACTGGTCGGCAGCCCGAGTGCGCCGCGTTCGTATCCCAGCGAGGCCCACGCCTCGTAGATGGCGCCCGTCAGCGGTTGGGCACCTATCTCCGGCGACCAGTACATGGCGCCGCGCTCGAAGGTGGAGTAGCGGGTGGGCCCGTCGCCGGAGGCTTCCGGTGACGTCGGCATGCCGAGCGGGCTGGTCCTACCGCCCTCGGCTTCCCAGCGGGCAAGGATCGCCCCACCCTGCAGGGTTTCGATGACGTCCGGCGGGCCGTTGAAAGCCGCTGCAAGCCTGCGGATCTGGTCCAGAATCGCGTAGCCGGCGTTACCCGGGCATTCGGTGTTGCCGACGTCGCGGTGGGCGAAGATCTCGGGCAGGCTCACCACCCGCCCGCCTGGGACCAGGGTGTGCTGGCCGCCGGCGGATTTGAGGTCCACGGTGCCGAGTGGGTCCACCCGGTCGAGGCTCAGCCGCCACCCGAGCAACCGGCCGACCGTCTTGACCATGATGTCGGGCGGCGGCTCGTCCTCGAAGTCGCCAATCAGCGAGACGCCCCAGACGTCGTTGTTGAAGCCACCTGTGTGAGAACCCATTACGTCTTTGGTGATTCCGCCGGCGCGGCCTTCGAAGACCTGGCCGTACTTGTCAACCAGGGCGTTGTAGGCGATGTCGCACCAGCCCAGGGTCATGGTGTGGTAGGCGTAGATCGAGCGGAGAATCGCCGCGGAGTCCTCGGGTGCGTAGTTGTTGCCGGTCGCCGTGTGATGTAAGACTGCTGCTCGTACCTTGTTACCGTAAAAGGGACCGCCGCAACGCATTCCGCTGCCCGCGCCCCAGTCTGCGCGGCTGATGATGTTCGGTGGCTGGCCCGGCCCCAAGGTGGCCGTCGGGGGTGTCCACTGGCGGTCTGCGGGTGTCTTGGGGGGAGTGATCAGGATCGCCGACATGTTCTGCGACAGCGACTCTTCGGCATTGGCCGGAATGTAGCCGAGGTCGCGGCCGGCATCCAGAGCGGTTTCCGGCGGAGCGGTGGTCAGCGGTGCGTTGTGCGGGCGGGTGACCGCGATCTGCACCGAGGTCGTGCTACCGACGAACACCGGGTCCGTCCCGCTGACGCCGCCCTCGGCGTACTCGGTGGCATCCACCGACCTCTCGGCGTCGTACCAGGGGCCCCAGGATCCGTCCGCCTGCTCGGCCCGCACCCGGGCCTTGGTTCCGGTCAGGTCGCTTCCGGTCAGCGCCACCATGGAGAACGGGGTGGCCTGGCTGAGTTCGCGGATGGTCTCCCCGCCGCCGACCCCGGCAAGCGGTTGCTGCACCAGGACGGTGTCCTCAGCGGTGACGCGATCGTGCTTGCCGGTCCCGGGGATGCCTCCGACCGCCCACGGCACCACCACAACGGTCGCCGCGATAGCGGTGAACAGGATCGTCGGCGCTGGACGACGGGACGGCACACCGCGATGTTACGTATGGGTCAGGCGGTACCAGCGTTACGACACGGGTAATTGGTAACTATGTGACTGATGATGCTGCAACTGCAACGACACCGCAGGGGTTTACACCGGCCCACTGGCCAGTCCCACCCTGCGGTGCCGTTTCGGTGCAGGTATCTCCGGTCAGCCGACCGGAACCGCGTCCGCGGCGGCCGCGACAACCGGTGCAACCTCGCCGGCGGCCTCGATGGCCGGCGCCGCAGCAACCGGGGCTGCGGCAGCAGCCGAACCGGCGTTCTGCATGGCCTGGGTGATGCCCGGCATGACGATGCCCTTGACCAGGTCGATCGCCTGGCCGAGGCCCAATTGGTTGGCCGCGCTGCTGAGGTCACCGATGATGCCGGTGGAGGCTGGCGCCGCCGGCACCGAGGGCAGACCCAGCGATGGATCGCCCAGGATCGGGTAGGTACCCGGAGGCGCGGTCAGGGGAGCGGTGATCGGCTGCTCGGTCGGCAGGCCGATGCCGGTGGGGCTCAGCGCCGGATCCAGGCCGACCTGCGGCGCGGTGAGGCCGGGGCTGGTCAGCGCCGGAGTCAGACCCGGATCTGTCAGCGACGGCGTGGTCAGCGACGGCGTGGTCAGGCTGGGCGTCGTCAGGCTGGGCGTGGTCAGACCGGGCGCGGTGAGGCTGGGCGTGGTCAGGCTGGGCGTGGTCAGGCTGGGCGTGGTCAGGCTGGGCGTGGTCAGACCGGGCGCGGTGAGGCTGGGCGTGGTCAGGCCCGGAGTCGTCAGGCTCGGCGTCGTCAGACCGGGCGAGGTCAGGCTGGGCGTGGTCAGGCTGGGCGTGGTCAGGCTGGGCGAGGTCAGACCCGGCAACAGCGGTCCGCTCTGCACCGGCTGCGCGCCGGCCGGGCTCAGCCCGGTGGGCAGCGGCGGAAGGTTGATGCCGAACTGCGACAGCCCCGCCTGAAGCGCGGATATGATCTCGTTCGGGAGGTCGGTGACGACGGCCGCGCGGGTGAAATCCCGGTGCTCGGGCGCACGCTGGCCGGAAGTCAGCTCGATGACGCCGATCACCGCGAACGGGCTGGCAACGGCAAGGGCGGCGACCGCGCTCATGGCTGTCGAAACCTTGCGTCGACGTTGGTTTGGCACGGAAGTCTCCTCGTTCGATCCTGCGATGTTCGATCCAGCGGTTCACGTTGTGAACCCCTTCGCCGGCTCCGATTCCCGGGTGAAAGACCGACTCCGGATCCGACAACTTCGATGTTACGAGTGAGGATGGTGAGACTGGAGTGACGATGCGGAATCGTGAGCCAATCGCGACAATGGGTCCCGGCGGCGCCGCACCCCTTTCGCGCACATTTCTCGCGGTCACCCCGTTGCGCGTGGGCTCCGCGCGAGCCACGTCAGATAACCTTGGCGCTGATGACCGCCGCTCGCTTTGACCTCCTCGTCGTCGGATCCGGCTTCTTCGGCTTGACGATCGCCGAGCGGGCAGCAACCCAACTCGACAAGCGCGTCCTGGTGATCGAGCGGCGTCCGCACCTCGGCGGCAACGCCTATTCCGAGCCCGAGCCGCAGACCGGTATCGAGATCCATCGCTACGGGGCGCATCTGTTCCACACCTCGAACACCCGGGTCTGGGACTACGTGCGGCAGTTCACCGGGTTCACCGGCTACCAGCACCGGGTCTTCGCGATGCATGACGGGCAGGCCTACCAGTTCCCGATGGGCCTGGGCCTGGTCGCCCAGTTCTTCGGCCGCTACTACAGCCCGGACGAAGCTCGCGCGCTGATCGCCGGGCAGGCGGCCGAGATCGACACCGCCGCGGCCGAGAATCTCGAGGAGAAGGCCATCTCTCTGATCGGCCGGCCGCTGTACGAGGCGTTCGTCAAGGCCTACACCGCCAAGCAGTGGCAGACCGATCCCAAAGAACTACCCGCCTCGACGATCAGCCGGCTGCCGGTCCGATACACCTTCGACAACCGCTACTTCAACGACACCTACGAGGGCCTGCCCGTCGACGGCTACACCAGGTGGCTGGAGAACATGGCCGCCGACGAGCGCATCGAAGTGCGCACTCACACCGATTGGTTCGACGTGGGCGACGAACTGCGCGCGGCCAACCCCGACGCACCGGTGATCTACACCGGCCCGCTGGACCGTTACTTCGACTACTCCGAGGGCCGGCTAGGTTGGCGCACACTCGATTTCGAGGTCGAAGTGCTGGAATGCGGCGACTTCCAGGGCACCCCGGTGATGAACTACAACGACGCGGACGTTCCCTACACCCGCATCCACGAGTTTCGGCACTTCCACCCCGAACGCGCCTACCCGGCCGACAAGACCGTCGTCATGCGCGAATACTCCCGGTTCGCCGAAGCCGACGACGAGCCCTACTACCCGATCAACACCGAAGCCGACCGCGCTCTGCTGGCCGCCTACCGATCGCGCGCCAAGGCCGAGACCGCCGCGGCGGGTGTGCTGTTCGGTGGCAGGCTGGGTACCTACCAATACCTGGACATGCACATGGCCATCGCCAGCGCGCTGAGCATGTACGACAACATCCTGGCGCCGCACCTGCGCGACGGTGCGCCGTTGACCGCCGACGACGTGGACGAAAGCAGCACAGCATGAGCGATATCCCCTCCGGCCCGATCGCCTCGGGCGGCTCCCGCGCGGTGAGCCTGCTCGCCCGGGTGATCCTGCCCCGGCCCGGCGAGCCGCTCGACGTGCGCAAGCTCTACATCGAGGAGTCCGAGACCAACTCCCGGCGCGCCCACGCGGCCAGCCGTACCTCGCTGCAGATCGGCGCGGAGTCCGGAGTCTCCTTCGCCACCTACTTCAACGCGTTCCCGGCCAGTTACTGGCGGCGCTGGTCGACGCTGGACTCGGTGGTGCTGCGGGTTGAGCTCACCGGCTCCGCGCGGGTCGACGTCTACCGCTCGAAGGCCACCGGCGCGCGGATCAGCGTGGGCGGCCACGAGATCGTCAGCGACGCCGGCAACAACTCAGCCACCGCCGCCGCGGAATTCGAGATCGAGTTGGCCCCGTTCGAGGACGGCGGCTGGATCTGGTTCGACATCACCACCGACACCAACACCACGGTGCACAGCGCCGCCTGGTATGCCCCGGTGCCCGCACCCGGGCGGGCTGACATCGCCGTCGGCATCCCCACCTTCAACCGCCCCGCCGACTGTGTCAACGCGCTCAAGGCGCTGACGTCGGATCCCCTGGTGGACGACGTGATCGGCGCAGTCATCGTCGTTGACCAGGGCAACGACAAGGCGAGGGACCATCCCGGGTTCGTCGACGCCGCGGCTGCTCTCGCCGGCCGCCTCTCGATCCACAACCAGCCCAACCTCGGCGGGTCGGGCGGCTACAGCCGGGTGATGTACGAGGCGCTCAAACACACCGACTGCGAACAGATCCTGTTCATGGACGACGACATCCGCATCGAGCCGGACTCGATCCTGCGGGCGCTGGCGCTGAGCCGGTTCGCCAAGGTGCCGACGCTCATCGGCGGCCAGATGCTCAACCTGCAGGAGCCTTCGCACCTGCACGTGATGGGCGAGGTGATCAACCGTGCCGACTTCATGTGGACCAACGCCCCGCACACCGAGTACGACCACGACTTCGCCAAGTACCCGCTCGACGGCGACGACGAGGAGGGCCGCAGCAAACTGCTGCACCGCCGTATCGACGTCGATTACAACGGCTGGTGGATGTGCATGATCCCGCGCCGCGTCGCCGAGGAACTCGGCCAGCCGCTGCCGCTGTTCATCAAGTGGGACGACGCCGACTACGGGTTGCGCGCAGGGGAGCACGGCTACCCCACCGTGACGATGCCGGGCACCGCGATCTGGCATATGGCCTGGAGCGATAAGGACGACGCGATCGACTGGCAGGCCTACTTCCATCTGCGCAACCGGCTGGTGGTCTCGGCGCTGCACTGGGATGCCCCGGTCGGCGGCCTGATCAGGAGCTCCATCAAGGCCACCCTCAAACATCTTCTGTGCCTCGAGTATTCGACGGTGGCGATTCAGAACAAGGCGATCGAGGACTTCCTCGGTGGCCCGGAGCACATCTTCTCCATCCTGGAGTCGGCGCTGCCTGATGTGCGCGCGTTGCGCCAGCAGTACCCCGACGCGGTGGTGTTGT
>Ga0315293_10003412_pt1 | contig 15305 bp, 3 predicted proteins | sample YL17G13_20_MG_FD_203071 | JGI IMG/M metagenome (GOLD analysis project Ga0315293, IMG submission 203071) | Sediment microbial communities from Yellowstone Lake, YNP, Wyoming, USA - YL17G13_20 | ecosystem: Environmental > Aquatic > Freshwater > Lake > Sediment | place: USA: Wyoming | collected...
TCCTAAAACACGTATGCCTATTTTAAATGAAATGGGTGCACCTGTTCTTATGGATTCAGAAACAGTATGGGGTAAAGTTGCAGTTATATTAGAGAATGAACGTGACATCATTAAGATGTATGAAAAGCTTCTTGCATTTGCTCAACAAGAAGATCCTACTGAATTAACAATGGCTGTAGGTCAATTAATAAATAAATTAGGACCTAGAGGATTAGCAGGTAAATTTGGGCACATCTCTAATAGACAAGTTGAAAACTTATGGAGTAGCTTCTATCAGGTATTTAACATGCGTCGTGTTGGATTAATAGCACAAAACATCAGAATAGAAGATGGCAATACTGTTTCTACTATAGGTAGAGCAATCAATCCATATGCTAAAGTAGGTAAAGGATGGAACACAAGTTTCCAATTTGAAAAGAATGACTATACAGTATTTGATACAGAGAATGGTATTACATACTTAGATGTTAAAAGACTTCTTAAAGACTACCCAAGCAGTGATTCTTTTAAAGCAAAAGGAAAATGGGATGTTGATAAAGTATTTAAGTTCTTAAATGCTATTGGAATTAAGATGACGGATAATGCTGAAACAAGAGATGCATTAGAGAATGGTAATATTGAATTAGCTAACCGTCCTGAATTTCATGTTATTAGTACTTTGTATGCTCCTAGAAAATCAGATTTATTAAAAGATACCCTTAATACTGATAAAAGTGGTGGTTTATTAGATCCAAATAATACAAAAGGTTATTCACTTCTTGAGATCATTTTAAAGAATGGTATCATAATAACTAAACCTGAAGATATTTTTTCAGAAGTTAAAGGTCAACTTATTGGTGGTCAAACAAAAGAAGGTGGTGAACTAAGAAACGTATATATCTCAGGACTAGCTGGTGAAAAACAAAACTGGAATGAGCTTCAAACAGTAGAAGGTCAATTAGGTTCAGGTGTCCCTAGCTTCATGGTTACTACAGCTGATGGTAATACTAAATTTGAAATGTCATTTAACAGTACCATGTCAATTATGGTAAGTTCATTTAATGAAGTTCAAGATGATGAAGAAAGTTCTGCATATGAAAAGCTTATTGCTATGCGTCACATGTTTCATTTTGACATTGACAAAAATCCTAATGCTAAAAGATATGTTTGGTTAAAGAACATGTTTAATCTTGATGTACCTAAAGGAGATGAAAAATGGGGAACAAGAAAGACAGCAACAGGTGGTAGACAAGTTAAGTTAGAATTGTTTGATATCAGTGGAGCTAAAAGTTCTGATCTTGATGGTGTATCTTCAGCAGCTGCAGATCCATTTACTAAATTCATTTTAGATTTACACTTAGCTACACAAGCAGGTTTACCTGAACTTATGCGTCACTCTGATAAGAGTACGTCATATGCTGTTGCTCTTAACTATATTACATCTCCTGATATTCTAAATGAAACTACAAAAGGAATGTATATTGCTAATCATCATTTTGGTGATTCAAGAAATGACTTCCATGCAACTGCTTTTCAAAATTATATACTACCTAACATAATCTCTGAACACAATCGTGTACAAAGATTTAAAGTTAAGAAACAACAAATTGAAGATACTCTTAAGCAAATTGCCAAAGAAAAGAAAGAAGGTAAACAAATAACTCCTACTCCAGTATTTGATTTTAATTACTTGGCAGAAGGTCAGAAGTTTTTGTCCTTTGAAGGTATCTTAAATGAAAAAACTAAAAAGGAACTGTTTAACCTTACAGAAGATCTTGAAACATATCTTAATGATAAAACAAATCCTAAAGCACAAGCTTTAATAAATACATTACTTAAAGAAACTGAAAACTACTTTAAGAATCAATTCCTTGATGTTAAAGCTTTATATAATCAAAATGGTGCTTTTGTAGGAGACAACCATGCAAACAAGTTTAGAAAAGATTATAACGACTATGATAAAAGTTCAGTTGGAACTACTATGTCAGATAACGATGTTGTTAATGCTTTACTGAATTCATGGGTGTACAATGGATGGATTCATAATATTGAATCTATGAATGCATTATATGGTGATATAGCTTTGTATAATCATGCTAAAGAAGAATTCCATAAGCGTAATGCTGGTATAGGATCTACTGGTACAGGATATCGTGTAGATAAAGACATGTTGTTCTATGTAAACAATACCCTTAAAAGAGGATTTGAACAACAGTTTACAGATAAACCAATGAGAGAGTATGATGGTACTTTCAATGTTGGGGTGATGAAAGAAAAGATTACACGTAGTGTTTACTTAGAAGAGATTGCATTTGGTTTATATAATCAAATGAAAGCTAAAGCGGTAAGAGCTAACAATTCATTACCTACTGCTAAGAGAAGATCTGAAAATGAGATTGAAAATGAAATCAAGATTAAGTTGTTTGGCAACAAAGATATTGATGCATCAAGTCTTGAAGCTCTTAAAGGTATGGAGCCATCAGGTAAATCTATCATGGCTAAGTACAATAAAATGGAAGAAGCTGATGGTCAAGGATGGATTGGATTTGATTCTTATAGAATACTAGCAGAGTCACAAGGTAACTGGTCTCCTGCTCAAGAAAATATGTATCAAGCAATGTTAGCTGGTAAAGAAATACCTGGTGATAAAGTTGGTACATTCTTCCCTCCTATAAAGGCGCAGTACTGGGGTACATTAGATACAAGCAAACAAGGTAATCCTTTGACAGATGACGTATCTATTATGGCATTCCATAAATTCCAGCTTACTCCTATTGTTCCTAGTTTAACTAAAATAAGCCCTAAACTTAATAAGTTAAATGAAAAGATGATGGTTGAAGGTATGGACTATGTTACTTTCAGATCAGGATCTAAGGTTGGTACACTTACTTCTGTACAGTTTGATTCAGAAGGTAAACCACTAAGAGTAGATGCAAATGGTAAAGTTGTAAAATCAACAGATAAAGGATACAGTGATAAACTAAACATTGCATCTATTAGTGATGATGTTTATAATTCTGATCGTGATATAACAGATGTACCATTTACTAAGAACATCATCAACATAGAGTATCTTAAGAATCAGTTAAACATAGAGCCTAAATGGAAAGGTAAAGTAACGTTTGCTACACAGATACGTAAGTTGATTGAAGTTGACTTATTTGAAAATGGTATCCCTACAGATTATAAAGTAGGAGAAAGCATTGAAAATAGAATAGATAGCTGGTTTAGTCTTTCTGAAAATGAAAAACTTGACAATTCTAAAAACTATCGCCAAGCACTAGAATATGAGAAGGCTGTATACAAGCTTACTATTATTAAGAAGGCACAGCTAATTAAGAAAGCTAAGCTTAGATTTGATAAAGATGGTAAACTAATAAGTAATGTAGAGAACCTTATCAATTATGTAAAGACTCAGCTAACAACACAGGAGTTAGCAGAACATGAAATTGATTTCTTAGATGTAGATAAAGAAGGTAAACTTTTAAATGACCTTTCATATTCATTTGCATCTGAAAAGATTGAAAGATTACTTAATGCTCTTGTAGTTAAATCTTTGATTAAACAAACTGTAAGTGGTGAACCATTAATTCAGGTTGCTAGTGCCATGCTAGAGCCTCAGTTTAAACTACCTACTACAGAAATATTACAAAAGTATGGTACAAATGGATTAACATACTATTCAATAGATCCAACAGGTAAGTTTATTAAACCAATGAAGATCAAGATTTCCATGCAAGGTGATTTTGAAAAGCTTCTTTATTTAGATGACGTTGCTGTTTTCAAAGACACAATGGAAAACGGTAAGGTAGTTACTAGAAATGGTAAACCTGTACAAGAGCTTGACTACAATGCTTCTTTAAACAATTTAAACATGTTGATTAAAGATGATGCATGGTTGGATAAAGGAGATAATAGAAAAATGATTACTACACATGGTGATCGTATTCCTATTCAAGGTATGAACTCAGATGAATTTGCTGAAGTATATGAATTCTTACCTAAAGAAGAAGGTAACATTATTATTCTTCCTGCAGAGATTGTAGCTAAGTCAGGAGGTGACTTTGATATTGATAAGTTGACAATGATGTTCCCTAACATTGGTATGTCAACTAAAACAGTAGATGGAGTTACTACTCATACAGTAGGTTTATATACTCCTTTAACAGAAGCTGATTACTTTACTAGATATGAGCAATATAAAAAGGCTTATGCTGAAAAATCTTTAACGTCACAATATCAAAGTAAAAGAGACAAGGCAAGAGCACTTGAGTTACACTATACATTATTTGGTGGACAAGAACAGGTTCTATCTTCAGTAATTGAAATGGCTTTAGAAGAAGGCGAATTACTTACTCTAGAGGAATTTATCTTAGCTGATCAAGAAAAGACAGCACAAAATGATGTGTTGTTTGCAATGAATACTTTATCAAGTAATGTACTTAACTATTCAAACTTAGTACGTCCTAATGGTACAGATATCTTAGATCCTATAGTAGATGAGTTAAAAGGATTATATCGTGAGTACAATCCACAAATATCTACAAATGATGAAAAAGCTCCTGGTAAAGGAATACAAGCAAGTCGTATCTATGAAATAGGATACAACCTTTACAAACAGATGACTAATAACTATGGTAAGAAAGCTTTAGGTATTGGTGCTATTGATAATACATACAATGAACTATTCAATAGAGTAGGTATGTATTTAGTACCAAACAACAGAGAACTTCTTAAAGGAATGGAATCTGATGATATAAAGAAATTGCTTGACAACGCTAAAGAGTTTTATAAACAAGATAAAATTAAAGAAGCTAAAGGAGATGCAAGAACAAAAGAAGAAAAGCAAGCATGGACTGCAGCAAGAAAAGAATTTACTTCTGAGGATCAAAAGCTTGTAGAAGATTTTGAAAGACAAACATTGTATCTACCACATAATCAACTTAAAGTTAAAGATCTTCAAGGCATAGCTTATAAGGACAAGGCAATTTCTTTTAGCCACTTAATGGATGTTAATGGAGAACATAAAATTGGTGACGTCATTAACCAGTTAATGAATGGTTGGGTAGATATTGCTAAAGATCCATGGATATTCTATCTACGTGGTGATGAAAAATTAGGACCTATTCTATTGTTCTTAATTCAAGCTGGTGTACCAGTTAGACATGCTGCACTTATGGTAAGTCAACCTGTTATTGTTGAGTATATGCAAACAATAGACAAGTTACAAAGTACATATGCATCTATAGTTAATGATACTGCTACTACAACTGAAGAAAAAATAACTAGAGATAAGGCAGTTCTTGCAGCTAAAGAAATAATGCTTGAGAAATTAGGTATTAAAGTAGAGGGTAAGACTAGCGCGGATAGAGTAAGAAATCTTAAGAAAGTAATTGCTAGAGAAAGTGTTCTAGCAACTCCTGAAAATGAAGAGTTTTCAGAAGATGATCTTAGAAGTCAGTTGGATTATACTTATGATAAGTATCCTATGGCTGAGTTTCTTGCAAATGGTGAATATAAAAGAAAAAGCGAAGTAGATTTTTCTGATCCTGAATTAGCTGATTATCAAAAATCAGTACTACTTCACTTCCTTCAGATTACTGATATGGAATCAGCTCTTAAAGATGTTAAGTTAAGAACTAACGTTGATACAGCTAAATCAGGTAGTCTATATGAAGCACAAAACAAAATCATTCAGTTACAAGAAATTAAACGTAGCAGAACTGATGATGTTAAAAATTCACAGACACAGTACTGGAGATTACCTTCACAGGTAATTGAAAGAATGATTCCTACGCTTAAAGATTCTGAAGGTAATGATACAGGATTGCTTGATGAAACAGCAACTAATGCATCTGTATTAGCAAGCTTCTACCAACAACCTTTCCAATTAGAAATATGGAAAGATTTGTTCCCATTAAATAACAATCCTGTTATTAATAAGTACATGATTGATAAGGACTTTGCTTCAAAAGATGAAGCTAAGTCTAGTACATATTTAAAAACTGATGTTGATTTAATGTCAGGATTTAAGTCATCACTCGTACCAGCAATATTCCAGAATTCATATTTAGGAATGGATGTTAAAGCTTTACTAGAAGCTAATGATAGACCTATGTATTACAGAGGTCAAGAAGTTAGACTAAATAAAGTTGTAGCATTACCAATGATGGGAGCTATAATGCAAGATGGAATAATGTATTTTGATTATGATACATTATATAGACAATTTAATAACAAAGAATTTGTTGATAAAGGTGGGGTATATTCAGATGCTGGTTTATCTCCAGTACAATCTACAGAAACCTTTACTACATTTGGTGAGTATGTGAAATTTGTATTTGAACGTGAATACATAAGAGCACAATACATTGGCACAGGTAGCAAGAAAGATCTTAATAGACTTCAAGAAGATCCAGAATTTAAATCATTACTTCTAGCTACTGTTAATACTGTAGATAGATCAGAATTTATTAATGAAGGTGAAACTAAATTAGATTCTAAAGGTAGAGCAGAGTGGAAAAAGTATAGATTGAAAGCAGCTTTTGAAATGTACATTAGAAATAAAGCTCTTCAGAATGTTGATAACATGTATGCTATGTTTAATAATGAAACAGCATATGCATATGAAATCGCTAGAATTAAAAAGTATGAAGGTCTTACTCAAGCATTCTCTGTATTAGCGAATCTAGTTCCTGATTCAGAAAATGCTAAATCATCAGATAAGACACGCGTTAACTTGGCTTATGTAAATACTCCTAGTGATAAACAAACTCGTGATTCTTATTATGAACAAGTACAAGTTTTATCAAATGAAGTATTGCTAGCTAAAGCTATGCCGTCCCTTACAAGAGATGAGTTGAATGATATTGCTACTGTATTTAGAAAACTTCCTATAGTAGCATTCCTACAGTCTGGAATGAATGGCTCAGGTAAATTTGCTATTACACGTATAGTAGATCAGAACGTGGTACTTACAATGACAAAACAAGCAGGTGATGAATTTATAAATAAAATATCTTCTGAAGCTGCTTCAAATGTTTATAGCACTTTGAATAACTATTGGAATGCATTTGTTGCTGCTAATAAAAGATATGATGCTCGTGGTAAAAACTATATGATCAAAACTGACAAGGAAGGAAATGCTACAACAGATCTTTCTAATGCATTATTTGTTCAAACAGATAAGTCATCACTTGGATTTAGTAGACCATATGATCCTCAATTTATTAATGATGAAGGTGTTCCAGTTTTGGCTTATGCTAGAATAGGAGATAAAGTAAACTTGACTACTAACTTCAATAAGAAAGCTATTAAGCTAGATGGTGTTATTCAAAAGATGTATTTTGAAAATGGTAGAGTAGTTGTTGAAGTTGAGGTTACAAAAAAAGATGGTCAAAAAGGGACACATATTTTTCAATACAAGATTGATGGTAGTTTAGCTCAATGGCAAACTCCTACAGGTAACATTGCATCTGTTGATTTAGTAAGTACTTCAATTAATATATCTAAAGATACACTTAGATATCTAAACAGTATATCAGAAGGTGGGCCTGGAACTTATGATGTTAAAGCTACACAAGTAGGTGACAAGGTTGCTTATACAATGTCCTTTGATGCTGGTCAAAGAGTAGTTACTGCTGAAGTTGTTGAGATGGAACCACTAGGATTTGATACTATTCAAAATGCTGGTAGACTTGAGTATAGCAGTAATATGCCTAAGTACAGACTTAAACTTGAATGGACTAATGCTGACAAAGTTGTAAAGAATGCTAATGTAATTATTTTTTCTGATGGTAAAATTGATGCTAGCTATATTGAAAAATTAAATAAGTACTTACCTAGCAAGAGCTCAAACAATGTTATTGGTGACTTTAGATCAGATAGAATAAAAGCTCCTTATATAGCTAACTCTCTACAGGATGCATCGCAAATGGCAATTAATGGAATTATTAAACCAGGATCTGTTGTAGATGTTAAAGTACCTGGAGAAGGAAGCTACATTAAATCAGAGCTGTATGTATATGATGAGGCAGATCTTACTTTTAAACCTCTACAAGAGCAGTATACAGGAGAACAAGAAGAAGAGGAATCATTTAATGTAGATGAGAAGAACTTCTTCCTTGTATATAATGAAGCTGAAGATGGAGGTATATCTGTAGCTGCAACTCGTTTATCAGCTACACCATTACCAAAATCAACAGGTAATGTAGATGTTAGAGATAGATTTATTCATCATGCAGGTTATCAAAATAAGATAGGTATCCTTACTAGATTAAAATATGGTGGTGGTTCAATGCAAGAATTTATAAAAGATGGAGTTGATGCAGAAACTGGTTCACCAATTGTTGATCCTTATATCAAATATCAGATTGATTCATCTATAGAAGCTGTTATTAAAAAGCGTGATGATTCAGGACTTAAGCCAGTATTTAGTAAAGCAGGTTATGGTCAGTATATGATTGGTGCTAATGATGAAACTGGTAAGATGTTCTTTGATGAACAAGGTAAAAAAATAGGAATAGCTCAAGCTCCTGAAACATTTAGATATTTATCTACACGTTTACTTGAGGAATTTGGCTATATTAATCCTAACTTTGTAACTGAATCTGAAGGTGTCAAGGAAGTTATCAGAGTTGTTAAACAACCTGTTAGTGACCAAGAGTACATGGATATGATGAATAGATGTTTTAATATAGCATAAGATGAGTGTTTGCCCTAATATTAATTTAGATGAATGGAAAGCCCTTGAAGCTACAGTAGGTAGATTTGAGGCGTATAAAGATTATGTTGAATCTGGATATCAAATTAGAACTCCAGAAGAAGTTCAAGATAAAATTAATAAGAGGGTAGAAACAAGAGAAACTGCTAAAAAACAACCTCATACAGAAGGTTTAATGTCTGGTGTAGTTAGTGAAACATCTTTATCTCTATTTCATGCAGCTGAAAATGACATGTCAGCAATGACTGAAAAGATGGTTCAGCAAAGCAAGACAACTAGAGCTTATGAGATTGCTAGAAAATTATCACTTGGATTAGGAGTTGACTTTGAAATTATTCCAGCTGAAAGAGCTACAGAATTAACAGCAAACACTAAGAATCCATGGTCAGGACAAGCTGCTTTCTATTATGGGGGTAAAGTATTTTTTGTAGGTGAATCACTTTCAATTAATTCAGTACTTCATGAATTCTCTCATCCACTAGTACGTCAAATACAAGTAGATAATCCTACTTTATTTAACAAACTATATAATGATTTAGTTAACACACCTGAAGGATTAAAGATAGTTGAAGAGCTTAGACAAACTTCAGCTGTAGAATTAAATGGTCAAATGTTTCAAGAAGAAGTTCTTGTAAAGGCATTAGAAGCAGCTGCTCTTAAGCAAGAAGTATCTCCTGGTTTTGCTAAATTTATCAAGGATATTCTTTATGCACTTAAGAAATTATTTAGAAACGCATTTGGACAAATAGAAGTATCTAAGCTTGATCCAACTACTACTCTAGATGAGCTAGCAACTATGCTAACAAATGATAAGTTTAAAATTGATACAGAACTTATTACTGAAGAAGACGTGGTAGCATATCTTACATCTTATGAAGATGAGATTAAAGATATGAAGAACATTGACAAAACAGAATTACAAGCTTTAATTAAAGAGGGTTATGTTCTTGCAGCTCAGCAACTTAACGAATTAAAAAATAACGGTAAGTATAAAGAATTAGCAAGCATATTGAAAGATCAGTATAGAGTTCCACATATGGAAACTATTATGACTGATTTATCAAAACATAAAGATCAAATAGATAATATCATTACCAATGAGATACAAGCCATGGAGCTATTAGAATCACAAGCTAGTAGTATGGTAAGTACAATCTATAATGTTGACACTGTTATTCGCAAGATACTTGCACACATGGAAGATCTTTATAAGAGTGGTGATTCTCAAGCTAACCTGCAAAAGATTTCTTATTACAGAAAGCTTACTGACTATTGGGTTAAATACATATCTCAGGTAGAGCAAGCATTTAATGAGCCTGGATCTGGCGTTCCTTCTAATTCAAAAATCTTTCAAACAGTTAGTGCTATTACTGCTAACTTTAAAAAGATAGAAAAGATTACAGATGAGGTATATGCTAATGGTGCAAGAGATACATTGTATGCAGAGTTTGAACCTATAAGCAGAGATGTAAAAGAAAGATATACAGAAATTATTGAAAACCTAAAAAGTAAGAATGCTCCTCAAAGAGTAATAGATAGATGGCATACTGAATACTATGGGTTACCACAAGCTGAGTACGCTAGATATAATGAACTGCGTGAGAAGGTAAGAAAGAAAGAATACATGTCCAATGCTGAAAAGCTTGAGTATGCAAACTTAAGAGTTAGTGCTGCACAAGGACTTGAAATAACACCTGAAAAAATAGAAGACCTTATGAAGGGTCAGCTAGGTGATGCTAACTGGTTCAATGGATTCCTAGAAGGATACATGTATAATAACGATCCTATAGTTGGAGGTCTAGCATTATATGTAAAAAATAGAATGAATGAAGTTATGGTTAATGCGCAAGCAAAACTTAATGACTTCAACAATGATATAATGGGTCTCATCAAAGATTATGGATTTAATTTCCGTAACATTGCTGAGCTAGGAGATAAGGTTCTATTTGAAGACACTCTCCTTATAGAAGAAGAAGGAGTTAAGGTTAAGAAGAAGGTATGGACGTTTTTAAATCCATTTAAGAACTATCGTCATGACTTAAGACTTATGAATGACGAAGTAGATGTTGCAGAGACTGAATTCTCTACAACAGGCACAGATGCATCATTAGTTAAGTTAAGAGATGTTGTTGCAAAACGCAAAGAGTTTTTACGTAAATACTTTCATCAAGAATACAAACCTGCATTCTATGAAAGACAACAACTTTTAGAAAGAGATTCAATTGGTGTAGTTGCATCACATATGCGTGATTCTATTATAGAAAAGATACGTAAGGTAAATGCAACTGCAACTTCTGAAAGTGATCAGCTAGATATTGCAAATCAAATTGACGCTTTATGGCGTGAATACAGACAATTGCATTCATTAACTGATTTATATGGTGAACTAAAACAAGGCAATGATTATCTTATAGCTCAACGTCTAAGAGAATATCGTGATCAATCACGTCAGTTTTATGAGTGGAAAGAAAGACCAGGGGTATTCCAGAAGATTTTATCTAACTATGAAGATGAAATAGCTGGTAAGTATGGTAAAGATTCTCTAGAGTACAAGACTCTTAGAGATGAATGGATTAGAAGAAATACACGTGTTGTTATAAAACCATCCTGGTATACAAGACGTCAAGAAATATTTGCGCGCATTCAAGAAATCATGGATACACTCCCTGATACAGCAGCAAAAAATATAGATTTGGCTCCTCTACATCAAGCAATCATAGATATTAAATCAGGATTTAGAGATGAAGATGGACAACCTAATCCATCAGAAATGACTCCTGAAGCAATAGCTAAAGTTAAACAACTTGAAGAAGAGATTGCTCTAAGAAAAAAACAATACAAGAATTTATCAGGTCTTACTGGTGTTCAGCAAGCACGTCTTACTGAGCTATATAATATACGTGATTCAAGATCACTAACAGCTGCTGAGCAATCTGAATTAAATTCACTGTATGCTGAAAAGCAAAGAGGGTCTCTGTCTAAATTCCAAAGATCAGAACTAGATGGTTTATATCAAGAACTTGAGAGCATGTCTTCTACGGATGCTACAGGTTATTATGTAGACATAGTAAACAACTTCTTACAAAACTTGAACACTGATCTATTATATAAGATGACAGGTTCAAGAATCATTACAGAAACAACAGCACAAAATCTTTTAGATCCACAAGTCATTGATGATTTAAAAAAACAGAGTGCAGAGTTTACAAGATGGTTTGATAAGAATCATATACAAGATGAGTTTAAAGGTGAACCAAAATATAAACGTATATCTGTATGGTCAGTAGTAAGACCATCAGATACCAATGACTATGAGCAGACTGAAATTAAAGATGCTAAAGGAAAGGTAACTGATATTATTGCTGGTTTACCATCTATGAAATTTTATCGTCAAGATGTTAGGCTTGAGTATAAAACAGATCAGATTGTAGGAAAAACAATTGATAATAAAGGTAACTGGCTTCCTAAAACACTAGAAGATGGTGCTGCTGATGACAGATACATTAACAAAGATTACTTTGATATACAGGAAAAGGATCCTAAGCTCTTTGAAATTCTTGAAAAATTAAAAGACTGGCATTTAAAAAGTCAAACTAATCTTGATAATAATTCTAAGCTTTACTTAGATAGTCCAAGATTTACAAAAGAAAAAGGAGCTGTACTAGGATTAGGATTAGAAAGAATTCAAAGTACTAAGATAGATGAGCTAGGACATAAAAAATGGAACGGTATTACATCTTGGGCTAAAGGTGTTAAGGAGTTCTTTAAAGGAACTAGAGATCAAGCAGAATCAGGATTCAATTATAATAATCAAGTTAACATGGTGAAGCTTGATATTTTTGATGATGAAGAAACAAGAATACCTATTTCAGGTTTGTATAATTTAGATTCAGAAGATGTATCTAAGGACATTGTTACAAGTATGATGAGATACATGTATTCTGCTGAACGTCAAAAAGCATTAGTTAAGACTGCTCCATTAGCAAAAGCTATTCAGAAAATTGTCAATGACCCTAACAATACAGCTGATCTTGAAAAGATTAATAAAAGCAACTTTATCAATAGACAAGTTGTAACATACAAGAAAAAGAAAGGATTAAGTGTTAGAGCACAAAACATCAACGCATTTATAGAGCGCGAGTTTGAAGGTGTTAAGATGAAAGGTGCAGGGGCTGACTCTGTTTGGCTAAACAATGTATCTAAAGCTCTCTTTTCTAGAGCATCATTCCAATTCTTTGCATTAAACATTCCTTCTGCACTTAAAAACCACTATGGTGCTAAGTTTCAAACAATGATTGAATCAGCAGCTGGTACTTATATCAATCCAATTACTGCTGGTAAAGGAGAACTGTGGGCTACTAAAGCTATGGGTGATCTAAGCTTTGGTGGTAACCTATATGCTAAAGGTCCTAAAAGTTTAACACAACAGATAGTAGAAATCTTTGATCCATCTCAAGGTAGATTTGAAGAAAAGTTTGGTAGATCCATGACACGTACTGGTACTAAAGATGTTGTTGAAGGTACATGGTTATATAGTACAAGAAAGTGGTTAGAACTACAAGCTGTACTACAGACATTTGGTGGTATGATGTATCATAAGACTATAGATAGAACTATGCCTGATGGTACTGTACAGAAGATTCCTTATATAGAAGCTTTTGAACTAGATGAAAGTAAGAAAATACAACTTAAGTCAGGTATAGATCCTAAGTATGGCTTTACAACTAAAGAAGATGGTAGCATTGAATTAGGTAGAGAATTCAATCACTTTAAAAATAAAATGCAACAAGTAATGAATGCACTCAATGGTGCTTATTCAGAATTTGATCAACCTGAAGCTCAACGTTACATACTATTTAGATTTGTTAGTTACTTACGTAGATACTTTACTCCTATGCTTGTAAACAGATGGGGATTCAAAGGTCCACTATGGGCACCTCAACCTAGATTAAATCCTGGTCTTGGTGATGCGCATATGGGTTACTATATAAGAACTCTTCAAGTACTAAAGAATACAATTAAAGAAGGTGACTTTACACTTAAGTATGCTACTCCTGAAGAGAAAGCTGCATTCATGAGAACAACAGCAGAGATAGTAGGTTTAATTGCTTTTGCTATAGCAATATCTTTATTATTTGGTTGGGATCCAGATGATGATGACAGATATGATAAGCTACGTGCACAGTCAGGACCACTAGATTTCTTTGGTGTAGAAGATGATCCTAATAGACCATTTAATCTTCCAGGGTTTATGAATGTACATACTTTAAATCTACTTATGCAAGTACAGGCAGAGAATGAGCAGTTCATACCTATACCAGGTGTAGGATTTGATAACTATCTTGAACTACTTGACATTAAATCAATTGCATTTGGACCTACAATGGATTCATACTCTGGTATCTTAGATGACTTCATTCACATTATGAAGAATGATGATCAAGCATATTATACACGTGATACTGGTCCTTACTGGTTCCAACAAAAAGGTGGAAGTAAATTAACTGCTAAGCTTGCTAAACTTCTAGGATTTACAGGTAGCTCCCTTGATGGTGCAATGGCTATCCAGAAATTCAGTAACGCACAAGCAATGTCAAGAAGATAACGGCAACAACAGCATATCTTATAAGGCTATATATCAGCCTTCTAAAGAAAAAAAAGGGGGTTATAAAGCCCCCTTCTTCTTTGATAATTTTTCTAGATCTTTCTTTTTTACATTAAGTAAATCTCTAACATTTACACTAAATATTCCAGATTTAAGTAACTTGTCAGTTGTTACTAATGCATATAAAAGATCGCGAGTAACATGGATGACGTTAATCTTGTCACCCATATACTCTGCATTTAATGACTCCGTCTTCATAAGAACTTACTAAGATCAGGTTTGAAGTAAGATGGTCCTTTGAGTATCTTACCATCTTCACGTAGTATTGGTTTGCCATCTTCACCTAGCTTACTCATATTACTTGACTGGATTTCATCAAATATGTCTTCAATTATGTATTGCAACCCATGCTTAAGTATTGTTCCACATAATATATACATCTGATCACCTAGTGCATCAGCAATACCAACTATATCATTAGCATCACAAGCTTCTAGGTATTCATCATTTTCTTCAGTCATTAGCTTATGTCTGAGTTCAAACTCTTCAAGTGCTATATGCTGAGGCCATTTAGCATTTTTCTGTCCAAATGCTTCATGGAATCTTTCTACTGCATTTAATTGCTTTTTCATAATTAAATTAAATTGTTTACATAATCAATTGGTACTACTACTTCCTGTCCATCATTAGTAACGATGTTGTAGTTTTCTCCATCTTCATAAATCTCAATCTCAACATCATATCCAAAGATATTGTTTACTTCATTTTGTAGTACAGAAATGACTTTAGGATCAGATATTGTTAAGCTTTCTTCATTGTTTTCATAAAGCGCTCTAGCTTCTTCCACTTCTTCAATTTCTTCTTCAGTAAACTCTTCTTCTATAGTAGCTGGTTGATCTTCATTTAACCATCTTACTACTTGATCAAGAGACACATGTTCTTTCTCCTCTACCACAGGTGCTTCAAACGTTACTCCTAGTGGATCAGTATATGTTACTG
>Ga0315293_10003416_pt1 | contig 15295 bp, 32 predicted proteins | sample YL17G13_20_MG_FD_203071 | JGI IMG/M metagenome (GOLD analysis project Ga0315293, IMG submission 203071) | Sediment microbial communities from Yellowstone Lake, YNP, Wyoming, USA - YL17G13_20 | ecosystem: Environmental > Aquatic > Freshwater > Lake > Sediment | place: USA: Wyoming | collected...
ATTCCTCATACTCCAGAATCGGAAGCCGCCCTTCTGGTTCATGAACTTCACTACCAAGAAACTCAATCACGTGGACCGTGGAAGAAAGACTAGCATGAAATCCAGAAATCCCAAGGCCGAAGAGTCAGAACAAGCCTGTCTTGCGCGAACCAAGGCAGGGGCCGATGCGGAAGCTGCGTATGAAGAGCGCCGACGTTCGATGCACCGCTCATCTCGGATCCACGCAACCCGCCAGCGCTGGCTAGCCACCTATCAAAGCAATTTCCGACGCTTCGGGTTGCAGTGATCTACGAAGATGGCCATCCCGTGGTGACGGCTCTCCTCCGCGTGTATAAGGTCGATACGCGACCGTACTATTCGGACATTGAGAACATCAGGGCAGCGGTCACCGCAGAAAAGATCGAGAACCACTGGCCATCCTTCGTCGAGGTGAGAGCCTACGCCCAAGGCTACGACAAGGCATCGGCATCCGCTGATGAGCTACGAGAGCTACGAGAGGAGAACAAGCGCCTCAAGAACGAGGACTATCGCGATGCTCATCGCTTTCTCGGTTTCCACAGAATGAATTTTGGTTGATCGTCGTCTGACAGCGGAAACTGCGCCTCTGGTCGCGTACAGTGATCGGAGGCGCAACTGTATATGCCTGACCTGACCATTCACACTGCCTACGTCTGTAGTTCGACTCAGAACTGGAGCTGCACTGTCACAGGCAGTCGAGGCGATGAATACACTGTGACATTCGGGTCAGCTGAAAATTCAGTGTACCAATATGAGTGGAATTGTACCTGCAACGCCGGCAAATTTGGACGCCGATGCAAGCACGTGGACAGAGCCATGGGCCGCTGGTGCGGCTGGAATGCCGAGGCCGATCCGAGCCTGCGTCCGGACCGCCACGGAGAGGCCGAGCTGACCTGTCCGAGCTGCGGTGGCCCGGTCGTCGCCGTGCGTGTCGGCGTTTAGCTATCCATAATGTGTCGGACAGACAACAAGTCCACAGTTGCCTGGAAGATGTCCGCATTTATATAAGGTTTATCTAACATGCCCATCTGATGCTCAAGACGTGAGTATCTTCCAGGAATGAACGATTCATTTGCCTTTAAATAAGGGCCACCGATGGCCGGCATTGCTAACCAAAATCCGCCTTTTTCCGGAGAAAATCTTATGAAGAATTGTTGTCCTCCAACCGTAAAATGCGTGCCGAATACGATTGCATTGTAACGGTCGCCTGCTGATTTCTTCTGCAAACGGCGCCACATATTGCGCCAAGATCGAAGCAGTTCGGACCTCATTCCTCGTTACAAGCCTCACGGTTGGCCTTGCGTGCGATCCGCTTCCAGCGGCGGCGAGTCCGGGCCTTGTGCTCGCCTCGGCTGTACGGGCGGTTGTCACCCGAACGGCCCGAGACCTTCCCGGTTCGACTCTTGCTCCCCATCTCTTGGATGTCGACGACGTCGGGGTACTCGATGACTCGAACTCCGTAGGGCTTCATACGTCCTCCAGGTATTCCTTCTGCTTATCCTTGGCGCCGCCCTTGGGGCGTCTCCGATCGATCACGATCTTACGCGGATGGCGAAGAATCATCGCAAGTGCGAGGCGGTTCCGGTACTTGGTACCATCACTCTTTCGTGTGCGCATGGCTAAAATCTCCAAATCCAAGTACGCGCGGAACCGTCCTGTCTCCGATCTTACGCTATAATGACCTCAACGTCCCGTCCCGATATTCAGGGTCCACGCATTGGATTCCTAAAATCCTGTAAATGTCGCCTTCTTCCTTGCCGCCAATTTGATTTTGCTCATTGTAATCGTCAATTCCAGCCTTAAATATGCCGTATTCATTCACTACATAACCCTGACTCTTTGCCAGGGCTCTGACGGCCACACAATGATCCTTGCTACCCGTAGCATACAACACAGCGGATCCCCAGTACCATGGATCCACACACCATAGGTCGACCTGCATGGTAACACCGAGAACGGTAGCTCGAATAGACGACTTCTTGTCGCCTACGTTGATGACTTCTCCAAGCTTGCAAAATTCTTGAAATGCCAATTCACGGTAATCGACGCATGCCACGATATCGACATCTTTACTCGTTAACGTATTGCGGCGCAATGAACCGCAAATCATGATGTTGTCGACACCGGGCGTGTTCTCAGTGAAGTGATGAATCACATCATCGGCAAGATATTTGGCCTGGGCGTGAGGAGTTCGACCCATGGTGCATTGCATCGCATATGCAATGGCCTGAGTCATAGCCGGTTTGAGTGTGCCACCGAGTGAGAATTGATAAAGTTCATCGAGCGATTTGATTCCATGTTCTTTATAAAATTTTAAAGCGATCTTACAACCAATGCCCGTGACCTTCGTCATAGTCATGGCTGTGATAGGCCACCGAGTGCCGAGATCCTTAAGCCTGTCGCTTGTGCCGGAAATGAGAAACTCACCGATGCAAGCGGCGACCGACTCTCCGATGCCACTGATGCTCTTGGCATCAACCTCTTCGATTGCGTGGTCGCTTGATCTGATGGTATCGGCAGCCTCAGCGAAAGCCTTGGATCGGAATTTATTCGCGCCGTCGAGGCTCATCAATTGAGCAATGAGTTCGAGATGATCGGCGACTTCTTTGTTACGCATGCGTACGCGCCTCCGATTGATCATACACGCGCGGCATCGCGATCTGCGTCCTTACGTATACAGTTCAGGACTGGCGAGTCCACCGTCCGCCAGCCCTGAACCAGTCCAAAATCTTTGCCTCTAACGGCCTGGTTCGCTAGTGATCTACGAACCGGGAAGCCCTATTTTGCCCACTGGAATTACTCAACTTTCCTTAACGTTCATGGGCCGTTTTTGTTATGGCCGTTGTGGTTTCATGTCCGGGGGCTGGCTTCGCGTCTATGCCCCGGGGCCCAGTATCTGTAGCATAACTACGGAGGGTGTGAGTGTTTGGTCATGGTTTTAAGACCGGAAGGTGTTGGCTGGTTGTGGTCGATCCTTAGTCGATCCTCGGCAACTCTGGCCAACACTTGGGGTACGCGCGACGCCTCGCGATCTTCGGCTTTATGTCGGATTCTCCTCTGCATCACCGGAAGACGGATCGTCGGGCTCCACGTCATCTACCGAGGTAACTTCAGTTTCCATATCCGTCCAATCAGGCATGCCTTCATGGTTGATGATATCACCGAGCCGCCTGGCCGCTTCATCGTAGAGATGCCTTTCCAGTGTCTCTGATCGGAGCCCTTTGTCGTCGATGTCGACATAGCTACTCCCACTCAGAACGATGCGCCAGCAGATTCGTCTGACTGTCATGGATCGGGCCTCCGATCTTAATTACGCGCGGAGCATCGCGATCTCTGGCTTTGCGTTTAGCTATAAGTTACATCGATTGCAATTTGTTCGTCGCAATCGTCAACTAACCGTTGAGGAATATTATTCGATGTAACCCCGGACAAACCTGGCGGCGCGTCTTCCCATCTGCTATGGCTTTCAGTTCTAAAACCACAGCGGGAACAAACCCACCAATAAGAATGAACATCGTGCTTAGTCAGAGTCACAACCCAATCGTGCTTCATATCAACTAACGACACCGGTAAAAACGATTACCAGACGAGTCGGACTCCCATTTACATTTCGCCGAGTCTTGCCACTCCGGAAGATTTGATCGTCGTCCCTTTTCCATTCCCCATTCTCTTTCCATCCTCAGTTTTTCTTCCGCGCTAATTTTAGAAGAATCGAATGTATATCCTTGATTTAAAGCTCTATACAACTGGTCTGCTGGGACAGTTCCATGAATTCCTGATGGATTAATCATGAAAATTTCTGATTGTTTAATCGGTTCCCGTACTTGGTCTCTACGCGGGTCTAATATAGATCCCTGTTTAAGAGCATGATTCACCTTATCTACTGGAATAACTTCAACAATTCCAAGCGGACTAACTACCACCTCATCATTTTTGTTCACTCCAGAGTTGATAGCCTCGATTTTTGAGGTGATGCGTTCTTCTCTTTCGGTTGTGTTAATCCGTCCTTGAATCAATACCATAACCAGGAAAACAAATAGATATACGATCACTGGCACCACATAAACACGATAAACGTAGATGATAGGAAGAACGATAAATATAAAGAAGAACAACAATATTGCTATCGAGGATGACGACATGACTGCCTCCGTTCGATTTGGACATGCGGAACGTCGCGATCTGCGGCTTCGTGAGTGTATTATAGAACATGAATGCAAATCTGGAAGAACTTCGCAAATCTATCCACGCAAGTCGCGGTAAATCAGAAGAACTCGATAGAATTCAGGATTCTCTAAAATCTTATCGCGTTATAAAATTAAAGACCGGCGCTGGTCCAACTTCTTTAGATCGAGAAATACGCGAAATCGAGCAGTTGATAACTAACGCTAGGAAATAAGTCATACTTTATTACTGAAATATTTCTTCGAATTCATTAGTTTCTCTTTATCTGCCTGATCCCAAATTTTCTTCTTCCGTTTCATATAAATTGTTGCGTCTTTATATATCCACTCACAAAGAAGCATGGAATCATATTGACCAAATTGTAATTTTCTGTCTGATTTACCAGTCTCTCCAGCAATTTTCTTCATTCCAACCGGGATAAATAACTGCATTTTATTTCGTAATTTCTCGAGGAAATCACCGGTATCTTTACCGGCCGTAAATGATGTTCTTAATTCGGTAGTCGGCTTACCGTGTCTATTCTTATATGTCGTTAAATGAATAGATCCATCGCCATCAAAGAATCCGCGAATGAGATGATGAAATAATTTATTTGGTATGTCTGGTAATTGAACTTCTGTCTCTGATTTATGAATAGTTCTTGTGATAGCATAACAAAAATCAAACAAACAATCAGAATAAATTTCAATACGGTAAATTGGAAGACGCGGTGGCGATAACCTCCTGACGGATACGGGGCCATTGAGAATTTTATTCAAATCATCAATGATTTGTTTTTCCGTATTATGTACACGGAATCTTTTATAATATCGATGGCCTTTCTTGAATGTGTATATACTACCGTCGGCCAGCCAAAAACCAAATATGTATGCTGATTCTTCAGTCCATTCATCGAACAAATTATGGTTGGAATCCATATAGATCCAATCCATAAAAGGTTCAACCCTATTGTGGCCACATCCGGAATCGAACCGGAACTCCCTTACGGGAACTCGATTTTAAGTCGAGGGCGGCTACCAGTTACGCCATGTGGCCGTTCTGAATTTAAGTTACTTTACATTCTGTTTCATTTCAGTGCAAGCCTCAACGGCCCCACATACAAGACAAGGTTTGCCCTTTATCGCGTTCGCCCCGCATACAGGGCAAATACGCAAGATTTTCCACAGTGCTTCAAGTAGAATCATTAGCTATTCATGACGTTTGATGTTATTTCCTCATTGCAATCATTAATTTCACGTGTTTGATTGTCACCGATTCTGATGAGGTGAATTCCAATTCTGGGCTTGTGTTTATTTCCGTAAGTCATGACTACAAGATTGCAACGCCTACATCTCCAAGTGAAGGATCGTGTATCAATGGCGGACTCGGGCTCCTTTATCTCCGCCAAAACCCAGCGATGCTTTCTCATTCTTTATCTCTTGATAGGCGTGCAGTCCAGTCGTGTGTATTTCATAATGTTTGAGACATTTGAGACAGAACCCATCCTTTTCCCATCATTGAGCTCAATTCTTAACTCATCCCCATGAACTGGACAGGTCGTTCTCATGTCTTCACGTAAGTTTACACTATATCGTACACACTTGGCGAGTACATGCCAGGGCTCGCTGGACTATTTGCCATGGTTTTCCACGTAGAGTCGAGCGTACTTGGTGAGATTCATCACCGCCTTATCCTTGCGATGACAACATTCGCTCCAGTCGTCCTTGCACTCAGCCGACTGGCATTCGTAAGGCTTCTTGCTCTCTTCCTTGAATCGGTCGTTGTGGTGCCCGTTGTAGAAATCTACCGCAGAGTTGAGATCCCTCAACAGGGTGTCTAGCTCTTCAACCTGGCATTCCTTGACGGTGTCACGCGTCGCACCAACCACCCGATGCAAAAGCACGGTAAGCTTAGCGACATCCCCCGCCATCGTATTTGCCGCGTGCCCAGCCTCATCGAGCAGTGATTGCAATTGGTCGCTCATAGTCCTTGATACGCGCAGAGCGTCGTGATCTCCGCCTTACATGGGTTATCTCAGTAACGCGACGCATCTATCCACATCGCATTGCGTCAAGCCGGCCTTCTTGTCAATCCTGACGAATGCTGAATCAAAGCCATCAACTGGGTCATCGTCGAGTATGACAAACTTGATAGAATCAAACGCATGACGCCAGACATTGAGCCACAACCTGATTTCTACAGCTCGGTCGTCATCCCTGACCTTGGGCGTCATGCTGAGAATCTCCCCATTAAATCCCTTCTCACATAGCAAGGACAGGATTTGGGTCTGCTTCCAGCTGTGACGCCAGGTGCTGGTTATCACGACCTTCGATCCGGTTTTTGCCAGCAACTCATTGAGAAGGTCAATGGCCCTCGAGTCGAGATTATTGAGAGCCATGATCCAAAAATCGGATTCTTTGACGACTGGCTTTCGACCACTCGTCATTTCCAAGAGGAACTTGGTGCTATTGAGAACACCATCTATGTCAAGGAATACAACGTTCATCGCTTCACCTGATGATTCCGACACCAAGCCAGTGTTGCCTCGGGATTCGGGAAAGTGTAGCCTGTCTCTGCAAGACCCTTCTCTGCCAGTTTCAGAGCTTCGGGGTCATTGGCCATTAAGAAGGCCCGAATCTTTGGATCAAGCACCACAATGGCCAGAGCCTTGATGGCGTTGTTCATGACTGCTTCACCAGGTCATAGCCCAAGAAACTAGCGAGCATCCGGAGCAAATTCTCCGGGGATGGGTAGCTCAAGCCGGTAGTGAACCGGTCGCCATCGTACAACGCGAGGGACGAACGAGTCAAGCGGTAGGCGAGCCAGCAGTTGTGCACTACAGGATCGAACTCGGCCACGTTCAGCGGTTCCACCGCTAGCGACACTTCATGCCCAGGTTGAGTGGGATGCGGGATCTTCAGACAACCTCGCGGACTGCGTGAGTCAATGAGCAGATGCATACGATCTCCTGTTACTGACTGTCTACCTCGTCACACAGCTTCATCATTTCACACAGCTTCATCATTCGGGAGCTTAACTCAGCTCCATTTACAAGAGTGTTCCGTTCGCTGCAGTAGCCCATCTTGCGGCCGATCGCATCGAACGTGCTATTTCGCACTTCCGAAAAGCATGGGCATTGACTGCAGTATTTCACTCGGCCGTCGAATGCCGGGGCCTCGATCTCAATCTTGATGCTGACCGTCTCATTGGTATGGCTGATGCTGTGCTTCATTATATGCCACGGGCCTCCATCATATCATACACGTCGGTCGGCTCTGCCTCCGTTCCGCCCTGGGGCCAGAACCCGTTAGAGAGGACGCACGAACCCGCAAGGAGCGGTCATGCGGCCCATATCCACGACGATCATGAGCTTGTCAAGCGTGTCCGGGATTTTGATGAGATTCTTGAGCTTGGTGTCGGATGGATCTGTTACCATCTGATCGTCCGGCTCCCAGCTCGAACAATCCTCACCGGTATTGAGCGTCATCTCCGCACGCCATGCATCGGTGATGGCTGCCAACGGCGTCGCCCCATCCGCCGTGTGAACGCATTCATTTCCGATATCCATGAAACAGGCTTGATACATCGCTAGCCTCCGATCTATCATACACGGGCGATCGCCCGGTCTCCGTCTCTGGGCGAATGATTTTTCCGAGCTCTGGGAGCTCTTATTATTCAAATACAGCAGGGCCCGCGGTTCTCAAAGGATTGCGGGCCCTGCAAAGGATCTTACAGCATGAGGATCAGCCCGAAAGCATCCTCCCCAAGGCTGTCCATCTTCTCGAGGCGCTCCTCGTATTGCGGGAGATACTGGTTTTGACCGAGGGGCTTGGGCGGCTCGCCCTTCCAGAGGACCAGGATCTTGTTGGAGCCGGCGTCTTGCCAGTCCATCGTCTTCCCTTCGTAATCCTGGCAACGGGATTGGATTGTCCCGTAAGAATATCCGGTTTCGGCATAATCCGCGTCAAGCTCGGCCTCCTCCGCTGGCAAGGATCCATCGCAGACCACGACTTGACAAGTGAAGATGTGTTCGTCCTCGATGTCCTGCAAGGCGGTCTTCTTCCAGGCATTGTACTCGTCCTCCAATGCCTGCCCTTGTAGACCCTGATCTCGCAAGTATTCCTTCTGGCCAAGGTCTTCGAGATTCTCATCCCATCCGAAGACACGGGCGTATTTGACGATGGCCTTCGCGATGGTGTCCGCTACAACGAGGGCTGCTCCCCCTCGAGAGTCATAGTGTCCAAAGACGTATGCTCGAGGAACGAATTGCACAGCCCGCTCCACAGGATAGACTGTCGGAGCAGTCGTCATCAAAGCCGCCATTGCCTTCGCACAAACCCGATTGTCAGCTGCCATTTGCGTCATATCATCTCCTCAAACAGGGATCGGCGGCGCGCGGAGCGCCGCCGGGCGATCCGGGGACGCGCGGATCCGCCCGGCCTCCGCCTTGCGTTGTAGATGTCAGTCAGTGGGGATTCGCTTGGCGAGCACGGTCTGGACGACCTTGACGAGTTCGTCTTCCTGGCCTGCCAGGATGAGCTGGGAGTTGCCGTTATCGATTCCTCCTCCGAACTCCAAGTCGAACTTGAAGAGCCGATCTCCATCCTGCAAATTATTAACCAACAGGATGAAATTCTCGATGGCGTCTATTGCTAGGTGGACCATGCTTTGGTGGTCGTTGTCTGCAATCCAGACATGCTGGTGCCTTGACAAAACACTGGCGTAAAGCGCTTCATTGAGGGTGGTTGCCAGCTCCTCGCTGTTCTCGCTGCAGCGCATGTCCTCGAACAGATCCTCGAGGATGGTTGATGTCGCAAATTGGATCACGTGTCACCTCCGATCGATGGGACACGCGGGAGATCGCGATCTCCCGCGTTGACCAATGATCTACCAGCGGAATTCGCGTGCGAAGTGGTGTGGTCGCTTGATCTTCGTGGCCGCTTCGGACCAGAGGTTCCCCACTTCTTCGCTTATCGAGAGCATCTGCTCTTCAGTCACGTTATTGTTGTCCGTGCTCATCTCCGTGCAATCGAGGTGGCCGTGGAAGAAGTACTCCAAGTAGACCATCTCGCCATACGGCGTTCCGATGAGCATCCACTGGAAGCCCGTCTCGTGACCGTCGTTTCCTTGTCCGTTATTCGTCAATTGCATGGATGATCGCCTCCGATCCCGGGGACGCGGGAACAGCGCCGATCTCCGGCTTCGTTAGTACGTGTCGAAGACCGGGCAGTCCTGCGAATAGAACCACCGGTTCACGGCACGTCGTACCTCTTGCTCGGCCTGCTGCTGAAGCAGGTGATCGACGGCTCGGTTCTTCTCGACCGGCGGCTCAGGGATGTACCCGATGAGAACCTTGGGAACGTGGATGTCAGGCATGTCATTCTCCCACGTCAAGCTCACGCTCTTCGACCTCGTAACCGTAAGACAAACTGCCCGGGTCTTTGCCCTTGAGCTGTTCGTCGACGTAGTTACCGGCTTTTGTCGAATCTGTGAAGACGCCGACGACCTCAGTTGGAGAGCTGAATTCTCCAGCGTGGGAGTCCCCGCCCTCGTAGTCGTGCCACAACACAACAAAAACATTCGCCACGGCTCACCTCTGATCCAGGGACACGCGGCGTCGGCTGTTCTCCGTCCTGTATGGCAGGATCTCAGCAAATGTATGCCAGATACCTCAGCCGTTCCTGCGATTCCAGTCGAAGCCCACCTTGTCCCAGTGACGGCGGATCTTGACGTACACGGTCATCAATGACCGCACTTCAGTTAGGCGGTGCGTAGAGAAGATACTGAAGCTCACACCGTTCTTGTCGTCACGGGATGAGCACCAGTTTCGGACGGCGAGTGTTGCGTGGTCGATGTGGACCTCGTTGAGGAACGTGAAGACACGATCGGTGTAGTTGTGAACCACCGGTCGCTCCTTCTCGTCCATGATCCACAGAGTCTCGGCCCAGCCATGCATCAAGCACAGCGCCGCAGCGATCTTGTGCTCGGTACGAAGTGCCTTGTACTGAGCCTTGTACGGCTTGCCATTGAGAACGGCTTCAGCGCAGGACCGCACTCGACTCCTGTCGACGGCCGACTTCACATGGACTGGAATCCGCTTGTCCCGGCACTGTTGTAGGTGATTCGATGCCGTCGGCTTGTAGTTGGCATACGCAATCAAGGCCCGAGTGAGAGTGTCTCGTGTACAGATCATGGTTAACCCCGAATGGTTGAAGACACTTCGATACTCACTGGGCGCCGTGCCCAGTGAGTGGTGTGATGTCAGGCCGCAGTCTTCGCGAGCCGCTTGGCTTCGCGTCGCCTTGCCGTCTTGCCAGATCCGGCACCGCCGCTGAGGCCCTTCACGGGCTTGGGTCCACGCTCCAGCTGGGACCTCTCACGTTTGATGCGTGCGACGATGTTGCTGTCGGCGACTTCCTGAGCCTTCTCTGATATGAACATGAAGGCTTGCTGCATGAGACCGTGAACGGTCTCATCGAAGGGGTCGACGGTGACTTTGCCAAGGTTGTATCGGCAGTTCACGCGGAGGAAGCGGGACGGGTTCTTGCCCTCCATCTCGTAGCTCAGCGTGACACTGAACTGCGGAACGCGGAGAGGTAGAACGTTGACGCGCACGGTCGTACCGTTGCTGCTGTACACTGCGCCTTCGTACCACGCGACCCTCGGCTGCTGTTCGTCCATGATATCACCTCGAATTGGTTGATCGGGCCAGATCCGGTCCGATCTACGGTACGCGCTGAGTCTGATCGTCTGCGGCTTTAGCCGATGGGGACGTAGAGAACGTCGTTGGTCTCGTTCGAATAGAGACCGTCGTCATTGGCACTCGTGAAAGATCCGACAAACGTCTTGACGATTCCGCCCCTGTCGTCTTCCTCGGTTTCTGGGACGTGCAGTTGATAGGGTGTCAACTGCACCAATTCGTAAACGTGCCAAACTTCGGCACATGGCAAGTCCGGTCCACGACTGCTAATACACAGAAACTTCAAGCCGTGACAGTACTCTGCCACCCTTGCAACATACTCCCTATGGAGTTGGATGATGTCCCGCCCCAATTCAAACCCATGAATTCGAGCCCAGTTCAACACTGCCCCGAGTTCGCTGGGGATCAGATTGGCTACATGGGTTGGACGATCATCGTCATCACGGTAGATGATCATGTCTCTCACATGAGATCGGATGCGGTGCGCCGGGCGATGGTTGAAGCGGACGATCGTTCGCAGATCCTCACAGTGCCACCGTTGGCGTTCAGCTCCACCTTGCGACTGTAGCAGTGGGTCTGGTATCTCGGTGCTGCGGTGACCGTGCGCTTTACGACCGCTTGCTGAACCACGGGCTGCGGCGGATCCGCTGGATCCGGCGTATGCAAGGTGACGTCCGGCAGCACTGCATTCGCTGTCAGCAGCACCGGTTCATCGAAGGTTCCGTTCTGAACGGAAGCCGCGAGGACCGGAGACGCGCAGACAACGATGGCGCAGAGAACATGGGTGATCTTCATGTCGCGTTATACACGCCGCACTGCGTCATCTGCGGCTTTGCCTACGATTCCATGATCTTATGAACTAAGTACTCTTCTCGAGTAATGAACGCTTCCCCTCCCGCTGAGTAATAACCAGCCCCAAGGCTCGGCATTCTGGAATGCATCTCGCAATATGCGTAGACTCTACCAAATGCTGATCTGACAAAGATGGTGGCTTCGCACGGACAGGTGGTGACCTTGAGGTTATCTGTCATTGCCCCTGCAACGGTCAACACCAAATCGCAGCGGATCACTTCAACACTCCATGATCTTGTGGACTAAGTACTCTTCTCGAGTGATTGGCGTACTGCGATTGGTCAGAACACGGGTTTTGGAATGCTTCTCACAATAAGCGTAAACATCACCAAGTGCCGATCTGATGAAGGCGACAGCTTCGTTCGGACAGATGTTGACAATTCTGTCCTCGCCTTCCCCTTCCCCTTCAATGTTGACCACCAAGTCGCAGCGAATCATTTCGTTCCTTATACACGTGAGGCCGCCACCGGTTTTATCCGGGGAGCGGCGGCTTGTCACGTCCAGATTTGTTGCGGGCGACTACGCCGCCACGGGCAAGGCCACCGGACGGTCGGTGGACACCTCCTCACCAAGCTCGGCCGCAGCGAGCGATCCCAGCTCCACACGATCCTCCGCCGAGAGGGTCTTCATCTCAGCGATCTCGACCTTGCGACCGCCAGTGGGTGCCTGACTGTCCGCGCGCTCTCCGATTCGCTGGCGGGGAGTGCCCCGCGTCCGATCGAAGGTACGCGCTGCGCCCGGCGGTCTGCGGTTTTATGCGTCGATGATCAACGACGAAAGCAGGTTGCCTGTGCCGACCCGCTTGCCGTGCCTATCGTGTGTGACATCGGTGTTCTCGTCGTACTCACCGAGCTTGGACCCGTGCCGGTCATAGAGCAGCTGCTTATTTCCGTGGGTCTTGATCTCACCGATCTTGTTGCCGCCCCTGTCCTTGAGTACGTGTGCCATATCAGTTAGTACCCGCCCAAGTGTCTAACTTACGGCTTAAATATCTGCCATATAGTTGTTGAATATATTATATTATATTATATCAGTAACTAGTCAAGATTATTGGCCGGTCACGGTCGATGTCACCCGTCAGCGGTTTGAATTATCATATTATATTTTAAAGCGATCGAATGATTCTGTTCGGTTGCGAATATCGTGATCGTAGGGACCGAATCGTATCACCATTGGGATGGAACGCTCGAATCATTCTGTTGGTCTCAAGGAACCTTATTATTCAATGTCTCGGATTATATGGCATACATGCGAATGATCTATATAATATTTAACACAAGCGCATCCCAGTTTGAATGATTGTCCCGAGCTCTGGGAGCTCCAATCATTCGAATGATAATGTGCCACAACATCCGGAATTATATACCATATATTCAACCGAATAATATACTAGACGACGTCTAGTATATTATCAGTAGTGATTGTCCGTCATCTGTATATCATATGTGGCTCGACTATATATCAGGAGTCGACCGGATATATCACCCAAACACTTGGGCATATTATGCGGTATATAAGCCGCCAGGAACTATGCCAGGGCCGCTTGTACTATATTCGACGCCAGAACCAGATATGTAGGATAAATATCTGGTTCACCCCTGCCGTATAATCAAGTTAATTATGGCATTAACTCATAATGGATCGAGCCGTTAACTCTATATTTTACGATTCCTGATTGAAATAATAGACTGAATATACACGTCTGCGCCGACACCTGTGATGGGTGTCTGCTTCAAAAGATAGGACTGTCTTTCGAAAGACAGGAATCAATCCACTGTCTTTGAATGAATATCTGGCAAAATCCAATGAATTCTTGCCAAATATACTCATCAAGCGCGCCCACATCCACCCACATCTTGCGGGCAGGACTGTGGTGAAGAGATCTTAGATCTCAGATACGCCGAGGCGCCCTGGCAGGGGATCGGACCCTGTCCCAGGGCGGCTCTCGCCGCGGCCCTCAGGGCATCAGAGCCCGAAGACCTTCGCCTGCTCTGCCAGCTCGGGCTTCTCTTCCAGGGTCACCTGGCGGAAGTGAGAGGCGAGCTGCTTGGTGTATGACCTGGCGATCGAGACCACCAACTCCTCCTCTTCCGGATTGAGGTATTCCGCGCCCAGGATCTTGCGGGCCAGCTCGGTGCCGCGGACGGCGTGCGAGGACATGAAGCCACGCCGATTGCGGTTGATGGTCTCCTTGCGCTCCTGCTCGACCTCGGTCTGTCGGGCATGGATCACGAGAAGGCACTCGCGGGCGAACTCGGGGTCGGAGTCGATCTGGGTCTTGATCTGGGACTTGGTCGCGAAGGGGTAGAGGTTGCTGTTCATCGGATGGCTCCTTGTGACTGCGCGGGATCGCCCGCCTGCGCCCGGGAGGCCGGAACACCCGGCCTGTCGCGCCGCTCCCCGCCTCTCAGCGGGGCCGCGCCGCGGCCGATCCCGGGGACACGCGCCGGAACCCGATCTTCGCGCCGGCCCCTGCGCCCCCACACCGCCCCACACCCACCTACATAGTAGTAGGTATACCTACCCTATAGGATACTGTATACGTATGTATGTATAGGATGGATACACACCTACACGGTGTGATACTGTGGGTGGAGGGGAACCGCATGTATGATAAAAATCTACCTCCTCGCACTCGAACCTACATCATTCAATTTACGCGGGGCCGTTCCCGTTTGATATAATTCTATTCAAATGACCATATATATCGTTGTAATATATTAAAATAGTGTATTTTAAATAAACCCTTTTCCCGATGGAATCTTTAATTATATATTAACTATTCGAAGGACCCGACTATTTAATATTTGCTGGTGCCGGTATGTTTTGTTCCCAATAATCTATTATTCGTCGATTTAGTTCATTCGACCATTCAGGATCAACTTGGTCGAATATATCTAAAAGCGTTTGATATTGTTCTTCGTCCAATTCTTCAGTTTCCGTTTTATACACCGGAAACTGCCCGGGACCAAGTATCACTCTTCCCTTAACCTTTTTACCAGACAAAATACCTTGAATTTGGTATTTATCTTTCCCAGTTCTAGTGATAGTTATTTCATCCGTACCAGGAGTTGAGTCCCATAAGCCCAAATCCTCTCCCGTACTAGGTTCAGATAATAATATTGCAATTTTGAGTAAATTCATATTCGATTATAACACCAATTAAAAAATACATACATCGATCGGGTCCTATGATTGTATTATTTATCTTTAGAGCCCTAAATGTTTACTAAACTAAAAATTGGTGACGAAATAGAGGAAGATCGTTATACCCGAGTTAGAATTATATCTATCAACCCATTGAAATTAAGTATCATCGTTGCTAACTCATATGTGGGATGGACTAACCCATTTCATATCGGTCAAGAAATAGAAATGAAGCCCGCTTGTATAGAAAATTCATGGATTATGGCGGATCCAAAACTCCCATGGTACATTCTGAGTGTGAACGAGCAAGGAGTTCATTTTGGACACTATCGTTAACTATTGATGAGGCCCGTATATGAATATAATGAATATAATAGACGAAGTTATATATATATAATCTCAACCTTAAACACT
>Ga0315293_10003418_pt1 | contig 15279 bp, 12 predicted proteins | sample YL17G13_20_MG_FD_203071 | JGI IMG/M metagenome (GOLD analysis project Ga0315293, IMG submission 203071) | Sediment microbial communities from Yellowstone Lake, YNP, Wyoming, USA - YL17G13_20 | ecosystem: Environmental > Aquatic > Freshwater > Lake > Sediment | place: USA: Wyoming | collected...
GTCGCTGATAGGCGAGTATTGCGTATGAAGACGCTGTGCGGAAAAGTACGGAACAGGGATATATCGGTAAGGGAATCCCCGAAGACCATGACCTGCTCGGGCGACAGTTTACCATCACCAATTCGAGGCAGAATCCTCTTCAGCGTCCCGCCCTTGCTGATGCCCTTCTGCAACAGGTGCAGCATGTAACCCGAATCGAGAAGCTCAGACTCGCTAAGGTGTTTCTTCAACTCAAGTGTATCGACGCCCTGCACCTTGAAACCAACATCTACCTTGCGGTCCGCATCATCCTCAGTCTGTGCAATAGCGTTGGGAAACTGTTTCTTGAGCCGTTCCAGATCCCTCAGCGCAGGCTCACGGGAATATCCTAAATCGAGCAGTTTACTTATCGGCTTTAATTTGGCGATACCGCCGTTCTCCCCGATTATCGGACCGTTGATGCCAATATCAAGGGCGATAGGCTCCAGCCTGGGCAATGTGCGCCCCGAGACAAAGCCGACCGTTATGCCATCATCGACAAGAGCACGCAACGCCGACTGCGCTATCCCTTCCACATACCCCAGAATATCCGTAATCGTGCCGTCGACATCGGTCATTATCAGGCTGATATTGTTAGCCAGCTTAGAGTCTATTTGAAGATAGGAATGTGACATGGCATTACATAGATTAAACCACTGGATACCAATCGGTCAATTGATTTGCAGCTGTAAAAAGCGGGAAATAAAGGAAGAAGACGGATATCAATTCACTGATGTAAATGTATTGTTTGAATTGACAGGAGCGCGTTCGAGGCTCAGGTGTTTTTTATGGTTATCACTATAACCATAGTCACTGCCCATATGAGGGTCAATAAAAGGATCACCTTGATTAAAATATTCCTCATAAAACCGCCTCCCTTCAGAACCAATAGATTCATTAATATCCGAGGATGGGGAGTCTCATGCGACAGGAGTTCAAAAATAACATAACACCATATTTCTGTCAAGTAATTTAGGGGCGAATTGAGAACCTGCCCTCTGGATTGCCCGATCAAGTCGGGCAATGACGGTGGAGAGAGAACTCCCCCTAACCCCCTCTTTAGCAAAGAGGGGGGAGCGGCAAAGCCGCAAGGGACATTGAAAGAGGTGTCCTTCCGCGGAAGGACCAGGGTATAGGGGTATCCCCTATCCTTTACCGTGTCATCCTGAGAGAGTCCTTCCCAACATTAGAAGGACGACCGAAGGATCTAGTCGAGATTCTTCACTCCGTTCAGAATGACAGGCCATAGAGGTGCAGGAGATTTCTCCTGCCGGGGGAACTGGGGGTGTCCCCCAATTTTTTAAAAGTCCCCCAAGTTTGGGGGACTAAGGGGGTTGGATTAAGACAAGCATCCATTCTTCAAACGGTCAAAATGCGGTCTGACTTGAATATATCCACTCATTACGATATTCTATAACTCGGTTAAGAGGATCGATGATAAAACCATTCAACGGGAAATCACCAAAGATCGCCGTCTCCGCCTTTATCAGCGAGCAAGCTTATATAGTCGGCGACGTTGAGATCGGGGAGAACTCCAGCGTCTGGCCCGGCACCGTCATCCGCGGCGACCACGCCAGGATAACCATCGGCGAGAACACCCAGATCGAGGATAACTGCACGGTGCATACCGGATTCCCCATGACAATAGGCGATAACGTCCACATCGGGCACAACGTCGTCGTTCACTGCAGCCGCATCGGCAGCACGACGCTCATCGGCAATCACGCCACGCTCTCGGAATACGCCGAGATCGGTGACTGCTGCGTCGTCGGAGCAGGCGCGCTGGTGCCCCCCAGCATGAAGATACCCGACCGCACCTTCGTTGTAGGCGTACCGGCCAAGGTCAAGGGCGAGGTGTCGGACGAGCGCATAGCGATCACAAAGCAGAGCGTCGATATTTATGTAAAGATGTCCAAAGAATACAAGGAACAGGGATTATAAAAACCAGGGAGGCATCATCATGTGCAAGGAAAGCAAGATACAGGAGCTTTTTGACTTCACCGGCAAGGTGGCCATAGTCACAGGAGGCGGCAAGGGCGTAGGTGTGGGGATCGCTACCTGGCTCGCGGACGCCGGGGCGGACGTAGTGGTCATGAGCCGCACGCTTTCCGACCTTGAAAAGGTAGTCAAGGAGATCGAAACGACGGGACAAAAGGGGCTGGCCGTCGCCGGGGATGTCAGCAAAGCAGCTGATGTCAACAGGATGGTCGAGAGCACTGTAAAGAAATTCGGCAAGATCGATATACTGGTCAATAACGCCGCCATATTCCCTTACTCCAACTTCTTCGATCTGACGGAGGCGCAGTGGGACCAGGTGCAGAATATCAACATCAAGGGAATGTTCCTCTGCTGCCAGGCGGTCGCTAAACAGATGGTCAAGCAGGGCGGCGGCGGCAAGATAGTTAATATCGCCTCCATCGAGGGCGAGTTCCCCCTCACCGCGGGACGCGTCCACTACCATGCCTCCAAGGGCGCTGTGATCAACTTCACCCGGGGGCTGGCCAAGGAGCTTGCCGAGTACAAAATCAACGTCAACTCCATCGCACCCGGCATGACGGAGACGCCGGGCCTCGAGGCAGCTATGGGCGGCTGGAAGCCGGATGCCATCACGGGCAGGATACCGCTGGGACGGCTGGGCCAGCCTGACGATGTCGCCAAGGCTGTGCTCTTCATGGCCTCGGACGCCGCCGAGTACGTCACGGGCGCTCTCCTCTTCGTCGACGGCGGCCTGCTCCTCGGCAGGGGTTGGAAGAGGATAGGATAAAAACTAACAGTAAGTAAGGAAAGGGGAGGCTTTTGCCTCCCCTTCTTAATTTTAGAATCCTGAATCTGACTTCAACCCCCTGTGTCTCTATTAGAGGGCGAACACAGAGGTTCGCCCCTACGGCACGCCCCTCCAGGACTGTAAATGGCACACTGCGACTGCTACAATGATAAAGCGAGTCCCTGGAAAAGAGGTGTCCTTCCAGTACTGGAAGGACCGGGGGCACTGGGGGCCTCTATCTTTTTCCAAGAATAATCGTTGGGAAGTCCAGAGGGATCGCCCTCTGGCAGGGGTTTGGGGGTGTCCCCCAGATTTTTAAAAAGTCCCCCAAGAATGGGGGATTTAGGGGGTTGATAATCCCTATCGCAAATGGAAACCTTATGACCGCTATCGAACCGGGATACATCGCACTTTTCCGCTCCGGCGAGCTGGAGCGCCGCGCCCTGGCGTTGGAGGCGCGGCTAGCTTCCTGTGACATCTGCCCGCGCAAATGCAAAGTGAACCGCCTGCAGGATGAGCCGGGTTTCTGCCATTCCGGACACCTGCTCATAGTCTCAGCCGTCTGTGCCCACCGCGGCGAGGAGCCGGCCATCTCCGGCAGCAACGGCTCAGGCACGATCTTCTTCGGCAACTGCAACATGCGCTGCGCCTACTGCCAGAACTGCCAGATAAGCCAGAACTGGAGAAAGCAAAAATCGAACGAAATATACTGCCGCACCCTGGCCGCGAATATGATCCACCTGCAAAACGATCTCAAGTGCCACAACATCAACTTCGTGTCTCCGTCGCACTTCGTCCCGCAGATGGTGCGCGCCATCGCTGAAGCGGTCTCGATGGGGCTGCACCTGCCGATCGTCTACAACACCGGCGGCTACGATTCGGTAGATACGCTCAAGGAACTCGACGGCATAGTGAGCATCTACCTGCCCGATATCAGATACGCCGAGGACAGGACGGCCAAGAAATATTCGCAGGCCCCGGACTATGTGGTGCATAATCGAGCCGCGATCAAGGAAATGTACCATCAGGTCGGCGAACTGGTTGTCGATAAGAACGGTCTGGCGCAGCGCGGGCTCGTCGTGCGCCACCTCATTCTACCCAACAGGCTGGCCGGCAGCGAGGAATCGCTGGCATGGCTGGCAAAAGAAATCTCGCCATCGGTGACGGTGAGCATCATGTCGCAGTACTCCCCCCAGCACAAAGCCCCCGGAATACCATTGTTATCGAGAAAAATCTCCGTCACCGAGCACGAAGCTGTGATCGACCTGCTGTCCAAGCTCGGGCTTGAGAACGGCTGGACGCAGGAGCTGGACTCGCCGGACAATTACCTCCCCGACTTCGAGCGCGAGGGCCATCCTTTCGACGCCGCCCCTGTAGGGGCGATTCATGAATCGCCCTTAAACGATTCCCCCAAGAATGGGGGACAAAGGGGGTTGAAAGCTAGTAACGAGACATCCTCACCCCCCATCAAGAAGAGGTCGACATGACCGCCAAGCGCATAATAGTCATCGGCGCCGGCGCGGGCGGCATGATGGCCGCGGGTCGCGCCGCCGAGCTTGGGGCTCGCGTCCTCCTGCTGGAGAAGACCGATGGCCCCGGCAAAAAAATCCTCATCAGCGGCAAGACACGCTGCAACGTGACCAACAGCAGGGACCTGGACGATTTCATTACTATGTACGGCTCGAACGGACGATTTCTGTATAGAGCCTTCAATCGATTCTTCCGCGACGATCTGCTGGAGTTCATGCAGCGCTACGGAGTCGAAACCAAGACCGAACGCGGCGGGCGCATCTTCCCCGCCTCCGACGATGCCCATGATGTTACCCACGCCTTCGAGCGCTACATGGCTGAACGCGGCGTCCAACTCCGCAATAATGCCGGAGTGATCGGGATAAAAGTCGCCAACGGACGTGTAACAAGTGTGCAGACAGCGAACGAGACATATCCGGCGGCAGCGGTGATCTTGGCGACAGGAGGTTCATCCTACCCCGGTACGGGTTCATCGGGAGACGGCTACCGCATAGCCGCGGCCCTGGGCCATACAATTACCAAGCTGCGCCCGGCCCTCGTTCCCCTCGTCGTGCGCGAAGTTGAACGTGCCAGGAGCATGCAGGGCGTCAGCCTGCGCAACGTGAGGCTCACCGCCTACCAATGCTCAGCAGATGAGATCGATACGGCAAAGACGCCCAAGCGCGATTGCGGTCGCGGCATAGCCGGCAGGAAACCTCAATCGCCCATCATTGAAAGCCGCATGGGCGAGATGATGATGACGCACTTCGGCATCGGCGGCCCGACGACTTTGCTGATGAGCCTGAGTGTAGTCGACGCGCTGGAGCGCGGCCCTGTAAGCGTCTCCATCGACCTGAAGCCGGCCCTCGATGAAAACCAGTTGCGTACGCGGCTCCAGCGCGATTTCGAGAGCTACAGCAAACGAAGCTACCGCAACATCCTGAAGGAACTGCTGCCACAGAAGATGATCGACCCGTACGTTGCGATGACGGGCATACCCCCCGAAAAATGCGGCCATGAGATAACGGCCGAAGAGCGCGAGCGATTGCTGAGTTCGCTGAAATCACTGCGCTTCAACATCGAGGGGCCTCTGCCCATAAGCGCCGCCATCGTCACCGCGGGTGGCGTCTCGCTGGATGAGATCGACCCGTACACCATGGCCTCACGCTTGATCGGCGGGCTCTACTTCTGCGGCGAGGTCATGGACATAGACGCGGACACCGGGGGATACAATTTGCAGGCCGCCTTCTCCACAGGCTACGTGGCGGGCGAGGAAGCGGCGCGCATGGCCATCTCCCCCAAATATTAGGGAAAAGATATGACAATGAATGATTTAATCCCTATTAGCAAATTCCGTAGTGAAGTGTCTTTGTACGATACAGAAGCACTATTGCAGATGTGTAGCCATCTCAGCCGACGTCTTGATGACATGAAGCAACCAGTATTGATGAATAACATACCTGGGAAAATGGGTAACTATCTTCTACAACAGAATATAGCTACTTCGCAACATGGTATTGCCCTTGTTGCAATGCTAACCCTACGTCAATACCGTTGGTCGAAAGGACAGAAACCTGAATTTATGGATGTTGTGAGGCTAGTAAACAACGTAGACCATATAAAAGACCCCTTCTTTCAAGAAGGTAATATCTTGATGACCCTGATTAGAATGGCTCACACCCAATGGCAATTCCAACAGAACATGCACTATTTCATTCCAAGACATATTTTAATTTATCTAGAAACTAACGTGCCTTCGCCCAGAATAGACCCGATAGGTTCATTTGCAAGAAAGAATGGCCTGACAATCCAAGATTTCGTAATTATTGGTACGTGCATGTACGCAGCTGGGCTACAATACCATACTTTCAACCGTGGCTTCATCGAGAACACAAAGGTAGAACTACTTCAACCCTACACAAGTCATGAAAAGATATCCTTGTTTCTATCCTTAGCAGGAGCAGACTACGAAACCTTCCGACAATTATGCCTAGCTGAAGAAAAAGAGTACCCTGAAGCTGGCCCTTATCAATTTAATCCTCTTCTGTCCCGACCCGTTATCATACGCAAAGACAGTAAATTGTGTCTACCTGTCCCAAGATTAGCTATATCTAGAGTTACAAAAGGCTTGTATTATGACTTATTAGATCACTTCAGTATTTCTGGACAGGGTGCTAATCCATTCGCTGAATGGTTTGGACACGCCTTTCAGGAATATGGTGGTATGTTATTGCGAGATTGCTTCGGAGAGAAAAATGTATTTCCAGAACCGCGATACGGTAGCCCAGAACGAAGTGGTCCAGATTGGATAGTTATTCATAATGACATAGTTTTATTTCTAGAGTTTCGTTCAGGTCGGCTTAACAAAAGAGCTAAGACATATGCTAACTATGAAGAAACCCTTTCTCTGTTAAAAAGAAATATTGTTGACACTGCTAGAAAGCTACCAAAAAAGATAGAAGATTTATTGTCTGGTAGAGCAGGGCTTCCTTCAATAAATGGCAAGCGTCATTTATCGGCTATTGTCACATATGAATCGTTAGACCCACACGAATACATGTTACGATTGATCAAACAAGAATTAGATACGGGAGGCACATCCAGCATTGACTTCGAGTTAATGTCAATTGAAGATTTGGAATGGTTACTAGCATGGGCACCACACGGTCATCCTTTAGAATTACTAAGTAAGAAAAGATCTGATCCAGCAACAAAAGACAAGGAGTTACAGGATTTTGTAAAGGAAGAGGCTTGGAAAATTGGTATCAAAGACCTTCAGAACCCGCTTTTAGAGAGAACTTGGTCAAAATATATGGGTGAAATCTTGACACACTCCCCAGATAACGTTAATCAAGCCAATAACGGATAGTGCACAGGAAAACCAGCTCCCTACCCTACATCTTCTCCGGCGCGGTCATCTCCATGAGATGCAGCACCCGCGCCAGCACGATGCGAGTGGCATCCACCAGCTGCAAGCGGGCTTTGGTCAGCTCTTTATCATCGGTCACCACGCGGCACTGCTCGTAGAAGTTGTGGAAGACGGTGGCCAGATCCATGGAATAATGCGGCAGATGGTGCGGCTCCAGCGTCTTGGCCGTCTGCTCAATGACCTCCGGCAGCTCCAGCATCTTCCTGATGAGGGCGATCTCCGGCTCGGAGGTCAGCAGTGAAACATCCCCCTTGCCGTATTTGATGCCCTGCTCCTTGGCCAGGCGCAGGATGCTGCAGACGCGGGCATGGGCGTACTGCACGTAGTAAACAGGGTTGTCAGCGGACTGCTTCTTGGCCAGCTCCATGTCGAAGTCCATCTGGCTGTCGGCGGAGCGCGAGAGGAAGAAGAAGCGGCAGGCGTCGGTGCCCACCTCGTCCATGAGCTCGCGCAGCGTTATCATCTCGCCGGTGCGCTTGGAAGCCCTTACGATTGTATCGCCTCGCTTTAATGTCACCATCTGGGAGATGATTATCTCGAGCCTGCTGGGATCGATCTCGAGGGCGCCCACAACGGCCTTCATGCGTGAAACATGGCCCTGATGGTCGGCGCCCCATATATTGATGACCTTATCGAAGCCCCTCTCGATGAATTTGTTGTAATGATAGGCCACATCCGAGGCGAAATATGTCGGGGAGCCGTCGCTGCGCACCAGCACGTTGTCCTTATCCTCGCCCAGGTTTGTCGAAGCGAACCACAGCGCCCCCTCTTTTGCAACGGTGCAGCCGTTATCCTTGAGCAGTTTCATGGCTGTTTTGTACTGCCCACCCTCGTAGAGGCTCTTCTCGCTGAACCAGACGTCGAAAGTGATCCCCAGATGCGCGCAATCCGACTTTATGGACTCGATGACCATAGCCATGCCGAAACGACCCAGTTCTTCAGGATTGTCGAGATAACGATTTCCCTTTTCTTTAACGATATCTTTCGCGATATCGATCATGTAGTCGCCCACGTATCCGCCCTCCGGCATGGGCTCGTCGCGACCCAGCTGCTGGCAGTAACGCGCGTATAAAGAGCGGCGGAAGAGGTCGATCTGGTTGCCGGCATCGTTAACGTAGTATTCCCGCTCGACGGTGTATCCGGCGGCGGCCAGGATGTTGGCCAGCGCACTGCCCAGCACGGCGCCGCGGCCGTGGCCCACATGCAGCGGGCCGGTGGGATTGACGCTGACGAACTCCACCTGTATCTTCTTGCCTCTTCCGGCATCGGTATTCCCGTATTCCTCGCCGGCGCTCAGGATCGCGCCCACCTGTTCGGTGAGCCAGCCCTTGGTGAGCGAGAAATTGATGAACCCGGGCGGCACCAGTTCCACCTTCTCACAGCTGAGCGGGCACTGGATCAGGCCCACGATATGCCCGCCGATCTTCATCGGGTTCATCTTGGCCATGCGGGCCAGCTTCAGCGGCAGGGCGCAGGCGTAATCCCCGTGCTCCGGGTTCTGCGGCCGTTCGATAACAACATCGGGCATAGCCACCGCAGGTATCAGCTTCCGGCTCTGCGCCTCGGCAGCCGCCTTTTCAATCAGTTGCGCCAGTTCGTCTTTTATCATGCTTCTCCCATAGTCACGCCGTCACCCCAGATACGAGCCACCTGCTCCTTGAGCAGCTTGTGCTCCAGGCTGGAGAGCGACGAATCTACCTTGAATATCTTAATCGCCTCTTTACGGGCGAGTTCCAGCAGTTTCATGTCGGAAAGCCGGGCCATCTTCAGGTCGGGAAGGCCGCTCTGCCGAATGCCGAAGAAATCGCCGGGCCCCCTGAGCCGCAGATCCTCCTCGGCCAGGACAAAGCCGTCATTGGTGTGCTCCAGCAGCGAGAGCCTCTCCCTGCTTTCGGGCGAAGGGCTCTCAGCCAGCAGTATACAATAGCTCTGGTGCTCCCCGCGACCCACGCGGCCGCGGAACTGGTGCAGCTGCGCCAGCCCGAAGCGGTCGGCCCCCTCGATGAGCATCACGGTGGCGTTGGGGATATCGATGCCCACCTCAACCACCGGCGTAGCGACGAGGATGTGAAACTCGCCGCTGCGGAATTTCCTCATCGCGTCTTCCTTGTCAGACGACTTAAGCCTTCCGTGCACGAGCCCTAATTTTAAATCGGGGAAGACCTCGCGCGACAGACGCTCGTGCTCGCTGACCGCCGCCTTGGCCTCGATGGCCTCCGAATCCGATATCAACGGACAGATGACAAAGGCCTGCCGCCCCTCCAGCACCTGCTTCCTGATGAAACGATAGGCCATCTCGCGCTGATCCGATGCCAGCCACTTGGTCTTGATGACCTGCCGGCCCGCGGGCAGTTCGTCGATCACCGACAGGTCCAGGTCGCCGTACAGCGTCAGCGCCAGGCTGCGCGGTATCGGGGTCGCGGTCATGGCCAGAAGGTGTGGGTTGGGCCCCTTCTGCCGCAACGCAGCCCGCTGCATCACGCCGAAGCGGTGCTGCTCGTCCACGATAGCCAGTCCCAGCTTCTTGAACTCGACATCCTCCTGGATCAGGGCGTGCGTGCCCACCGCTATGTCCACATCGCCGGCCGCGATCCTCTCGTAAGCCGTGTTCTTCTCGCTTTTCTTCATGCTGCCCTTGAGCAGCGCCAGCGTAACCGGCCTGTCAAGCAGCCTCGAGAACGTACGCAGGCTACCCTCGTCGCTCTCCAGACGGCCGCAGCTGCTTAAAATATTGGATATGGTCGAGAAGTGCTGCTCCGCCAGTATCTCCGTGGGGGCCATGAAGGCCCCCTGGTATCCGCTGGCCGCGGCAGCCAGCAGCGCGGCCACAGCCACCACGGTCTTGCCGCTGCCTACCTCGCCCTGCAGCAGGCGGCTCATCGGCTTCACCTTTGCCAGATCGGACATTATATCATTAAGCGAGCGCGCCTGGGCGCCGGTCATTGTATATGGGAGCGAGGCCAGGAAGGGTTCCAGCACATTATCTTTTGCTGCGATGCGATTGGCTTTGCCGCTTTCCCTCCAGTTCTTCCTTCTGGAAAGCACGCCCAACTGTATAATAAACAGCTCATCGAAGGCCAGCCTCCTGCGGGCCTGATCCTTGGCCTGATCATCATCCGGATAGTGCGCCTGCTTTATCGCCTGCTGCAGCCCGATAAGCCCGGCCTCCGCCATAACCTCCTGCGGCATGAAATCCACAAGCTGCGACGAGCAATCCTCCACCACCTCTTTGATAATTCTGCGCACCATGCGCGGGCTCAGGCCTTCGGTGAGCGGATAAACCGGTATCAGCCTGCCCGTATGCGTCAGGTCATCGCCGGACAGCAGCTCGTATTCCGGCGAGATAAAGACCTTGATGCCCTTGTAAAGGCTCACCTTTCCGCTGAAAACGTACTGCTCGCCGGTGCGCAGCTGCCGGGCCATGTAAGGCTGGTTGAACCAGATCACTTTCATGTTGCCGCTCTCGTCGCCGATAACGGCCTCGGCCGAGCGCCTGCCTCCCGGCCTGACCTCCTGCGCCTGCCAGATGTTGGCTACAACAGTCTGCTCCTGGCCTACCTCGAGCGTGGCCACGCTCTGCCGTTTGCTGTAATCGATATGCCTCCGGGGGAAGAAATACAGCATGTCACGCACCGTGTTAACCCCGAGCTTGTGGAAGCGTGGCGCCAGCTTGTCGCTGATGCCCCTGACAGCGGTTATCGGCGTATCCAGCTTAAGCGCAACGCTCGATTGAGGTCGAACCACGCTCTTCTTTTGCTTCTCCACGACTGGTTTAGCTTTCGCTTTACCTTTTACTTCGACTTTCGTTGCGACGTTAGCTCCGGCCGTATCCAGCCATTTCAGCATGCCGCCGACCCATCCCTCGCGCTGCGCGAGCCCCATCCCCGCGTAGCTGACGCCGCCCAGATGAGCAGGCAGATTGACGGCTCCCCGCTCCAGGTAGCGGTCCAGCCCCCCGAAAACAGCGATATCGCTGTATCCTTTTTGCTGCTCGAGAATAAGAATTTTACGTAGCGTGGCCGCGTCCACAGATCTTACTCCACAGAAATTATGTAGCTATAATGAGGCTGTCCGCCGTAGATGGACTCCACTTCCAGATGCGGATATTTAGCACGGATAGATTTGACGATTCCGGCAGGCTCGCTGCCCTCCACGTCCGCCCCATAGTAGATGGTAACTACCTCTCTATCCGATAGACCAACCTGCGGGAAAACCGCTTCCATCAGCGATGGTATATCATCTCCGGCGGCGATTAAATCATTATCCAGGAGGGCGACGTTCTGCCCCTCCTTCACCGAAAGCTCACCATAAGCAGTGTCGCGCACCGCCTTCGTTACCTCAATGGTGAGGACGTTGGATGCGGCCTCCTTCATTGATATGAAATTGGTGCCGAAATCGACGCCATTGTTTAATGCTAAAAGCGCCGCGATCCCCTGCGGCACGGTCTCTGTGGGAACGATAGCCAGCATCTTCTTGGTCAGGGGGGCCACCTGCTCCGCCGTCAAGATAATATTATGGTTGTTCGGCAGGAGGACAACCTTATCGGACGGCACCGACTGCACAGCATCCAGCAGCTCCTGCGTTGACGGGTTCATCGTCTGTCCTCCGGGAACGATGGCGGTAACGCCGAGGCTGCGGAACACCTCCTGCATGCCGTCCCCCTGAACCACGGCCACGGTAGCGATATCCACCGCCGGCCTGCTGCTCAGCTCCGTGAGATCTCTGTGCTGTTTATCCATATCCTGCACTTTGACCTGCCGCAACGTGCCGAGCGATGCGGCATACCCTAAAGCAGCGCCGGGATCGAACGTATGGACGTGAGCCCTGACAATGTCGTCATGCTTGATCACCATCACCGATTCGCCTATATTCTCCAGGTGCTTCCTGATTGGAACGATATCCAGATTAGAGCCTTCAATAACAAATTCGGTGCAATATCCATAGGCTATCTCCTGCCCATGCGCACCGGCCGCCGCACCGGTCGGCAGCGGCGCACTGACGTCAGCCTGGATTTTTTCACCCTTGAGATATTTCTGGAACCCTTCGAATATCACGTACAGGCCCAGCCCCCCCGCATCAACGACCCCCGCCTCCCGCAGCGTATCCAGAAGCTGCGGCGTCCTGGCTACCGAGTCCTTCGCCGTGTTGACGATTGTTTCAATCACTTTCTGGAAATCGTTCTTGTCGGCAACATGCTTGGCCGCCTCCGCCGACTCCCTGATCACCGTGAGTATCGTTCCCTCCACCGGATGGCTCACCGCCTTGTACGCCAGCGACGAGCCCATCTCCAGACCGGTCACAAAGTCGCAGGCTTCCAGCCGCGCTTTGTCGTTCAGCGGAACGGTGAGGCCGCGCAGTATCTGAGATAGTATTACTCCGCTGTTGCCGCGCGCCCCCATCAGCGCCCCGTGCGATATGGCCCGTATCACTTCAGATGCGGTTCCCTTGCTAACAACAGAGGCCTCCGCCAGGGCCGAACGCATGGTCAGGGACATGTTTATGCCCGTATCGCCGTCGGGGACCGGGAACACATTGAGGGAGTTGATATGGGGCACGTTCGTATCCAGCCAAACAGCCGCACAGTTGAACATATCCACTAGATCTTGGCCGCTGCAGGAAGTAATGGCCCTCATCATTTTCCTTACTTGTAATCGAGGATTACTTATGGTATCCTATGTGCTGCATTCTACCGCAAAACTCCAATTTGGTCAAAGGGGATACGATGCCAGGCAAATGTGATATATGCGAAAAATCGATACAGTTCGGGCACAACGTCAGCCATTCCAAGCGGCGCACCAACCGCCAGTGGAAGGCTAACACGCATAAGCAAGAGATCCTCATCAACGGGAAGAAGGTGCGAACCAACATTTGCACTAGATGCCTGCGCACGCTCTACAAGCCTGTCGCCTAATCTGCAAAGCTTGCTCTCAGCTCTCCCATTGTCTCGCTGACACTTTTGTCTTTTGAAACATAACCACATCCGATTCACCTCACCGAAGAACCTAGTGGGCTTTTGAAAAAGAGGTGTCCTTCCAGTCCTGGAAGGACCGGGGGTTTGGGGGTGTCCCCCATCTCAAATAAAAAATCCCCCAAGAGTGGGGGATAACAGGGGGTTGAAGATAGCTTCCTCAGCTAATCCGAATAGCTAGTTCTCAGCTCCACCATCGTCTCGCTGACGATTTTATCTTTTTAGGCATACATCAATTTCCCTTTGGGTTGTGGAATCGGACGTTTCAGTTCCCTGGCGGTATCAATCCACTCCGCTATGATAATCTCGGCATTTGAAAGCGCTTCTTTATAGGTTTTCCCATCTGCCATGCACCCAAGCAACTCCGGCACTTCGGCAATAAACGCCCGGTCTTCCTGGCTCCAATAGATTATTATCTCATATTTACTTGTCATTGCCCTTCTCCAGCGTAAACTTATAATGGAGTACTAGATCGCGAATCTGCTTCACTTGATACGGTTTCGCCTTCGATCCCTTTGGTTGCAGATTCAATATTTCTTCTACGTTGTCCTTTGTGAAAATATGATGGCCTCCTCGAATACGCTCATCAAAACCGAGTTTCCTCAGTAAATTGCAGGTATCAGCAAATGATATGTTGGCATCAGACGTGCCAGCCAGAATCTTGAGCAACAATTTTTCATAACTACTCATAGTATAAAGCTATTTTAAATCTATTGCACTTTGCATGTCAAACTTTGTCCGTGTAGCTTGCTCTCAACTCCGCCATTGTCTCGCTGACGCTTTTACCTTTTTGAAACACGGCCGCGCCCGCCACCAGCACCCGCGCACCTGCCTCGACGACGCGGCGCGCCGTCTTGGGCGAAATGCCACCGTCGACTTCTAACTCAGCTTTGAGCCCGCGCTCATCCAGCATCTTGCGAACCCGCGCGATCTTCCCCACCATCTCCTCGATGAAGGGCTGGCCCGCGTAGCCCGGGTTCACCGTCATCACCAACACCAGGTCAACATACGGAAGCACGTCTTCGATCACGTCGGGCGATGTCGGCGGGCTCACCGACACGCCGGCCTTGACCCCGAGCTTCTTAATCTGCTCGACGACCTCCCTGAGATTGGGGCAAGCCTCGGCATGCACTGTTATAACGTTTGCTCCGGCCTTGGCAAACTGCTCGATCTGGCTCGGCGCCCGGCCCAGCAGCGGATGCTCGATATGCCTGTCCGGCTTCTCGATCATCAGGTGCACATCGAGCGGCACCCTGGTGTACGGGCGTATCGCCTGCACCACCAGCGAGCCTATGGTCATAGGCGGGACGAAGTGCCCGTCCATGATGTCAACGTGTATGTAGTCCGCCCCGGCCTGCGAGACCTCATCCACCTGCGCCCGCAGGCAGGAGAAGTCCGCCGACAGTATCGACGGGGCGATCTTGATCTTGTTGCCCGACGCTTTAGCCACCGATCAGCTTCCTCGCCCGCGCCAACTGCTTCTTGACCTGCGCCGGAGCGGTGCCGCCCGCGGTGTTTCTGGCGGCCACGCTGGTCTGGGCGCTAATCTTGTAAACATCATTGCCGAACTTCGGCGAGAACTTCTTATATTCAGCTATGGAAAGCTTATCGAACGTCTTCCCCTTGTCGATGGCATACTGCACCAGTGCGCCGACCACCCCATGCGCCTCGCGGAAAGGCATCCCCTTTGCCACCAGGTAGTCAGCAAGGTCGGTGGCCAGCATGTACCCCTCCCCCGCAGCGTTCGCGGCCCTCTCCGCCTTGAATTTGAGCGTCCCCACCATGCCGGTGAAGACATCGAGGGTGCCGGTAAGCGTATCGACAGTATCGAACAGCCCTTCTTTATCCTCCTGCATGTCGCGGTTATATGTCAGGGGCAGCCCCTTCATCAGGGTCAGCATAGCCATGAGATGGCCGTAGACACGACCGGTCTTGCCGCGCGCCAGCTCCGCGACGTCCGGGTTCTTCTTCTGCGGCATCATGCTCGAGCTCGTGGCATAGGCATCGTCGATCTCGATGAAGCCGAACTCCGGCGTAGACCACAGCACCAACTCCTCAGCCATGCGCGAAAGGTGCATCATCATAATGGAC
>Ga0315293_10003419_pt1 | contig 15275 bp, 9 predicted proteins | sample YL17G13_20_MG_FD_203071 | JGI IMG/M metagenome (GOLD analysis project Ga0315293, IMG submission 203071) | Sediment microbial communities from Yellowstone Lake, YNP, Wyoming, USA - YL17G13_20 | ecosystem: Environmental > Aquatic > Freshwater > Lake > Sediment | place: USA: Wyoming | collected...
CTGCAGACCTCCATGATTATCCCAAGGCTGTCCTGCACCGCTCCAGACTTGAATGAACCGAACTCCACGCTCGATCAATCGACGGGTAGTCAATAACTGCCGACCATGAATTCCCTCACCGTAAAGTTCACGAGTGTGCTTGGTTTCACGAGTCAGATCGAAGGCCTCCGCAGCTTCACTTTGCATTCGATACGCCAATTCAAATGTCTGAATTCGGGATTCGAGCATTGGCGGATGCTGGCGTTCCTGAGAATGGATTTCGTTCAGCTTCTGGACCAAATCCAGTTGGCGTCGTTGTTCAACAAGCGTCATGCTCGTGTTTCGAATATTGGCAATCAACTTATCGACATCCGTCTGAGCCATGTCGAGATAGGTGCCCTGACAGGCTCCTGGCAAAAAGGACGAACGCCAGTTTTGAGTCGCCACGATAGGATAGCCGCCGGGACACATCACAATGAAACCGGGAAGATTGCGGTTTTCTGTTCCGAGCCCATAGTTGAGCCATGCTCCGAAGCTAGGGCGTGGCAGCCGACCGTCACCGCAGTTCATTAACATCAAAGACGGTTCGTGGTTGGGAACCTCTGCATGCATCGAGCGAATCACGGCCATGTCATCAATGTGTGCCGCCGTTTTCGCAAACAGTTCACTGACTTCGATGCCACTTTGTCCATACTTCGAAAATTGGAACGGCGAACGCATCGCGGCTCCCGTTTTGCGTTCCGTTCGCAAGTTGGAAGGCGAAATTGGTTTCCCATGATACTCGTCGAGTTTCGGCTTGGGGTCGAAGGTATCGACCTGCGAGGGGCCTCCGTTCATGAACAAATGCACAACATGTTTTGCCCGACCTTCAAAATGTGGTACCTGTTTCAGCGGCGGTTCCGAAGAAATTCTCGCCTCTTGACCCGACAGACGCCCGTCATCCTGTAACAGTCCGGCCAGCCCAATCAAACCGAACCCCATTCCGCATCGATTCAGCATGTCGCGTCTGGAGACAACGGGGGCGACTCTGTTTCGGGATGATTCGGCGGCACTCACAAGGTCGAATTTCATCAGTGTCCCAATTAAAAAAACCGCTTTCCAATCGAAACCGCAGCACGGCGAAACGTCTTTTCGGCACTTCTTGCAGAACGTTTTTTGCGGGACATCAATGCCACTGCGTTCAGCCTCCTGCGATCGGTCCCTCATAGACAAAGTAACCCCGTCGAACGGTCAAAGGAAGAGCATGTGCAAGCCTTTGGCTAATTTTCAAGGCTGGAGTCAGAATGAGTCACGGCGACTCCGACGGCCTCCGAATTCAATCCTTCACACGGCAGGAGATCGCTGTCAACATCCTGATTCATGAATGAAACAAGAAACGAACCACAACACATTCTTGGACCTCGAGCGACTCGACCTCAGCAACCGCGAGCCTCATAATCACCATTCGACGTTCACCACGGTTCTTATTGCGGGAGAGTCTCGTGTCAGGCTGGGTAGTGGAATTATGCGTCGTCGTTTTCATGGCGTTGCTCAATGGTTTCTTTGCGGCGGCGGAAATTGCGATCCTGACCGCCCGGCGAGGGCGCCTCGAAAAATGGGCCGATGAAGGGGATGGGGCCTCAAAAGTCGCGATTCAGCTGGCTGACGACGCCGATCGTTTTTTGCCCACAGTGCAAGTGGGTATCACCCTTGTCGGGACGTTTGCGTCAGCGTTCGCCGGAGCAAAACTAGCTGTGCCCCTTGCGGATTGGTTCGGCGGTCTTCCGGTCGACTGGATCGCCGAACGCAACCACGGTCTTGCGTTGACGCTTGTCGTGTGCGGAATCGCCTTTTTGCAACTGATTGTCGGTGAATTGGTCCCGAAGCGGATCGCCTTTCAAAACGCCGAGCCGATCGCCCGATTGGTCGCGTATCCGATGCTGATTTTACAACGCGTTTCCCGCCCGGCAATCGGATTTCTGCACGGTACGACGTTGCTCGTCTTGCGTCTGCTCGGGCAAAAAATCCTGCCACAGCGGACCGTGTCGATCGAAGATATCCAGCATCTGATTGAGACCGGCGCCGAAGCCGGAGTGCTGAAGGAGTCTGGACAAAAAATGGCGATGGAGGCCTTGCGGCTGAGTGATCGTACGGTCGTTGATATTCTGCGACCGAGAATCGACATCGACGCCATCGACATCGATACCCCTTCCGCGGAAGTCGTGGGTGCCATTGCGATGTCCGGATTTTCGCGAGTCCCCGTGTGCGAAGGGACAATTGACCAAATTGTCGGTTTTGTTTACATCAAGGATGTGTTTCTGCAGCAATATCTGGGCAGACCGATTGACTTGCGACGTTTGATTCGCCCTCCGCTATTCATTCCCAAATCCGTATCGATCAGCCGTCTTATGGAACTCTTTGAGGAACATAAGACGCAACTCGCCATCGTCTTGGACGAGTACGGAGGAACTCAGGGAATGGTGACATTTGAAGATGTCATGGAAATGCTGGTCGGCGAAATTCACGATGAACTCCGTCATGAAAGAGAATCAAAACAGGATCGTGAACAGGATATCATCCGACGTGAGGATGGAAGCCTCTTGATTGACGGAACGGTCAACCTGCACCAACTCGAAGAAGCATTGGAAATCAGCCGCTGGATTGAAGCGCCTCCACGGGGCATCGGTACGATTTCCGGGTTGGTTCTTTCGATCCTAAAACGAGTGCCAGCCATCGGCGATGTCCTGACGTGGAACTCATTACGCATCGAAGTGGTCGATATGGATGGACAAAAAATAGATCGCCTGATGGTCCACAGCATCACCGAATCAGACAAGGACACCGAGGCACTCTCTCGAGATCAAAATATGTCGCCTGGGAAAGAACAATGATCATCTGACCGATCGCGTTAACCCAAACCAACGAATGGCCCAACGGCATTCCATATTCCCATTCTGAAAATTCCACCCGCACAGGGTTTCACCCCTGCCAAGAAAGCTTTGTCCATGCCAATCGCCATGATCACGCCAGAAGCCCTGATCAATACCCGAGGACCGTGGGTTTCCTTGCTCGAAGACGCGGGATTTACCATTCACCATCCAGCAGATCGAAGCTTCACGCGCGGACTTTGCAGCGAACAGGAAACGGTGCGGGTTCTCCAAAACGCCTCTGCCGTGATTGCTGGCGGAGAGTACCTGACTGCGTCAGTCATGGCTGCTCTGCCGAATCTACGCGTGATTGCTCGCAATGGCGTTGGATACGACCGAGTCGATATTTCGACAGCGACCGCTCGGGGGATTCCCGTGACGATCACCCCCACCTCGAATCATGAATCTGTCGCTGAAACAACATTCGCACTTTTGTTGGCCATCGCCAAGCGAACCATCGCCAACAATGCCAGTACCCGTCTGGGAGACTGGTCGAGGGAGCAAACCGAACCCATCCGTGGCACGACACTCGGACTGGTTGGCCTCGGGCGGATTGGCCGCAGCACCGCAGTACGTGGCCGAGCGTTTGGAATGCATGTGATCGCCTATGAAACCAATCCGAACGATGCCTTCGTTCGGCAGCACGGCATTGAACTTGTCGATTTCGACACTCTGCTGAGTCGTAGTGATCACGTCAGCATTCACTGTCCGTTGAACCCGGAGACACACGGACTATTCCACAAAGGCGTTTTTTCGAAAATGAAATCCGGCAGCGTCTTGCTGAACACCGCTCGCGGTGGTCTGGTGGTCGAAGCCGACCTGATCGACGCCCTCAAGTCGGGTCATCTCGCCGCAGCCGGGTTAGACGTCTTTGAACAGGAACCGACCTCGCCCGACAATCCGTTGTTCCAACTCGACAATGTGGTCGTCAGTCCGCATCGAGGAGGGACGGACAGGTTGTCACAGGAAAACATGGCGATTGAAGCGGCCGATTGCATTGCCAAATTGTCTCGAAATCAATGGCCGGAGGGAGCGGTCGTGAATCACGAATTGCAGTCCACTTGGAAGTGGTGAAATTCGAAGATCATTCCGGCGTCTCGACCATTTCGAAATTTCGAAACGCTAGATCCGTTGTCCGATCGTGGCCCTGCAAGCTCAAGTGGCCCGCTGCCAGTCGCCGGCCCTCGCGGGGGTTGTCGTCGGGTTGGCGTTCATCGTTCCAATCGATCGCTTGGCTGCCGTCAATCCAAGTCGCGAAGTGGGGACCATCGGCAATCAACATCGCCGTGAACCATTGCCGGTCGTGGGAGAGAATTCGGCGCGCGGCCACGCGTTTGAAGATCCCTCCCGTACCATAATCCTCCGGCTGATTGCGATCACCGTTCTGGAAGCCATTCTGAATTTGAAATTCGTATCCGTTTGCCGGGGCCGTGGCGGTACCAGGATTTGCGCGAAAGAAGACTCCGCTATTCAGTTTTTCTCCATTCGTGATCGCTTCAAACTGCAGCACGAAATTTCCAGCCGTTTTTTCACTTTCCAAAAAACCTCGACCGTTCGCGACCCGCAGGGCTCCCTCCTTGACGGTAAACGAACTTTGGCTGCCGGGAACCGTACGCCAGCCTTGCAACGATTCACCATCAAACAACCGCACCTTGCCGAGGGGCTTCAGGTAGATATCGCGAAACTCAATTTTTCCACGGTTCATTTGCAATCCGATATGGCCCGTCAGCAGCGGCCTGTCAGACGCATCCCCATATTTCAGAATTTCTTTTCCGTCATACTTGGCCAGAATCTGTGAGCCCTCGACTCGGACATGAAACGAATGCCATTCATTGCCACACTGAACGGGGGTCTCGGGTTTGGCGCGTTTCACGAGGCTTCCCGTATGGAAGCCGGAAGGGTGTGTATCGCACATGTTCAACTCGTAGCAGTCGATCCCCGGATCGGTGGCAGTCGTTAGGGTTCGCAGAAAAATTCCACTGTTGCCCCCGGCGGCAAGCCGAAAATCACAACGGAGCTCATAGTCGGCAAATCGGCTCGTCGTACACAGCAGACCCGCATCTCCGTGGTCGGCCGACAACACTCCCTGATGCACCGACCAATTGAGATCGCTGTTGGCCTTCCATCCAAACAGTGTCTGACCATCAAACAAGCGGACCCATCCCGCCTCGAGTTCCTCACGATTCAACCAGTTGTGCCCGTCAGCGGAGGGCTCATCGATTGCGGGGACCGCGAGTAACGTGGCCGCGGACCCCGTGTTCTCGACAGTCGCGATCTCGACCGACTTCTGCGGCTCCACGTTTTTTGTGGCTTCTGTCGGTGGTCGCTGTGTCGGATTCATGCGGGAGGATTGAGGGTCACAACCGACGATGGTCGTGGTCAACCAAACAACTAGGGAATATCGATGTCGCATCACGGGTTCCTTCAATCGTTCCAAACGGGAGATGAGGCAGGGGCTCACACCCGCTTTCTGAACTTGATTTGCAACGACAAGGCATTACTTGCCGGAGACCGAAAATGTGCTCTGTTCCATCGCCCAACGAAGATAAGATTCGATCCATGGATCGAGATCGCCGTCCAGCACCGCCAAAGGATGAGCCGTCTTATATTCCGAGCGATTGTCCTTGCAATACGATTCCGGATGCAGGACATAGCTGCGAATCGTCTCCCCTCCGAAACCGATCCGCGATTTCTGGCCACGACGCGCCGAAATCTCCGCGTCCCGTTTATCTTCTTCCATCTGGTACAGCTTGGCGATCATCATTTTTCTGGCGAGGGCGCGGTTTTGATGCTGACTCCGTTCATTTTGACACTGCACGACGGCATTGCTGGGCAGGTGAGTTAATCGGATCGCCGAATCGGTTTTGTTGACTTTCTGCCCACCCGCACCGCTGGCACGACAGATGTCTTCGCGGATGACTTTCGGATTATCCCATTCAATATCAATGTTGATGCTATCATCCAGTTCGGGTGTCACATCCACCGCCGCAAAAGACGTTTGACGGCGGTGAGCCGAATCAAAGGGACTCATTCGGATCAAGCGGTGGTTCCCTGTCTCGCCTTTCAGCAGACCAAACACGAATGGCCCGCGAATGACAAGCGTGGCAGAATGAATCCCCGCCTCCTCGGCAGGAGATGAATCGATTAATTCTGTCGCAAAACCGCGGACCTCGGCCCACCGCTGATACATCCGCATCAGCATCTCCGCAAAGTCTTGGGCGTCCGTTCCGCCCTCTCCCGATTGGATCGCCACATACGCGTTACTGCCATCCTGAGACCCGGAAAGCATCGCCTGCAGTTCGGCTTGGACGAATTGGTCTTTCAAGAGGACTAACAAGCTCGTGGCATCGTCCCCCACGTCTTCGCCCATCTCGGCGAATTCGATCATCACCCCCAAATCTTCTGCCCCCTGGACCAGTTCGTCGACGGGCTTGATCGCGGCATTGAGTTGTTTGAATTCGTTCATCGTGGCCTGAGCTTTCTCTTGGTTATCCCAAAAGCCGGGCTCCGACATTTTTGAACCGATCTCGAGCACGCGTTGCTGTTTTCCTGCCCAGTCAAAGAGAGTCTCGGAGTTGGAGGATGCGGGCGATCAAATCTTTCGATTCTTCTTGAAGTGCGGTGTCCATAGTCGGCAGGTCAATTCTGTAACAAAGGAGGAAACACGGAACGGGGACGGAGTATACAGACCAAACGCAGACGTTTGACATCGTCGGAGACATCAATCGTGGCGAAAATGCGGCATTCGTGTCGGGTCAATTCCAGGAAGGGTCGCATCAACAGTCGATCGCGGGGCCGCCAAATGTTTCAATTGCGAATTCTCTGCGCTACCCGTGGGCTCACCGATAAACTCGATCACGCCATCGCTCTGGATCAGGCCCTCAAATTGTTCATCCGTCTCGGGAACCGGCGACGTCTCGCCCCCTTGGGGATGGGTCACGCTCAACAGTTCTAATCCCTGCCGAATCAGCGAGATTTGACCGTGAACGGCCGCGCGTCCCGTGATGCTGACGGCACGTGAAAATCTTGTTTCCGGGTGTGCTGTCCTGATCTCAATCAGGCTTGACGTCGCGGAAGCCAAGGCAAACACACAGTCCTGCACGACGATCCCAATACCGGGAGCAGCAGCGTCCGCTAGTGCTCCACCGTATCGTATGAGCGGACCGGTATCTCGCAACGTCACTCGCGATAATTCAAAAGCAATCGGCCGAGCCGTTGCCTTGTGTCCGAAATTCATACAGGTTCCTTCGCCGACCTTCAAACAATTCGTCAGCGTCACACGACTCGGTGAATCGGTGAATAGCATCGCTGTCAGCGAGCCGAAAAACAGCGTGTTTTGCACCTCAATCTGTCCTGCCTGAGTCTGATCGGATTCGCTGCGGGTCGTGTCTTGCGGCATCCATGCCAACGTGGCGTAAGGAACGTGACCGGGCGTCATCTCGCCGACCGACTTCCAGTCCAACTCACAACCTTCCAGCGTCAGTCGCCGTGAACGAACGATGACGAGTGCGGTCGGGGTCGGTTCACCCGAGAAGGACTCACATCGAATCGCCACGTTCGACAATGCCACGGTCTCCGCGGCGAGTTTCAATGGGGTCTGGCGAATTTGAATCACCGGTCTGACACCCATGGCACCACGAATCGATAGGCTGGCGGGGAGCGCCGAACCGTCGGGCGGAAACTCGTCTGTCCCGTAGGGCCCCACTTCCGTCAGCAAAATTTCGCCATCCGGCGATGCTCTGGGCAATGGCAACAAGACCTTGCCTCTTTCATTCGTACGGGCTTTGCCCGTTGCTGTCCCGTCAATTTCCGAGAGAAGATCGGTCTTGGCCTCAACCGATTTTGCCATATCAACAATCCGGTTTTTTAAGGCCAGAAGGTCATTGCGCAGTCCGTGATTCGCCATCGTAAACACCAACCCAACGACGCCACATACGGCAGCCGCAATCCGCGGCCAACGAACAACTTTCGACGATCTTTTGGATTCTGTGAGATGTGGTATGGCTCCGTCGAACGAGCGGCGATACTGCTTCAATCGCGAGCGTGCCAAGGCCCCGGGCCTTCCCCATGCCTGCAGCAGTTCTCCAAAAGAACGAGGCCGCTCTGCAGGAGCCGGCGAAGTCATCTTGAAGAGAGCCTGAGCGATTCGATCCGGGGTATCGGGAGCCCAATGGCGCACATCTTCGATGCGACGGGACTGGTGTGCCGCGAGCTTCCTCAGCGGATCGGCCACCGGATGGGGTGGACGTCCAGAAAGAAGTTGCCACAACAGGCAACCGAGTGCGTACAAATCGGAGCCCGCATGGGCGTGCGCTCCGGTACCGATCAGTTCCGGAGCGATACCGTCGTAACTTTCCATCACATGCGACGCGTGAATCGTCAACTCCGGGCAAACGCAGGGGCGAATCCCACCATCGACAAGGATGGCTAAACCACGTTCTGTGAGACGTACGTTGGATAGCCGAATGTCACCGTGGACGAGTCCGAGGCGGTCCAGCGAGGCCAAGCCATCCAACAGTTGTCGGGCAATCTCGAAAACGACTGCGGCCGGAAAGCGGCCCCGGCGAACGAGCAATTCGTTCAAGGGAATTCCCGGCACAAACACGCTGGCGATGGCCAACTCTGCCTCAGCACTCGGAAGCATTTTCTGGGGGACGATCATGTGAGGGTGGGACCAACCCCCGGTTCGTTCGATGAACTCCCGCATCCGACAGCAACTTTCCTCAGCATCGTCGGTCAGCAGTTGACACCGTTTAATCGCATACTGAGCACCCCGATTTCCCTCCAACGACTTCGCCCGATAGGTCACGGTCCATGGGCTGCGCGCCAATTGGTCGATGATGACGTAAGAACCGATGCGCAGCGACGACGCTCTTCCGTCTTCCAGCATGCGCGCCTGATAAGGAGTCAGTCTTCGCAGTTGAACAAGGGCATCAATCCAAACAGAATCGAAGGCCGGTAGGTCGTAGGCCAATCGCCGCGCGAACTTTTTCGCCCGCTGTAAGTCCGCCGGTCGACAAAGCTCATATTCCGAAAGCCGACTCACAAGGTCGTCCGAAGGCGACAACGGCGAATGGTTGCGATGAAACACGACGCCGGCGTCCTTTCCCAAATACTCGCTGTGGCCATTTCCTGGTGCCTCGACCCGCGAGACAACTTGTCGCAGAATTTAGCGATTCGGGCAAGACGCTCTGTCTCGATCGGCAGTCACCGCATTCCGTGGAGGGTTGGCACAAGAAGGCCCCCAAAAATTGGGCCATTGAGGCGAACAGCGACAGCCGTGGGACCACAATCCACAGGCGGCATCGCCAAGGCTGGACGATCGATCTCATCCTGCGGTCAGGGAGCGTGATGGTGGTTGCTCGACTGCAACCAGCTACCTATAATCGGGTCTGTTCTCGAGCTTTCTGAAAACTCACCTGAGGAGAGCGTTGTCCGGTGTCAAATCCTCCGCGGATTCTTGTACTCGGTGCCAGCGAAGAGGCTGGCCGGGCACTCTTGGAGTCGATTCAGCTTTTGTCTTGCGTTGTTTGTCGGGCCTCGGAAGATGGCTGGCCTTCGGAATCACAGACAGACGACAGTGAAGAGTTCTCGGGGGCCGTGGTGCTCGGCGATTCGGTTCGCCGCCTTCCGGCTCTTCTGGCCTTCGAGAATGTTCTGAAGCATCTCCCCGAGGGGGTCGCGGTGCTCGATTCGCAGTTGCTGATTCGCTGGTGCAATGACCGGTTCATTGAGTTGACTGGCCGGAAAGAGCTCGGGCAATCGCCTCCGACCGGACTGAATTTCCATGATGCCTTCGGCGCTCCGCAAATCGTGGGACCGGATTTCTCGCCCTTTCACACGGCGCTCGGCGTCGGAACCACCGCTCGGACAACGTATCGGATCGATGAGCGAACCTATTTGGATGTTCTCGCGGCACCGGTCTACGCCGCGGACGCCGAGTATCCCTCTCTGTTGGTGGTCACCGTGCGGGATATCTCATCAGAGCACCTTCAGGGAGAGAAATTACGTGCCATCCATCAGGCCGGTCAAGATTTGGGGGATCTGTCACCCGAGGACTTGCAATCGCTCTCTGTGAACGAGCGTAAGGAACTGCTCAAAGAGCGGATCATCCACCACACGAAGGACGTCTTGCACTTCGAAACGATTGAGGTCCGATTGCTCAATGAACGGACGAATCGTCTCGAACCACTGCTCAATCTCGGGATGACTCCACTTGCCGCGGAACGCGAGTTGTTTGCGAAGGCCGATGGAAATGGTGTCACGGGCTTCGTGGCTGCCGAAGGGAAGAGCTATCTGTGCCGTGACACGCTGACGGACTTACTTTACCTGCAGGGTGCGGCGGGAGCCCGCAGTTCGCTCACCGTTCCGTTAATGCGTCACACACGCGTTCTCGGGACATTCAATGTCGAGAGCACGCTGCCAAACGCCTTTACGGAGAAAGACCAACTGTTCCTCGAATTGTTCTGTCGCGATCTGGCCGTTGCGCTCAACACACTGGAATTGCTCATCTTCGAACGGGTGGTCGTTGCTTCCGAAAGCACACTGCTGCTGTTACGCGATGCGGCGAAACCCGTCGATGAAATTTTGAGTGACATCGCGTGGCTGCAAACCAAATACGTCGGATTCGATCCGGAAGCCGCGGAACGGCTACAACGCATTCTGAAACACACTCGGACAATTCGTCAGTTGATCCACGGCATTGGCGAGAAGGTGGCTCCGAGTTCCGGAATGGCTGCGGTGCCGCATTATCCCTCGCGTCCCAAGCTGAAACAAAAACGAGTCTTGGTGGCCGACGCGGAAGAGTCCGTGCGTCAAGCGGCTCATGAGCTGCTCGGAAGATACGGTTGCGAAGTCGACGCCACCGATTCCGGTGAAAAAGCACTGACGTTGATCCGCAGCTTTCATTACGACGTTGTTTTGTTCGATGCCGAAATGACCGACCTACATCTGATTACGGCCTTAGAACGGATTCGCGAAATCCACGCGTACATCCCCGTGATCATCATGAAAGGCTATGGCTACGACGGTGCTCACCGCATGGTCAATGCGCGGCAGATGGGCTTCAAAATGGCCCTGTACAAGCCATTCAAACCTGAGTTATTGCTGGCGGAGATCGAAAAGGCAATCTTCCCTTCCGAATGAATCCTGCACACCGAAAGTCCATCGATACAGCCCGGTTGTCCGGCCGTCCTGTAAAGATGGTTTGAAAATATGACATACGAGCTGCGTCACCGATTGCTGCCCCGCAGCAGGAACGGTTCGTGAGATTCTTTTTTGAGCGACCCCGAGCCATTCACACCTGTCTGTTTCGTCTGAGATCCTACTTATTTTGAAGGTCGCATTGCTCATGGGAGACTTTTCCGCCGAACTCGAAATCGGACTGTCCGGCGTCCGAACGGCCATGCGATTATGTCAGAGCGTACAAAACACGATCACGCCGGAGGTCTTGGATAAAAAGGACAACAGTCCGGTAACCATCGCCGACTTCGGCAGTCAGGCCGTGATCTGTCGAGTCGTCGGTGATGCTTTTCCAAGCGATCCAATCATCGCGGAAGAGGACTCGGCCGCTCTTCGACTTCCCGAGAATGCCGCATTCCTCCTCGGAGTCCGCCACCATCTTCAGCCACTCGAGATAAATACCACAGATGAACAGATTTTTCAGTGGATCGATCGAGGTGACGCGGTGAATTACTCACCGCGTTTCTGGACCCTCGATCCAATCGACGGGACCAAGGGCTTTCTACGACGGGGCCAATATGCCGTCTCGCTAGCTCTGATCGTCAATGGTCGTATTGAAGTCGGTATCCTCGGTTGTCCGAACCTACCGATCTCGGCACACGCCGGGGTTGCTCGGGATGTCGTGTGTTATGCGGTCCGCGGACAGGGCGCGTTCATCGCCCCGATGGACAACCACAGCGTTCCACAACCGCTTCGTGTCTCGCAGACTTCCGATCCAACGCTGGCCCAGTTTTGTGAGTCGTTTGAAGCAGCACACAGTGCCCATGATGAGTCGGTCAAGATCGCACAACAGCTCGGGTTGACTGGGACTCCCATTCGAATGGACAGTCAGGCGAAGTACGCCACCGTGGCGCAAGGGCGAGTCGAGGCCTACCTGCGACTGCCAACCAAAGCCGGTTACTTCGAAAGAATTTGGGATCATGCGGGAGGCGTCATTCTCGTCGAGGAGGCGGGCGGGCGGGTCACGGACATGTGTGGTCAGCCGCTGGATTTCACGAAGGGACACAAGCTGACTCGGAATCGGGGTGTGATCGTGACGAACGGTCACCTGCACGAAGAGATCCTGTCTGCCGTCAAAAATGTGGTCCTGATGGCCAGTGAATTCCAGTAATTTTTTCACTTTCCGTCCTGCGCAACACGTGAATCGTCACTCCACAACGAGAGCATTAAAAAATGAACTATCCTTACTTCGTCCGCCGGGATTTCGACGGTTTCTTCGGATTGTTTATCGACAACCTGATTCAACTGCTGCTGATCCTCACGCTCTGCTCCAGCCTCTGCGGCATGACGGGCGACAGCAGCTATCTGCTCTACGTGCACGTGCTGCCCGGTGCGGCGATCAGCATTTTGATCGGCAACCTGTTTTATGCATGGCAGGCTCGACGACTCGCCAAACGGGAGGGACGCAGTGACGTAACCGCGTTACCGTACGGAATCAACACTCCGTCGCTGATGGTCTATGTGTTCTTCGTCATGCAGCCCGCATTCAACAAGGCCCTCGCCGACGGCCTGTCTCCTGAATCTGCGGCCACTCTGGCGTGGGAACTGGGGCTCGTGGCCTGCGTCGGAAGCGGAGTGATCGAGTTCTGCGGAGCGTTCGTTGCCGAGACCGTTCGGCGGCGCACTCCACGCGCCGCGCTCCTTTCAACTCTGGCCGGAATCGCCATCGGTTTCATTTCAATGACGTTTGCCCTGCAAATTTTTCAGAAGCCCCTGGTCGCCATGTTGCCGCTGGCCATCGTGCTGACTACCTACTTCGCTCAGGTTCCTTTTCCGTTCCATCTGCCTGGCGGACTGGTCTCCGTAGCGTTGGGAACCGGTACGGCGTGGCTTCTGACAGGCCTCGCGACCATGTGGCCGGATGCTCCCTTATGGTTGGTCGACTCGGCCATGAAGTCTGAAAACATCGCTGTGGGATTCGATCAGTTGGGCTGGCATCTGCCCGTATTCAGCGGTGCCCGAGTCTTCCAGCGGCTGGCTGATCCATCGCAATGGCTGGGGTTGTTGTCGGTCATCATTCCGATGGGGTTGTTCAATCTGATCGGCAGTCTGCAAAATATCGAGTCTGCTGAAGCCGGGGGCGATCGATACGGAACTCGGTCGTCACTGGCCGTGAACGGCATCGGAACAATCTGCGCCGCGATGTTCGGCAGTTGCTTTCCGACCACGATCTATATTGGCCATCCGGGTTGGAAGGCCCTCGGTGCCCGCGCCGGCTATTCCACATTGAACGGGATCGTGGTGACGCTGCTCTGCCTGACGGGTGCCGTCAGTCTGGTCAATAGTCTGATCCCCATGGAATCGGGAATCGGCATCGTACTCTGGATCGGTATCATCATGACTTCGCAGGCGTTCTCCGCCGTTCCACGCGAACATGCTCCGGCCGTAGCCATCGGTTTGTTTCCCGCCATTGCTGCCTGGGGTTTCACCGTGACTCAAGGAGCTTTCTTCGCGGCAGGCGGTCGGACACTGCAAGAGGTGTTAGTCCAAAATCCGAAAGCGGCGGTCAATGACTTCGTGCTGCACGGAATGATCTCGCTCCAACAGGGCTACATCTTCACCTGTATGATTCTGGCGGCGATCTCCGTGTTCCTGATCGACAGACGATTCATCACAGCGGGAGTTTGGTCGTTGATTGCAGCCGCCTGTGCCGCCATCGGTCTGACTCATGCCTATCAGTTGAACGGCAACGTTGTCGATTTTCTGTTCGTGCTGGGCCATCCGACGACCGGCATCACGCTGGTCTATCGATCCTGGGACGTGGCCCTTGGCTACCTGTCGATGTCGATCGCATTCTTCGCATTCGGAATATCTTTCCGGGGAAAGTCGATTGCGCAAGTGGAGCACTCGTGACACGAAGGCTCGTCCGCGACGATTGCGGTGCGTCACTCCTCCGCTGCTCCTGACGCCGATTCCGGGCGTGTTGCCTGTCCGACTCGGGTGCCGCCGTCAACGCGTGAGCGACACGGTCGAGATTTGCGAAGTGAATCATCGTGACTGCTGAGGGACGACCGTTTTGGGAGGCCGCGTTATCCTTCGATCAGGTAGAGTCGCAGCAGATTCATGGCGGTCTTGGCCGTGCGACTTTTGGCAATTTCCGGATCACCGAAGTGCTGCACCTTTTCCACCCGTGTCACATGGGGGCCGGCCAATGCCACAAAACTGGCGGGGACGGGCGCAAACGGATTGTCGGGATTGAACTCGGCCCATTCGGTGACCGCCAGTGCGAAATGGGTGGTGAACTTCTGCCGACATCCTTTGGCCATCGCTTCGGCCACTTCGGCACTGATCGGTCCAAATTGGCGCAGCAGCAGAGGATCAACCGCAACCATGTCGCGCAGGGCAGCGTTTGTGGGAACCACCACGCCCCCCTTGTAACACGTCGCAAACCCTGTGGCTCCTGTCAATCGATGTGCCAACAATCCACCCGTTCCCGATTCTGCCGTGGAAAGCGATGCGCGTCTCTGATTCAGAAGCCGGACAACCGCGTGTTCCAGTTCTTCATCCTCCACACCGAAGACGAGCGTTCCCATTCTGTTGACGATGATGTCGCGCGTCTTCTCGATCTTGGCCCGACATTCGTCGAGGCTCCCTGATTCTGCGGTTATTCGAAGAGTGACTGTGGCCTCGTGCACGGTAATTCCCACATCGGGGTCTCGGCTGCGGGCCGTGAGATCTCCCAAAAGTTCCTCCGCCTGCGATTCACCGACTCCAAAACAATTAATTCGAACGCGACGGATGACTCGCCCGCCTCCGTCAAGTCTTGGCATGACCTGCTCTCGAAACATCTGTTTCATCTCGCTCGGAACACCAGGCATCGCAGCAATACGACAGGTTCGGCTTGCCTCGTTGGTCCCGAGTTCGCTACTACGTGGAACGCTGATCCAGATTCCAGGGGCTGTCCCACGCGGATTGGGCAAGGGATCGGCACCGTGTGGAAACATCGCCTGCATCACATTGCGTTCGGGCATGGGGCGATTGCGTTTGGCAAACATCTGCTGCACGTGTTCGAGCGATGGTTCGTGGAGGACCAAATCGACACCGGCCACCCTGGCCAATGCCTCTCGAGTCAAATCGTCGAGCGTCGGTCCCAGACCGCCCGTAATGAGAACAACGTCCGAGCGAGAAGCGGCCGCCAGAATCGCAGCG
>Ga0315293_10003422_pt1 | contig 15273 bp, 15 predicted proteins | sample YL17G13_20_MG_FD_203071 | JGI IMG/M metagenome (GOLD analysis project Ga0315293, IMG submission 203071) | Sediment microbial communities from Yellowstone Lake, YNP, Wyoming, USA - YL17G13_20 | ecosystem: Environmental > Aquatic > Freshwater > Lake > Sediment | place: USA: Wyoming | collected...
GACCACACTAGAATGGTTATGCCTGCACCTGTTCCGGCGCTAATTGCATCCCCCTTCCCTGGTGAGACCAGATCGATGGCCTTGTCAAAGCAGTCCAAGGCTTCTGAGTTCCTGCCCTGATGGCGCAGAGCATTCCCTTTGGCAAACCACACCGATGGCTGCGATGAATCCAGGTCCAGGGCTTTATCGTAGCAACCGATGGCCGCCTCCATTCTGCCCCCTGCAGCCAAGGCATTGGCTTTATCCACCCAGATATCTGCACCCTGCGAGCCCAAAGCCATAGCTTCATCATAACACTCAATTGCGTCATCGTATCTGCCCAGGATTGACAGCGCTGCACCTTTAACGTGGAGGGCCAATGCATAGCTTGGACTGATCTGAAGGGCCTGATCGGAGGAGTTTATGGCATCCTGATAGTTATGCAACTTTATATGGATCACGGCCTTATAAACCCAGACATCGGCAAGATCCCGATCTATATTCGTGGCATTATCAAAGGATTCGAGGGATTCATTGTACCTCCCAAGTAATGTGAGCACTTGACCCCGGTTACTCCAAGACCCTGCCAGCTTCGGATTCCGTCTTATGGCCTTGTCGTAAGACTTCAGTGCCTCCTCATACTTTCCCAGAGCGACTAAGGTTAAGCCTCTCGCATTCCACATCTGTGGGAGGGAGGAGTCTATATCCAGGGCTTCATCGTAGCACTGAAGCGCCTCGGCATATTTTCCCTGGGAGTAGAGGGCTACACCTTTCAAAAGCCTGGCGTCCATATTTTTTGGGTCCATCTTTATGGCACTGTCGAAGCCCAGCACGGCATCGGCATATCTGCCTTGGCTGGCTAGAGATAGGCTGTAATTCATCCAGTATTCCGCAGTTAGCTGCCCGGAAGCGGGCATGGACAAGAACGGGATAAGAAGAACGATGATGAGAGCGAACTTGGTATTCATCAGATCACCACCCAAGGGCATCACACGACACTGTATTTTGGTTTTGCAGCCACAAAAGGCAAGGACGCTTTGGCATCCCTACCGTATAGCCTACAAGGCAAACCGCAATACGAAAACCTGCATAATAAGAAGGCTATGAAGATATAAAATTTTCCCTGACCGAAAATGAAAATTGGAGAATCATTTTCAAAATATAATAAGCTAGATCTTCTCTAAACCTGCCAGCGATGCGCCCTGGCCAGCCCTCGTAGTCATTTCCACAGCCGAAAGGGAGTGGCAAAATGAGTTACTTAAATAGTATTACTCCATATCAAAGCTATAATCAGGATTGTGCCATTAGAGGTGAGCATTATAGAGCAACAGAGGTTAAAATTTTTAAGAAAACAGCTGGCAATTCGGTTCGGACTGGCAGCGCTCATAATGCCCATCATCTTCTATGCCATGGCAGGTACACTCCAATACTGGCAGGGTTGGCTCTATTGGGCGGTCCTTTTCATACCCATGCTTGTGGTTGTGAGCTATTTTCTGAAAGCTGATCCCGAGCTGCTTGAGCGGAGGATGAAGTATAAAGAAAAAGAGCGGGAACAACGCGCAGTCATCTTTCTGGCCAACACGGTCTTAGCTGCAGGATTCTTAGCCATCAGCTACGATCTGCGCCCTCATGGATTGAACCAAGTATCACCGCCTGTGGTACTCGCGGCCGATGCTGGAGTGTTTCTGGGCTACAGTCTTTTTGTCTGGGTTCTGAAAGAAAACAGCTACGCCTCTCGGACGATTGTAGTAGAGGTGGGTCAAAAGGTTATTGGCACAGGCCCTTACTCTATTATCCGCCATCCCATGTACTTAGGGGCTATGGTAATGATCCTGCTCACACCGATCGCACTTGGATCCTGGCGGTCGGTGCCGGTGTTCCTATTATATATACCGCTCATTGCATGGCGGATTGTCAATGAGGAAAAAGTGTTGCTCAGGGACTTGCCGGGCTACCGTGAATATTGCCAGAAAAGGCGTTACCGTTTGCTGCCGTTTGTTTGGTAATTTTATCACGATGGGTGTTTAGAATTTGTTGTGGGCAGATAATACGAATAGTTATTTAACCTTCGAAGGCATTAAATGATGAAGATTATTACTGAAGCGGCTTTTGCAGCCATATTTCTATCCGCTTCAGCAGCTCATGCCGAGGAGATGGATATGAAGAATCTTGACATACATCTTGGCTTCAGCCAGGTTCCCGATGACCATACCTGTGAAGGAAGAAATGTATCACCAAGAATAGAGGTTCACGGGCTGAATGCCACATCTATGGCAGTGATAGTAGAAGATAAGGATGCTCCATCAGGCGTTTTCACTCACTGGATCAGTTGGAACATCCTGCCTGGGGATGTTATACCCGAAGGAATTCCCAGTAATGCCGTGGTCGTGAAGCCCATCCAGGCAGTTCAAGGCCAAAATAGCTTCGGCAAAGTCGGATATTTGGGCCCATGCCCGCCTCCAGGAAAGCTGCACAGGTACTTCTTTTGCGTCTTTGGACTGGATACGATGCTGGACCTGCAGGCTGGCGCCTCGCGGCAGAAACTGGAGAGGGCCATGGCGGGCCATGTGCTGCAGCAGGGTGAGACCACGGCGACCTACAGACGGTGACATTAGAGGAGGGCAAATTTTTTTTTCGGTCATGATCTTTTTTCGTCAGTTTACGCGGTTTTCTTCATAAGATCTCCTTTATCCTGCTGAGGCTGCATCGATGCCGGCACTTGTCGATGAAAAATTTCCTGATTCGGCGATTGATCGCCGTCAACCGTAAGGTTAATATTCGTTGAGTGTCGTAATTCGTTTCGCGCCGTATATGGAAACGGCATTAGGTGTCTAACAGGAGCGCAGAACCGGCAAGATACTGCACTCAGGACCAGGGCTGCGCCTTGGGAAATCGGCCGAGATTTCTTTGGGCGACATGAAGACGGGTTAAGGGAATGAGAAGAGAGAAAGCTATGAAAGTCTCTGGAAGAACAAATACTGAAAGGTCATTAATTTTTGCTGGATCGGGAAAATTCAGGCTGATCTTCTCCCTTTTTGTGCTGACCGCCCTGGGGAGCTGTGCCCTGGCACAGGAGACGGCTCCGGACTACTCGCAAGAAAAGGCAGACTACTGGTATAAAAGGGGGCTTGAATCGACCGGGACTGGTGATTTTGACGATGCTCTCCAGTCCTTCTCTAAAGCCATTCAAATTGACCCCGAGAATGCTGCTATTTGGAACGGCAAGGCCCTTGCCCTCCGGTCTTTGTACTTTTCCAAACACAATCCAAACAGCTATAACGAGTCCCTCAAAGCTTTTGACGAGGCCATCAGGCTGTATGGTGAGGCCCTCCAATCAAATTCGCACGATGCCAATACCTGGTACTATAAAGGGCTCGCCCTCAGCGACAAGGCAGCTCTGATGCAATCAGGAGAAAGTCTCAATATCACCGGCATTGAGCATGACATAACCGGATACTATGAAGATGCCATCAAGGCATACGAAGAAGCGATAATGATCAATCCCCAGTACCTAACGGCCTGGAAGAACAAAGGCAATGTCCTCTATAGCCTGGCCGAGTACAATGAGTCTGTCCAAGCATACGAACAAGCCATCGAGATCGATCAAAAATATGCATTAGCCTGGTTCGGCAAAGGCCTGGCTCTGAGCAAGCTGGGCAGGTACGATGAGGCCGTCAAGGCCTATGACCAGGCCATCGAGAACGCCCCTGATAATGAGGTCATCTGGTACAACAAGGGTATTGCTCTCTGCAGCCAGGGCAAATACGATGCCGCCATCAAATGCTTTGATCAGGCTGTCAAGCTGAATCAATCCTTTGCCAAAGCCTGGAACGGCAAGGGCGTGGCCTTCAAAGAGCTAGGCTTTGAGACCGAAGCTAACGCTGCTTTTGCCAGGGCCAGGTACCTGGCCAGCAATACATAGCTTCTGTTAGGGCATTGCCTTCCAATCCCATAAACAGAAACATTAGAACCCTTATCGGTGGCTACAATTTTCATTCCGTCAAGACGGAGATGGGATGGAAGATCGATAAGTTCAAATTTAATCTAAAGTACATCGACGGGAACCGGGGATTTGGAAAGATACGCTCCGGATTAAGTATTTGATTTTGGGGAAGCTTGAAAGCTGCTCAAGGTGGTCTGCCTGCCTTTCAGCTGCTCCTTGAGAAGGTCGCTTTGAACTATAAACCTCTTGACGGGAAGCTCAAGCCTGGTGGAGATGTGCTGAAGAGCGGTCTTCATGTCCTCAAACTCCGTGCCAGGCTGGATCATGGCGTTCCTTACGTTTTCCCTCACGTTGAAGACTCCCAGCGGCACATATCCTGAGTAAGCCTCCCTAAGGATGATCGCCCCAGCTTGCTTTTGCTCCCTGGCCAGTGCCTCAAGCACGGCCATCTTGCAGGAATAGTAGCATCCGCCCACCCGGGAATAGCCTTTCTTGCCGGTGTTGTGCTCGTAGTCGGAGAAGATCAGCTCCTCGCTGCCCAGGATTCGCAGGAAGGCCTCCATCCACTCATACTGCCAGGCAGTGGGCAAAAGAAGGACAGCATAGTAGTTGTTAAGGCTGGCAAACTCCCTCACCTGACAGCAATCAATGACATCGTAGTTCCTGACCTCCTGCAGCAGACTGCTCGCCAGAGTGCTGTCGCAGGCGGTGATGGACCAGCGCGTTGGAACAAGCCGCCTTCTCTTCTTGGTTCCCATCGCTCCCACGGAGAAGGCCTTCTGGATGCTGGAAAAAGGAAGGCCTTTTTTGTGCAAATCCGTTACGGCATTGGCCGCCTTCAGATCGACATCATAATAAACCTTCTCCAAATGTTGATCCCATTTCACATTTCCTATGTCAAACCTTTCGATGGGCGCGCTGGGCCCGAAGGGCGTATGCTCATCGCTGAAGGACATGCCCTTGGGAGCGTGGCCGAACTCTGCCTGGCTCTCGATGGAAGTGGCGGCCAGAGAGATCTCCTGCAGCTTTTCCACAAAGCGGTTTTCCAGATTAGTGACTCTCGCGAACTGCTTACCCCGCACCAGGCTCAGCCGGTAGCCGATGATCTCATCCTGGGTCTTCCTTTCCGGTATCCATGATTCGGGCAGATCCATGACTGCCGTATTCCCGTGCTGCGGGGCGATCATCGGTCCGGCATAAACCTTGGGGTAGTTCCAGCTGCCGATGAATACGGAAGGCGGAGTGCTACCGTCCAGCTCCTTGCCTATATCCGCTGAGGGAGCATACATGCTGGCAGTGAGCTTCTTGAGGTAGGCTTCCTTGCCTTTGATCATATGCCCCAGGTTATGCCAAGCTTAAATAAAGGTGTAGCGGGTGCAGGGAGAAAGTAATGCGGTGAGCAGTGTCTATTCATCACGGTTACCTATTTACATGCGAAGCATCAATAGATTATAGAGGTGTCCTCAAATGAAATGGACCGTGCTAATAATAGCATTCTTTATGCTCCTGTCCGCCAGTGCCGTTGGCCAGCTGGATCAGTATTCCACCAGCACCGCTGGCGGCGCACCCGCACCATCCAATCCGACCACCCCTGAATCTCTGGGTCTGCAGACGCCATCAGTCACGACTTCACAGGTGGCTCCCGCGTTGCAGGAGAGATCGCAAGGATTGATAAAGGCCGATCAGCAGTCCGCCTATGCGGCTGCTCCTCAAGGGTTGACTGCTACCGCGACCAGCCCGACCTTCACTCAGATGATAGTTCCTACCGGAACTTATGCGCCCAACAGCCTTTACATCTCCTATGCGCCCCAGACTATAGCCGGCTGCAATCTCTATGCTAACCTGCCGCTGTGGATGAAAACCGCCGGCTCAGGCAACATCTGGTTCTACGAATGGTACCCCAATGGAATGCTCGATACTCAGTATGCAGGATACGTTTACTACCCTGGCTGGTACAAGAGATGGTTCTTTGCTGATGTCCCAGGCTGGCACATCCTCCAGTACCACTGCAACGGCTGGAGCAACTATGCTTACGTCTACGTCTACGGCCCTCGCGGATACTGGGTCAATCCGACTCCCAACCCAAGCCCGCAACCATATACGTACCCCTATCCTTATGGACAAGGCCAGATCGTAACCACCTACCCGTCAACCGGCCATACATACCATTCGTTCAAGTCGAGCACGAGCATAGGGTCTTGAGGTGAATCAATCTGCACAGGATTGGCGGCTCCAGAGGCGATGGTGATCTCGACCCGCCCTGGGGTCGAGATAAATTTTATCCAAGAATGTCAATCCTTGCTCAAGGACGACTATATTTATCTTCACTTAGATCAATTACTCCGGGAGGCATTGGATGCAGATCACTGAACATGTTCACGCCTTGAAGATCCCCTTTCAGGTTACGGATACTTCCGGCCTGAAAATTTCTCGATTCGTTTACATTTACCTCATCTACAGCAGAAAGATCTGTCTTATCGACAGCGGTGTGGCCTCATCTGCACAAATCATCCTGGATTATCTGAATAGAACGGACAAAAGCCCCAAAGATATCTCCCTCCTCATCCTCACCCACGCCCATCCCGATCACATTGGGGCAGCGAAGGCCTTAAAGAGCATGTCGGGCTGTGCTGTGGCGGCGCATGCTGCCGAGAAGACCTGGATAGAAGATGTGGATTTGCAGGCCAGGGAGCGCCCTGTTCCGGGCTTCAAGTCGCTGGTAAACGGATCGGTTCCCGTTGATCTCATTCTCCAGGACGGGGATGTCTTGGATCTGGGCGATGGCCTGAGCCTGCAGGTGCTTCACACCCCCGGCCACTCCCCAGGCTCCATCTCCCTATGGCTGTCTCAGGAGGGAGCGCTCTTCTCCGCCGATGCCATTCCCATCGCGGGTGGCATGCCTGTCTACGAGGACATTCGCGCCTCTGCCTTGTCCATTCAGAGACTGAAGTCCGTCCAGGGAATCAAGGTCCTGCTTTCGGCATGGGATGAGCCGCGCCTGGGCATAGAAGCTTATCGCAGTATGGATGGAGGCCAAGACTACCTGCAGCGCATTCATGATGCAGTCATCGGTGTAGCGGACGTTCGGCTCGATTCCATGGAGCTATGTAGGCGGGTACTGGAAGAGCTGGGGCTGCCAAGAGTGATGGCAAATCCCATTGTGGCCAGGTCTTTTCAGGCCAGCATGAGCATGCTAAACCAAAGGGACCTTCTGCAAGATCGGAGCTAGAGACGTTGATTGGAGCTTCACAGCAGATCGATATAGATATAAATAAGTTTATCAAGAGGGCTGAAAGAAAGTGAGCCCATCTTATGAGGATGAAGATAGAATAATATGGCTCAAGGATCGCGAGTCTTTAGCGAAGATGGGCTACGTGCGGGAGAGATGCCAGGTATCCGACATCAGAACCGGACCGATAAAAGCGCCTGAAGGCGAGGCGCTCATCGGATATTCCGTACTGAAAAAGAGTGCTGCCAAAGATCCCGAGAAAGGCTTTTGCAGAAGGATCTTTACGCTGCAGCCGGGGGATCGATACTACGATCCCAAAGGAGACTTCCGGGATTCCGTACCTCCAGGGGCTGTCGATCCCCTCCAAGTCCAGGCGGGAAGGCCCGGCCGGAGTCTGTCCAGGGAAGAATGACGCTTGCATCGCATGGAAAGAAGACGGCTATTGAGACGAGAGGTTGAGACTACATTGAGAGCATCGAACTGAGACTTTCAGGCTAGTATTACCTAGGCTGACCTGATAAGATTATTCATCAGGCGTGCCTGCTTTTCTTCACCATATTTTTCGGTATTTAAGATCCTCTCAATAAAAAATATTATCAAAAAATATTATCAAACAAAAGAGAAAGTTTATCCCATTTGCGAGACACACATTGAGCGCTATGGGACCGCAAACACAGAAGGCTTACAGTCAGCGCTGGATCTCCTTGGCATTCTTGTGTGCCTCTCTTCTGGTCCTAAGCCTCAATAATAATATTATAAACGTCGCTCTGCCCTCTATCGCCAGAGATCTGCACGCCACCTCCAGCCAGCTGCAGTGGGTGATCGATGCCTACATCCTTGTCTTTGCTGCCTTGCTTCTGACCATGGGGTCTCTCGGAGATCGTTATGGCCGGAAGAGCTCCCTGCTGGTGGGATTGGCTCTGTTCGCCCTTGGCTCCATGCTGGCCGCCCTGACCAAATCCGTCTTCCTCTTGATTCTCCTGCGCGGCTTCATGGGCATTGCCGGAGCTATCATCATGCCCGCCACCCTTTCCATCCTGTCGGCAACTTTTCATGACTCCAAAGAACGCTCCCATGCGATAGCTCTTTGGGCGGCAACATTTGGCCTGGGCATCGGCATCGGTCCCCTGCTGGGAGGATGGCTCTTGGAGCATTATTCATGGAATTCGATCTTCTTCGTGAATATACCGGTGATCGCAGCCGCGTTCGCTGGCAGCTTCATTTACGTCAGCAATTCAAAGGATGAACAAGCTCCGCCTGCGGACCTTCCAGGAGTAGTGCTCTCCATCATCGGCCTGGTTGCCCTGCTTTACGGCATCATCCAGGCGGGCGTAAAAGGCTGGACAGATCCCCATATCCTGATCTCCCTGGGGCTGGCAGTGATCTTCTTGGCGGCCTTCGGTTTTTGGGAGAGCCGCGCCAAGAACGCCATGCTGCCATTGTACCTCTTTAGGAACAAATCGTTTTCAGGAGCCAACTTGGCCCTCACCATGGACATGTTCGCTCTGTTCGGGTGCAGCTTCTTCCTCAGCCAGTACCTCCAGACGGTATTGGGCTATTCCGCTCTGCAGGCAGGGCTGGCCCTCCTGCCCTTGGCATTGGTTGTGGTAATAACATCAGCACTGTCAGCCAGCGCGGCAGATCGACTGGGGATCAAGATCACTGTGGCTGGCTCTCTGATAATCTCAGCTGTCGGCCTCCTCTTTATGACCGCTACCTCTGGCGTCGATACAACATACACCACACTGCTGATAGGCATGATCATAGTCGGAATCGGCACGGGAACCGCTACCGGACCGGCCACAGACTCGGTGATGGGCGCAGTTCCCGTCTCCAAGGCAGGTGTGGGTTCAGCCATGAATGATACCACCCGAGAGCTGGGCGGTGCGCTCGGGGTGGCAGTGCTCGGGACCATCTTGAATCACACATTTCTGGCCCGCCTCAATGACCTGACCGTCCTGCAAATTCTGCCCAAGGATATTTACGAAACTATAAGCAGCGGCATCGAAGGGGCCCATCAATTCGCCACCTACATTCCCTTTCCGCAGGTTCAGGAACGGTTTATCGTCTATGTGGACGACGCCTTTGTCTTGGGCATGAAGGAAGCCATGATTGCAGGGGCTGCGGTGATGATTTTGACTGCGGTCATAACTTACATCATCCTGCCTGCACAGATAGAGAGAGCTGAGGAGGTCAAATCGACCGGCCAAAAAGACAGCAATGAGGAGGAGAAAAAATGAAACACAATCAGTGGTTAATGGCATTTGTCGGAGGCATAGTCTTGGGAATACTGTTTTTGTGCAGCAGCCCGGGCCTCTGCGCACAGATCAATTCCACAGCGGACCAGGTGCCCGGAGACTGTCAGCTGATGTGGTCTTATATTGAAGCGGCTGACGCTTTGAACGCAAATCTGAGCCGGATCGACCAGGCGCTGGGGGACGCCTGCCTTGCCTTGAGCCGGACTGGACTTGAGGGGCCAAAGGTGCAACAAATCCTCCGAAATCTTACCCTCACCGATCCGTCGATAATCGATTGCACTGCTATTAGCGCCAATGGCACCATCCTGGAAATTGAGCCTGAGGAGTTTCAATATATCAAAGGGACCAATGTCGGCTATCAAGAACAGTTCAAGAAAATCATGGTATCCAGGAGTCCCATGGGCTTTGCGATGATAACGACCTTGGAGGGATTTTATGCCCTCTTGGTCTCAGATCCAGTGTTCAACGAGAATGGACAATTCATAGGGGTGGCGGGCATTCTGATCAACTCCACAGAGTTTTTCGGGTCTATCCTCGCGCCTCGCCAGCCGGAAGAGATGGCCACGTTTTGGATTATGAGGGCAGAGGATGGGAGAGTGCTCTATGATACCGATGCCACCCAGATTGGCCTGACACTCTCCGATCCCTTGTTCCAGCAGTTTCCCGAGCTTCAGAATTTAGGAAAAAGAGTGGAGCGGGAGAGAACCGGCTATGGCACTTACGAATTCTTAGATCAGGACCACAAGAAAACTGTGAAAAAAGGCGTTTACTGGACCACGCTGGCCAACCGGGGGGATGAGATCAGGCTGATGCTCACCCTAGAGCTGGAATAGCGGCCTTAAAGCAGGAGGGTTGGAGCAGGCTGATCCTTGCAGGTTCCCCATGCCCATTGGCCCTGCTCCCCTGGATTTTTCAAGGAACCGCAAAAATAAAATGCCCCCCTCACACCACAGCGGAAAGTGAGTACAAAGGAGAAGATTCATGCCCATCAAGCTGCGTGTAGCCACCTTCAACCTCATGAACCTGGATGACCGGCGCGACCGGAGGCCGATCCTGGAGGAGCGCATACCCATCCTGCGCCCCCAGTTGGTTCGGCTGGATGCGGACATCCTCTGTCTGCAGGAGGTCTGCGGCCAGCACGAGCACGGCGGCAGGATGCGCCTTGATGCCATGAACCGGCTGCTGGAGTGCACACCGTACGAAGGCTACAAGAGGATCTCAAGCATTGATGAGACCACAGGAGAGGTATTCGAGAACCACAACCTCGTCATCCTCAGCCGCTACGAGATCGCGGAGCATCATCAGTACATGCATGACTACGCGCCCTCGCCGCGCTATCAAAAAGTCACAGCCCAGCCGGAGGAACACGAGGCCAGGGAGATCTCCTGGGAGCGGCCCATACTGCACGCCAAGGTGTTGCTGCCCAATAATATGACGGCTGATGTGATCAACCTGCATCTCAAGAGCCGCCGGCCAACCAATATCCAGGGGCATAAATTGAACGAAAGAACCTGGAAGACCGCCTCCGGCTGGGCCGAGGGAGTCTTCATCTCCTCCATGAAGCGCATCGGGCAGGCCCTGGAGACCAGGATATTGATCGATCGGCTCTTCGACGAAGACCCAAGCGCCCTGATTGCGGTTTGCGGAGACTTCAACGAGGAGTTCGATGAGGTCGCTCTGGAGGCCATCCGGGGCGACGTGGAGAACACGGGAAACATGGATCTGGCCATGAGGGTCATGGTGCCCACAGAGAGAAACATCCCTGAGCCGGCGCGCTATTCGCTGCTGCATAACGGCAAGGGCAAGATGCTGGACCACATCCTGGTCTCGCGAACATTGCTCGCCTACTTCAAGGGCTCGGAGGTGCATAACGAACTTTTGCACGACGAGTCCATCGTCTTCGCCCCCAAGATCTTCTACCCGGAGTCGGACCATGCGCCGGTGATTGCACGATTCGAGCTTCCGGAATCGAGGATCAAATGGTCCACGGGCGACAGGCCGAAGCAGAAGGGATACAAGTGCATCAAGGGCGGGAAGGGGATGCCTCAATAGTATTCCCCCTCTCGATCGGACTCTTATGAGATAGAAATAGCCAGATCGGAATATGTATTCTGGGATTCGCTACGCTCGCAACTCAGCATTTCCTGGAATTAAATCGAAAGCTCTAATAAAAAATGAGTATTTGAGCCCTGAGAGTACAAATATTGTTGCTTTAATTAGGAGTCGTTAAACTAGAAGGGAGATTCTTCACAGAGATGTATATCAGAATATAGTCCAGTATAATTTGTGAAAGGGAAGGTTGAACTCAAGCGCGCCTTGGGTCTTTTTGAGATCACATTATCCGGCATTGGCATCATCGTAGGCGCCGGCATCTACGCCCTCCTGGATGAAGCAGCAGGATTGGCGGGAAATGCCGTCTGGATGGCTTTCGCATTATCGGCGCTGGTTGCTCTCTTCACGGGCTTCAGCTATGCCGAGCTATCCTCCGTGTTTCCCAGAGCCAGTGCAGAGTACGAGTACACCGCCCAGGCCTTCGGCCGGTTCCTGGCCTTCGTCATAGGCTGGCTGATCAGCTTCAGCGGTGTGATCGGAGCGGCCACCGTAGCCCTGGGTTTTGCGGCTACTTTTACGCCCTTTTCGGCGCGCCACAGGTGCCTTCGGCTCTGGTCCTGGTGGCCCTTCTCTCCGCTGTCGTCTTCATCGGCATAAAGCAGTCCGCCTGGGTGGCCATCCTCCTGGCCATGGGCTTTTGCATGGCCTTTGTGCTCCTGGGGGATATCGCCTTCGTGGCCAACGTCAACAACTTCACAGTCTTTGTCACCTTCGCGGTCATCAATGCCGCTCTGATTGTGCTCAGGTACAGGAGACCCGATACGGCCAGGCCCTTCCGGGTGCCTCTTTCCTTAGGCAAGCTGCCGCTGCTTCCGGTCTTGGGCATCGTCTTCAACATTTTCATGCTGCTGCAGCTATCTTTGCAGGTTCTGGCCATAGGCTTCGGGCTCACAGCTCTGGGTGGTTTGGCAGCGATTTTGAGGGAGAGAAAGTTCAAGTGTGTTCATCGAACCTGATCATAATGGGCTGCTTTGCGCCAGCGCACCCACGGCAAGCGTCGGTATATACAAATAGAGTGAGGAAGACGAAACCCTTAAAAGTCTTCAGGGTCTATATCATCGGGGTGATCTCTTGCCTTCGAAACATAGAATAGGCTTCTTAGTGCTGGCTTTTTCGCTGCTGGCAACAGCAGCCATTGCTGCAGAAGAGATGGGTGGATATACGGTAGATGTGGCCACAAACAAAACCCTGGGTTCCTATCTGGTCAACGATACCGGCTTTGCGCTCTATTACTTTATGCATGACGCTCCTGGAAATGGCACAAGCACCTGTTATGGAAAATGCGCCGGGATCTGGCCGTCGTTTTATGAAGAGAACGTCACTGTACCGGAGGGCCTCAACGCTTCCGACTTTACGGCTGTGATGAGAACCGATGGAAAAGAGCAGACCGCCTATATGGGATGGCCGCTTTATTTCTACTTCAAAGATACGGAGCCTGGAGACGTCTACGGCCAAGGGATTAACAACATCTGGTTCGTGGTAAATCCCAAAGAATTCCCGCCAATGAAAAGCTGAAAGGTTCTTAATTTTTTTCTTCAAACTTCTTTGCCAGAGACTGCGCAAACTTAAGGTAGTTGCATACAGGACTTCCTAGGGGGATAATACTACCACTAATACTTGCACCTTCGATCTCCAGCTCAGCCACTGAGGGAGCAGACATTCTGGGCAAGGTAGAGCTTCCGGGGCAGATAAGCAGTCTTTCGCCCCTCTCGACGATAGGCCGGTGGATATGCCCGAAGACCAGCACCTGTACATTCATCTCCCGAGCCATCATCTTTGCACCCACCAGGCTCGAGCCGTGAGACGCCATGTGCACCAGGCCGATCCTGATGCCCTCGACCTCGATGACTCTTCGCTCCGGCAAGAGCCTCTTCAGCTCGGCATGATCGGCATTACCCCTGACTGCCTCCAGCCTTCCCAAGTCAGCCAGAGCAGTGTGAGCCTGGACGGAGACGAAATCCCCCGCGTGCAGTATGATGTCCGCGCCCCTGGCCAGCCTGGCCACGGCCAAAGGCAGTTCTTCGTCCTTCAGATGAGTGTCGGATAGGGCGATTATCCTGGTCATACATGCATCCTTCTCATCCCCGCCTCCACAATTCCCAGGAACTCCGCACCCACGGCCACCACGGAATTGGTGAATATGGAGGCATTGATCTCGAATATGGGATAGCGGAACTTGGTGTAGTCGGACATCAGCCAGGTGGTGGTACTGGTATCTCCGCTGAAGATGCTGGCATACTCCGGCTTTACAGGAATGAAGACTATGTCCTCCGTTCTACCGTGTCGCCTCATGAGGGAGACGAGCTTGGATGATCGATTGGCAGTTATCGGCATCACATCCGCCCCCTTGGACAGGGCCATCGTCGCTCCTTGCAGCGCCTCGTAGGTATTGCCGATGCCGCTGATGGGGATGTAAACGTCGCCGATCTGGTAGCTGGGGGCGTTGAAGTCCCGTTCCCAGTAGCTGATCTTGTTCAAGTGGGTGAACCTCATCTCAAAGGCGCGGGCCACGAGCCCGGAGCGGCCTACGCCCCCAATCATGTAGCGGCCGCTGCGGGGCAGGAGCCGGCCCAGCCAATGCTCTAGATGCTCCGAGCCCATCTTTGCTATGAGCCTGGCATTCTCCTCAAAGTCTTTGATCGTTGATTGATACTCAGGGCAAGAGACCTCGCAGATCCCCTTGAGCCTGGACTGGATGTCCTTGAAGAGAGCGTTTAAGAAAGCGAGAACCTCCAGCTCGAACTCCGTCCCCAGGGGAGAGAGCCTGGACCTCATATCCTTGTCTGTGGCATGCTTTGTCCTGGCCTTGATCACCAGGGCGAACCCCATCTCGTAATCGCTAACCAGCCGAAAGGCCGTTCCATTCTCGTTGGCGGTGATGAGCTTGATCTCGCCCCCATGAGCGATCGTGTCCTTGATGTACTTATTCACCGCCGGCGTCTCTCCCGAGCCGGAGATGGCAATGCCGAGGTTCTTCCCCTTGCGGTAGTGTCTTTGCACAGGATCTTCCAGGGTGAAGGGAAAGACGTTGTCAAAGTGGTTCTGGATGAGCTGCAGGAAGCTGTAGAGCGCAAGTGCGCTTCTGCCAGCAGCCAGCCCGTAAACGAACTTGTTCTCCGGAGAAGGGGCGAGGAACTGCTCCATGGATTCGGAGAAGGCTGCCACATCCGCCATATCCAGATCCAGCAGCTTCTCCAGGAAGTCGCACTGCAGGAGCGTGGCCTCGCGGAAAGTTTCGATCATCAGGCCTGACATGAAGTCTAGGGTGAGATCCCCGAAAGATAAGCCTTTCTAGGTCATCTTTTCAGGTTACGATCTCTGGCAGCAGGTTCTGCTCGTTTGCCAGCCTGATCTCCTGGGCGATGCGCCTGCCATTGGAGAGATTGCGCTCGACAAGATCGGAGTAGGGCGAGCCGCTGACGTAGAGGTTGGTGCCCGCCACGATGCGCGCCGAGATCTCGAAGACCTTGAACTCCAGGTCGTCGGTGACGATGGTCTCCAGGCTGAAGGCGCCGATCATGCCCCCGAAAAGCTCCAGGGAGGTCTCGACCACGCGCTCGCCCAGCTCGAAGGCCCTGGGAAGGAGCGACTCGCGAAGCACCAGGGGCAGGTTGCCTGTGACCACGAAGCTCGGATAGATGCCGGCCTCAGCCAGCTCGTTCATGCTCCCGATGCGGAAGATCTCGTCGGCATTCGACTCCACGCGCCGGTCGATGCCCAGCATCTCCAACGATCCCTTGCTCAGGCGGTAG
>Ga0315293_10003423_pt1 | contig 15273 bp, 9 predicted proteins | sample YL17G13_20_MG_FD_203071 | JGI IMG/M metagenome (GOLD analysis project Ga0315293, IMG submission 203071) | Sediment microbial communities from Yellowstone Lake, YNP, Wyoming, USA - YL17G13_20 | ecosystem: Environmental > Aquatic > Freshwater > Lake > Sediment | place: USA: Wyoming | collected...
CACCTCAAAGGTGGAACCTTTGACTCGTCCGAACCCAATCAGAAACGGCACGGTGCCGGTGCCACCCAGCCCGGTGGTTTCGGTATCGAGAAACAGGAGGTTGGCAGGTGCAACCTGTCCCGGATCATCGTGCGCGGTAAACGCGGACAGCGGATAGGTTGTGCTCGAAATTACATCTTCAAGCAAAACGGAGCCGTGAAAGTGAGTCGCCGGATATGTCGTCTTCACCGACACAAACGAACCGCTTGGGGTATGAACCAGTTCGCCGCTGACGGCGTCAGCCAGTTTCGCGTAGCGAGAGGGAGATGAAGCGGAGGCTTTACGGTCGGACGAGATATGCTGCCCGAACCGCTTCAGCCGGTCATTGAGATTCGGTTCGGCCATGGCTCACTGAATTGATTGCAGACTCGACCTTCGACCGTGAAAACAGGTCAGTCTCGTAGCCAAGATAGAAGAATCGGAAGTTGCGGGTATCATCAGGGTCAGCGGTAATCAAAGCGATCGCGGCATGGGCTCTGCGTTCTGCATTGCCCCCGAAAGCCTGCTCATTCAGGGCATCCAGAGCGGCCGGAGTGCCGATTCGCCCGAGTACTTCGCAGGCAAGATTGCCGAGCAGCGGGTTTTCGGACGCCATCGAATCGCAGATCGTCTGGATTACGATAGGGGTATCGAGTTTCGCCAAGGCGGCCGAGGCAGGCATCCGTGCTCCATAAAACGGATCCCCGAGCATATGTACCAGGTGCCCGATGCTTGCTTGGATCTTCAGTTGGCCGCACGAGACCGCGGCGGACTTCCGTACGAGCGGAATGGTGTCGGCCAGCGCGGCCATGATTGCCGAATCAGAACGATTGTCACCAATTTTGCCCAGCGCCCCGACCGATTGCTCTCGCGCCTGCCAGCGGCTGTGAATTGTCATACCAAGTAGGCCGAGAGTCGCCGAGGTGTCATCGATCTCCCCCAATATGTAGCACGCTCGTTCTACCACGAGGCCGTTGTCATATTTTAGGACGGCAAGAAGACTTGGCACTGCAGGGGCGCCAATTCTCTTGAGAATCCGCTCAAGGGCGATTCGCTCGTACCGTGATTTTGTGCTCAATTTGCTCACCAGATGCGGTACAACTGTATTGCCCATTGCGACGATTGAATCATCAGCCGGCTTCACCAAGGACTGAAATTTGATCTCGCCGGACGATGCTATCACAAACAACGAATCGAGTTTCTTTTCCGGCGAAGTCTGTGCCTGTGCCGGTTGGTGCCAAACCACGCACAATAATGAAGCAACGAGAATGGCCCGGACAATCACTTTCGGCATGGCTTCCATTCGCTATTCCGCAATACGCCTACATCAAACCCACCATAAATGGTGGGGCACCCAAGTCAGACTCTATTTCTTTCCCTTTGTCGTATCAATTATAGGCCACTGGATATCCATGCCGCCACCCCATTGTGAATTGGTGCGCCAATAGAGGCTGTCGTGGCCGTTGCCCGAGTATTGGTCAGAGCCGCCGAGGTCGATGAAAAGCCCGATTGAGCCGAAATCCCGCCGTGGGTTTCCGTATCCCTGCGTATTAGCTGGATTCTTCACGAAATACCGGTCATCGCCGCCGCAGTCAACAAGCAGTCCGGCTCCATTGGCCGATCCGGCCCCTTGAGAGAGATCGTACGCGGTATAGGTGTCGTTGCCGTGACGGTCCAGCAGAATGCCGCAGGCGTAGTCATGGCCACAGCCCTGCATCAATCCCTTGCCGAAATAGACGTCGTTGCCGTAATCATCGACCAGAATCCCCAGCGTCATATGAGTGGCATTCCCTTGAGCATACTGATAAGATTGGTAACTGTCGTTGCCGGATGAATCAATCAGTATCCCCAACGACCACCAATAGCTGGTTCCCTGCGCGAATATGTCTGAAAAATATTGGTCGTTCCCCTTGAGATCGACCAGCGCGCCGATACCGCCGGATATCTGCGGCCTCATCCCAGTCCCGAATCCCTGCGAAAATGATAGATAGTGGTCCTCGTACCGAAGAACATCTTTGTACCTGCCGCCTGCGTAATAGCTGTCGGAACCGTCGAAGTCATACAGCACGCCCGCCCCCTCGACAAACCCAAATCCCTGGGCATTGAGAGCGGCGTTATAGATATCTCGTCCAGCTTCGTCTATCAGCAGACCTATTCCGAAGCTCCCGGCTGCCTGCACATGCGTGTCGCCGTCATACCGATCATTTCCGGCAGCGTCATACAGCAGCCCAAAGCCAAAAAACCCGGAGCCAAGCGCGAACGATTTCCCCTGATAGATATCATCACCGCCATAATCAAGCAACAGGCCGACCGACAGGCAGCCCGAGCCGAGCGTGAAATCAGTTCGGGAGCGATACACGTCATTGCCGCCGAGATCAATGATGATTACGCCGTGCGGATTGGCGGGATCATACGAGAGATCGTAGAGGTCGTCGCCGCCAAGATCCAGAATGAACCGGCAGTCGCCGCTGTAATAGTCCCGGCCTATCCCGCCGATTTTCCACCCCGGCTGCTTGCCAAGGAAATTGGACACGGCATCACGCGACGGCACGACCGCGCCCGTCTTCAACAGGCGATCCGCGTTTCCCTTCAGTGAATCGACTAATTTCTGAAGGGCAGCGATCTGGGGGAGAAGTTCCCGAAGGCAGTCGATTCCGGCCGCCATGATCGGGTCTTTGTCAATGGCGGTTCCGAAGACGGCGAAGGTGTCGGTCCATTGCTCCTCCGCTTTCTCTGCCGAATCCGACTGTTCTATCGTGAAGAACTCTTCTTCTTCATGCGTGACAAGCAGTTCCTTGAACTCATTGGTAAGGAACTTCTTCTGCTTCGGCGTGAGTCCGGTCAGGGCCATTTGCGTGCTTCTTGGAAACACGACATTCAAATACGTGGCGGCACGAGACAGCAACTCGTTCATCTGGTAATTGCTGTAATACAAATCATATCGCCGTTGCATTTCATCGGCCGACGGCTGGTACGCCCGGGTTCGTGAGGTTTGATACTCCCCTCTCAGATCGTTAAACAGCAGTCCGGCGACAACTTCGGGCTGCCGCTTAACGCAGGCCGACCGGATCGTGGCGGAGTAGTCGATCATCTTGAGCTGCGACGGCATGAGATCAGCCACGAGTTTGATTCGAAACGAATCCGGCTCGGTGTAATCGGAACGATAGGAGATGTCCTGAGGCCGAAGGTTTAGGTACTCCATGAGGTGCTGAATCCCAAATTGCTCAGGGGAGACAGACGCCGAATCAGCCAGCGAGATCGTCGGCAAAGACAGGGCGATGACCAGTAGAACTCTGGGACTTGATTTCATGACTTACAGAAGATACTCGGAGGTTGGTTTCAGGGTCAACCACAAACGGAAGCCCCAAATAGCACAAGCGCCCCTTTCGGGGCGCTTGCATAAAACTCTGGTGAGTTTCTCCTTAATTACGGAGCGGTAACGTCGTCAGTGGTGTTGGCGAGAATACCGGCTTCGGTAATCGTCCAGACGTCGTTGGTCGCGTCATCGTCAACGTTACCGGTCGCGGTCGCCGTAAAGGCGTTGATGTTGGCTACGATCGAGTAGGTGTACAGCGCGCTCATCTGAATTTCCACGCCGATCTGCGGGAAAGTGAACAAGGCGCCCGGGGCGCTGGTCAGGCCGTTATCGCCATAAGTATTGTTACCCTGGCGATAGGTGTGCTGCATGGTGTAAATCTGCTTGAGCAACTGCTTCGCTTCGGACTGCTTGGACTTCGCGGTCGCTTTCATGAAGCGCGGAATGGCCAGGGCAGCCAGAATACCAATGATGACCACGACGATCATCAGCTCGATCAGGGTGAAACCCTTGCGATTGTGGAACCGTGAGAACATAGTACCTCCAATAAGTTATGATTTGTTGTCGGTTTCCATTGCTATCCACTTCAGCTTATCACAAACCCTATGCCGCGACAGTCGCCATTATTTGCACAGCCAACTACCCGGCTTACTCGTTCTGAATCATCTACTTAACCATTGAGTTTGAACGGTGTCCACTTACGGGGCATCAGTTGGCCTCAATCCCCGTCTGGAACTGTCGCATTTCGCCTTTGCGCATTGCAGAATGCAATGGCCTTTCGCTGGTTTCAGGTTGCCGGCTGGAAAACGAAAAGGGCGCCCGGAGGCGCCCTTTTGCCGTCTCAAGAGAAAGAGGACGCTACGTATTTACGTCATCGACGGTATTGGCAAGAATGCCATCCTGGTCAATCACCCACGTGTCGATTGTAGCGTCATCGTCGAGGTTAGCTGTCGCTGTAGCGGTGAAGGCCGTGGCGTTGGCGATAACGGTAAACGTGTACTTGGCGTTCGGCTCGATATCGACCCAGATCGGATGAAGGACATTTGGCGTTGCCGCCGACGCCGGGCCGACCGGATTGTAGTATGAATTGACTGTCGACTGCTGGCGATACGTATGTTGGTTCACGTATATCTGCTTCAAAATCAGTTTCGCCTCAGACTGTTTGGTCTTGACGCCTGCCTTCATGAAGCGGGGGAGAGCCATCGCCGCCAGAATGCCGATGATGACGACAACGATCATCAGCTCGATGAGCGTGAAGCCCGATTGGGAGCGATTTCTACCGGCCATATACAAACCTCACTTTAGCCTGCTTTGCGTTCATAGGGCAGTACGACCGCAATCGGTGTACCCCCGGCCTGTGCATTTTCTGACTATTTCGATACCTTCTTCTGATCAGTCGGATCAGGCCCGGCCGACTGCTCCTGCAGTTTGTACCGATCGATTTTGCGATACAGGGTCGACGAGTCAATCCCGAGGATTTTTGCGGCTTCCGACTTCTTGCCCTGGGTCTGCGCCAGCACAAACTGGATATACGCCTTCTCGATTGATTCAAGCGTCGGCGTCGTCGGATTCCCTTCCGTGACCAGTTGAACCGGCTCCGGCCGGCCGAGCTTTTCGGGGAGATCGGCCGCGTCCAGCGTGTCGCCACGATTCAGGAGAATCGCGCGCTCGATCGTGTTTTCCAATTCGCGCACGTTGCCCTGCCAATTATGCGACATCAAGAGGCGCATTGCCGCCAGCGTGATCTTTCGTGGCTCTGCTCCGGACCGGGCGCTGAACTTGGCCATGAAATGATCTACCAGCAGCGGGATGTCCTCGGTTCTCTCCCGCAGCGGCGGGATATGAATGGGAATGACATTGAGGCGATAGAACAGATCGGCCCGAAATCGCCCCGTCTTGACTTCTTCTTCCAGATCGGCGTTGGTTGCGGCGATCAGGCGGACGTCGACCTCAATCGGCTTCGTGTCACCGACCGGCGTAATTCTTTTGTCTTCAAGCACGCGCAACAGCTTAACCTGAATCGCCTGAGAGGTATTGCCGACTTCGTCCAGAAAGAACGTGCCACCGCTGGCAACCAGGAACAGCCCCTCTTTGTCCTTGAAGGCACCGGTGAACGATCCCTTCCTGTGGCCGAACAATTCCGATTCAAGCAATGTCTCCGGCAGTGCCGCGCAATTGATGGTGACGAATGGTCCACTGCCGCGCGGGGAGTGATGATGTATGGCTTTGGCGATAAGGTCCTTGCCGGTGCCGGATTCCCCTCGAATCAATACGGTTGAGTCCGTCCGGGCCACCCGCTGGGCCAGTTTCTTCAGATTTATGACGGCTTCCGAGCTGCCGATGAACTTGTCGAATGAATTGTCTCCCTGCAATTGGCGCCGGAGAGTGCTGTTTTCCATTTGAAGCTGGCGGCGGCTGATGATCTTCTCGATTACCAATTTGATCTCATCCACCTTGAACGGTTTGGTGATATAGTCCGCGGCTCCCTGCTTCATGGCCTCAATTGCCGTATCGACCGAAGCATAAGCGGTCATAACTATCAGGTCCTGCTCCCTTTTGAAGGACCTGACTTGCTGAAGCACTTCAATGCCCGTCATTTCCGGCATGTTGAGATCGGCAATCACCAGGTCGTAGTTTTGCTCTTTGAGCATCGCCACACCATGCACCGGTTCGGTGGTGGTCCTGACGCTGTAGCCCTCCTTGGACAGCATGATCTCCATGAAATTGCACATGGACTCTTCGTCGTCAATCACGAGAATCGAGGGCGGCATGTACTCTCCCGGCTAAAGGTGAGAATGTTCAGCGCTTTCTTTCAGACTATTTCGGCAGAGAACACCCGGTCATGCAGACAGCGGTGCAAGTCTGCTCATTCTTCTTACAGGCGATTGACGGTTGGTGGGGTTGCCGCTATATTGGCCGGTGGATAGCGCGAACTCAGACCGGGCACCGGTTCGCCTATTTGCAGCCGGAATTCACGACTATAGGAGATTCTCCATAGATGTCATTTCGTCCTGAGACACGGTCGATTGCCGACGGCGCCCGTCGTGACAATCTTTCGAGCCGGACCGTTGGCCGGCGAGAGGGGAATTGAGTTGGAGATGTACTCTCATCGAGATCGTCTCCAGATGATCCTGGCCGGAGAAAGGCCGGACCGCTTCGCCGCCTCTTTCTGGCGTCATTTCTTTCATCTGGAGCATACCGCCGAGGGAACGGCTGAGGCGATGCTTTATTTCCAGAAGGAATTCGACTGGGATTTCATGAAGGTCAACCCCCGGGCTGATTACCATGTTCAGGATTGGGGCGTGAGACTTCGGTACTCGAGTAAGGAATTGGAGAACCACGTCAAGTTGAGTTTCCCGATTTCAAGCGTCGATGATTGGATGCATCTCAAGCTGCTGCCTCCAACTGCCCCGGTACTGGCCGAGCACTTGAAGCTGGTCTCGCTTCTTCGGACTCGTTGCGGTCGGGACCTGCCGATACTGATGACGGTCTTCACGCCGTTGTCGATAGCGGGGCGGATGGTCGCGGATCATCAAACGCTGGTGTCGCATCTGCGGTCAGCGCCCGGTCGAATGCATGTGGCGCTCAGGGTGATCACCGATACATTTGTGAGGTTTGTCTCCGAATTGAGAAACGCCGGCGCGGACGGTCTTTTCTTCGCCACCACTCATTGGGCATCGGCCGATCTGTTGACGTGGGCCGAGTATGAGGAATTCGGCGTCCCATACGATCTCGAAGTCATTCGGGCCGCCGAGGCTGACGCCATCAATCTCCTCCATGTCTGTGGCGCCAACAACTTTCTGCCTCAACTTGGCGGATTGGCGTATTTCGCGAAGATGATCAACTGGGATTCTTCCGACCCCACCAATCTCCCTCTCGACAAAGCGCTCGATCGCCTGCCCGAGAAGACTTTGGTCGGTGGAGTCGACTACCGAGGCTGGCTCCGACGGAGCCGACCCGAAGAGATGCCTTATTTTATCCGAGAACTGAAACGACAATTCGATCCGGCGAGGCTCATTATCGCTCCGGGCTGCGCCGTCGAACCGGGAACCGAGATGAATAACTTGCGAGCTATCAGGCAACAGCTTTAATGGAAGCGACCCGAAATCAGTTGGTGGAAAAAGTCCGCGCTGCTATCGGCGGCGAGACGGATCGCTGGAAGATTCTTGACATCTCCGTTCGGTTGATTGACTCGTTCTCCGATGATTTCAACTGGACCGGATTTTACATGAAGGACGGCGATGTCCTTCGGGTCGGACCATATGTCGGTCCGGTCACGGAACATACGGTAATCGAGCTTGACCGGGGTATCTGCGGCGCAGCCGCCAAGCAGAAGAAGACGGTGGTGGTGGATGACGTTCGTAGTGACCCGCGCTTCTTAGCCTGCTCGATCCAGACTCGCTCCGAGATCGTTGTACCGCTGATGGATGGCGATGAGTGCATCGGGGAAATCGATATTGATTCCAACCGTCCGGCCAACTTCTCGCCGGAAGACCGGGAGATGCTGGAAGCCGTTGCGCGCGTTATTGTGGAAAGACTGCGGCGGCTCTAAGGGCTTGTCTGGTCCGTTACCCGAAGCAGCAGACGATTATCCGCTTCAGCGATCACTACTGATGATGATCGAACCGTTCCTGGCATTCAGAATCAGCGAGTCTTTGGTCACGCGCCCCAGTCTGAGAATACCTTCAGATCTATCATCCTTAGTCGTGATGAGCATCGGCAGAGAAGTGGTGATCGAACCGGTCGTGCTGGCCAAAAGAAGCAGATTGGCGCTTTCGGGGACTGAGATGATGATTCGTCCGTAGGATCCGGTAATTCGTGAGGTTCCACGCAGCAGGTCGTCAAGCGTAACCGTAGTGCTGCCGTTTTCGTTGCTAAGTCTGAGCGGACCGCTCAGCCCTTCGGCCTTGATCGGCCCGAACTTGTTGACCGCCAAGGCGTCGCCCCGCACGTTGGATACGTCCAGTGAGGAATAGGCGCCGTCAAGCTTCACGCTGCCGTCAATATCACGGACAACAATCGACTGGTAACGGTTGGTCGCCGTCAGGTCCCCTTGAAGGCCGGTGACCTCGACCGGACCCAGGCTATTGTCGATAGTCAAATTACCTTCGTGATCATTTACCGTGACGCCGCCTGAATTTCTGATCGATAGCTTGCCCCGCGAGTTGCTGACCGTGATTTGCGTGTAGGCATTCTCCACCAACATTGTCCCCGAACACTCTTCGATCGTAATGGGCGCGTACGAGTTCTTCAACGTTAGAGGACCTTCACAGTTGGACGCAGTAAGTTCACCCATTGAGCAAGTCGCGTCGACGCCTCCCCGGATATCCGCCAACTTGGTTTCGGCGTAGCTGGTTGTCGCTTCCACGCCCGCTTCAAGTCCGGAGGCATCAATTTCGCCGAACGTGTTCTCAATTGAGATCGGGCTTCGCGCCGGTACGTACACGACCAGTTCGTTTTGGACAAACCGCACCGATCTTTCGGTCGGCTGATTGAAAATCGGCGCCACGACATAGCCGGTAACGAGATGCTTTATTTTCAACTTAGCGCTGTCAATGAACGCACGCTCCTGAAGGCGAGAAGCGCCCTGAATCTCGACGGTCCAGGTGGCAGCAATCTCGTCGTCGTCCCACCCGACAACTTCTATGCGGCCATATCGATTTGCAACCTTGATCGGATCAGCGCGACCAACGGTCCCGACCGTATCCCCGAATTCGCGGCTAAGTCCGGAGCCGGGCGCTCGTCCGCTATACGGCCAGACGACAGGTGGCACAGGCGGTTTGGGTGGCTTGGGGAACTTGACGGCATCGGCGTCCGGGATTGGTGCGGCCGGGACACTAATTGACTTGGCTTCAGTCTCAAGCCGCTTCTGCAACTTCTCCAGCTTCTTGGCTTCGGCTTTCGCTCTTGCCATCTCGATGGTCAGAGCCGTTGAGTACTTGAGAATCGCAGCCTCGGATTGATCGGGTTCGTTTGAGGCGCTTCGCGCGTCGGCGAGCACCGCCGAGACATACGCCTGAATGGCCTTACGCTGGGTTTCGTTCTCCGCCAGGCGCGGAAGGATGTCATCCTGTAGCAGGTCATCCAACGAAATTAGTTCCCGGCGAAGGCCCTGTACCAGCCGGTAAAGGCGCATCGGGTAAATTGTCTTGGAATCCCGGATGTGGGTTTCGGTCCGCCGAAGTTGCTCGGCATGCTTGCGAAGTTGTTCGGCCAGCAACTGCTCATCTTGTACAAATCGCATACTGTCGAGTTGGTGGCGGAGCTGATCCAGCGACGGCCGATACTGAGTGACGACATCATCGTCGAAGTCCCGCAAATACAAATCGTAGTTGGCCGCAATATCTCTCAGACTCAAGAGCATTTCCGCGTATTCATCGGCCAATTCACGAGACTCGCGGTCAAGTCGCGGTTTGTCCTTAGCCTGACGATTCACGACATCTACGTTCGGAGGTATTGGCGACTGAGAGTTAACGGCGGGTCCGAGTGCTGTCAAACTTGCTGCCACCGCTAGTACGAAAGCTGAATGGCTCGTACCCTTATGGTGAAGCTTACCGGTGCGACAAAAGGCCGCGAGCGCTTTTCCTATGACCTGAAATCGTCTCATACCATCAGGTTTACTCGTCAGTTTCCGTAATCTTCCGACCAACGCAGGATCATATAGACATACACTACCAATTCAAGTACGGAAACTCAAGTCACAAGTTTCGCTGATTGAATGGTCAACGTCAAGATTTCCATGTAGTTACGGGGGTTCCGTCTACAGGCACCTGGAGCTCCTATGGCAGGAAATGTGAAAACGTTTGCCAATCTCGCCAGTGGGCGGAACCCGCACAGGCGATATTGCATTCCAGGGGCCTGCAATAATGTCCGAATGGTGTTATATTTCAAAGAGTTGGGCCGGTCATCTTCAGGATCAGTGCATTTCTCCAGACCCAGAGGAACTAACCTGTAAAGGCACCGGTTTTGCAGTTGCTGGTTGATAGTCATGGGGTTAATGCGTCACGTTCAAAAAGCTCTTCTGCCATTTGCCTGCCTTGGTATGGTATGGCTGATGCTGTCTCAGAGCGACTTGGCTGCCTTTGACCGCAAGTCGATCCACGACTCGGCGATATTCCGGCCAGACAGAATTACTGCCGGCAGCTCCGAGTTCTACTATGTCCCCGTTACCATCTCCAGTTCAAACCTCCCGCTTGACGTCAAAATCTCGGCATCACCGTCACCGGCCATGTTCAGCCAGGACAAGGCTTCGCTCCTGGCGCTGAAGAGCGGCCGATGGTCGGCGGTCTGGCAGGATGAGCGACTCGGCTCCGAAAAGATCTTCTCGCAGCAGACCGACTCCCTCGGGTCTGTTGTCGGTCCGAATCAGATGATTGCCGGATCACCGTTCGGCGCAGATTTCGTAGAGCCGAAACTGGCCCAGGACACTTCGGGTCGTATCTATCTGTACTTCCGGGACAGAACCAGCGGACTGATTTATGGATCACGGTTCACCGCCGCACTCGTTGCGGACATTCCGCCGTTTCCGGTTAATGACACCGCTTCGGGCGCCTTCGGCGGACCATTCGATTTCGCGATCTATCCCGATGGCCGGACCGTTGTGGTTTGGGAGAACTACTCGACGGTCGGTTCGACTATTGGACTCAGAATTTACAATTCGTCGGGCAGTTCCGTCGCCGGACCGCTTACGGTCAACTCGGACGGCGGGAGCAACGCCCACTGGGTTCCGCGAGTTGCGGTGCAGCCGGGCAGTGGGCTGTTGGTAGTATGGGAGGATTACCGCAACGGTCAGGCCGATGTGCTTGGTCGTCTCTATCGCGGCGATGGCGTCCCCTTGGGGAACGAATTCGGGGTCGTGCCGCCGGGACCATCGAATTCGGCTCAATACACACCGCAAGTTGTCTGGTCCGAATCGGACAAATACATCATAGGCTGGATAGATTGCCGCCAGGGGCAGGAAGTGTACGTCCAGAGATACAATCCTGTGACCGGTGCGGTCGGCAGCAACACGCCGGCATCATCCGGCGACACGCTTTTCACGAACTGGGACCTGAATCTCAGCGTATCATCGCAGGGGCGGACATTGGCCGTCTGGGGAGCCTATGGTCCGAGCAATTCCATATTGAGCCGCTGGTTTTCGTTTGGCATGAGTCCGATTGGCCAGCCGCAGGTGAAGAACATCTCCTCGATTGGCCGACGCTGGTCGCCGGTAGTGCAGTTCCGTTCAGCCGGTCGGTACGGCATCGCCTGGACTGAGTTCGTCAATGGCGATGCTGACATCAACTTCATGGCGTTCGACACCGCCGGCAATCGGCTGTTTGCGACGGAGCGACAACTCAACGACGACCTTGTCGGAGCACCGGCAACCCGGCCAAGCGTAGTCAACTCCGCCGAATTTCTTGAAGTCTTTGCGTTCGCAAGCCACCGGCACGACGACGGAGATATTTATGCCGGTTGCGTGTCCCATGCAGGTGTCGGGCAATACGGCAACCAGCGCGTCAATCAGGATACCGGTCTAAACCTACAAGCGGAGCCGCATGTGACCAAAGCTCCGAATGGCGTTCTGGTCGTTTGGCTCGACGGCCGTGCAGTGAGCGGTTCTACGGGACAACGGATCTTTGGCAGATTCGGCAGCCCGTACGGCTTATTCAGCGCACCCGAATTCATCGTTTCAGACAGCAACCAAGCCGCCATCAAATCGTCGCCGAGAGCGATTATGACCGCTGCCGGTCGCGGCCTGGTTGTCTGGCTCGACAAGCGCAGCGGTTATTCTCAAGTGTACGGACGTTGGATGACCACATCCGGTCAGCTTGACGGCTCCGAGTTCCTGATTTCGACTCCGGCCTCCGATCTCCGCAATTCGGGTCTGCATGTCGGTGTCGATTCACTCGGCCGGTTCTATGTGGTCTGGCTCGATGCCGGAGTCACGCCCCCGACCGTCAAAGGGAAATGGTACAACTCGAACAAATCGCTCGGCGGAAGCTTCAGCTACAACTCAACCCCTGCCGGTGTGGCCATCAGCGAACTCTCAGCAGCCGTCAACGATTCCGGATTGATCTCGCTGCTTTGGACCGGAGCCGAGGCCAACGGTCGCACACTGTATCTGACCGTTATCACCCGAACCGGGACCGTCGCTATGGCTGCATCAGAAATTTCCGACAACTCCAGCGCCCTGCCGACTGAACCGTGTCTGTCGGTTGACGAGCACAGCTATCGGTGCGCCACGTGGATTGATCGCCGTGACGGGACACGTCGTGTGTACTATCAGATATTGACCGACCAGTTTCTGCCGATTGGCGCCAATCAACCGGTCTCATCGGCGACTCCAGAATTCATGGAGACACCGGCAACGTATGCCTCGCATGGCCGGGCCTGGTTCGCATGGGCTGACCCGAGACAGGATGGACTGAGTATCTACGGCAATCTGCTGGTGTATCTGCCGACCGATGCCCCCGATGACAATCACACCGTGCCGACATCGTTTACGCTTGGGCAGAATTACCCGAATCCATTCAATCCTTCCACTGAAATCCTGTTCACGCTTCCGACTCGTGCTCATGCAACCCTGACCGTCTTCAATCTGCTTGGTGAGGAAGTGCGAGTGTTGACTGATGAAATGTTGCCCGCCGGGGAACATCGCGTGATCTGGGACGGCTCCGACAAGCGGGGGAACCACGTCGCCAGCGGCGTTTATTTCTATCGCCTGACCGCCGGTTCTTCGTCGCAGACTAAGAAAATGGTCTTGCTGAAGTAGGCTATTCAGATCACAATTCGTAGCTCGAAAACCCCTTCGGTTTTCGACCCACAAATCTCCGAATCTATTCCCCCTTAATCTTCGCCTCAGCCGTGCGTATTCCGAATCTCAACCAGTTTGCTTCAATTGAGTTGCGAGACTTCGAAAGCAGTGACTTCAAGGCAGTAAGTCGGGCTTCCCAAGCCGCTTTGCTCGAAGGTTCAGCTGCCAAAACGATATCGGTCATATGTAAGGCTCTGACTTCGTCGCCGCCTGCGACGAGTTCTTGCGCTCTCTTGGCTACCGCCTCACTCCCTCCGCACAGCTTCAGCAATTCAGTCGATATTGATGATGGCGGGAGCATATACATTGATGACGGATTCTCATCGAACCATCCGGCATACCCGCCGAAAATCCCTCTCACCGACCATGACACCCGACCAAAGAACTGGGGGAGACGCAGTTCAGGGGGAAGCTTGATTTCCTGCATGAGGGTGTAAACATCCTTGCCTTCATTCATCCCTTTGATGGTGGCATCATGTACATATTGAATGGCGTCACGGTACTTTTTTACATTCCGCTGAATGTACTCTTTTCCCACCAGAGGATAGCCGTGCCCCGGCAGCAAGACTTCGGGTTCAAGGGCAAGAGCTTTATCCAGAGCTTTGATATAATCAAGAGCCCATCTCGGCTTCGTGCCGCGCAGCGTGTAGATGTTCGGAAACGATGTATAGAAGTTATCGCCAATGAACGCGGCCTTCAGCTCTGGGATCCAGATCACACTCTGGTCAGGGGTTTCCCCGCCGGTGTGGAAGAACTCAAAATGCAGCCCCCCGCGCTCATAGGAATACGTTTTGTCAAACAACTCGGTACATAATATCGGTGTTTTGGCCTGCAAGTCTTCCTGTTTGGGCATCGGTGTCCCTGTTTGCGCGGATACCCGGTGGGCGAGGAATGCGCTCAATCGGTCGTTATATGGCAGGAACTCCTCAATTTCTCGCTGGCCAATCACCGGGATATTTCTGTCCCCCTTCCAACTCTCGATTCCGCCGTAATGGTCTTCGTGACCATGGGTGAGAAGAATCGCACTCAATGGCGATGACAGGTTGATTTTGCGGAGCCAGCTTTCCGGATCCCGCGCCCCGCCCGGATCGATCAGCACATTCCCCGCATTAGTAGTCACGAGGTAAGAATTGCATGAATTCTCTTCCCGATAAATACCTTCCGCTACTTTCATCCTGTCAATGAACTCATTGGTCAGCCATGTTTTCTTCGGCTCATCACCCGGGGGGAGAAACTTCAGCCAATCAGGATGTTCTTCAAACAGCGATTCGGAAAAAACGGAGACGAGATCACCGAGCTTCTTCACCTTCTTATGTTTGGGTATTCTGTACGTTTCGCCGGTCTGCACGGTGAAGTCTATATCATGACAGAATAGCGGGTAGTTATAACCTTTCGGAAGCATGTGGATTTCTTGCCGCTGTAGTCTCGATGCGATTAACGCCGAGATCACCGCCTGATGCAGAAAAGTCCGATGAATGGGATCAGTTATCGCTGAACGCTGGTACTCTTCATTGACAATAAACTCTTTCAGGGCTTCAGCCCATTCGCGCAAGAGACCGCGTTCAGGGCGGACCGAAAACATGCCGCAATTCAACCAGCAGCGAATCTTCTTGCAGTCAACGAACGATTCGACCGTAAATGCCTGGGCGGGATCAAGATTGCATCGCTTATAGATCGGCCCCCAATAGGCATCCACCGGCTGGTCACGCGTTTGTCCGGTGTTAATGAAGGTCACCGGCGCCACGGCCGCAGCGAATCCCTCTTTCAGATCATATTCTCGCGGCGGGTTGAGGATCATGGTCTCCGGATCGAGCCAGATCAAGGTGTTCACCTTCCCGGCCGTCATCTCCTCCACTTTGGCCGCGGCGAATGCCTTGGACGCAAACGGATAGTATCGAATGGTGTCGCTCAAAAGGTGCGAAACAAATTCGACATTTTCAGCTTTGATGTGGAACCCGGTAACATCAGGATCAACCAGGACAACATAAATCGGACAGTTGCTGTACTCGCCGCCCCACTTGCGTATGCTGTTTACCAGCATAGAGGTCGCATACTCCTGCGAATCATACAGGATATATGTGACAAAAGCGGCATTCGGTGCAGAGGGCTTTTCAGGCGCGGCATTGATTCCCATGACAATCAC
>Ga0315293_10003428_pt1 | contig 15263 bp, 1 predicted proteins | sample YL17G13_20_MG_FD_203071 | JGI IMG/M metagenome (GOLD analysis project Ga0315293, IMG submission 203071) | Sediment microbial communities from Yellowstone Lake, YNP, Wyoming, USA - YL17G13_20 | ecosystem: Environmental > Aquatic > Freshwater > Lake > Sediment | place: USA: Wyoming | collected...
TGCTCAATATGGAGCAGAAATACAAAACACATATGCTCCTAATACATTATATGATGATCTTGGATATGAGCCTTTAAGTGATTCTGATATAGTTAAACAATATAGAGCTGGTGGATTTGTTCCAAAAGCACAGGGAGGATTTAGTGGTTTTATGGATACTCTTTTTCTTAAAGGATCAGGTGGTGTTGGTGGTAAAGGTGGTGTTATGTCTCTTTTAGCTCCTTATGGTGGTTCAATTGGTAGTAAAATGGGTGGAGGAGATTTTGGAGGAAATGCAGGTGGTGATATTGGTAGTTCAATTGGTGGTATTTTTGGTCCTGTTGGAGGACTTGCAGGAGGAATTCTTGGAGGAATGCTTGACGTAGAGCCACAATTAAAGAAAAAAGCAATTGAAAATACAAAAAATAATATGTGGAGTAGTGTTGGTGGTGATGTAAGAAGAAATTTACAATCTACTGGATATATAAAAAATGGTGGTGATATTTCTAACTATGAAGAGGGTGGATATATGAATCCAGAATACAACCCACAAGTGATCACTAACTTTGGTGAATATTCTATGGATCAATTATTAGCACCTCCAAAGGATGCTGATATGTTACGTGCTGGTGGACATTTAAAAGAATATACACCTCCTAGTGAAAGAGCAATGTTTACAGGAAAACAGTTTATGAAAGATGGTGGACAAACAAGTGCTTTAAATGGACAATTAAAAACTACATGGGGTGGAGATGTTGAAACTGTTTCTAATAATCCTTATGATGAGGGATCCACTGTAATGTTTAGAGGTAACTCACATACAGAAGGAGATGGTAATGGACATACAGGAATAGGTGTAACCTATGGAAAAGGAGAACCTGATAGTTATACAGATTATGCAGAATATGGTACAGAACAAGCTGATGCTCAAGTTGAAGTGGAAAGAGGTGAGCCTGCTCAAGAAATGACAGATCCTGAAACAGGTGAAAAGAATTTAATAGTGTATGGTGATTTATATATTCCTAATTATGCACTATCTATGCTTGGAGATAAAGATGCAAAAGGTAAAAAGTTTAAAAACTATGTTTCAGATTTAACTAAAAAAGAAAATAAACAAACTAAAATATTAAATAAAAATATAGAACTAATTAATGAATTAGAAGTAGATACACCAATGGATCAGCTAACATTTAATTCTTATAAAGAAAATATAAATGGAGCTACAAATAATCTTAAACAATATTCTGAATATAAAAATATAGCAGCAAATATTCAAAGTTCTATTAATGAACTATCAGAAGAAAATGGACTAGTGGCAGCAGATCTTGCTAAAGGTAAATTTACAATAGATAAAGAAGCTATGAAAGAACAACAAGCTAAATTTGGAAAATCTATACCAATAGCACAAGTAGGGCGAAGGATACATACTCCAGAAGCGGAACTAATGACAATAGAAGATTATGAACAAATGTTACGACAAGAACAACAACAAACAACAGCAGTTCCTACATCCACTGCTACATCTCCAAACGATGATCGTGTGAATGAAATAAATAAATTATATGCTATAGCAGAAAAAACAAAGAAACCATCTGATATTAAAAAGCTTAAGGATACATTTCATAAGTATTTTCCAGAGAAAGCTGAAGCTATAATTAAAGCTAATCCTATGAGTAATTTAGGAAAAAGACAAAAATTCACTGATTTTTCTAAAATGACACAAAAAGAAATATTAGGAACACAGGATAATACATGGGGCCCTCGAATGAAGGAATACATAGCAAGTATTAATGATGTACCTGCACCTGTTGGTAACCTGATTATTACTCCTGCAGTTCCACCACTAAGTCCAAGAATGACACCAACAATATCTTTACCCCAATTAAAAGAAAAAGAAACAAAACCTCCTTTCCCTTGGCAATCTATTCTTAATCAAGCATTAAACTATCTTAGACCTAGTGATGCAGAAGAACTTGATCCTAGTCAATTGTTAGGAGAAATGTCTGCTATGGGAGATAGACCTTCTTCTGTATTTGCACAAAAATATATTCCTGAATTAGATAATGTTTATGATATATCCTATCAAGATCAATTAAATGAAATTACTGCTCAGGCAAGAGCTGCAGAAAGAATGGCTGGACAAAATCCTGCAGCTGCTGCAGCGTTATTAGCAACAGCAAGTGGTGAAAAGAATAAAGTGTTAGGAGAACAGTTTAGACAAAACCAAGCTACTAGAGCAGGCACATATAATAAAAACAGAGCTACATTAAATGATGCTCAATTAAAAAATATGGGAATTCTTGATAATCAATATGTTAGACAAGAAACAGCTAATTCTACAACTAAAGAAAACATTCGAAATGCCCTTAATTCAATTTCTGCTAAAACAGCTCAGAATAAATTAGAAAACAGAAAGCTAAAAACAATGGAAAATCTATATAACTATAGATATGATTCTCAAGGAAGATTGGTAAATATGAATGGAATAGCTCAATTTGATATGTCAGGTAATCCTATTACTAATACAAGGGGTAATCAACAAGGAGTTATGACTGATTCAAATGGCAATCCTATGTATCCTAAATATAATAATAAAGGAGAGATTACAGGGTATACATTAGCTAATGATGCTAAGAATGGAGCTAAAATAAAAGCAAGAAACGGATCTATTGTTAAAGCAATCAAAAATCTCTAACCAATTCAATTATAATAAATTACCAAATATAGTTATAGTGTTTGGTAATATTAATATTTTTAATTACATTTGCTAACTTAATATACTATGGCAAGTTTTACAGATAAACCAATGCAGTTCAATCCATATATTCAACAGCTCCCTGTTGAAGAAATGGTAAAGGTGGGTATGATCAAACAAGATCAGTACGACAAAGGTGTGCAAAAAATTCAAGGACAGATTGATCAAGTGGCTGGATTGGATATTTACAAAGATGTGGATAAAGCCTATCTTCAGTCTAAACTTAATCAATTAGGAGGTAATCTCACCACTGTAGCTGCTGGTGATTTTTCTAATTTTCAATTAGTTAATTCTGTTGGAGGGATGGTTAAGCAAATTGGTAATGATAAGATTGTACAAACTGCTGTTGGTTCTACTGCATGGTTAAGAAAACAACAAGCCCAAATGGAAAAAGCTATTTCTGAAGGAAAATCATCTCAACAAAATCAATGGGACTTTGGAGAAAAAGCAAATAGATATTTAAATTCTAATGAGGTTGGTGAAACTTTTTCAGATAGATATACACAATTTACAGATGTAAATAAAAAATGGATGGAAGTTTTAAAACAACTTCACCCAAATCTTACAGAACAAGATATTCCTTATGAGAGAAACGCTGATGGTTCATTAAATTATAATAAGATTGCTGCAGCAATGTCACGTGTAACTAAAGAGACTATATCAGCTGATCAGATTGAAAATGCTATTAATTCTAATTTAAGTCCTGACGATCTAAATCAACTTAATATTGATGGAAGATATCAGTTTAGAGGTGCAGGAGTTCCACAATTACAAGAATATGCTACAAAGAAATATAATGCAAATGTAAAGACTGTTGATGATAAAATTAAAACCTTAGAGGGATATTTAAATCTGACACAATCAAATCCTGAAGAACAAGATAAGGTGAATAAATCTATAGAAAGCTTAAAACAATCAAAGATTAAATTAGAAAATGGTTTAAAAAATGAACTAGACTTTATGTCTAAAAATCCAGAAGAAGCCAAATCTGAAATTTATAAAAATGGTGCTATATTTGAATTTGCAAATGCCTTCTCTTGGGAAACTAATAAAACAAATCTTCTTACAAATGTTGTTCTTGAAGCACAACATTGGGAAAAGAAATATGCATTAGATCAAAGTCAGCTTAATCTTAGTGTTAGAAGTCAAAATTGGACTGAATACAAAGGTAAGTTTGATATGAACATGGCTAATAAAAATTACGAATTGGCAGTTAACAAACAAATAACTGATCTTTATGGAGCAAGTTCTGGATTTCACACATATGGTGGAGAGTCAACTGATATTAAGTCACCAGGAATAGCAATGGAAATAGAAGTTCAAGAAAAAACAAAAGCGGAACAAGACATATTTAATGCAATGTTAAAGTCTATGCCAGGAACTACTGCAGCAATGTTAGAAACAAATTTAGAAGATTTTAAAACTAATAAAAATGTAATTCCTTTAAAATGGAGAGAGAAAGCAGATGAACTTCTTGATTATAGAAAAGAAGCATTAAGATTAACTACATTAATTTCTAAAGTTGAAAAAGAAATATTATTAGATCCTGTAATAGCTAATCAGAAGAAACAGTTTGATGCTAGCCTTGCAACACTTCCTACAATAACAACAGGAGGATATACATACTCTCAAAAGGAAATTTTAAGGTTTTTAAATAAAAAAGAATTATTTACAAGATCTACTGCAACAGGAAAAATGAGGAGAGAAGATTTATTTTATGATAGTTTAGATGGAAAGGAAAAAGTACTATATAATGCTCAACTAAATAAAAATGCTGTTATTCCTTTTCCAGCATCTTTATTTGTTAAAAAAGATTCTGAAAATGAAAGAGTTAAGAATATAATGTATCAATACGCAAGTGTTGAACAAGCTCAACTTAATTTTGCAAATGTATTTGAAAATAAAAAAAATACAAAATTAGCAGAAATTTCTGGAAAATATATTCCTGTAGTAACAAATATAAACGTTAGTAATAAAGATGGTGCTATGTCTAGAAATACATGGGAAGGTATTGCAGGAGCAGTGCTGTTACGCTACAGTATGCCTGGAGGTACAAAAGGTGGTGCTGAAGGAACAGATATAAAAACTGCAAGAGAATGGTTAAACTCTAAAGATAAAGATGATATACAATATAAAAAACTTATACAAGGAGATAAAACATTTATAATTATGATGAAAGGAACAGAAGAAGCTATAATTCCATTAATCCCTTTAGAAGCAAATCAATTACCTAAATATTCCAATGAGCCTTCAACTATTCAAAAACAAGTCATATCTGCTCAATATATGAATAATGGTAATACTAGTATTTCTTCTGATCCAACCCTTGCAATGTTTTCAAGAAATAAGTTTGTAAATGTAAAGAATCTCAATGTTACTGCAGATCTACAATGGAATGAGAGTAATAATGCAATAAATTATATAAATTTAAATCTAAAATTACCTTCTGGTTGGAAAACATTGGAACTATCCGCACCAGTAGACGTTGATGGTGCTGCTGAATTTATATATAAAGCAAATGATAATTATATAAAAAACCTGTACCTTAGTGATACAAGGATTCCTGAGTCTATAAAAAACGAAATTAGAAATCTTAAATAAGTTTAACAATGCCAGATTTTGATAAGAATCTTCAACCTATAATGAAAGATGCTAGACTTCCATTGGAAGATGTGTTTGTAAAAGCTCCTACTCCTGTAGCACCAAGAACATTTAGTTCAAATATTTTATCAGGAACTCCTGGAGAGGGTGATCTATTAACTGGTATAAGTAGAAAATCTAACTTTGGAGACAAGGGTGTGTTTATTACAAATGATGTTCTTGATGCAAATAAAAGATATTCTACATTTAATCCCACCATTCCAAATTATGAAGATTTTGCAGCATATGGGCAATCTAATTGGGATAAAGCAGCTAATGGTATTCTTAAAGGAGTTAACCTAGCAGCAACAACAGTTGCTGGTTTAGGAGGTCTTTTATATGGTATTACTAAAGCAAGTATGTCTGGAAAATTTTCAGATGTTTATAATAATGAAGCAACTCGCAGATTAGATAATTGGAACACTGAGGTGGATAATGAATATCTTCCAAACTATTATACAGATAAAGAAAAAAATTCTAAGTGGTATTCTACAGATAACTGGCTAAAGACAAATTTCTTATTTGATCAACTTATTAAGAATTCAGGATATGCTGTTGGAGCAGTTGTGTCTGGTAATATTATAAGTGGTGCAATAGGTGTTATAGGATCTGGTATAGGTAGAGGTGCAATGGCACTTGGAAGAGCTGCTGAATCATCACAAGCATTTAAACTATTTACTCCATTATTACGTAATACAGCAAGAGCTTTCTCTGCTGGTAAAAACCTTGAAGCAGCAGGAATACTTAAAAGAGAAATATCTTCTTTTGCTGATATTACAGCAAAATCTTCTGAACTTGCAAAAATATCTAAAACAACAAATGCATTTTTTAAATTTAATGATGTTGGAAAAAGAGGTGTTGTTGGTCTTTTATCTTCTGCAGGTGAGGCATCTTTTGAAGCAATACAAACAGGAAATGAATTTAAAGAAAATCTTATACAACAATATAAAGATTCACATTATGGTGTTGAGCCAGATGAGATAGCTATGCAAGAAATAAATGCTGAAACTGCAAAGTTGGGTAACACCTCGTTTGTAGGAAACATGGCTCTTCTTGGTATCACAGAATATGTTCAGCTTCCTAAGCTTATGGGATCTTCTTATGCTGCTAATAGACAAGCATCAAATAGTCTATTAGGACAAGTCAATGATGTATTACTTAAAAATGATGTATATGTAGTAGCAGAAAAAGCAACTACTAAATTTGGTAAGTTATATAATAAGTTTACAGGAGTAGGTAAGTATGTATTTGATCCTAAAGAGATGGGTCAAGAGATTGGTCAATATGCATTACAAGTTGGTACACAAAACTATTTTAATAAAGAAAGAGAAACAAATAGTGCAGATGTTTGGGTAGATGCTGTACTCTATGGATTTTTTGGAAAAGACTCACAAGGAAAAGGCGTTGGTGCATTTAATTCTAAAGAAGGAATTGTAGGAGGCATACTTGGAGGTATTACAGGAGGACTAATGCAGATTAAAGGAAATATTCAACAATCTAAAGCTTTAACAAACAATACAGGACAATTTATAAATGGGCTTAATAATGCTCCTACATTTAAAAATTCTTTTAAAGAAAGACTTGCTGCAGGAAATAGAGGTATTATATTACAACAACAAGAACAACAAGCTACAATACAAGGAGATCAATTAGAAGCAAAAGATCTTAAAACAGATCAAATGCATAACTATATTGCTCCAAGGATTAAATATGGTAGGTTTGATATGGTGATGGATGATATTGCTGATCTTAAAAGAGAAGGTTCTACAGAACAAGGACTTGCTGATCTTAAGCAACAAGGATTTGCAAATATTAATGACACTGTTCAATCATATCAGCAAAGACTTACAAAGTTTGAATCAATAGCAAAGAACACAGAACAAATATATAAAGCATCAAATCTTAGATTTAGTGGTGAGATATTAAAAGATGATAAAGGAGAACCTATATTAACTCCTGATGGAAAACAACAAAGAAAGTATTCTGATCAAACTATAGATAAGATGGTGTATGCAGCTAGTAAAATAGCTGATTATGATGTTCGTATTCCTCAAGTGAATAGTTCTTTAGCAGAGGCAAATGTAGTTACATCAGATATTTTAGAAAGTATAATTAAAGATAACAAGCCAAATACACAAGCTACTGCTGCTGCATTAAATGAAATAAATTCTCTTGACACTACATCAGATGTAAAAGATGAATTAAAATCTAATCTTACAGATGTTGTAGAACTTGCACTAAGAAGAAAATTATTTATTGAAGAGTATAATGATATTAAAGCTAATCCTTCTAGATATGAATCAGTACAGGATTTTGAGTTTGGTGAAACAAAAGAAGTTCCTGTAACAGTTTCTCAAGATAATGAAGAGAAGCCTACTAAGAAGCTGCAAATAGGAAAAGAATATTCTTTAGCTGAACCATTTAGAAAAGAAGGAACTCAATTACAACTTGCTCCAAAGATCACTGTATTATCACAAACTCTTGGAGGAGAACTTGAAGTGAGATTGCCAAATGGCAAAACCTCATTCATGACTCCTGAGCAATTTGAAAAATATACAATATCTGATACAAACAACACTTCTCAACAAATAGCTGATATATTAGATGATGCTATTGATACTGTTTTAAAAGATGATAAATATTCTGAAATTAAAAAAGAGCTTGCTGAAGTTTCTAAAGATCTTGGAGATAAAAAGTTAGATAAAGTAGGATGGATTAATTCTCTTGATAATCAATCTATTATAGATGATATAGAGGAAGAGTTTAACAGAGTGACAAAAGAAGTGTTTGAAAAAAGAGATAGACAAGCAAAAGAAGCTGAACAATTAAAAAAGAACAAAGAAGAAATAAAAAAACAACAAGGTGAATTAGTTCTTGATTCTGGTACTGTAGGAACAAATGATCCTGCTAAAGATAAAGTCTCACCTGAAGGAAAGATTCCAACTGCCAGCATATTGTTTATATCTGGAACATCAATGTCTGAAGCTGAAGGATATAATGTTGATGAAAATGGAAATGTATTAGATCCAAAAGAAGCAGCAATACATATTAGGAACCAAAGAGAGTTCTTAAATAATGTTGGAGGAATGAAGAATAGAAAGAACATGAGAGCTATTCTCATCACTTCTAAACTTGTAAAAGCTTATGGACTAGAAGGACTTATAGAAATATCATATAACAAACCTCTTTCTGAAATAACTGATTTAGATAATGTTGATACTGGTTTTATTGCTCAAGTGTTTGTAGAACAAGTGGGTGATAAGTTATTCTTTGTAGATAAGAATGGTAATCAAATAGGTGAGGTTGGGGTGCAAGTGGAGAATGTCAGTAGTGTGATATTCCAAACTATGCGTACAACAAAGTTGAAATATGCTGATGGAACACCAAGATATAGAAAAGATCAAAAGGAAGAAGCTGAAGCATATGCTGCTGCTTGGAAAATTGAAAGAGCAGCTATATTCTTTATAGATCCAAATGAATCACCAAAACCTTATGGATTTCAAGTGTCTAGAGGTATTGCTAAAAAAGGAGATGTAGACAATCATGTAGCAGGTGTTCTTATTGATGAAAAAAATGAAGCTAAAATACTTGCTACAGATCAAACATTAATTAAAATTCCTACAGCAGGTATTATAGCACATCAATCAGGACAAATTAATGTTCCTAATGGTAGACCTATGCTTGTGCATAATGATAATGTTGAATTTTTAAACAATAGAAAATTCACAAAGAAACAAGCACAAGGGATTTATGAAGTTATCAAACAGATGGCTACAGAAATAAATGAGCAATCTAAAGCTGGAAAGAGAATTATTGTTAATAAAAAACTTTCTAGATTTTTACAGAACGTTTTATATTGGAGACTAGGAAAAACAGAAGCAGAATCTAATCAAATAAATATATCTGAAGATGGAAGTTCTATTTCTCTAGCAGGAAAAACATATTCTATTCCTGATATATCTGATAAAGAAGATGAAATAATAGAAGCTTTAGAAAACTCTTTCTATAATGTAAATAATAAAACACTCTCTGCTGAAAACTTCAGCAAACCTTTCACAGAATATTATATAAAGGATGGAGTGCTAGTTAACAATGAATGGAAAAACTATCAAACCTATCTTCTATCTTCTACATATCCTAATGGTTCTTCAAGAAGTGTAGAAGATACACCTCTTTCTACAAAAATTATAAAACCCACTCCTGCAGTTCCTACAACACATGAGCAGAAATATTCTACATTAATAGGACTAGAACTTCCTGTTGGTGTAATAGCTAAACCTGCAAAAGCTGAAACAGTTGTAGCAGCTCCTGTAAAAACAGAGAGAAAGTATGACTATGATGGTGAAACAGATAATATATTCACTACACCATTTGGTGATGTTATATTCACTATAAAGGAAGGAGAAAATCCTAAGTTTGATGAAGCAGATGATACATTTATATTTACAAGAGATAAAATCATTAAGAAATTAAATGATAACAGAATTAAGAAAGGAGAAGCTGTTCTTCCTGAAGAAGAATTAATTCTTGAAGCAAACGGTGCTATTCTTGCTTTTGTTAAAAAGGAATTAGAAACAGATGTAATTGCTCCAGTTGCTCCAACAGTGGTTGAAGAAACTCCTACAGAAACTCCTGTTTCTACAAATACTAAAGCTGATATAGAAAAAAGAGTTAATAACACTATATCAAAGGTGTTTGGATCTGAATCTTTATTTGATTTTAATACAAATCAACCAGGTAAGATTGTTAATAATCAATTTATTCCTGATAACTTAGGTTCTCAATTATTTGATGCAATTAATAAAACTCTTAAAGGAGAAGTTGTACAAACTGATAAAGTAGAGGCTGAAAGACTATTTAAAGAATATGCTAAAACTGTACATCCAGATAAAAATCAAAGTGAAGAATCTAATATTATTGCAGAAGCATTCTTTAAAGCAATGTCTACTGCTAAAGAACAAGGTAGAGTTGATATATTAACTGAGTTAAAGAATAAATTTGACGCAGAACTAGATGCTTTAGAAAGTGGTCAAGTTGCAGCTCCTAAAGAACCAGGATCATTCAATCCTAATAATATAGGAAAGAGAGATGATGTTGGATTTAGAAAAGTGGGTGCTATGGACAGGAAGGATAGAATGACAGAAGCTGATCTTAAAGCTTTCAAAGAATGGCATGCTAAGAATGTTCCATTTATTCCTTTTGAGATTTTGGAGAACATGATTAATATTAATAGCAAAGAGAAAGCTTGGGGTGTGTTTGAGAAAGGTGTAGCTAAATTTGTTAAAGGTGGACTTAGAGCTACAGAATACCATGAAATAGGTGAAGGTATTTGGAATGGTATGCTTACAAAAGATGAAAGAGAAGCATTGATTGCTGAGTTTAGAAATAAGCCTGGACAGTTTTTAGATAGAGAAACTAATAAGAAGTTTAACTATGATGATCCTACAGTGAGTGATAACATGGTGAAGGAAAGAATATTAGATGATTTTTCTGATTTCAGACTTGGTAAACTTCCTGCTAGATCTTTAGGAGAAGCTGTTCTTAATTTCTTTAGAAGAATATTAGATTTTGTAAAATCCTTTATAGCAAAACCTTCTCTTAAGACAGAATTATTTAAAGCAATTGAAACAGGTGAGTTTAAAGATAGACAACTATCCACTGAATCAAAATCAATGCCTCCTCAATATAGAGCTGCTGGACATTTAACAGAAGAGCAAACAAATGCTTATGTTAAAGATATGATGGCAATTTCTTCTAATATTATATTTGGAAGTGGTAAGATGGGAACAATAGATAAGTCTGCTTTATACAATCTTAGAACTCTTACAAGTGATGATATATTCAACATGATTGAAGAGTTTTATACAAAACAAGGAGTGATACAAGAATTAGGTGACATTGCTTGGAAAGATCTTGTAGTTAAAACAAAACAAGAACTAAAGACGCTTTTAAAAGTTGACTTTAATGAGAATGATCTTGTAAATATAAATGAAGCAGAAACAAACAAGAATGACTATGCTAGAGAACCGTTCTCTGTAGATTGGAAAAAGACTGCCCCTATGGGTATTAAGTTTGCATCAGCTACACTTCTTGATAGAGTTCCAACCAACCAAGAAGATAGTAATTCATTCAATCTTCCTAAACCTAAGGTAAATAAAAAGTTTCAAACTTTCTCTCTACTTTCTTATACAAGAGCATTTAGTACAATGCTTGATGCATTTAAAAATACTACATCAATAGGAAAACTTGTTAATAAGGTTGTAAAGCTTGGTAATGAAGATGCAAACTATGTATCAATGTTTCAGAGACTTGGTGGTGATATGAATAATAAAACTATTAACTTTGAGAATTTCAAATTTGAAGACTGGAGATTTTTCATTGAGTTTATGCAAACATACACTAAGCAAAAACCTAATGCTGTTGTACAATACATCTCTCAAGGACAAGTGTATTCTGCTTCTGCTATGATTACAGGAATTGTAAAAACAACAACAAGAGGATGGATACAAAACATGAGAAGTTTGGCTAAAGAACCTGATTCTTATGTTTCATATAGTGATAAAACTTATATTATTTCTGATCTTTCAGGAATACCTACAAACACTCCAGAAGAGAAGATAACTTTTCTATCTAAACTTGGTGTTATATTTCCTGTTGAAGCTTGGAAAAAACTTAAAGAACCACAACAAATAGAATTTACTAATGCTGTAAATAACATCAAAACATATTTGCAGAAGAGTAAAGAGATAATGAACATTCAAAAAAGAACATTAGATGTTGCTGGTCCATATAACACTCTTGCTGAACTACTTGTAAATGTAACACATCCTACTTTAGAAAATACAAGAATTAATCTTGAAGGTAAACAATCTAATTCATTTTCTGATAATAATGTTCCTTCTGTGTTTGAGAATGAATTTAATGAAGTGGATACATTAGAAGAGCTTTTAACAATTAGACCAGAGCTTAATGATCTTTATTCAAAAGGATCTCAACTTCTTATGAAGGGTGGGCTATTTTTTGATGAAGATGGAAATAGAACTAAGCTTGAATTAAAAGTGGGATATATCGAAGGTACAAAAAACATTGATGAGAATAAAGCAACCACTTCTGTAAAACTTAATGAGGGTGATAGATATACACAAGAGATTAATCAAAATCTTAATGGACAATATTATATTATGATTCCTGGAGATGGTTCTACAGAATGGATGATGAATATGGGAAATCATGTTGCCTTTGAGGATATTGAGCAAGGAAAAGATGGTTGGAAGAAGATTAATAAGATATTCAGAGGATATTTAACAGATGATGTTGCATTAGCTTTAGATGCTGATAATAGAGAACAGTTAAGAAATGTTGGAAACAAAGCAAAAGACTTACGTTTCTTTAAAGATATTCTTTCTGAAAAAACATTATCTGAGATCAATAAAATGATTGAGCAAAACAATGCACAAGCAGATATTGAGAGTTTTATAGATGATAATATTGAAGATGTAAACGCTTCTATAAAAGATTATATAGATAGTAATGTAGAAAAGACTATAGACATCTTGATGCAAAACGGTCAAATAGAATTTGTTAGCAAAGATGAAGAGACTGGTTTAGAATATTACAAATATAAAATGTTGAATGATAATTTTGCTACACAGGAAAAACTCAACAAGAACAAACTTACAAAAGACGATGTTACAAACATTATAACTTTTGCAAATTCAAATTATCAAATTAATAATATAGAATTTCATAAAATCATATTTGGTGATCCATACCAGTTTGCTATCACTGAAGATGGAAAATTAGATGCAACTAAGAGGTTTAAATCTTTCTTCTCTCCAAGAAGAACAACAATTGATAGCCCTGAGTTAAACACATTCCTTAATGAGGATATGAATAAGGCAGGAGATGTGCAACTACTACCTGAAGAACCTGGATATCATGAGGCTAAATCATGGATGGATACAGTGACTGTAAATGATGTTATTGTTGCAGGAAGTGTTGCTAATATGCAAAATGTTCCAAAAGAAGTGAGAGATGCATTTGCTAAAACAAATGAAGGTGATGCATCCTCTATAATGATGGATGGTACATATAGAGAATTAAAAATTAAGAATGGTCAATGGAATATTAAAGGTGTTGAAGAAGCTTGGCATCAATGGCAAATGGCTTATACAAGACAAAACCTTCCTTCTTCTGTATTTAAATATTCAGATGATGCTAGAGGGAAAGCTCTTGAGAAACATGATGTTGCTCTTCTAAAGACTAAAGAACCTAATTACAAGATTGAGGTGATTAAACCTATTGTATCTGGTGTAACTAATGGAGTTAATAAAATAAATCTTGCATTAGATAAGTTTTCTCAAATGCCTTTATATTATAGTATGGTGAAAGGAAAAAACCTTGAAAAACTATACTTACAAATGATGAAAGAGAAAAAGGGATACATCATTATGATTTCTGGTAGAAAGGTGGGAGCTGAGGCTTTACATGATCTTTATAAAAAGAATGGTGAATTCAACGATGCTGCTTTTAATAATAATATAGAAATTCCTTGGAAGGCTTATGGTATTCAAGTGGAAAATGTATACGAAGGATCTGGAATGCAAACAAGAGGGTCACAGATTACAAAACTTGCTACACTAGATCTTTATGAGAATGGTGAACCTATTGGTGCAACTCCTCAAAGAAGAGAAGAGATAGCAAAAGAGGTGAATAGAAATAGAGAAATATTAAATGATCTTCATAGAAATGGTTATGAAAGGTTCTTAAAAAGACTTGGTATTGAAGATCTTGGTGGTTCATATAAAATAACAGATAAAAGAAGACTTGCTAAAACATTACAAGATGAAATGTTTAGAAGAGAGCTTTCTGATAATGTTAAAGATTCAATACAACTTGATGAGAATGGGGAGTTTATAATTCCTTTTGAAGCATCTCCTGCATATCTACAAATTAAGAGTATTCTTTATTCCTTTATAGACAAAGAAATTACATCTCCTAAAATGAATGGTGGTTCTTATGTACAGGCTCCTGTTACATTATGGGAAAATGCTAAAGCTGGAAGAAAGATAGCAATTAAAACAGAAGATGGGTATAAGCAAATCACAAGACAAGAGTTTGATGGTCTTTCTCCAGAGGAACAAAAGAAAGTGGTTCTTACAGATGACACACTTAAGTTTTATGAAGATGCTGATGGTAAACGCTATTGTGAAATAATGCTTCCTCATTGGTTTAAAAGTAAACTTGGTAAACATGCATCTAAAACTGATGAAGAGCTTATAAAGTTTCTTAACACTACAAAAGAAGGAAAAGAATTGCTATCTGGAATAGGTTTCCGTATTCCTACACAGGCTTATTCATCTATAGATGCATTTATAGTGAAAGCATTCCTTCCTCAATATATGGGTAAGACAGTGATTGTTCCTTCAGAAATCACCACTAAATCAAATTCGGATTTTGATATAGATAAATTAAGCATATATCTTAAATCTATATACATTGATAAGAATGGTGAAATCAAAATTATAAAATTAAAAGGAACAGAAGAAGCTACAAAAGATTTCTATGGTAAGGTGTTTGATGAAACACTTGAAAATAAGAAAATAAACAAAGCTGAATTTTTTGATGCAGCTACAATATTAGTGGAAGATCTAGATGATGCTAAAAATCTTGTTGATAGATATGCAGATAAATTAGATATTTTATTTGCAGAAGCTAATACATTAGATGAGCAAAGAGATGTATTAGATGACATTATGAAGAAGCTTGAAGAACTTGGTAATGAAGATTTACAAGCACTCCTTAAAGAGAAGTTTGTAGAAGATTCTTACAGACGTGCTCTTGAGAATGAATATTATGATTCTTTGGAAAACCTTGTAACAATGCCAGA
>Ga0315293_10003430_pt1 | contig 15260 bp, 13 predicted proteins | sample YL17G13_20_MG_FD_203071 | JGI IMG/M metagenome (GOLD analysis project Ga0315293, IMG submission 203071) | Sediment microbial communities from Yellowstone Lake, YNP, Wyoming, USA - YL17G13_20 | ecosystem: Environmental > Aquatic > Freshwater > Lake > Sediment | place: USA: Wyoming | collected...
GACATTGAAGCCGTTTATATTTTTAGGAAGACGTGTTCATTTATCGAAAAAGACAAAGAAATAATTTCGTGTATAGCTTCGATCAAAGGGTCAATACAAACTACTCAATTCATAGATGGTTTCAAGACCTCGTTATGGTCATTAAAAGAAAATGAACATTGTAAACTTATGCAATATTTAACAATCGAAGATGTAAGCGATAATATATATATAATAAATAACATATGTCTAAAAACGCATCCAATTGTAATAAGCCCGATGGCCTATTTTTTCTATAATTTTGCATACAGTCCCTTTAAATCCGAAAAATGTTTAATAATAAATTAGGAAAATGACTTAAAGGCCGAACCCGATTTCTCTTTAAGTTGTTTTACAATATATATTAATTGCCAGATTTAATTATATAAAACGGATTTCCACAAAACATACAATTTTGAACATTATTTAACGCGGATGAATGCAAACTTGGATTCAACTTTTGACATTTTGCGCATTTATTTATATGAGCTAATGAACTAACATTTTTATTTTCTTTTATTGCATTTAGACGACCTCTATAACCTTTATACATTTATATTATTTACATATATTATCTCGTATATTTACCGACTTTAGTAAAACTATCCACTATAAATATTATAAAAACGCCTAAAAACGAATATAACACAACTTCTTCGGTTACACTTCCCGTTTTTTCGTCTTGCTGTTCTTCTAATAAATTTATCATATAATTTAACTTTTCTATTAACACTTGGTTGCCTTCATTATTTTGACCAAAGGATGAATTACCAAAGGATGAAGATAAGTTATTAGAATAATTTTTATTATTTTCTGGTTTTACTTGATAATTAGGGACAAGTTTTCTATAGTAGTCTCTAACTTGGGCGTCATTCATATAAGCACTCTGAAGCTCTTGTAATTTTAATTCATCATCATCAATTGGCTGTGGAACAAGCTCATTATCATTATTACTCATACCTTCTATTTTTTTACGTTCGCCACCCATTGAAACAGGCTTATCTGGAAACACAAATGGATTTATTGGCTTAAAATTTTCCGAATGTTTGGCAGTAACTGCACTTCCTTTAGGATTATAGTTTCCTAAATCATCGTCATCTGGATTATTATTATGAATGGATTGTAAAACCGAATTAACCTTTTGATGATCAAAGTCGCTAGATGGTTGTCGATATTTTTGAGTTTTGTTGTTATTTTGTCTCTTCTTATTAATCGGGGTTTCATATTGATTATTATCATTATCTATTGGGGCAGCTGACATTGCTAAATAAGACATTCTCTTAATAAAAAATAAGATAATTATTTATCAAACAAACTGAAAATACTTGAAACTGAAGTTTTATATTTATATATAAAAATATATTATGTAATTTATATATAATGAGTATCAAAATTCAAAGTATTGGAGCCCTTTTTGTAGCATTAGTTATAATTTTAGCAATAAATCCAACAATTGTGCATAATATGTATGGCTCAATTTTAGGAAGACTTTTTTTGATTTTAATCGTCATCTTTTTCGCAATTAATAATATAACTTTAGGGCTATTAATAGTGTTAACCATTATTACAGCATTAAATCAATATGGATCTTTTGTTGAAGCAACGCTACCTTTGGTTGAAGGAATGGAAGTTGGCACCCCTGTTACTGTTGGCGAAGATAACACTAATGTAACTGGAGTTCAAAAAGTGCTAACTGAAAACTCTATTAGCGAGCTGAAGAAAAAGAAATCGGACGAAACTATAGGAATTGATAAAGAAGATATGAAAATGACAATGATGGCCAAAAATTCCAACGAAATCCCTCTTGATCCTAAGATGAATAAATCTGACGAAGTTAACGCGGCTTCATCTGGTATGTTAAATTCTGCTTCGGCAAAATTAGAAGGGTTTTCCACATTTACTACACTATATTAACATTATTTTACTATTAAATATATATATGCCCAAAACATATTTTAACATATTTATAGGCATTATTATCATTTTATGGATTATTATCATTTTATGGATTATTTATTTTATACAAACTTTTATACTTACTACAAATGAAGGCTTTACACCTCAAATTAATTCACTATATCGACCATATATCAGAAAAATAAATCAAAATTACGAGTCATTTGTTAGTAACTATGGCACAGATACCATTATACATAAACTTAAGAAATTTCATATTTACTAATTCATAAAATTCTTAATATATTTTTTATATCAAATTAATATAATAATGCCTAATATTTTTAATGATACGATTGCATTTGCTGATAATCATATAATGTTCCTTAATAATAGCAAATTCTTCGCTGGAATTATTATGATTTTACTTAACGTTGGGTCTAAATTTATATCTATTCAATTTAGCAAATCAACCGAAGAATATCTTAAAATGAATGTTACTAAACAACTTTTAGTTTTTTCTATGGCTTGGATGGGTACCAGAGATATTTATACATCATTAGTATTAACCGCCGTTTTTACTATTCTTTCCGATCATTTATTTAACGAAGAAAGTCCTTATTGCTGTGTTCCAGATAAATATAGAATACTTGCTAAATTAATTGATGAAAATAAGGATGGTCAAGTTAATGAAGAAGAGATTAATAATGCGATTAATATTTTAGAAAAAGCTAAAAAAGACAAAACACGTATGAATCAAATACAGATGTTTACCTTATATGGAAATTATATTAATGAAGGATTTAAAAGTAAATACTAATTACTAATTATTTATATTATTTAATGTTATAAATTATTAAATAATATATATTATCAATTATTATATATAAATGAGTACTATAGTAATAAAAAAAAACACATATGAAATTATTGAACGCACGCAAAGCGACGGTAGGTGTTTTTCTGCTTCAATATTTTATGATTTATATGGAAAAATAGCAGAAAATGATGAACTTAACCAATGGATACAAACAAATATTATTCAATCTATTTTGAAAACCGAAGATACTGATTGTGTCCAATTTTTTAATTGGGCTATGAAATGGGTTGCAATGGCCAAACCCGGGACCGGTCATAAGATGGGTCCAAGTAATTTTAATGTTGATTATGAAATTAATACATCAGAACAAATATTGGCACAGCTTGATCGTGCTATTACATTTATTAAAGGCGAGCTTTCCGCAATTGACTCTATAGGTGTTTTAATAAAGGTTATTACAGATTTACAAGCAAGGATTGGAGCATTACTTACTAATACTGATTTTGAAGATTTTATGAAGACAAAGCAAGATATTTCAATAATTATTACTAATTTATTGAGAAATATTGAAGACTTGCAAAGAGGTTTGTTAACTGATACAACTGATACAACTGATACAACTGAAAAATCTGAAAAATTGGTTAGTCAATTTATTATAGATAATATAGATAACATAAATAATATATTAAAGGACCAATTTGGAATAACAATAGAAAAAGAAATTGATGAAGAGAATTTTTATATACAAATTATAACAGCAATCGAACATAAAATTATATCAACAATACAATTTATATGTAATGAAATAAAAAAATTGGATGGATATGAACCTCTTGTTACCGCATATAAAGAGTATATTGAATCGTTAAATAAACCAACTGGTTCTGGTTCTTATGAATGGACTGAACCAGAAATCGGACCTATTGATGTATTATTACAAATGAAAGATCCAGATCTCAAATTCTTAATTTATTCTATAAATATTTATAACGCAAATAATTCGAAACTTATTCCCGTAAAAAGAGTTCAATACCGACCAGAAAATGATAAAAGTAAAGATTTATATTTATATTATCAATTGGAAAGTCATTATAAACCTTTAATTGTTAAAGGCCCTGCACCTATACCTATACCTATACCTATACCTAAACCAACTAGCACTAAAACACCAACTAGCACTAAAACACCAACTAGCACTAAAACACCGACTAGCACTAAAAAAAATAACACTAAAAAAAATAGTAAAAAAAAAAGTAGCACTGGCACTGGCACTACAACTACAATAACTAGTCCTACAATAACTCCTACAACTACTATAACTCCTACAACTACTATAACTCCTACAACAACAAGCACAAAACCTAATAAAAAAGAAGCCAGTAATATGAGCATTAATATTCATAAAAAAATAGATAAAACACAAATACCCAATTCATTAATAATTTACGTAAAAACTCGCATTCCAAATGCTTATAAAATAAACTACGAGCCTTATATGACAGTTCCAAAAAGTCAAAGTCACACCGTTTATTTTGATCCTCTTATTAAATATTATGAAAATCCTATTAAAAATGTGCCATCTACCGCATCAAATAACACACAATATAGTCAATTTTTTGAAGCTCCAGAATTTGATACAATGATTAATAGAACTTTAAGTGATTTTAGATATATGCAAAAACCTAAATCATTTCAAGAGGCATATGATGATAATATTATAGAAAATAATATAAAAATCACTGTTGAAAACTTATTTAAACAAAATGGTTTATTTTATGTAGGTAAAAAACCATATACAATTGTTGGAGTAAAATCAAATCCATATAACTGGCAAATTGATCAAAAACCGCTTGAGAAACTATTAAATAATTTTTCACATTTAAGTATTGATCAACTTCAAAAACAAGCTAATGAAGAGAAAGAAAATATTCCTGAAAATTTAAGACAAGGAAATATAGCTTCATCTAATATTACATCAGATGAAAATATGTCAATTATAAAAGCTTCTTTACAAAATACGCCCGAAAACACATCTAATGAAAATATTCTGAAGGAAATTTCAGAAGATATAAATAAATTCGTTGATATAGATAATTTAATAAGTGATAACGATGATGATAATATGCGCGACTTATATACAAAATATCTTCGTAAAAATGTTCCTATTAATTATACAAATATTACGGATTTAACTAGAGATCCTCTCACTTTTTCCCTTTTAATTAAACCAGCTGATTTAATTGCATTTATTAATAATGATACCGCGAAACATAAAAAATTGTTAGAGCTTTATTCTGCTTTTATAACATCAAAAAAAGATTTAAAGAATGCGGATGACAACTATAATAACAAATGTATGGAATTAACTGTAAATAAAAAAAAATTAGATAAAAAAATGGAAAAATTTTTTCAATATTTTTTAGAATTAAATTCTACAAAAAATGAAAAGGAAAAAATGGAAAAAAGAGACAAAGAAACAACAGAAGACAAAGAAGAAAGAAAAAGAAGAGAAGAAGAAGACGCAAAGATAAAAGGTGTTGGAGAATCAGGAACAGAAAAAGAAAAAGAAGAAAGAATTAAAAGAGAAGAAGAAAGAAAACTAAAAAGAGAAAAAAAACTAAGAGAAGAAGAAACAAAAGAAGAAAAGGAAGAAAAGGAACAATCGATAAAAACAATTTTAACACTTAAAGTATCATATATGTCATTTATTTATGAACTCGCAGATTTAATTAATGAAATTTATAATTTACAAAAAAATTATTTTACTACTACAAAATCACTTTTAGATGAAATAAGACAAAATTATACTCAAATTATACAAAATGATGAAGAACCTATCTTAGCATTTGACTGTATAGATAATGATATTTTAACTTCTGAATTATTAATAAGCGAACATCCAACAAATCTATATTCACAAAAATATTTTAAAAATTATAACAATTTTAAAAACAAATATAAAGAATTAAATAATATAAAAAAAGATATCTTAGAACCTAAAATTAATTACATGGATGAAATAGATTTTTATACTGATAATCCAAATGTATTGAATATTGAAATGAAACTATACGAAATTTATAATTTTCAAATGTTTTTATTTTATTCATATAATCAATGTGATATTTGGGTCCTATTATTTAAGACAATTCAAAATTTCACTTCAGAAGTTTTCAAAAAATCAACCGACATTGTTACAAAATATGATTCTTTTAAACAATCATTAGATAATCCTCGTTACGATAAATATCAAAAAAAAATTAAACATTTAAACGATAACGATATAAAAATACATATAGTGCTAAAAAATACAGATAAAAAGACCAAAAATCATATTTGGGTTTTAGAAGACGATAAAGGAAAAAAAATAATAGAAGATAATGATAAAACTGGGAAAGATTTTGAAACAATTTATATTGACGTTATTAAAAGGAGTGTATTAGTATATGATGCTATTATTTTATATATATATTTGCTTGAAATATTTTGTTTAATACAAAATAGAGTTTATATTTCTGAGACAAATATTATTTATATTAATATAGATTATGAAATATCATTAAATATCTATTATAATAGTATTTTTGAATATATTAAATACCAAAAAGAACAACACAAAAATGTCTTTATTCCTTCCTCTATTTTTTGGTCTACAAAAGATTACACAGAAATTATGCTTAATGACGAATTGACCAAAAAGAACAAAAAAATATTTATTTATTATAATAGAATTCGATCTATAGAAAAATCAAGAGAAAAGATATTATCACAATTTCAAAACTTTTATAAACAAATTACACCAAATATTAGTAAACAAGCATTTATTAATCAATGTAATGATATGATTAATAAGCAAGAAACCATTATTGAACCTTATTCTTTTGGAAACACGATTGATACTATATACGATGATATTAACAATTATGATATTAAGGCTATAAATGATTTTAATTATAATATAAAAAAACTGGTTGATCAACTTTATGATGATAGGGTTCTTAATAAAGATGAGATTGTAAAATCATATTTTGATTGGATGGTATTTAAAAATAAAAATGATATTGTATCTTTATATTACGCAATTGCTGATGGTTTAAATAGACAATTAGATCTCACTAAAAGCACAACTACAAATAAATATACCGAAACGATTGCTGGTAAACAAAGGTTTACATCAGACTCATTAAAACAAATAGTTGATGGATTATCTGATAATAATGAAATAATTAAGCGTTTAGAACATATTTTAGGTATTAAATTTATTATTTTTGATATGTTTAAAAGAGTTAAAAATGAAGAAATTAATGTTGGTGATATAGTTTTATTTTATAAAGATGGATTTAAACCACATAGAGTAATATCAAAAAATGGAGTGGAACCAAATATAACTTACACTTTATATGATGGATTAAATAGCTTTGATAGTGCAAATACAGATAAAGAAATCATCAAAGCTAAACTGAATGAATTCAATAAATTAGTAGAAAAAAAAGAAACATTTAAAATAATCGAAAAAGATATATCTCGTAATCCTTTAGAAGAATTTCGGATTAATTGCGACACCATTAATGCTGATGACTATTATGAGTATGAGGATTATATGTATCTTGTAAATACAAATGAAGACAATAAAGTGAAATATCAGTTGGTACGAGATATAGACAATGAATATATTATTAAAAAGGATAAAATACCAAATTACATTAGGTATTTAATATTTAATAGCTGTCCAGGATTAAGATATATTCCATATTTTACAGATTTTTCAAACAAAATTAATCAAAATATAACCACCAATGACACGCCTGACATTGATAAAGAAATAGCTGACATTAAAGAAAAAATTATTGAAAAAGAAAAATTATTAAATGATACAGAAGATACAGAAGATACAGAAGATACAGAAGAAGATGAAGAAGATGAAGAAGATGAAGAAAGTAAAGAAAGTAAAGAAAGTAAAGAAAGTAAGATAAAGAAAAACTTAATTTTAAATGAAATTAATAAATTAAAAAAACAATTAAAAAATTTAGAAAATAAAAAAAAATCAAAAGTAAAAGTAAATCCTACAACAGGAGGTAAACGAAGAATGAAGCCAAATATTATATATTATCCTAATCAGCCAGGATATCCTAATCAGCCAGGATACGCTTATCCAGGATACTCTTATCAGCCAGGATACTCTAATCCAGGATACTCTAATCAGCCAGGATACCCTTATCAGCCAGGATACCCAAATCCAAGATACCCTAATCCAGGATACAATCAACAAATGTCACCATATTATACAAACCGAAATAATGTTATGCAAAATAATGTTATGCAAAATAATGCAAAAAATCAAAAATCAAAATTATCCTTTTATATTGAGGTTGAATTAGAATTATTTCCGGGCACATCAGCAAATGTATTTCAAAAAAGTGTTGTTAAATGTCAAAGCACATTTGAACGTATTAGAGAAGCCTGGGCAGATATACGTGGATTTGAATATAGACCTTCACCTATGAACGAAGCATATGCTTATAATATAAAAAACGATGAACAAAGGAAACAAAAGAAACAAAAGAAATCACAGAAACGACAAAATAGAACACAAAAAAATAATAGAAATAATAAAAAAAATCGAACACTTAAAAAAACACCCTAATTACTATTAAAAATATGTAATAGTTCCTACTTGTTTATCAATTCCGTCCATAATTGTTTCCAATGATTTGACATTTGTTTCTGCACTGTCATCACTTAGTAAAAATGTTGTTAAATTTAACACAATTTTAATCTTGTCTTGGCTCCATATTTTAAATAACTTATCTAGGTTTTCATTTGTATAAAATGTAGTCATTCCATCTTTTAAAAATAACGAAGTATTATTTTTCTCTTCAAAATGATTTGATATCAAACTTAAATAATAATTAAGACATATTCTCATAATAGAACTTAATTTATATGTCTCAATTAACTTTATTATTCCATTTTGAGCACATTTAAATAGTTCTTTAATTTTAGGGGTTTGTTTTATAACTTCGTTAGTTAAATAATGGGTGCACGCAATTTCAATAGGATTATATAAATATTGAATATTTGTCTTATTGATTTTATAAAAATATCGCGTTATTCCTTGAAAAAACCCCGGTTCTTGAAGATAAATAACATTATTGTCTATTCTTAATTTCGTTCCAATTGGTTTATTACTTATTATCGCCAGTTTAATTATAACAGAAAGGGGATCTAATATAAATAAATGGAGATTTGCATTATTATCATCAGGCATTGAATTTATGTAACTCATAAATATAAATACTAATGGTAATTTATTTTTATATAATTTATATAATTTATATAAAATGTTTGAAATGTTTGAAATGTTAATTATGAAAACAACTATTATTTATTATAAATTCTTTAACTAAATCATCAGGAATATTATTAAAATCCACAATTTTGTTATTAAGCGCATAATTCTTCCTATATATTTCATTTTCTGCTAATTTTTTGTCAAGTAATTCTTTATTATCAAAATATTTTAATGCTGTTTTGGGACCACATTTGGGAAATACGGATGGGATGTTATCACTTATGTCCCCCATCAAGACCTTACAGAATAAATCGCACTTAGCATTTCCTGTTGAAGATTTTTGTTCTGTTAGTTTCTTGAATGCTAGATTATATATTTGCACATTTTCCTGAGCTAATTGTAAATAATCCTTATCAGAAGTAATAATAAAAATATTACACGTTGGATATAAATTTAATAGATGTTTAACGGAAATTGCAATACAATCATCGGCTTCAAGCTTCGAATGTTTTAAAATAAATTGAGCACCTCCTTGAATAAATAGGTCTTCTTCGTAAACCATTTTAAAAAAGGGGCCGCCCATAAAACCATCTTCTGATCTATTACCTTTATAATTTGGGAAAAACTCATTTCTCCAAATGTTAGCTCTCTTACAATCTTTTCCAACAATAATATTTGGAGTAATCGACTTGTCTATTTTAAGATTTTTTTGAATTTTTTGCACATTTTCAACAAACGTTTTTTTGAATTTTTCGACGAATGTGTCATTTTTCAAAGGGTCTTGCAAAACATCGGTTTCTTCTGGGTATGCATTTTTCCACCAAGTTAACAAAGAATGGTAACGATAGAAACAAAAATAGCTGCCATCTATTAATATAAATGTAGGATTTGATAAGTTATTCATATATTATATATAAGGCATTGTGTTTAAATTAGTTATTGTTAGTTATATATTTTATACTGTGGTCTTAAATAAATTATAATTGGTATAACATCCGCAAATAAATGCGATAATGGGTAATTAAAAGAAGAATAAAAATTATACGAAGCGGGTTTGAAATTTTGCGAATTATTGTCGAAATCACTCTTTAACACTTCAACTTCTGATGAAGATTTATCGGGTGAATATGTTTCAAACACATAATATTTAAAAGGGTTATGTAATATGCTGTTAAAAAATGTTCTTCTTTTCCAAATAATGTTATTCTCATCAATAAAGTTATCATTGTTAATGTGTCGCAATTTTCCTACAGGAAAAACATTATATTTGTTTCTATTTATATGCTCTATTTTTGATGGAATCTTATCATAATTGTTATAAATAATAAGTATAATTATGATCAGAATAAGTATTACAAATATAGCAAATATCCGTTGTATTATTTTCATTATTATATGATTATATATTTATTTTAGAAATTTGATGAACTTTGAGACTGAAAAAATGAGAATTTATTGTATTTTCATTTTTTGTTATGAAATAAGGTAACAATAATAATACTAGATATTTGGCGAAACGTTCAGTAACAAATAAAAAACCAAAAGTCAATTGGGTTTTCATTTTTGGACATTTATAAATGTCCAATTCTAAAAACCTGAAGATTCTTTCCAAAAAGGACCTCCAGAAAGACGTTTGTGACCATAATGCTCTCATTTTCGATTTTTATGTGAAAAAAAGTGTTACCATAAAAAATTGACTGTTTTTTCTGAAAAGAGTTTAGGCGTTTTTTTTAAGATATTTTAGAATAATAACTTAAAAAAATCTTATAATATATTATAAGATGCCAAAAAAAAATATTGATTATTCAAATACCATAATCTATAAAATTTATTGTAAAAATACTACGGTGAATGATATATATGTAGGTCATACAACAAATTTTATTAAGAGGAAATATCAACATAAAATAGCTTGTAATAAATTAGATTACAAATTAAAAATATATAATATCATAAGATCAAATGGTGGGTGGGAAAATTGGGATATGACTGAAATTGCAACATATAATTGTAAAAATCACACTGAAGCAAGAATAAAAGAACAAGAACATTATAAACTATTAAAATGTAGTTTAAATAGTAAACCACCATACATTAATAAAAGTAATTTATCTTGTGAGATATCAAAAGATACAAAAGATACAAAAAAAACGCAAAATAATAAACATAACTTTTACTGCGAATATTGTGACTTTAACTGCTTTAAATTAAGTGATTGGAACCGACATTTATCGAGACCAAAACATCTAAATAATCAACAAGGATACAATTTAGCAACAAATGATACAAAAAAAACGCAAAAAGCGCCGACAGAATTTACATGCAAATGTGGTAAGACTTATCAATATCACTCCGGTCTTTGGCGACACAAGAAAATATGCACAGGGTCGAATGTTAGTTTAACAATTATGGATAAAAATACACAACAACTAACACCAGAAATCGTGTTTAAACTGATCGAACAAAATAAAGAATTACAACAAACACTTATGGATCAAAATAAGACAATTGTTGAATTAGCGCAAAAATCAGTTACTCATAATACAAATACAACTAACACCAATTGTGGTAACAATAATAAAACATTTAATCTACAAGTGTTTTTAAATGAAACGTGCAAGGATGCTATAAATATGAGTGATTTTGTAAATCAAATCCAAGTATCATTATCGGAGCTTGAAGACACAGGTAGACTGGGTTATGCTGAGGGAATTAGCAAAGTATTTATAAACAAATTAAACGATATCAATGACCAGGAAAGGCCTCTTCATTGTAGCGATTCAAAAAGAGAAATCATCTATATCAAAGAGAATAATCAATGGATGAAAGATGATGAGCATAAGAGCTCTCTTATGAACGCAATAAAGATAGTTGCTAATAAAAACATAAAACAAATCAGTGAATGGCAAAAGGCACATCCAAAATTTTCAGATCCTTCCTCAAAAGAAAATGATAAATATATGAAAATTGTCTTGAATTCAATGTCGGGTTCAACAAAAGAAGAGTGCGAAAAAAATTATGAAAAAATAGCGAGAAATATAACGAAAGAAGTTGTTATAAAAAAGACCAATTTATAATTATTATAATTTGTTAGTATAAACAAAATAAAATTGAATTAAAAATTATACTTATATAAGTAATTAACTAAATACTATTAACTTAAAATGGACGACCTTTTAGGACTAAATGAAATTAACTCTAACGCTAACATTAGCAATTCAAATTGTTATTTTGAAGAAGAAGATAAGAAAGAAGAATTATATATAAAAATGATTGAAGACCGTATTATGTTTAAAATTAGAAAAGAAATTATCGAACCATTAATATCTGATTTTAATGTTAAAATAGATATTAATACACGTCAAATATTAAGGTTAAATGAAGATAAAATAGAATTAAAAGAATATCTTGATAATGAAAAAAATAAAAACATAGAACTAACAAATCAAATTGATACATTAATTCATAATTATGATTTGATTGAAATTAAACAAAATGAAATTAAAGAAGATTTAACAATTATACATAATGATATAGAGGCTATTGGAATATGTATTGAAGATAATGTGAGTCAAATAGATATATTAAGGGATCAATTAAATATTATGGAAAATATTATAAATGACTATGTTAGACAAACTGATAAATTATATGATATAATTTCAAAATTAAAAGTTTATTCACCTACAGTTTGTCGTGGAACAGACTCCCCGGTTTATTGCACAGATATTAAGGAATTAAACACAAGCAAAATGTCTATTTACCAAACACCAAACAAAATGCTTGATTTAAAAATATTACATTTAAGTGGAATTGAATATATTGATTTTAAATATATACACCATGATTATGTAACCACATTAATTATCGAATATTTTAATCCTCCTCACGAACTAAATATTTCTTTAAAAAATATAAACTATTTACCCTTATTAAAAATAATTGAAATTAACGTCACAAAATATATGAATATTGATTTATTTATAAAAGAATTATCTTTATATGAACATAATATACAACACTTTATATTTACAGATTGTGATTTCATAAGAACTATTAAGTATCAAAAAAGTTGGAACAATTTTAAAAAATATTGTGAGGAAAATACTATTACATTAAAATTTACATTTTCAAATGGGGATTATACATTAGGTAATTATTAATTGCGTTTATAACTCTTAATGTGATGTAATTTATGTTTAACAGTTTTGCGTTTTGATTTTCCTAAATATCCTCCGACAAAAGTTTTAACGCATTTGTTAGTTCTACGATTTCTTTTACATTTTTTATTTTTTTTCGTTTTTTTTTGTTCCTTTGAAATAGGGTCCTTATCGGCAAAAATGTGTAATTCATTCGACAGATGTTTTGGCGGTGAGTTCTCATCCATTTTTGAAACGCTCATAATTGAATGTGGAGCTGGAGCTTTATTAACAATATTATTGTTTTCAAAACTCTTTTTCAAACGCGTTAATACACCAATCTCAAGTAAAATATTTTCATATTCATTAAGCAATGTATCAATATTTATAACTCTTGTTAAAGGATTAAAATCGTACATTTTATGAAAAAACGTGGATAATCTTGTAAAATCTTCTAATGGCAATGCGTTTAAACGTTTAAAACAATTAGCCATAAATTGTAATGTAAATCCGAGCCCAAATACATCAATTGAGTCTGCTGTATGATTTACAACAAAATCATAATTATTATTATTAATGATCTTATTAAAACCATCAAAAAAAGTATTAATATATGCGTATTGGGTTGATGAATTTGGGACTGTATGGTCGGGATTTAAATATGTAAAAAGTATTTTAAAAGAAGAAGGTTTACTAATAGGTAAATTAAATGAATTTGTGGGTTTATGTTTGCTTGAATCAGATACGATTAATTCGCTTAATGAATTTTTTATTTGTGTTTTATTATTAGATCCCTTGTATTTATTATATTCAACAATGTCCATAAATGCGCAGTCAAATGGATAAGACCAATGAAAAATACTTAAATAATTTCGGTTATTTAAAGATGAATTAATAACCTCTTTTTTGGTTCTCATAAGTCCAAAATCGATATATTTCATTTTGCCATTTGTTGTGTTAAATAAAATATTTTGAGGTTTAATATCATTATTAATAATTCCATTATCTTTGAAAAATTTAAGACCTTTTAACAAATGATGAACTTCTAACCAAAATGTATCTGTACGTTCTTTTTTGTTTTTTTGTAAATATTTTTTAAGGTGATTTCCACAAAATATTTTTAAATCAGGTCCGCCATATTTCAAAAGTAGCAAACTATATTTATCTTCGTTGATTTCAATATTGTTTGATTTTATATATTTACATTTGTTAATATCATTTTTAACATTAGGTTCGTTAATATTTGGTTTACATAAAATAGGTTGTCCTAGATGATATTCATTAGCAGGATCAATTTTGCCAATAATTAAAAATTCGGCTAACTCTTTTTTTGCATTTTTTGTTTTCATTAATTTTGAAACATATGTTTTATAGTTAAATCCAGGACTAGGAATCGTTTTACAATTTATACTTGGTCGGTGTACACACCCATATGATCCTTCTCCTATTATTTTTCTTTTCATATAATATAATTATAAAAAAAAATTGAAATTATTTTATAAGTTATATTATTTTGTATAATCTCATACAACATCATACAAAATATGTCTAACACTGTTCAATACTCAAACGACGAATTTGTAAACATTATTAGTATTATTATAAAAATAACAATAATGTTTTTATCAACAACAAAAATAATAAAGGTTACCTTGTTAAGTCTTATAGTTGGATTAATATTGCAATATGGATTTGATTTTATACAAACGTTGGAAATTCAGTATGAATGGATTGATATCCAATTTGTATTGCTTACATTATTTATGTTGGCTCAAATTAATTTAATATTTAAAATAATTTCAGACAGAATTTATGATAATTTTGAATCTTTAAAAACGATTATTAAGGAAAAGGATAGAAAAATTCACATATTAAATAAGGAAATCGCAGAATTAAATGAAAAACTTGTAAATGAAAAACTTGTAAATGAAAAACTTGTAAATGAAAAACTTGTAAATGAAAAATGTGAAATGATTAAATGTTTATAAATCTAAACTAACAGTGTTTTTATCGGATTTCTGTCTTCTGCGTGTGCGTTTAGGTACATTACCCTCACCCTGTATACTTTTTAGATCATCAACACTAATTGTACTGC
>Ga0315293_10003446_pt1 | contig 15224 bp, 10 predicted proteins | sample YL17G13_20_MG_FD_203071 | JGI IMG/M metagenome (GOLD analysis project Ga0315293, IMG submission 203071) | Sediment microbial communities from Yellowstone Lake, YNP, Wyoming, USA - YL17G13_20 | ecosystem: Environmental > Aquatic > Freshwater > Lake > Sediment | place: USA: Wyoming | collected...
CTCCTTCGTGCCAAAGTTCACCGCCCCACTCGAAAAGAGGATTTGCGTCGGGACGAATGGCTCTGCCGGTTCCGAGTGTACCAGCTTCTCGATGCTGGCATTTGCGGTGACTCACAGACCAAGGCCCGTTTCCGCCGATTCGTCTGCGCAATCTGCGAAATCCGCTGATGGGAACTATGCGCGGGTGGAGCGGGCGTCGGCTTCGGATTCGGAATGGCGCTGAGTTACGACGCGGGCTACGGAGTAAGCTCGCCGGTTCCTCAACTCCACAGACACCTGGTAGGCCTGCTGAGCTTCCCACTGTTTGGTCAAGTGGAATAAGCCCTTGTCTTCGAAGGGCAGGCAGTCCCAAGCCATGATGCCTCCGAAAGCGGAACCGTCCACTCCCCAGCTCACTCCGCGAGGGCCTTGAAGGCGGCTTGCGAGGGTTCGCTGTAGAACTCGATCCGGAGCTTGTCCAGGATTTCGCCGGGAAGCGTGGCGAAGTCGCGGCTGTTCTCGGTCGGGATCAGGACGCGCCTGGCACCGGCATCCATCGCCACGCGGAGCTTGTCGCCCAGCCCGTCAACCCGGCTCAACACACCGTGCAGGCTCATCTGGCCGAGAACAACCAGTTGGGCGCCGATCGGGCGGCCGAGCGTGGCGGAAAGCAGGGCGATGTAGAACGCCATGCCGATGTCCCTGGCGTCCTTGCCCGGCGTAAGGCTCATCACCTGGACGTTCACATCGTATTCGCCGAGGTCGCGGTCGATGCCGATCTTCTTGCCGGTCGCGCGCAGGTAGTCATATGCCATCCGGGCCGTGTCGCGGATGCTCTTCGAGCTGACACCGACCATCGCGAACCGGCCTCCACCGGGCGATACGGAGCATTGAATGCGGAAGAGCGTGCAGCGTCCCTCCACTGCATCGTGCCCAACGGTGAATACGTCACCCGGCGGTAGCGGAGTGTCCGGGATCAACTGCGTTGAGCCGAGTTCCTTGCACGAGACGAACGACTCCTGGCGCGTTTCCTTGTCGATGTAGGAGAGATTCACCCGGGCATATTCCACCCCGCCCATGCGCCGAAGCTGTTCTTTGACGCGCCGCCGAAGCTCGATCCCGAATCGCAGGTACTCCTCGACCTCGGCTTTTTGGCACTCCCCTTCCGGGTGCAGCAGCTTGATCAGCCCCGAGGTTGTTCGCGCGATGGCTTTGCGGTCGCGCTCCTCCACATGGCTGCCGAGGTGGAAATGACGGTCGTATAGGTCGGCAAAACTCCGCGGCCGCAGCTCGTTGTGAAAGACCTCCGCGATGTAGTCGGCGATGAAACCCAGGTGGCAGGTGAAGTAGCCGGGTTGCATTTTGGGCATCTCCCAACCCGGCAGGTACGCGTGCCAGCGGTCGTGGAACGCCATGTCGTTGCGGATCGTATCGGGGAAAGGCAGCAGCAGGTGCGAGGTCCGCGCGATGGTCTCCACATCGCCGTCCAGGTTCCCATTGAAGACAAAACCCGCCTCGCCCTGGATCGTGCCCTTGGCGCTGCCACGGGAGAACGATCCCAGCTCCATGTAGTCCTTGTAAAGTTGCTTGTCCTCCGACTTCTTGAACTGTGGACCAGCCACTTCGTCAAAGGCCACCACATCCCACCGCGTTACGAGCCCCGGATCGTAAGGGGGAGCATTCGAGGCAAACAACTTGGGAACCGTCACCTGACCGCCCGAGAGCAGGATCGCGTATGGGGAAAGTTCCCGGAAGACGTAGGACTTCCCGGTTCCGCGGGGGCCAAGTTCCACCAGATTGAAGTTCTTTTCCACCATGGGCACGAGCCGCAGCAGGAAAAGCCATTTCCGGCGCGGGGTGAAGTCAGGGTGCGCAGGCTCATAACCCATAGTCCGGAGCAGAACATCGATCCACTCTTCGCGTGTAAATCGCCGACGGCCTTCGACGAACTCGTCAAGCCGTGCACTGGCAATTTGGATGGGCGCCAGACGCTGCAGCACGAAGGGTCGAGTCGCGCCCCGGTGGACGATAGTCTCGTCGTATGACAGCTCGATGTTGGCCCAGATGCCGCCGGTGAACAGGCGCTCGTGCTTGTGAACCAGCTCCGGCTCGATGTGCACGAATTCCAGCCCGCTGGTGGCCAGCCGCGCCCAGTACTTGCCCCCCTGGTCTTTTTCGTCGAAAGTCACCGTACAGAGATCAATGATGCGCATCGAGCCCTGGCGTTGCAGCCGCGCCTTGATCAGCTCCCCCTGGTCGGCGCGCACGATGCGTTCCGCAATCGTTTCCTTCACCTGCTTGAGGCCGGCTTCGATTTCTTCCCGCTTGGTGGTCGAACAGAACTTGCCCAGCAGGTACTCCAGTACGTAAACAGGCACGTTGAAGCCGACCTTCAGCTTCTTGACGAGGTCCTTGCGGACCACGCGCCCGGCGAACGTTTCGAGCAGCTTGCGGTCGAGGTCATCGACGGAGATTTCATCCACCGGCAGGACGTCCGTGGTCTGGTCGGCAGCGCTCATACTCAATCCCACTCCTCAAGATCAACCTTCAGCTCGGCATCGCACCGGTCGAGCAGTTCGTCGTTGTCGGCGTCTCGCACTTCCACCTGAAGCCGAGCACCCCGATGGCAGGTCTCGCCCGGTTCCGTTTCTAGCTTGAAGGTCACCGGAGAACCATCGGGCTCAATCCGCAAACTCGCGGTCGAGCGGAACAGGCGGCGGCCGCTTCCGGGTTCCACGATCTTCACAACCGCCGTCCGTCCCGTCATCTGAGCTTCGGCGCCCATTCCCGGAAGGCGGCCGGTGCTCCCCGGCCTCACTTCGATCCACGGCTTCACCGATTTGATCTCGGTGATCGGCGTAAGGACAACCGGAATCTTCTCTGCCTTCTTCGGCCACCGGCAAATGACCACGGGAATCACCAACTCCTGCAACGTGGCTCCGCCGTGGAAATAGCCGATGCCGCCATAAGCCCGGAAGGCATTGACGCTGCGGGGAACGCGGCACTCAAGATCACTTCCCGGCACTGCTACAGCCAGTGCCGTAGGGTGTTTCAGGCCTCGCCCAACCACCGCTCGGCGCGATTTCCAGAGAACGTCGCCGACGGGCGAGTCTTCCACCTCGTCCTTCTCCGGGTCCCAGTGGATGTAACCATGGTCGGTGACCACCACCACCGTCGAATAGCCGGCATCCCGAAGGCGCCGAATCAGGCGGACATAGCGCTCGATATAATCCCCCGCGCCCGTAAACTTGAGTTCTCCCTCGTGCCCCTGTGCGTCGAGCTCACCACCGAAGACAAATAATACCCGGCCCGTTTCCTTCGGCCCCGGCGGCACAGAATCAAGCAAGGCCTTGTCTTCGGCGATTGACAACGGTTTCAGCTTGAACCGCTGCTTGAGCCATTCACGCCGCCCGTCGAAGGTCGACAGTTCCTGCCCCGCACCGGTTTCCGTTACCTTCCACCGGGCAGGTACCTCCCTTGTCAGTTCCACGCAGAGCTTGCCCGATTCGGCAGCGAGGGCGAAGGCTATGCCGAGCGGCGTGATCGAGGGCAGCGGCGCCCGCGCCGGAATGACCTCCGCGCGGCGGGCCGGCTCGCCTTTGTTCAGGGCTTCGGCGAGACGCGCGCCAAGGTCGTATCGGCAGGCATCCAGCACGAGGACTGCGGTCGCTTCCTTGTCCGAACTGCGACTAGCGAGAACCTCGCCGGCAAACGGCAATCCCAGGCTGTCGATCCCGGAGTGTGCCAGAAGTTCGGAGAATGCAGCGTTGGACCGGTCCAAATGCCTCAGATAAGCGCGCCGCAGTCGCGCTCGAACGCCGTGAAGAGCGGCGGGCAGTTCGGCATCGCCGCTGAAAAGAATCTCCCCTTGGCGGTCGGCCTCCCAGCCCGTCGTCGTGAACCCGGTAACGGCGTCGCTCGGCGCCGTCCACTGTTTCTCGGTATCGAGCTGCCGACGGAGAAGCGCCGCCGCTCGCCCCAGTGATACCAGGCTGTTCCACGGAACCCTGTTCTCGGCTCGGTTACCCCAGAAGCCGCGACTGTGAGCCGTGTAGAACGCCTCCCGCTCCTCCAGCCGCTTCGCCAGCGGGTCGAACTCCTCGATCCGCGCGAGGGCCTCCGTTTCCGCTCGGAAGAGCGTCTCCTCGCAGACCCGTGAGGCAAGCGCAGGGACTGTACCGGTGATGTTCCTCGCCCAGTAGACCAGTGAGGTGGTGGCATCCGCCTTCCGGGCCAGTTCCTCGAAAGCGGACATCAACTCGACATCCTTCTGCCAGCGTTCGAGGAGTTTCAGGGCGTTGTCGCGTGACTGGCCGGAAACAATGATGCGGTCGGCTTCGTTTGGCGGATCGGCCGGAACGCGCACGGCGGCTTCAGTAGCGAGCAGCCTGGCTGTCGCTGCCACGCGCCATTCGTCGTCCTTGCCCGGCTCCGGAGGCGGAAACCCGAAGTCCTCGGCCACGCGCCGCACGAACACCCCCGTCCGGTCCTCGCCAATTATCTCCGCGATTGGCGTGCCGGGCTTAGCCAGCGCTGCCAGAATAAGGTCATCGCCCACCAGTGCGGACTTGGCGCTTCCGGGAGTCAGTTCCCGCCAGCCGGGACGCGGCCGATCGATCCACTCTTTCACGTGAGCCGGCAGAATTTGCCTGAGTTCTAGTTCATGATCGCGCGGGATTTCAACGCCGAAGCGGGCGAGCGCGGCCACTAAAGGCTCCTCCCAGACGTGTTCGGCCTGAAGTTCGAAGACCTTCAAGTAAGTGATTTCGTCCCGGGCGACGGGCAACCACACGACTCGCGGGGCGGGCGGCGAGGTCATCAGGCGCTCGCGCAACAACAATTCGTGCTCACCCTCCGACCAGAGCTCGAAAGCGCCGCCCTCTGCCGCCGCCCGCAGCAGGTCGCGCCAGGCGTTCTCCGGGTCGCACCACAGCACCAGCGGGAGGGGCGACGTCTTGCGCTTCAGCAGCCCGCTGACCTCTGCGCGCAGCCACGACCGCATTGTCGGTTCGGAAGACACGGCGATGGGCGATCCTCAGCGATGCGAACGGACCACGGTCTCCACCGCCAGGCCATCCTCCTTGCCGGTGGGCCGATAGTGAAGGAGTTCGAAGCCGATGACACGGCCGGCCGCATCCTTCATCAGCACTACCTCATCCGCGGTCTCTTCGCAAACATGCTCGCGGGCCGGGTCGTCCAGCCAGACGGTCAACGTCTGTCCGGCCACGTCGTGGATTACCTTGATCTGGTCCATATTGTCTCTCCCGCCTTGATCGTATCCGCCGGATAGGCGGTAATCAGGAAGCCTGATTCATTCTCGCATCTTGCCACAGCGCAAAGCCAGCGCGGGCGGGCGCCGCGGTAGAAGAGAAAAACGCTCGGGTCCTGGCGGCTGCGCCGGACTTCATCCGGATCGGCCAGCACCAACCGGATGTCTTCCTCGTGGCCGGCCAGCACCGGATGTTTATACTTGACGATGAAGTCCCAGTACACCCGCGTGCACCGCACAACGAACCCCACCGGCGTTTTGACTTCGAAAAGAAGCTCAGCGGTCATGACCGATCATCCCTGTTGCGAACCCTTTGCTCACGAATCCGACGGCGGCAGCCGGCCGCGGCGGGTCCGCACTCCAGGTAACACGGGCACGCTGCCAGGGCTGCGCCGCCCCCGGCGGCGTTGGCGGCCGGCAAGATGCCGGCGCTACAACGCCGGCCACCAGCCGGGGCGTGGGAGCTTGCCTTCACGACACCAGCGGCGCTCGTCGGCGCGCCATTCGGCCCGGTCGGCAATGGCCTTCTCCACATCCTTTGTAGCAAGCACGTCGGCGGCGAGAAGCCTGGCGTGCTGGAGCGGCGCGATGTTGACGCGGACACCGTCATTCAAGTCGGGATCGTACTTGCGTTCCTGCGCCAGGAAAGCCTCCGGGGACGCGGGCGGGGTGCCCGAGCCGTCGCGCGAGGTCCACTGGTCGAGCGGCTCCCGGGCCGCGTGCTTGTCCAGCGCTTGGCAGGCGAAGCCGCCCACAATCACCTTCTCCAGTCGCTCATCGAACGCCTTGAGTTCATCCAGGCTCTCTTCCAGTTCGTAGCGCCGGGCATCCTGCTCGGCGGTGCGGGATCTTAGCCTCTCCAGGCCATTCAATTCCGTTTGCAGGCGTGAGCGCAGCAGCCCGATGTACTGAGTGCGAAGCTTGGGCAGCAGGTCGGCGTCCAGGCGGTGGTAGTAGACCAGGCAGGAGAAAACAGGCGGCTTGCGGCGCGCGCCCCGCTTGCCACGCTTCCCGCTGCCGGTCGACCGGCTCTGGATCTGCCAGGCAGTCGGCCGCTTCCTGAACTGCGAAATGTGGCGGGCGAAGAAGTTCCCGGCGAGCCAGTCGGCCAGCGGCTCGCCCATAATCTCCTCGAACTCGCGCTCGATGGCGCCAACCCGGTCGCCGCCGAAGTCCTCGGCGATCCGCCGGCGCATACGCTCAAGCAGCGCCGGCTCGCCCATGCCTTCGGTAGTGGAGATGATGCCGTCGCGGTCGGCCCAGTCCGGCAAGGGTTCGCCTGCTTCGACCTGCCTGGGCCAGCGGTGGCCCAGCAGGCTCAGGACACTGACGGTAAAGTGATCCTGGACGAACCGGCGGAGTTCCGGCAGACAGATGGCGCCTTCCTCACGCAGTTCGCGCAGCAGCCAGTAGACCGAGATGGGATGGATTTCAAGCTTCTGCGACAGTTCTTCGAGGAAGGTTTCGGCAGGAATGGGGATGCGGGCGCCGGAAACGGTGGCCTCATCTTCGTCTTCCGCTGCATCGGCCGCGCCCTCGGCTTCTTCGACCGCCATGGCAGCGTCCGGCCCGGCCTCGTAGAGCAAGCGCAGGCGCGCCTTGATCGCTGGTAGATTGCTCGCCGAAAGCGCTTGCCGCGGTTCCTGCTCAAGCCGTGCCAGCAACTCGGCCGGAACCTCAAGCCCCTCGGGCAGCGCGGGCAGCTTGTCGTAACTTTCAATCAGCGGGTGCCAACCGGCCGGCGTCCCCGTCTCTTCCAGAACGGCGCTGGCATCCTTGTTGTCAAGCCCGTAGTCTTCGAAGATCAAGCGCTCGCAAACCGCCTCCACAGAGCCGAGCGCGCAAGCAACCACCTCGCGAGCCTCGGTGGCTGCCCTAAACAAGCCGCTGGCAGATCCTGGTCCATGGGCACTCGACAGCACCGCAAAAGCGCTATGAGTTGGCAATGTCTTGAGGATTTCGTGCTTCAAGGAAATACAGGCCGCAACATGGCCATCGAGAATCTGCTCCCGCGTGACGCTCGGTAACGGTATGGCTCCCACATAGCCCTCATCGATATTCAGGGTTGGCGCAATGCCCCGGAGAATATAGCTGGCCACCCGTGAGTTCAAGGCGGCGCCTAGCCATAGCCGAGGCTCTTCCAGGAATAGAGCGGGAGACTTGGCGTTGGTGGTGTGCGACGGCTCCAGAAATCGCACCCCGAGGCATCCGCGGCTCATCGAGGAGTAGGTCCAGCCGAAGCTGCCAAACGTGTATGGCCGGATCTTGATCTCGTAGTTCCGGCCAAGGTATGGATACCTCTCTAATATAAACTGCTTCAGCTTGATTCCGTCTGCGTCCCAATCCACCAGGTGGTCTACAAGTCCGGCCCACCTCGCGTAGGTCCCACCCTTCGCATGACGCCGCCAGCGGCTCGACGCATGCACCTCCCACCACCATCGCAGGAACCGACCGTTGTTAGAACTTGAAATGCCCCAGCCCATATAGCCGGCTTGAGCCACCGCTCTGGTGCTACTGAATAGCTCCAGCATGCGGTCGCGGAGCCAGTAGCACACCGGCGACTGGGGGATGGTGAGGAACCGGGCCTGAAGAGGCCGGAAGACAGCCGGGTGGGGAGCGCGAACTGCCGCGCGTAGAATAGCGTCCTTTTCCTCCGGGCTCTTCGGCCCAACCAGACGGAAGGCGGTCAGCCGATGATCTAGTTCTGGCGCAGCCCGGGCGAGAACGAAGAGAACGGTATTGACCACCTCGCCGCCGATTTCGCTGAAGGCGCGCGGCCCGAGATGTGCCAGCGCCTCGATGGTTGTCGCGCGCAACGCGCCGTCGAAGGCCCGCGGCATCTTCTTCCGCTTCTCATCGTCGAGCGCGCGCAGGTCGGCAAACGACCGCAGAAACATCCAGGATTGCTGGGTGACCATAGCCACGCGCCCCCCATCGCCTGCCAGATCGAGACAGCGCAGGATGAAAGCGGCATAAAGGTCGCGCTTGCCTGCGCTGAAGTGCCGCTCGATATGACGCTTCAGAACCTCGCCCATGTTCTTTGAACCCATGTAAGGCGGGTTGGTGGCCACTACGTCGTACCGGCGGGTGAACAGGTCCACGAGCGACAGTCCCTTGCTGGCCTCCTGGCCGAAGAAGGCGGCGCCGAGGTCCGGCGCGTCCGCCTCGGCGGCGAAGTCCCGACGGAAGCGCTCGATCACGCCGCACTCCCACTCCGCCCACTCGGTGGCGGCGGCGAGCAGCGGCTCTCTCTCCCTGAGGTAGCGAAGCTCTTTCTCGACCGGCTGCTCGATCTGAAGCAGCGAGCCGAGTTCATCGGCGTGGGCGAGACCCTCGAATATCGCGAGCAGCGCGGGCTTCAGCGGCACATCCTCAGGGTGCTTGTGGAGAAACTCCTCCAGGTGGTCTTTTCCGGCGGCCAGGCGGATGTTGGCGGCCACCAGGTTGACCCGTCGGGGCCCGAAATCGGCGGCCTTGTCCTTCGCCTTCATATACAAGGCGAGGGCGGCGATCTGGATGGCCCGTTCATCGATGTCGGTGCCATAGAGGTTGTTTTCCAAGATTGAGGCGCAGATGTCGGCTGGTGCCGTGACGAGACCTTCTTCGAGATACATCGAATACAGAAGGTCAAACGCCTCGATCAGGAAATGCCCGCTGCCGCAGGCCGGATCGAGAAAGGTGATCTCACGGACAGGTTTTCGGGGAACGGGCGTTTGATCGGCATCACGAACGTAGTACTCCCATCCTCCACACAAGCGGGATTCCGGATGCATACCCATCCAGATCGCGCCCAGTGAGTTCTGGACGAGGAACTTCACCATGTAGGGCTCGGTGTAGATACAGGTAGCGGGGATGATCTCCGCACCCTCAATCTTCGCGCCCTTCTTGGTTCGGACCTTCTGGAAGACGCGGTCCTTCTCCTCAGTGTTCCAGTACTGGTAGGTCCAGCCGAGGGCGTCGGGCGCGGTGAAGGCTTCATCGGTAGCGCGCTCCTGGCCCTTGACGGCTTCCGTTCCCGACAGGAGCGCGATGCAGCGCTTCAGTGCCGCGGTCGAGGGAAGCAAGGCAACCTCCGGCGCCTTCGGGTCGAAGAGTAGCGGAAGTTCGCCCGCCCTCCGCTCAAATTCGTCGAACAGCGCGGCAAACAGGCCTTCGTCCTTGCCAGAACACCGCTCCGGCTGCTTACGGGCCAAGCGGTGGTGTTGGAGGGATTTGCCGCCGTACGCGTCCTTCTGGAGGATGATTTCATCAATCAGGCCGCGTGCTTCCATGCAGCGGAGCGCCAATAGCCGGTTGGCCCATGTGTAAGCTGCCTCACGCACAAACTCAGCTACCGCCTCTTCGCGGTTCTGGCCGGCCTCGGCGTGGCTTTCAATGAAGGCATCCACCACGCGGCGCGCCTCGCAGTCCTCGGCGGGCAGGTGTGGCAATTCATCCAGGGGTACCGAGGCGCGGCCTCGCCGGACGCCGATGGCCGCCAGCCGCCGTTCCAGGTCGCCCGGCTGCAACTTGACCTGGTCGTCATACCTGCCCTCGAGTTCGTGGCGCAATTCGAGCGCGAGCGCCTTGAGTATCCCCTTTGGGTCCATCACTCCAGCTCCACGTCGAAGTCACGCAGCAGTTCGCGCACGCGCTGGTCGAGTTTCGTTTCGAGGTCACTGCGCATCTGGTCCCATTCCGCCTCGGTGCGAATGCGCCGCATGGTGAGCAGGTCCGTGAAGCGGACGCGCCGCGCTTCACGCACCGGCACGGGTGGCTCCGGCTTTCCCGGCGGCGGCACACGCTTCCGTACTTCCGCCTCGACCGCTCGGCCCAGCTCGTCCACGAGGCGGAGGGCGCGCATGGGGAGCGCAGCCACCCGCGCCGGCTCTTTCTCGCTATCCAACCCAGCAAGGAAGGTTTCGAGAGAAGCAGCCAGTAGCTTGCCAAGCGATTCCTCCAGCCCGCGTTGCTGGAGGTCAGCCGGAAGGCGGCCCAGTGCGCCCGTGGCGATCTGGTGCGCTTCCTTCCGCCAAGCGCCAAGCAGATCTTGCAGTTCCAGTTCGGCGGCAGCCTTGGCGCCTTGCAACGTTTTCCATATATCCGCGTCGGCGAATCGGGCGCTTGATTCGGCAACCTGGTACTCGCCCAGGAAGCGCTTGCCACCGCCATCGGGTGGAAGCAGATGCTCGACCGTTCGGAGTTGGCCCGCGAAACCGCGAAGCCCCAGGAACGCCGCTCCCCATTTCTCCCGGAAGGCGGCCACTTGGTCAATGGCCTCCACTCCACGGGTGAGGTCGGCGGCGCGTGCCTGGATCTCTTTGACGCGGTGGACGGGCGCAGCCAAGGCGAGGATGCTTTCCAGCGCCTCCTGGCCCAAGGTGAACGCCGCCGGCAGCGGGAAACCCGCCGGCTCCGCCCACTCTGCCACCTTCTGCGCGCGGGCGAGCTTGTCGGCGCCGAACGATTCCATCGCTTCATGAAGAGCGGCCGGCGTCTCGTCGATCTTGCGCTTACCGGTGAGTTTGATGAGGACCGCGCGTGTTTCCTCCAGGACGTCCGGGCCCACATCCGCCTCTTCCAACACCAACTCGACCTTCTCGAACTCACGGCTGTCGCGCAATGCCTTCTGCAGCGTGGGGTCGGCCGGATTTGTGTGCGGCATCTTCCCGATCAGAATCTTAATGACACCTGCACGGACACAGGCAGCGATACCCACACGCACAGCGTTGCGGTCCCAGCCGTACGGCGGCGCGCCGAACTCGTCGATCAGGTCGCGACCAAGCGTTCGCTCCTTACGGCTCTGCCGGGTAGCCAGAAAGATGCGGGTGGCGTCGAGCACAGGAGCATTGGGATCGAGTGCGCCCGCCTTGTCAAAGAGGCGAAGTGCCTTGACCTCGGGCGCCAGATTCTTCTCGCCGGCCAGCACGTCGAAAATGGCTTTCTGCTCCTGGACAATGCGAACCGGAACTTTCTCGAACTTGGGATAGAGCGTCGGCCAGAAAGCAGCAAGCTCCGAACGGAGATTCTCGCCCGGTGTCTTTCCCGCTGAAGGCGAGAGCGTACGGCTGGAACCACGGAAAATGACGTGCGCGCGCGAGATGCCGTCTTTGATTGCTTGCTCCACTTTTCGCTGGAGCTTGTCCAGATCGTTCGCTTCTCGCTCGGCGGCCAGTCGGCGCGCCTCCTCCGATCGGTGCGGGTCGCTCTTCCACCGGCTGATGATCTCGCGCATAGCCAGGAAGCGATTCAGATCCTGGTCGAATCCAGGAATGCGGTCGCACAGCACGAAGATCGCATTCTGCTCGTCAGCCCGCAGGCTCTGGTCCTCCAGGTCGGGTACCTTGGTTCCCGCCAACGCGGCCAGTGGCGAGAATAGGCGCACATGGATGTCACCGTTGCGCATCGCAACGGTGCCGTCCATGCTCATCCTCACTTCGAACTCCGCGCCCTTGAAGGGGACAGTCTGGAAGCCGAGGAGCCGGTAGAGGTGATTGGCCTTCTTTTCCGGATCGTAAACAAAGTGCTTCGCCAGCCCGGCCTCGCGGTCCTGTTGCCGGAGTTCGGCCGCGATGGTGGCGACTTCGTCTTCGAACGTCCGCCGTTCCCCGGTCAGGAACTCGTACTCCTCACCGATCGGCGCGACCATCTTGGCCGCCCTGAGCCTTTCAAGTTCTGGCTGGAGACGGGCGATGACGGCGGGAAGATCGTCGCCGGTAGATTCGACCAAGAGGCGGGCGAGGTTGTCGATTGTTCGTGGGATGTAAGCAATTTCGCGGATGAGGTACAGCACCTCTGCCACGCGGCGGGTGAGGGCGGTGGCGCCAGGCACCACCTGCTCGATCCGTGAAAGCTCTCGGCGGACATCGGGGCTGACCTCGCCCTCCCCCGCGAGATTCCCGTAGATTTCATCGAACGAGACCAGTTCTCCAACATCCAGCTTCAGGTACGGGCGGCGGCCGACCCGCAGGATGTCCTGGGTGATTGCCAGCAGCGTGCGCGTAGAGCCGGAAAGCTGCTCGCCGCGGCCGCCCCGCGACCGCAAGCTCTTCACGATTTCGGGGATCAGGTGAACCTGATAGGGAAAGAACGGGTAGAAGGTGACAAAACGGTCGCGCTCGCAACCGGGCAGTTTCTGGCTGGTATTCGCCAGCTCGCCGAGGCCGCGCAGAATGCCTGGGGAAGCATCATAAGCCGCGCCGACGGCGTCTCCGCCAGCGATCCGCTTCCTGAAGATCCGGTCCTGCAGGACGAGTTCGATATTCTCAGTCGTGAGGGGCCACTTGAATCGGAAGCGCCCTTCGATCTTTTTCATGTCCGCCTGAAGTGCCCGGGCATTCTGGTAAACCGCACCCATGTCTTCATGCGTGGTGAGGAAGACCCAGATTCTGCCCTGCCCCTTGACGGCGGCCTCTTCAGCCAGGGCTTGAAGCTGTGCCAGACGGCCGACATCATCTTCGATCCATTGGCCCGATTCGTCGAGAACCAGAAGCATGCGCGACGGCTTCTTGAGTTCCTTTTGCCGCAAATCGAGGTCGTCGAGGAGGGCCCGAATCAGGAACTGAACGTTGTAGATGTCGCCCTTTTCCGCGTTTTTCAAGGCCTGCGCCACGTCCTCGGGGGTTGGGAAAGCCTCCTGGGCGGTCTTGCATGCCGCCTGGTAGAGTTGTTGGGCGTAAAACCCCGGGTTCTTTTGGATATCGATCCAGGGCCGGCCCGTGAGGCCCTCCACTTCACGGTGTAGGTCGCCCAACTTGCCACGCCGATCGATTTCCTGCTCGATCACCCGGGCGTAAAGAAGGTTCGAACTGTAGCCGCAGGATTGGTAGTACTGGGAGAGAAGCAACTTAGGCAGCGACGTGGTTCTGCTATCGACCAGAGTGTTGAGATTGAAGGCGAGAACCCGTGTGGCGCATTGGTCCATCACTCTCAGGTTCCCGATAATTGAGGTGCGACGAGGCGCCGCTGGTGGGATGCGCGCCTCAAATCGTTTGACCGCCGGATGGCCCTGCAACGTGCGGTTCTCGACCAGGAGCGCGAGGATCTTGGCCAGGTGGGACTTGCCGGAACCGAAATACCCGGAAATCCAGGCGCCGATCTCGGTGCTTTGCAGGCGGAATGTGTTGGTGTAATGCTCCAGGAACTCGTCGACATACTTCTCGATGGTGGGGGTGACGACATAGCTGCCAATCTCGGATGCGAGCTTGGCTTCATCCTGCACTTCTCCCACCTTGATGACCGGGTCGATCTTCTCCTCGATCCGTGTCTCGAAGATGTCGGCGATCTTCACGGATCTCTTCGCCGCTTCCGTCATGCCGCTCATAGGATGTCTCCTCGGTACATGAACTCCTCGACCTGGCCAAGGAAATAATACACGCGTGCCTCGACCAGGACTCCGGGGATTAACAGAACGACGGGGCCGTTCAGGTCTGCCTGACTGGAGTCCCAAAGAGCCTGCATGACCGCGCGCGGGCTGGAGGCGGGGTAGAGGGCCGCCAGGCGCTCCAACACGACGACGGGACGGCCGGTGCCAGCCTGCTGAAAAGCCTGGCGAACCGCCGCGGCGACAGCACCCGTCCAGAGGGAACCGAGCTCGGAGGTGGGATCGGAGCCGGGCATGGGGTCCTTCATCGAATCCACCAGCGCCTGCGCTCCGAACTGCCGCACGACGCAGGCGGTGACTTCCAGAACGTCAACCGTGTGGAAAGCAAAGGCGGGGCCGAGAGCAGATGCCTGCGTGTGCCACTCCTTGAAAAAGCCGCGCTCGGCATCGGGCGGATAGACGATGGCCAGGAAAGGAGCGCCTGTCTTGCGGCCGATGTGGTCGTAGCTAGTGCGGATTCGATCGGTCGCCTCGCGAATCTTCCACTCCCAATCGGCGGTTTCCCGCATGTTCACCTGCCTTGGGCACCTCAAGCATGACCGTGTTTCCTGCCCGCTCGAATGCAATCTCTCCCACCTGGGCGAGTTGGGACAGCGCCGCCGAGGTCTGCGCGATGCCCCATAAGAACAGTTTCCAGTCGCGCGCCTCGATCAACGCACGCCCGCGCAGCCCTTCTTCATCCAGCAATCTGCACAGGTGAAGCACCACGGTCGGCCGGATGATTGGCTGCTGCAACGCCTTGCGCTGCACTCCGATTAAAACCCCAAAATCGCGCAGCGCGGACAGGACGTTACCAGCGAGTTTCTTGCGCGTGGATTCCCGCCACCGCCGAACCGCGGCTTCATGAGCTTCGTATTCCGATAAGAAATCCAGAACGTCATCGCGACTGATCGCTCTCTCGCCCTTTCCCCATGCCGCCCAAAGCTTCCGTGTGACCAGATCGAAGGTGAGCCGATCGCGCCGCGCGTAGTGCAGGTATGCGAGGCCGGTGAATTCCAGAGGGTCGGCTTCGTTACGGGCTGCCCGGCCGAGGTCGGCCAGCACCCGCGCCGACGGATTCCAAGTGAAATAGCGCCAGTGAAGCGCTTCCCAAATCCGGTGTCGGCTGTGGTGAGCCGATTGCCGCAGCAATTCTCCGGTAAAGCAGGCAGCGCGTGCCTGCTCGATGGTGGCCCCGCTCCCGATGGCGGAGAACACCGCGCGGGCCTCCTCCAGCAGTGCGCCCTTGGAGGTTGCCCGCGTGCTTACGGGTCCTGAATCCCGGCCGACGCCATAACCTGTTTCCAATGTTGTCCCCGTCGCCAACGTTTCATATCACGCAAATCCTGCGCAAGGACGGCGCGGCCTGGGACCTCGGCTACGTCCGCACAACGCAGAGGCCCGACGGAAGAATTGTAACCGTTTATTACTTTCCCGAAGAGCAATTCACCCAGCGGATCGTCGCCGCTACCATCTGGGATCCCGGCGCCCGCAAGAAATGATTACCGTTGGTATGCTCCGAGGTCAGGCGCGGGTGGAGCGGGTGTCGGCTTCGGATTCGGAATGGCGCTGGGTGACGACGCGGGCCACCGAGTAGACGCGCCGGTTCTGCGACTCGAAATAGGTCCGCATCAC
>Ga0315293_10003447_pt1 | contig 15217 bp, 10 predicted proteins | sample YL17G13_20_MG_FD_203071 | JGI IMG/M metagenome (GOLD analysis project Ga0315293, IMG submission 203071) | Sediment microbial communities from Yellowstone Lake, YNP, Wyoming, USA - YL17G13_20 | ecosystem: Environmental > Aquatic > Freshwater > Lake > Sediment | place: USA: Wyoming | collected...
CCATTGGTGTCAATCCCCACCCCGTAGGAGTCTCGCACATCAAGGCAGGTCCCCTTACCGGTCGCCGGGTCGTAGCGGAGCAATGGCCCCCGGCTGGCTGACCAAAGCATGCCATTGCCATCCACCAGCCCACCGTACCCGCCGCAGCCAATGTCCTCCTTGCTGGGTGAGGCGATGATGGCGCCGGTGTTCCCATCGAGCAGGTGGAAACGGGGCGCAAGGGGACTGAACGCATCCCCGACCCATACGTTGTTGCTGGCATCCACCGACACGTGCCGGACCTCCAGCGCCTCTGGCAACCGTTGGTAGACGAGGATGCACTCGTCGCCGGCGTCCTCCACGATGCCATCGCTGCCGCCCACTCCGTCGGTGATGTCTGGCCAGGCGCGAACGTCGCCGAGCCCGCGCGAGGTCTTGATCAACCCGTCGCCGTCGCGGTCCACGCACGTGTTGTAGGCGAAGGGGGGTGCCAGGTAGTCCCCATCGAGGTCGGGAGTTCCGCTGGCATCCACGCGGGTGCCGCCCACCACCAGGCCGATCTTGGCGACGGAACCGTGGGGAACGCCGTCTATCAGCCCACTCTCGCCACGGTTGCCGGTCCACACGTCGCCGAACAGGTCCACGGTGGTGCGGGAGGGGTCCAGCCCCCGCCCCTGCGGGGCGGTGCGGTACTCGCCGACCACCTCGCCGGTGCCGGCATGGACCCTCACCACCGTGCCACGGCCGGAGGCGGCCACGTTCACGAAGGGGAATGGCTGCGTCTCCCGATTGAGTTGTAACTGGTCGCCACCTGGCGGATCGTGGTTGACGTTGACCAGCGTGCCCTGGTCGAAATCGGCGTCCGTCGTGAAGATGACGTCGGTGCCTCCTGCCTGCATGGCCGACGTAACGGCCTGTGGCCCGGCCGCCAACGAGACAGTCACGACCGCCAGCATCAAGCCGATCGCGAAAACCTTGCTTTTCATTTTCCTCCCCCTTGCCTGGCTGCCGCCACAAATGAATTTGTGGCCTGCTACTGGAAACATGTTGAAACGTGTTCGACGATCGCCGGAACTGGTCACGACGATCAGGATGACCCCAGTATACCGAACATTGCTCGGAAGTCAACAGTTGGCACGTCAACGAATCCGGGCAACCGATTTGCGCAGGTAGGTGCAGCAGGGTAGAATGTGAGAGACCGAAGCAAACTCCGGCATGCGGAAGGTTAGAGCGATACCGCAGAAGCATCAGGAGGCAAGAGCATGCACGACCCTACACAGGCGATCCTGGACACCCTCCACCGCAACTTGCAGAGCATCTGGGACAGCGACCTGGAGACCTACCAGGCCACCACGGCTGAGGACGTCTCCTTCTTCGAGTGGTACATCTCGCCCCAACGCATTGACGGGATTGATTTTCACCTGCGGGAACTGCGGGTCCACACTGCCGTGGTCAGCGGGGGGGTAACGCCCGGCCAGGATGGCGATAGCCGCGTCGAACACGAAATCCTGCAGCCCCGCGTACAACTGTACGGTGATACCGCCATCGTGACCTACACGCTGTTGATCCGCGCGGTGAGCAAGGGGGGCGTGACGCACAAGTCGCACCACGAGACGCGCGTCTTCCACAACTTTGGCACGCCCGACGCGCCCCAGTGGAAGTTGGTGCATTGCCACAAGTCGCCGATCGCCACGGCCGAGAGCATGGCCGTCTTGCGATGTTAATGGAAAGCGCTCCCAGCCCCGTCCCGGGGCGTCCCATGCAGCGGGCGGCCGCTCCTGACAGGGGCGTCCGCCCAGGCCGCCCCCGAGGACGGGGGCTGAGAGCGCCCATGATTTGACTGTCACCTGGAGAGGAGGATATCCAATGGCCCGTTACCCAGTCTACCTGGAGGTCGCCCCCGACGGCCGGTGCATGGCCCACGTGCTCGACCTGCCCGGCTGCATCGCCCGCGCGCCGAGCCGCGCCGAGGCGTTGAGCCAGGTGCCCGGCGCCATCCGCGACTATTGCGCCTGGCTGAAGCGCCACGGGGAATCCGCTCCCATGGCAGAAGAACCCATCGAGGTCGAGGTCACGGGCGAGAGCACCGGGGCGGGCCCCTTCGACCGCGGCGACACGGCGGCCCTGCTGCCCCACGAGCGCCAGCCCATCGCCCCGGACGAGATGGAGCGCTACTTGCGCTGGGCGGCCTACGCGCGCGCCGACCTGCTGGCGCTGGTGAGAGACCTGCCGGACGAGGTGCTGGACTGGCAGCCGGACCCCCAATCCTTCAGCCTGCGCCTCCTGCTGCGGCACGCCGGCAACGCCGACGAGTGGTACGTTTCGCGCATCGTGCTGCCCGAAACACTGCCGCCGGAATGGGAACACGACGAAGAGTTGCCCATCTTTGAGTTCCTGGAGATGGAGCGACGCACCGCCGTGGCCCGGCTGCGGCAACTCAGCGAGGAAGAGCGATCGGCCATCTTCTACCCCACCCGGTGGACGCGCCACCCCGAAGAGCCCTGGACGGCGCGCAAGGCGCTGCGCCGCTTGCTCGAGCACGAGCAGGAGCACATCGCCCAGGTGCGGGAAATCCTGGCCGCCTGGCGCGCTCACCTGCCGGCCCGCCTGGCCGCCGCGCGCGAGGAACTGCTGGCTGCCGCGGCCCTGCTCCCGCCGGAGGAACGCGCGTCACGGCCCGTGTGCGGCGAGTGGACGCTCAAGGACGTGTTAGCCCACGTTACCGACTGGGAGAGGGATGGCGTGGAGGGGCTGCGCGACATGGCCGCCGGCCAGCCGCCCCGGGTCGGGCACGTCGAGGACGTTGAGGCCTGGAACCGGGCCCACTACCAGGCCCGTCGCGACGAGCCGTGGGAGGCGGTGTGGGCCGACCTGCACGCGGTGCGCGCGTCGCTGGTGGAGATCCTGGACGGGATGGGCCAGGCCGATCTGGCGCGGGCGTTCCTCTTTCCCTGGGGCCAGGAGGGCACGGCCTGCGATTGGCTCAGCCTCTACCTGGCCCACGACCGCGAGCATGCAGAGGGTATACGGAGCACGCTGGGCTAGGGTCCCTTGTGGTGTAAGGCGTAACGGACGGCCCGCTCCAGCGGGGGATTCCCGGCTGAAGAGCTCTCCTTTGCCGATGGTTTCCTTTTGCGGTTCCCGCTCGTGCTTATGGTGATTGGTTCACGGGACGCAGAGGCAAGCCAGGGTCAGATCAGCCCCAGTTTGAGTAGCCAACTGGGGTGGCTATGGAGGCAGGTCCCGTCCGGCTCCACCCAGCAGCGGTGGGGGCAGACGGCCTCGCAGCCCCCTCGGCCTCCCACTCCATCAGCGTCTCCACGTCGGGGGGCCTGAGCTTCGGCGTCGCTGCCGGTTCAGCGGTGTAGCCCGGCGCGACTCGTCTGCCGTATCCCCTTGGAGTCCTGACGGAAGGTTGCGCACCCGGTAGGTACTGGTGCGGTCGCCGGACTTTGCAGCACGATGACGAATTCCTGCGCAGGGTCGTACTCGCTCACCTGACGCACGGTGTCCTCGTTGCCGTGTTCCTCGACCTGCTCCCGGGAGAAGTATGCGAAGGGGTTGCCCTTGCCGGGGATCGGCTCTAGCGTGGTATCCACGACGATGGCACCCCGTCCGGCGTCGTCGAATCCGGTTGTGGCAGCCGTCCAGAACGCGTCGAGGTTCTCCGCGAGCCAGCCAAGATCGGCCTGGCGCTCTCGCAGTGCCCAGTCTGGTATGTCACGGTATTCAGGTGTCATAGAGGGTAAGGTCTCAGGCGGCAGAACTACGAGCTGCGGTCTGAAACCTATGACGTTACAAGGGGATGATACCAGGTTAGAAACCTGATTTCAACCGCTACTCTCGGCGAAACTGTCAAGAGACATTTGCCCCATCCTGACCTGGCACGTCACTGACCATACATTGGTGCACAATCTGCTAGTGGTGAGCGTATTACGGAGGGGACAAGAAATAGGGGGAAACAGGGCTACAAGGTTCGTCAAAAGGGCCAGGACGGTTGCCCAAGGTCCAACGCTGTGCTATAATCTCAGATAGGTGCGGAGGTGCCACAGGCTCTCAACATCACCCTCTCCAACCAATGACTTCCATTGACCAGTGACCTTCCGGGATGAAATCTGGCCGCCACGTGATGCACGATGTCAATTGCCATGCTCTGAACAGGGTGCACCGTCCAGCAACGATTATTGATGACATGGTGTTCGACGGGAATGGAACAACACTGCTCTACCAAAGAATGACTTCGCTATGACCTCAGCAATCAACCAAGGCGAAATCAACAGTATCCTCTGGAGCGCGTGCGACACCTTCCGTGGCACGGTGGACCCCGCCGAGTACAAGAACTATATCCTGGTGATGCTCTTCGTCAAGTACATTTCCGACGCGTGGCGCGACCACTACGAGCAACTGTTGGAAAAGTACAGCGGCGACGAGGCGCAGGCCCGGCGCATGATGCGCTACGAAAAGTTTGTCTTGCCCGAGGGCTGCGACTTTCAATCCCTCTACGAGCAGCGCAACGCGGACAACCTGGGCGAGGTCATCAACATCGCCCTGGAAAAGATTGAGGAGACCAACAAGGAGAAATTGGAGGGGGTCTTTCGCAACATTGACTTTAACTCTGAGGCGGCGCTGGGGCGCACCAAGCAGCGCAACGAGCGGCTCAAGAATCTGCTCAACGACTTTGCCAACCCGCGCCTGGACCTGCGCCCGTCGCGCGTGGGTAATCTGGACGTCATCGGCAACGCCTACGAGTACCTCATCGGCAAGTTCGCGGCGGGGGCGGGCAAGAAGGCAGGCGAGTTCTACACCCCGCCGGAGGTCTCGATCTTGCTGGCCAAGCTGGTGGACCCCCAGCCAGGCGACCGCATCTGCGACCCGGCCTGCGGCTCCGGCTCGCTGCTGATCCGCTGCGCCAACGAGGTCGGCGCCGCTGACGGACAGCGGAGCACCGACTACAGTCTCTACGGCCAGGAGAGCAACGGCTCCACCTGGGCACTGGCCAAGATGAACATGTTCCTGCACGATATCGGCGGCGCGCGCATTGATTGGTGCGACACGCTCCAGGGGCCCACGCTGGTGGACGGCAACCACCTGATGCGCTTTAACGTGGTGGTGGCCAATCCGCCCTTTTCGCTGGACAAGTGGGGCGCAGATGCCGCCGAGAAGGACCCCTACAACCGCTTCTGGCGCGGCATCCCGCCCAAGAGCAAGGGCGACTATGCCTTCATCACCCACATGATCGAGACGACGTACACCGACCCGGCGCAGAACGGGCGCGTAGGCGTGATCGTGCCCCACGGCGTGCTCTTCCGCGGCGGGGCCGAGGGCAAGATTCGGCAGAAGCTGATTGAGGAGAACCTGCTGGACGCGGTGATTGGGTTGCCGCCCAACCTGTTCTACGGCACCGGCATCCCGGCGGCTATCCTGGTCTTCAAGCGGCGCAAGGACGACAACGCAGTGGCCTTTATCAACGCCAGCCGCGAGTTCGAGGCGGGCACACCCCAGAACAAGCTGCGGGTGCAGGATGTTGAAAGGATTGTCGCCACTTACCGGGCGCGGGAGTCTGTGGACAGGTACGCCTACGTGGCCGACTTTGCCGAGATCCAGGAGAACGACTTTAACCTCAACATCCCGCGCTACGTGGAAACATTCGAGCCGGAGCCGGACGCGGATATGGCGGCGGTAGCACAGGAGATCACGGAGATTGGCGCGGCACTGGCGCAGGTGGAAGAAGCGATGAAAGGGTATTTGGAGGAGTTGGGACTGTGATACCGGAGGCGTGGGAAACCAAGCAGTTTGGCGAGTGCTGTATTAGTCAAGCCGAATATGGAGCAAATGCACCATCGGCTGAGTTCGATGAAAGTTTGCCCCGGTATATTAGAATTACCGACATTGATGATAGTGGTCATTTGTTGGCTGACACAAGAGCAAGTATTCCACTTGAGGGCAACGAAAAGTATATTCTCAAGAAAAATGACTTTCTGTTTGCCCGTTCTGGCGCTACCGTTGGAAAAACCTACTTGTATCACAAGAAAGATGGTTTAGCGATATTTGCCGGCTATCTCATAAGGTTTCAGATCAATCCTAGCATTTTGATTCCTGAGTATATGGAACACTATACCCAAACTCATCGTTATTGGTATTGGGTACAGAGTACACTCCATGCCGGCGCACAGCCAAACATCAATGCTCAAGAGTATTCTAGCTTGCCGATTCACCTTCCCCCCCTCCCCGAACAGCGCAAAATCGCCGAGATCCTGGGCACCTGGGACCGAGCCATCGCCCTCACCGAGCGGCGCATCGAGGCGGCGCGACAGCGCAAAAAGGGTCTGATGCCGCGCTTGCTCACCGGTCGCGTGCGGTTCCCCGAGTTTGTTCATTCCACTAAAAGGCGTAAAACCAAGTTCGGTGATTTGCCTGTTGATTGGGAATATGTGCCGATATCTAAAGTCGCCAAAGAAGTGAATGTCAGGAATCAAGAAGACCGAGATTATCCTGTATTGTCGTGCACCAAACACTACGGGTTGGTAGATTCGCTGGAATACTTTGGAAGGCAAATCTTCAGCGACGATCTCTCAAGTTACAAGGTCGTCAAGCGTGGGCAATTTGCCTATGCGACCAACCATATAGAAGAAGGGTCGATTGGGTTGTCGAGTCCATTAAGTTCGTACCCCCAATTGTCCAGAGTTAGCGTACCCCCTACCAGGGGAAAGATAGCTGGACAGAAATGCCGGTTGGGGTAGGCGGCACTTCAAGGCCCGTGATGTCAGCAACGGTCAGTCCTTTGATAGGCTGACGATTCAGCAGATGACCGTCTCGGGCATCGTGAAAGGTCAGGTGCCGATCCGTAGGGTCAAATCGCACGTCAACGGTCTGGCCCGCGTAGGCAACACCGACAGAGTACAGATGCGGACCCACGGTGACTTGACCTACCTTGGACACTTTGTGAGGCCAAGCATAATGGGCCAGAAATTGATTCACACGCCGGAGATCAAAGAGCACTAACTCAGCGCCTGGTGTGTAAGGGCGCAATGGAACGTTCACCTCAGGGTGGACTTCTAGGGGGGGATGTCCTCGGCAGTCACCGGCGTGAGATGGGAGGATACAGTTGTGCCTAAAGCGAGCCGTGTCCAGAGCCGACTGCAAGATCACCACGTCAGCAAGAGGGCGCGGTTCTTCAATCCAGTCAAAGAGGGTTTTGTGGCCACGTTCGACGTGGGCTTGGTCAGTGGCTTGACCTGGGCGGCTGAATTCATGCTGGATGCCCAGGCCAACCAACCACAAGGTAAACATAGTGGGGAACTCCTCCCCCGATGGTTTACCATAAATGCTCTCGCGGTCCGTTTGAATAGCCACAGGCAGTCCGAACTGGGTGAATACTACGCGCAAGTCGGCCTGGGTCTCGCGCAAATCCAGTTTGCGCCATCCCTTTTCTGTTTGCACTTCGTGGGCGAATGACCCCAAGAAGCAGCAAGCAACAGGCTCACGCACATCTAACACGGTGGCAATAGTACCATTGGCTAGGCGAATGTTCTCTTTACCATCCATTTCCCATAGCGCGTGGACGTGGGTGGAACGAGGCGGTGGCTTTGGCTTCGGCTCACGTCGTTGGAGCAGCTCTGGACACGCTTTGTGAAAGAAGGCTGCCAATGCACTCTTACTCGGCAAGCGCACACCCACTAACAGCAAGTCATGCTCCATATCGTCCAAGATACGAGAGGCTCCACGCTTGGGATGCTGTCGCTTCCAGTGAAGGGCGCGTTCTGCCACGATCGGTTCGAAGTCACTCAGAGCACCGCTCGCAGGGGACTGTCGCTGTCGGCGTAATGCACCTCGCCCCCATTTCCGCCCCATGCGCCACCACTTGCGAGCACAGCTGCGAGTGCATTGGCAGATCTGAGCCAGATCACCCAACGATTCGCCGCTCAGCTTCCCATCGTAGACCAATTCGCGTTCTGCGGTTGTTAAAGGTCGCCTATTACTCATTCTGCTCTCCCTCCACAACACCAGGCTGTGACGGGAGAGACTATACCACCCCTTCGCCAGGGGGGGTACGCTAACTCTGGACAGTTAGGGGTACGAACTTAATGGACTCGACATGGGTATCAAGACTTGCACGACGTGGCTCTGATCAGCCCAATGTACACCGTTTTTGAAACCAACGACAGGGTTGATAATAGTTTCTTGTACAAGGTTCTGAAAACTGAGAAGTATCGACACATTTTCGAGATCAACACAAACGGTACCGTGAACCGGCGTGGCAGTCTGCGCTGGAATGTGTTTTCTAGAATTCCAATCCCATTACCGTCTCTTGCAGAGCAACACCGCATCGCCGCCGTCCTGCAAGCCTGCAACCGCGAGATCGAGCTGCTCACCCAAAAGCGCGACGCGCTGCGGCGCCAGAAGAAGGGATTGATGCAGCGGCTGCTCACCGGGCGAGTGCGGGTGAGCGTATGACAGCAACACGTGGGAGGGGTCTATGAGTATTCAATCTACATCGCGCGCCATTCAAGATCTCTTTGGGACCAAATATTACATTGATTTCTATCAGCGTGACTACAAGTGGGAGAAAGAGCACGTAGAGACATTGCTCAACGATGTATTCTTCAGATTCGAGGCCGACTATGACCCACAGGTTGACCCTACGGCTGAGAGTGTGAGCAAGTACAACTGGTACTATCTCAGTACATATGTAACCAACCAACAGGATGGTCACAAGTTCATTGTTGACGGGCAGCAACGGCTGACGACGATCACCCTCGTCCTAATCAAACTGTATCACCTTGCCAAAGCCCACCAGAATGAAGAGCATCAAGACTGGCTCAAGCAGAACATTTATGGTGCTTCCGCAACTGGGCGGACCTATTGGATGGGAACCGGACACCGAGAGCAAGCCCTAGCAACGCTTTTTTCCAGCGGCGTGGCTCTCGACAGCGCCGATCTAGAGGGTCAGGATTTGACCGTTAAAAACATCCACGAGAACTACCGTTTCATCAGTACCTATCTCGACGAACGACTGACCACACAGCGGAGGGTGGCCGCTTTTACGCTTTACTTTATGATGCGCGTTGAACTGGTCGAGCTTCATATCGACGATTCGCGCGACGTGGCGATGGTCTTTGAAGTGATCAACGACAGGGGAGAAAAGCTCCAGCCTTACGAGGTCTTTAAGGGAGAACTACTGGGACAGTTAACGAAGTTGGAAGTGGATAGCACCTACTATGATCTTTGGACCCGTAGCATCACCCCCTTGCAGAATCGGGACAAGCGCGAACCCGACAGGTTCTTCCGCTTGCTGTTCAGATCCAAGCACACCGATACTCGCCAAGAGTACCGGGAGTTTGAGGGAGACTACCAACGCGTGGTTTTCTCTAAAAAGTGGGCCCCTCAGTTGAAGCTCAAGAGAAATCCCGACGGCGTCAAAGAGTTTTTGAGCAAAGACTTGGCTTGGTACGCCCGCCTCTACAGCGATCTGCTTGTGATGTCCTCCCGCCCAGGTAACTATGTATACTACAATGTGACGCTCAACCGCCATGATCGGCAGCACCTGCTTGTCTTTTCTGCAATCAAGCCGGACGATCCTGGCCGAGGTCGCAAGATAAAGTTGGTTGCGCAATTGTTTGACCGGCATTTCACGCTACTCCAACTCGCCGGCAGCTACAATACAAACCGCTTCACCGAGTCAATCATTGCCTTGAATACTGCGATTCGGAACGCAGACTGTGAGGAAATCCAGGCAGCCTTTGACAAGCAGTTGCTTGAGGATATTGCTCTTGTGAAGGGTCTGGTCGTCACAGATCCGTTTCAGGGGTCGCTGTTTAGAGGTGTTGGGTACGAACTTGGCTCACAGTTCATCAGATACTTTTTTGCGCGTGTGGAGAAATGCATTGAAAGCGAGGCCGGCTTACCGGCAGACAGTCTATACAATCTGGCACAGAATAGTGGCGCGACGCATGGGTACCATGTCGAACACATATTGGCTAACAATGCGGAAAATCGCGCTCTCTTTGACGACGAAGAGCAGTTCATCAGGGAACGCAATCGGCTTGGCGGTCTAGTATTGCTAAAAGGGAGTGACAACCAATCATCAGGAAATGAACCATATCGGGAAAAGCTAAAAACTTATTCGCATGCAACAAACTTGACTGCGACTCTGACCGCTGACTTTTATCACTGCAACAAGGGATTTGCCGACTTGATGAAGAAGCATAACTTGGACTTTCACCCGATTGCGACATTCGATCGTGACGCGATAGAGGAGAGACACCGGCTCTACTTTGAATTGGCAAAGCTTATCTGGGGGGATGCTTCATTTCCGGTGAAGTGAGCATAGGGAAAGCACGAGACGTCGCCTAGACAATGTGTGCTTGGCCCATAGTGTAGGTCAGACAAGGAGGGTACCTTGCCACAGCCTCCATCCTTCAAAGAAGAACTCATCTCACAGATCCCCGCCGTGCGCTTGCTAATGGCGCTGGGCTACCAGTACCTTACGCCGGAGGAGGCGCTGGCCCTGCGCGGCGGCAAAAAGAACTGCGTCATCCTGGAAGGTGTGCTGGAGCCGTGGCTCAAGGAACACAACGAGATCGCCTTCAAGGGGCAGACATACCCCTTCTCCGAGTCTAACATCCGCCACGCCATTGAGACCCTCACAAATGAACCCTTTGACGGCCTGATCCCCACAAGTGAGCGCGTCTACGAGCTGCTCACCCTGGGCACCAGTCTGCAGCAGACCATCGGCGGTGACAAGAAAAGCTTTAGCCTGCACTATATTGACTGGAAACACCCGGAGCGCAACGTCTACCACGTCACGGAAGAATTCTCCGTCGAGCGGCGCGGCAGCCACGAAACCCGCCGCCCGGACGTCGTCTGCTTCGTCAACGGCATCCCGCTGGTCGTCATCGAATGCAAACGCCCCGACCTGGAGACGGAGAGCGGCAAGGCCTTTGAGGAGGCCGTCAGCCAGATGCTGCGCAACCAGGGTAGCGACGAGATTCCGCACCTGTTCGTCTACTCCCAACTGCTGATGGCCCTCAGCGTCAACGATGCCTATTACGCTACCACCAGCACACCCAAGCGATTCTGGTCGCTGTGGAAAGAGGATCTGCCTGAGGACACGCTGGCGCTGCTCGCCAACCGGCCCATCACCGAGGCGGAAAAGGACCGGCTATACAACTGGCGACAGTACGCGGGCTGGGTGCGCCAGTATTTCGACGAACAAGATGCCCAGGCACGGATTCCCACTCTGCAGGATCGTACCCTGTGCGCCCTGATGCGCCCTGAGCGGCTGCTGCACCTGCTCTACCAGTTCATCGTCTACGACGGCGGGGTGAAAAAGATCGCCCGCTACCAGCAGTACTTTGCCGTCGAAGAGACCATCCGCCGCGTGGCGCACCTCAACACCCAGGGCCGGCGCACCGGCGGCGTCATCTGGCACACCACCGGCACCGGCAAGAGCCTCGTGATGGTCATGCTAGCCAAGGCGCTGGCGCTCCACCCCAACATCAAGGACCCCAAAGTCGTCATCGTCACCGACCGCATCAACCTCGACGCCCAGATATGGGGCACCTTCAAGGCCTGCGGCAAGGCGGTCGTGCGCGCCAGCTCGGGCCAGGACCTGGCCAGGCAGATTCGTAGCCGCAAGGCGGACATTATCACGACCGTGATTGACAAGTTTGACTCGGTCGCCACCAAGCATCAGGTGCGCGAACCCGACGTGGACATTTTCGTGCTGGTGGACGAGAGCCACCGCAGCCAGTATGGCGCGATTCACGCGCGGATGCGGCAGGTCTTTCCCCAGGCGTGCTACATCGGCTTTACCGGCACGCCGCTGCTGAAGAAGGAAAAGTCTACGGCGGCCAAGTTTGGCGGATTCATCCACAAATACACCATGCGCCAGGCAGTCGAGGACGGCGCGGTGGCTCCCTTGCTCTACGAAGGACGCATGGCGGATCTGGCGGTGGATCAGGAGGCCATTGACACCTGGTTCGAGCGTGTCACGGCGGGACTCAGCGCCGAGCAGAAGCGGGACCTCAAGCGCAAATTCAGCCAGACCGAGGCCATCAGCCGGGCCGACCAGCGCGTGCAGATGATCGCCTACGACATCAGCACGCACTACAGGGACAACTTTCAGGGCAGCGGCTTCAAGGCCCAACTCGCCACCGCTAGCAAGGCCATGGCGCTCAAATACAAGCGCTACCTGGACGATTTCGGCCTCGTCACCTCGGAGGTCGTCATCTCCCCGCCCGATACCCGCGAGGGGCACGAGGAGGTCAACGGTCCTACGCCGGAGACAGAGACCTTTTGGAAGCAGATGATGGCCCGCTACGGCGACGAAGAGACGTACAACCGGGAGATCACTGAGGACTTCTCCCGGGCAGACGGCGTCGAGATTCTGATCGTGGTGGACAAGCTCCTGGTGGGGTTCGACGAGCCGCGCAACACGGTGCTCTACGTGGACAAGTCGCTCAAGGAGCACGGCCTACTGCAGGCCATCGCCCGCGTCAACCGGCTGTTCGAGGGCAAGGACTTTGGCTACGTCATTGACTACCGCGGCGTGCTGGGTGAGCTCAACGAGGCCATGGAGACCTACAACGCACTGGAGGGGTACGACGCCGAGGACGTGGCGGGCATCATCACCGACGTCGCAGCGGAGATTGCCCAACTTCCGCAGCGCCACTCGGAGCTTTGGGACGTGTTCAAGACGGTGGAGAACAAGCAGGACGTCGAGGCATTGCAGCAGTTCCTGGCCCCGGAGGACGTGCGCCAGCAATTCTACGACGCGCTGACGGCCTACGCCCGCACGCTGAAGGTGGCCCTTAGTGCGGTCAGCTTCCACGAGGAGACCCCTCTGGCGCAGGTGGAAACCCACAAGCGAGACCTGCGCTTTTTCCATAACCTGCGCGTGGCGGTCAAGCAGCGCTACGCCGAGGCCATTGACTACAAGGATTACGAGCAGCGGGTGCGCAAGCTGCTCGATAGCCACATCAAATCGTCCGACGTGGCGACCATCGTGGAGCCGGTGAACATCTTTGACGTAGAAGCGTTCCAGGCCGAGATTGACAGGCTGGGCACGTCCGCCGCCAAGGCCGACACCATCGCCCACCGTGTCCAGCGCACGGTGACCGAGTACATGGAGAAGGACCCGGCCTTTTACGAGAAATTCTCCAGGCTGATCGAAGAGACCATCGCGGCCTATCGCCAGGGGCGCATCAGCGAGGCCGAGTATTTCAAGCACACCAGCGAGATTCTGTACACCGTCCAGACAGGCCGGGATGCGGACACACCGGGCAGACTCTTCCAGTACCGCGACGCCCCCGCCTTTTACAGGGCCATGTACGAGCCGCTGGCCCAATACGAGGTGAACGTCCCTGGCACGACGAAGGACGAGCTGCTGGCCGACGTCGCCATCCGCCTGGAGCGGATCATCGAGGAGCGCAAGATCCGCGATTGGACGACGAATCTGGACGTGCAGAACGAGATCAAGGGGGCGATGGACGAATACCTGTACAGCGTCAAGGACCGTTACGACATCCCACTTACCGATGGGGATATTGACGTGATCCTGGACAGGGTGCTCGAGCTGGCCAAGCAGCGGGATAGGTTGTAGCTGAGTAGCGTAAAACCGACCCGTTAAGGCGAGGAAGTGTGAACGTGAACCGAAGCGAGATTGTTGACAGACGCTCTGATATGTCTATTTATCTTGTCCACTGGACAACGAAGGATGACTTCAATGCCATCGTCCGGTCCGGCTTACTCATGCCCGGTCGTGCTCCAAGATGGTATTGGGAAGACATCGACGGCCTAGAAGGAGATGAACGCTCCACAATCTATGGGCCACGGAGCGCTGTCTGCTTCACTGAGATGCCCATTGGCAATTGGGTTCAGTCCATCACGGCCTGCCGTCGCTACTCGGACCTGCGTTGGGGTATAGCCATTCCTAAGCGGATATTGTATGCATACGGAGCGCGTCCTGTCTTGTATGTTCGCAGACCTGAATATGATCGGAAACCCAAGTGCCCTGAAGAAGAGTTGTGGGACAGCAAATGTCCCAACGAGGAGAAATTCCGTCTGTGCAATTTCAGATATACTCCCAAGCCTGACTGGACACACGAGCGCGAATGGCGTGTCTGTGCAAATGTGGAGATCAACGAGAAAATAGGCTTGAAAAACGACACGTTTTTTTATCGGTGCAACAAAGGGGATCGTGCTATCAAGAAGCCTGTGCAGGGAAACTCAATTGTCCCTATTCACCTTCCTGGCTTGACCAGAGGAAAACTGGACGAAGTTCTGTCTGACAACCCTCAATTTGTCATCATCGTCGAATCAGAAAGTGATAAGGAATCGGTTAAGGAAGCTCCTCCGCAACCAGTGGCTAAGGCCATAACCCAAGAATATTCACCCATTGCAGAATATCGTGAGAAGTACCTTTCGGCACTTCAAAAGGCTCAAGTGGTTAGCGTAGAATATGCACGCGATGCACGGGATCGCCTGGATCTCTGGAGCCTTGAGGAGTTGCTTTCCAAGGGAAGGCTACCTCGCATTGCCACCTTGTGGGACAAGGCTAGGACCGAGACTCACCGTCAAGTACTTGGCCTGATCGGTGAAGAAGCTGCTTGTGGATATGAGTATTACCCTGGTCGTGATTTGTGGAGCATCCCACCCCAAGGAATTATCTTACGTGCACCAACTATAGGTGAACGTATAGAGGAATGTGAACAAGCGGTTGAGGTTCTGGAACGCGATGTAAGAGTCTGGCTATATGAACGCTTCGGCATTTCGGAAACGTAGTGTCCATTCGCAATCGTTACGATGAGTGCTCAATCTGTGCAGTACGGCACAACCGAGATCCAATACAATCTGTCCTATGCGCAGCGCAAGACACTGGGTATCAGCGTGCAGCCTGACCTGCGGGTCACCGTGAAGGCACCGGAGGGCACGCCGCTGGAGGAGATCGAGGCCAGGGTGCTCAAGCGCGCGCCGTGGATCCTCAAGCAGCAGAAGGATTTCGAGCGCTATCTGCCGCACCTGCCGTCGCGCCAGTACGTCAGCGGGGAGACGCATCGCTACCTGGGCCGGCAGTACCGGCTCAAGGTGGTCGAGAGCGAGAATGGCACGGAAGAAGGCGTCAAGCGCGACCGGAACTTTATCACCGTCCACGTGCAGGACAAGGCAGACACTGAACACGTCAGGGATCTGCTCGACGAATGGTACCACGATCACGCCAGGCGCGTCTTTCAGGAGC
>Ga0315293_10003448_pt1 | contig 15210 bp, 6 predicted proteins | sample YL17G13_20_MG_FD_203071 | JGI IMG/M metagenome (GOLD analysis project Ga0315293, IMG submission 203071) | Sediment microbial communities from Yellowstone Lake, YNP, Wyoming, USA - YL17G13_20 | ecosystem: Environmental > Aquatic > Freshwater > Lake > Sediment | place: USA: Wyoming | collected...
CACGAGATTCCCTGATGTAATTGTTGAAGCATTCAAGTTATTGACGGCTGAATTTGCGGCCAGAGTGATATGTCCGAAGGTATCCACCGTGACCACAGGCACCGTATTGGCGCCTCCATAGATCGCCGCTCCAACACCTGATGTGGCATGGGTAATGACACCAGTGGCGGGAGTATACACAATCGGGGTCGTGGCCGAGATATTACCCCGTATCCAGACTAAGTTGGCGGTCAGATTGATAATCCCTTTGTCGTTAGAGACAATAATACCGCCGGCACCCGTGTTGGAGATCGTGGTCAGATCGAAGTTCCCTGAGACGGTGTTCCCAATCAATATCTGCCCATTGGCAGTCGCAGGAACAAACGAGATCACCCCTGTTGTAGCGTTGTAGTAGACTGGATAGGTATTCGAGATATTCTCCCGTATCTGGGCTGAAGTCTTGATAGAGTTGTTGGCATTGGCAAAGGCCGCTTCGGCGGTCGTATTGGCGACATTGGCTTTCGCAAAGGCCGCTTCTGCTGTAATGTTGGCGGTATTGGATTTATCCCGCGCATATTGATCAAAGGAATTGATCGTGATACTACTTTGTGCGGTATTCGATTCTAAGATAACATTTGATCCTGCTAAGAGAATGAGGATGTCATTATTCGTAGCCGCGGCCACCAAGGTCGCATTGGAGGCCACATTGATACGCGGATAGCCAAGCTGGACCGCGCCGTTCGCTTTATCCCGCGCATACTGATCCACGGCCGATCCGCCTGTGGCACTGATGACAATGCTGCTGTTGCCGGCATTCGGGGTCAGAAGAATGCCTGATCCTTGAATCAGGATAAGGGTATCATTATTCGTGGTCGCCGCAATTAAGGTGGCATTTGCCGCAACATTGATCTTCGGATAGCCAAGCTGGACCGCGCCGTTCGCTTTGTCGCGGGCATATTGATCTACGGCTGAGCCACCAGTCGCGTCAATGGTGATCGTACCGGGCCCGTTCGTAATGAGGATTCCAGTGCCCTGGGTCAGTGTACGCAGATCGAATCCAGAGTTTGTAGTATTACCAATCAACAGTTGACCGTCCGTCACCCCAGTAAGCGAACGTCCTGTTCCTCCACGCGCAATGACCAGATTCCCTGTCGTGACGGTCGAAGCATCGAGGTTATTGACGGCGGAATTCGCGGCCAGCGTGATATGTCCAAAGGTATCGACCGTGACGACAGGCACGGTGTTCGCGCCTCCATAGATCGCTGCGGCGACACCTGAGGTCGCATGGGTAATCACACCAGTGGCCGGAGTATAGACAATCGGGGTCGTCGCGGAAATATTTCCACGAATCCACACTAAGTTCGCGGTCAGATTGATAATACCTTTGTCGTTGGAGACAATGATGCCGCCAGCGCCCGTATTAGAGATCGTCGCCAGATCGAATCCTGAGTTCACGGTATTACCGATCAATATCTGTCCATTGGTGATCGCGCCTAGAGATCGTCCTGTACCACCACGAGCGACCACGAGATTTCCAGTAGTGACCACAGAGGCATCGAGGTTATTGACGGCGGAATTCGCGGCTAATGTAATATGTCCAAAGGTATCGACCGTGACGACCGGAACGGTATTCGCCCCTCCATAGATCGCGGCGCCCACTCCTGATGTGGCATGGGTAATCACACCAGTGGCCGGAGTATAGACAATCGGTGTGGTGGCCGAGATGTTCCCACGAATCCAGACGAGGTTCGCCGTGAGATTGATAATCCCTTTGTCGTTGGAGACAATGATGCCTCCGGCTCCGGTATTGCTGATGAACGTCAGATCGAATCCGCTATTCACGGTATTCCCGATCAATATCTGTCCATTAACGACCGCTCCGAGGGAGAGGCCTGTACCTCCGCGAGCGACCACCAGATTGCCTGAGGTAATTGTGGACGCATTCAAGTTATTGACGGCTGAATTTGCCGCCAGGGTAATGCGGCCAAACGTATCGACCGTGACTACCGGAACGGTGTTCGCGCCTCCATAAATGGCGGCCGCGGCGCCTGAGAGAGCAGCGGAAATGATCCCCGTAGAAGGGTCATAATTGATCGGAGCCGTGTTAGAAAGGTTGGCGCGTATCTGTGCTGATGTTTTAATGGAATTGTTCGCATTCGCAAAGGCGGCCTCTGCTGTCACATTGGCGGTATTGGCTTTATTGAATGCCGCTTGACCGAATACGATAGACGCATCCGCTGTGGTATTGGCCGTATTCGCTTTGGCAAATGCCGCTTCTCCGGTCACATTGGCGGTATTGGCTTTATTGAATGCTGCTTGACCGAATACGATAGAGGCATCGGCTGTGGTATTGGCGACATTAGCCTTTGCAAAGGCCGCTTCCCCTGTGACATTGGCGGTATTGGCTTTCGTGAAGGCCGCTTGTCCGAAGACAATAGACGCATCGGCTGTGGTATTGGCCGTATTCGCTTTGGCAAAGGCGGCCTCTGCTGTCACATTCGCCGTATTCGCTTTATCAAAGGCCGCTTGTCCAGTGACATTCGCCGTATTGGCTTTATTGAATGCTGCTTGACCAAAGACAATCGAAGCGTCTGCTGTCGTATTCGCGGTATTGGCTTTGGCAAAGGCCGCTTCCCCTGTGACATTGGCGGTATTCGCTTTGAGATATGCGTCATTTGCCGTATCCCGCGCAAATTGATCGAACGATGATCCGCCAGTGGACGTAATCGTCAGACTGTTATTAGGTGGATCGGTGGTGATCATCATGCCCGAACCAGCGACCAATCGAAGAATATCCGTGTTCGTGGTGGCCGCGACATTACTTTGTCCGGTCACATTGACGATACCGAAGGAATTGCCTCCACCTCCGCTGCTGCTCCCTGAGCTAATGACTGTGGAGGGTCCGGTGGTGACCAGGATAGGCGCGGCGGTCTTCACAGAGACTTGTTGGACCGCTGCCGGGAGGAGGGTGATTTTGATATTCTCAGACATTGTTTACCTTGAGACCGATGGATTGACGACCACGATGCCCTCAAAGACGCGCCGGGCTTCTCCGGTAGGATCGATCAATTTAAGATCATAGACATTGCGACCTGGTGTCAGTAGCGTGGTATTCGCAGAGGTGATGGACATCGTAAGCTGTCCGTTCGCGGCGTCAGTAAAAGTCGTTTTAAAGGGGGTTGAAGTCACTGAGGACCAGACGCGCCTGATCTGAGCATTTGCGGTATACCCCACAAGATTTGAGGTATTTCCGGTAACGTCCGACACGGTCACTGTGGTCGTAAACGCCGCACCTTGATCGATTTGCAGCTCAACATACGTGGCCATTGATAGAATCTCCTTGTGTATGCCTTATTTATGTATATGAGACGCTGATGTAGGGAGAGGTATTCAATACGGAGTCCAGGGCATAGGCCACAGCTTTTCCGATGTTTAGGGAAGGGCGTGTCCCGGTCGAGAGAGATAATCCAGTTTGAAGATCGTCGGGATTTGCCAAACAACGAATATTGGCTCCTGTGGTCGCTTGATTGCCGATCAGAATCCAGATATCATCACCTTCCAAGATTGTTTGTCCAGGGGCCACGTCGATATAGTTTGAATAGGTGCCCTGAAGCTGCCCCGTTCCGCTGGTATAGGAATTTGCAATGGCGTTATTCGTGCCATTGAATCCTAGCACCGTCAAATTCGTTCCGGCTCCCATAATAGGGGTTCCTGTGGCCACAGCAAGTTCTCCCCAGGTGGCCGTGACGGAGTTATTACAGGTACGATATTTGACCATGACTCGCTTTGCCGTTTTTGGTGCTCGACCTATATACGTGGCGACCGTCTGACCCCCACTATCAAGCACACGGAATCCAATCGGGTTGACTCCTGAGGTGGTGGACGCAAAGGACCACAGGACAGGATAATACACCCCTCCGGCCTGTTGGACCCCACAGGGATTCGTCGCATGGGTTCGACCATTCCAATCATAGAAGATGAATCCAGCTTGATCGGTATAATGAAGACTTTCTCCTGCCTTCAGGATGATTGGAGCAGTCAGGAGATATTCCACAGAGGCCACATTCTTCTTGATGGTCAGGCCTGTGGTGATGATATCCCGATTCCGAATGGAGAGAAATTTCAGTTGGCGCTGAGTACTCGCCGCGGGGGGCGCCATGATAATCGTATTGGCCGTGGTGGAAATATTCACATTACCACCATTAGCCAAGAAGGTGGTGGAGGTGATATCCACATAGCTATGAACGATATCCACAGAGACCGCCGTATCAAGCTGCACGTTGATCGTTTCATTTGTGTTGATAATAATCATAGGGTTACCAATAGACCATAAATGTGGGACCGACTGATAACGTACCAAGACCTTGAAGTCCTACAGCTTGGCCAAGATCAACCGATGGCCTTCGTGATATGATCGTGACGTTGGTGACAGTACCACTCACCAGATCATCGTGCATCGAGGCAGACAAGCTACACCCTGATGTGGCAAATTCAGAATTAAACACAATCCAGACATCTTCATTAGGCGGAATGGCATATCCGGTCATGGTATTGATCGTGGTATAATGGGCCACCGCTAATGCCACATTCGCAGAGACATCAGCATATCCCACACATCGCGCCTGGACCATGGCCATGGTCGTGGTGGCATTGGCACCGTGTTGAGACGTGCCTACATAGACCCCCATTTCTGCCCAGGTCGTCCCCACAGCGGCCACAGTGGCTCTCCAACGAACATTCAATTGTGTCACAGGGTAACGAGGGGATTTCCCCACATAGAGTCCCCAACATGCCACATTGACATGGGCCCGGGTGGTCGTGAGCATGTTGGCGGCCAATGGCCCCAGAGATATTGTGGGCACGGGCCCGGCTATAGCACTCTGATATTTAACGCCTCCTTGTCGATTCAGGAATTTCCATCCTCGTCGCTCAAGATATTCCAACGATTCCCCTGTGCCAAGCGGAGTATTCGCCGTCAGATAGGTATCGGTGCCTGCCACGGATTTTTTAACAAAGACCGTTTGTGCCGTGGGGGAGGTATCCCGATTGGTAATCAGGATCATCTTGACTTGACGCTGGGTGCTTGCTGGTGGTGCGGCCACGAAGGCTGATGAGGCAATCGCTGAGACTGTCCCTTGATTGGCGGATGACGTGAACGTTGTGCTGGTATGATCGGCATAGTAGGTCGTATAGTCGATCTTCCCTGCGGTTAGAGTATCCACATTCAATGTCTCTGTGGTGTTGGTCAGTAGGATCATTAGGTGTATCCAATACAAATAAGGCTGCACACGTTGACAGATGCCGTATTACTTTCTGTGATGAATCCTGTGGAGATACCAAGAATGTTCGACGGTCGTGTATTCACGTTCGATGAGGCGACCCCTTGCTGATGATGATCCACGGTGGTACCACACTTGATCTGGGCGACCGTGGTCGCTTGATTGCCGATCATGACCCAGAGATCGTCATATTCATGAATAGGTTTAGTCGCCACAATCTTGGTGGTCTTGAGTCCAATAGAATTGATTACCCCTGAAATATCAGTTGTGCCCACGACCGTTAAGGCGGAATTGCCATTGGCAACGAGTTGTCCTGTGGCCAGCGCGGCCTCTGCCCAGGTGATCGTCGCGGCCGCCGTGGTGACATTATAGCGGATATTGACCCCTGATAGCGCACAGGGAGATTTTCCAACATAAATCGCCCAGGTCGTATTCGAGAAGAGGGATTTACTGGTCGTAAGGGCTCCCACAGACAACCATTCTGGAAAGACAAATGATGATGCAGGTTGATCGACCACATTTACCAGATAGGGAATGCCGTTTGAGTTGAGAACTTCAAATCCCCCCTGTTCAGAATAGACCACCCCTTCTCCTGCTAGGAGTGAGATCGGCGAGGTGATATGGAAATCTGTGGCACCCGTATTCTTCTTGAAGATCACGGTCGTATTGGCGGTCCCTGACTTATTACGGAGCGAGAGGTATTTAATCTGTCGGCACGTGGCCGATCCCGGTCCTGTCAGGATCGCGGTATTGGCAATGGCATTGATATTCCCTTGTGTTGATCCTGGGGTAAAGGTCGTGGTCGTCAAGTCCGTATAGGAGACCTGATAGTCGATGCTCACGGCCGAGCGCGTTTCGAGATTGATTGATTCTTGGGAATGATTCACGGTTAGCATAATTAAAATCCTAATGAGACGCGGGTCATGGTTTGTTGATGAATCGTGGCGGACATGGTCGATTCCACATTCAAGGCCGAGGTGATATGCCCCGTGGTACTCACCACATATGTAGGAATTAAATTACCTGAGCCATACCCCGTGGCTGTCACACCTGAGGCATCATGGGCAATGACGCCAGTGGCCGCGGTATAGTTCACAGGGGCAGTCGCCGAGATATTACCACGAATCCAGACGAGGTTGGCCGTCAGGTTAATAATCCCTTTATCATTCGACACGATAATACCGCCGGTCCCGGTATTACTAATTGTCGCCAGATCGAAGCCAGAGTTCACCGTATTCCCAATGAGGATCTGCCCATTCGTGATGGCACCGAGGGACCGTCCTGTGCCTCCACGGGCGACCACCAGATTGCCTGTGGTGATCGTTGAGGCATCCAGGTTATTGACTGCTGAGTTCGCGGCCAGCGTGATATGTCCGAATGTATCGATGGTGACCACTGGAACCGTATTGGCCCCTCCATAGATCGTGGCCGAGACACCTGACGTGGCATGGGTAATGACACCAGTAGCAGGCGTATAGACAATCGGTGTCGTGGCCGAAATGTTTCCGCGTATCCAGACCAAGTTGGCGGTGAGGTTAATAATACCTTTGTCGTTGGAAACAATAATACCGCCGATGCCTGTATTGGTCACAAAGGCCAGATCGAATCCACCATTCACGGTATTCCCAATGAGGATTTGTCCATTCGTGACGGCACCGAGGGAGAGACCTGTGCCTCCACGGGCGACCACGAGATTACCTGATGTAATCGTGGAGGCATTGAGGTTATTAATAGCGGAATTTGCGGCCAGCGTGATATGCCCAAAGGTATCCACCGTCACGACCGGAACCGTATTGGCGCCTCCATAGATCGCCGCTCCAACACCTGATGTGGCATGGGTAATCACGCCCGTTGCTGGGGTATAGACAATGGGGGTGGTCGCTGAAATGTTTCCACGTATCCAGACCAGGTTCGCCGTGAGATTGATAATGCCTTTGTCGTTGGAAACAATAATTCCACCGGCGCCGGTATTGGAGATCGTGGCCAGATCGAATCCAGAATTGACCGTATTCCCGATGAGGATTTGACCGTTGGTAATGGCGCCGAGAGATAATCCTGTACCACCACGAGCGACCACCAAGTTCCCTGATGTAATTGTTGAAGCATTCAAATTATTGACTGCGGAGTTCGCGGCCAAGGTAATATGCCCAAAGGTGTCCACGGTCACCACAGGCACCGTGTTCGCCCCTCCGTAGATCGCCGCTCCAACACCAGAGACCGCATGGGTAATAATGCCTGTTGTGGCATCATACGCAATCGGTGCGGTCGCCGAGATATTACCCCGTATCCAGACCAAGTTGGCCGTGAGATTGATAATGCCTTTGTCGTTCGACACGATAATACCGCCTTGGCCTGTATTCGAGATGGTCGCCAGATCGAATCCCGAATTGACGGTGTTCCCAATAAGAATCTGTCCATTGGTGATGGCGCCTAATGAACGCCCGGTGCCTCCACGGGCGACCACGAGATTGCCTGTGGTGATGGTCGAAGCATCAAGATTATTGATGGCGGAATTGGCCGCCAGCGTGATATGCCCAAAGGTGTCCACGGTCACCACCGGGACCGTATTGGCGCCTCCATAGATCGCGGCGCCCACTCCTGATGTGGCATGAGTAATGATGCCTGTGCCTGGGGTATAGACAATAGGCGTGGTGGCCGAGATATTACCCCGTATCCACACCAAATTAGCCGTCAGATTGATAATGCCTTTATCATTCGAGACAATGATGCCTCCGGCTCCCGTATTACTGATGGTCGCCAGATCGAATCCCGAATTGACGGTATTGCCAATGAGGATTTGACCGTTGGTGATCGCACCCAGAGATAATCCAGTCCCGCCACGAGCCAGGGCTAATGTGCCCACAGTGACATTGGAGGCATCGACACTCACACTCAGGGTGTTCGCCTTGCTGTTGGCCGTAAAGGTAATCCCTGCGCCTGCCATCAGGATATCATCATAGGTCGAGGTCATGACCTGATCGTTATTCCCTGCTGTTCCTACGGCGACCAGGACCTGACCATTCCATGCCAGACCTTTCCATGCGGCGTCCGTTGGAGAGACTCGGACAGTCCAGGTAATGCCGTCAGGGGAGGTCATGACACGATTACCAGTTCCGGTATTGGCGACCACAACAAATTCTGTGCCGGTCCATTGCACGGCCGTCCATTGAAGGGTCGTCGTTGGGGTATAGCGAGAAGTCCAGTTGATACCGTCGGGAGAAGTCATGACTTGATTATTGGTACCAGAGAAGGCCACGGCGACGAAGATTTTACCATTCCAGGTCACATCGATCCAATTGAGATCGGCAGCCGAAGTCTGAGAAGTCCAGGTCGTCCCATCAGGAGAAGTCATGACACGATTACCAACACCAGAGGTACCGACAGCGACAAAGAGGGATAGTTCAGGTGCCCAGACAATCGAGCGCCATGCAAGATCCGCGGCGGGAACTCTGGTGAGCCAGGTTGTACCATCCGTAGAGATCATGACCCCGTTAGCGACTCCGGTGGCAGCGATGGCACAGAAGATATTCCCATTCCAGGTGACATCACGCCATTGAATGCCAGACACGGCGGCCGGCAATGATTGCCAGGTCACCGCATTCGCCGAGATCATAACTTGATTTGCAAAAGTAGACGAAGCCACTGCCACGAGGACATTGCCATTATAACCAATACCAGTGTAGACAATCTGTTCTGCGGCAGTCCTAGAAGTCCAGGTGATGCCTTCAGGAGAAGTCATGACCCTAAGATTGCCTGGGACCGACGAGCTATTAGAACTGACGGCCACAAAGAGATTCAGTTTATCGGCCCAGATGACTTGTTCCCAGGCGATATTGCTGGCTGGCGTTCTGTTCACCCAGTCAGAATTGCGGAATCTGGTGGAGGACACATTGATACGATTGAGGACACTATTCCCTATCAGACTGATCCCGTCACCCGCAAAGAAGGTCAGGGTATTGGCATTACCTGTGGCGACGATGTTGGGAGAATTCGCAATATTGATCGTGACAAAGCCTGTTTGGACCGCCCCATTCGCTTTATCTCGCGCATATTGATCCACAGAAGAACCACCTGTGGCCGTAATCGTGATCGAACTTTGACTGGAATTGGAGGTCATGGTAATCCCCGTTCCCTCTAGTAGGAACAAGGTACTATTATTCGTGGTCGCTGAGACCACGGTGACATTCGATGCCACGTTGATCTTTGGGAATCCAAGCTGCGCCGCCCCATTGGCTTTGTCACGGGCATACTGATCCACGGTCGAGGAAACTGGACCTGCGGCCACACCTAAAATGGTGGTGACGATATAGGAGGCTCGATCTACTCCTTGTGTATACACAGAGATTGTACAGGTCGCAGGTCCAGAGACCCGGGCCGCATATAGTTTAAAGAGAAGCCTATCGGTTAGCGCAAGTGCATAACTTGCCGAGTCGGTGATATTCCAGGTCAGGAGGGGGTTTTCGCTGCCTTGTGAAAAATCAGGAGAATCGGCCGTACGGAGCAAGGTTTCTAATCCATTGGCGGCATACTTATATAATTCACCACGAAGTCGGGCGACTTGATTGGATGCCCCTGTGGTGACATGAAAATGTCGACCATAGGTACCTGCCGGAAGAAGTGGGGTATTTGGATTGCCTGATGCGGTAATAAACCCAGAGAGGAGCGTATAGGACAGGGTCCCAGTGGCCCCAAAGCTAATGGTATTTTCTGTCAGTAACGAAGGGGAGTTGATCAAATTATGATAGGGAGGCACATCCGAGAGGGCGCCGTTTTCGAGATAATACGTCAGACCTGATATCGTAGAAATCGTGATCGTGCCATTCCCATTGAGAATAGACACCCCCGATCCTGCCGTCAAGTTTCCTCGATCTAATCCACCTGTGATCCCGTTTCCAATCAGGAGATCCCCACTCCGATAGATGGTCGTACCACGAGGCAAGGCAGAGGTCTGAAGCGTGAGTTCGATGAGATTAGTCAGATTGATGGAGGCGTTGTCGTCGGTATAATGCTGAACGATGATGTTGGCGTCTGGTTTTCCGGTATAGAAAATCAGGGTGTTGGCGATGATGTTATAGTCTGAGACTGCGGTTTGGAGAACAGAATTGACGTAGACGTTGGAACTGAAGGGACCTTGGATGATCCCTGGATAGAGCAGGTTATAGACAGAATTGGATGTGCCAAGAAATGTTTCTGAAATCGGATTGATTTGTGACATATCCCATATTTATCCCGCATGAATGGAAGGGGTTAGGCCCCGATAGCGCCGAAGTTCTTCCAGGTACCTGGCGATCCCGCGACCGTGCAGACAAATCCGATGTTCCCAGAGGCCACAACATTGGTCGCCCAGATGATATCGTTCTTTTTCCAGATACCACTGACAGGGGCCGCGGTACCATAGCCTTGTGTGGCATTCCAGCTATTCAATCCAATGGAGTGAAAACCATCGGCAAAGGCTTCGAAGAGTGGTGTCGTGACCGTGGCGGCTTCCACATAGTTCCCCACGATTTGCCCTGAGACGTTGCCTGTGACATAAATGCCCCGACTTGAACCGGTGACATTGGCAATCTGGTTACCCATGATACTGACACTGACATTGCCTGCATTATTCAGAATACCATAATTGACGGTGTTATTGGTCCAGTTGCCATGATGGATAATCTTAACACCAGTGTTGGCGCTGCCAACAGAGATGCCGACTCCCGCTGCGGAAAGGATCTGATTCCCAATAAAGCTGATCCCTTGTCCGACTTGTTGTGAATAGAGGCCTGTGGAGACGGTACCGACGCCTGCATTGGCGACAATATTGCCTTCCCAGAGAATGTATTGGAAGTTATCGGCCCTTCCGCCTTCATCGGTGGTGTTGTTGATCCGATTACCACGAAGACCGATGCTGGCGGTACTCTGATACATGCCTCCCTGACAGTAGATACCAATATTACCGGTGTTGCTGGTGACGTTGTGATTCACATCCAAGACGTTGCAATCCGCGACTGTGATGCCATGGGTCAAGCAGCCATCGATCATATTCTCCATGATGGAGCAGGCATTGCGGATCACGGTGGTCACGATGCCTGCTCCATTGACATTCTGGACCTGATTGCCATTCAGTTGTAGGGAGCGACCTGATGCGACCGAGATGCCCCTGAAGTTTCGTGTGGGGAGATCCTGGACAAAATTATTGGTGATGGAGATGGCCGCATTATCACAGCTTGAATCCACGTGGATGCCATAGGCCGTGACGTTATTCACTTGATTATCCCGTATCGTGATGGAACCTACTGTGTTGGCTGTGGCAATACCATAGAGTGCATTACTCACGAGGTTGCCATGGATGGCCACATCCTGATGCCCTGTTTGATTGATCCCATTACCAATCAGATTCTTGATGATGTTGTTCGTCACCAAGACGGACTGTTGACGGCTCTGAGAGACCGTGCCTGTTGATTCTTGCACGCCAAATCCTGTGACCACCATACCGTCCCCAAAGGGATTATTCGCCAGAATGTTCCCGTCAATCAGAATGGTGCCTCCGGCCGTATAATCTGGGCTCGAATTGATCGCCAAGAGGGCGCCAATACCATTAGCCAGGCCATCGACCAGATTGTTGGAGATAATCACGCGACGAGCATCAGCTTTGGTCTGAATGCCGCGACCAAAGCAATCGAGGATGACGTTGCCATCGATGAGGAGATCAATACCAAAGTTATAGGCATCGATACAACCCAGGGTTGACCCGGTCTGTGAGCGACCCATTCGTCGTAAGTAATTTCCCGTGACAACACCCTTGGGGGTGAAGTCCGGTGCCGTATTGGTAATGACGCCCCATCCATCGAAGCAGACAATGCCTGCGCGACCATAGGCCGTCCGATCCCGCATGAGATCGAAATAATTCCCTTGGATGATATAATCGCAGGGTGTGGAGATATTGATCGAGCGGGGATCGTGTGTCAAGGTGGTCCCTTCTGATCCACCCAAGAAACGGTTCCCGATAATTTGTACGAATGTGGAGGTATTTTGGACTGAATCCCCACGGTTCACATCGATGTCTGCCTGGCATCCGTTACGGAAGGTGCAATTCGTGACGATGAGCCCTGCGGTGTTCGTGGTCGAGCCTTTGACCTTAAACTGAATGCCTTCGTTGTCACTGGCAGACAGTTGGATCTGACTCTGTTGGTCCACGGTCAGACTATCAATCGTGGCAATAATGTTGTTTCCTGAGAAGGTGATGACATTGCCGTTGAAAATATTCGTATTTGGTAACAGGAGGATCGTGGAATCGCCTTGACCGTGGATTTTGATGGTCGAGCTATCACGGCTATAGGTGGCGACATTGAGGAGATAGCTCCCCGACAAGAGATCGAGGGTCCCGTTGGCACACGCCGCCATGGCGGCCGTAAATGCGATGGTATCGTCTGTGACACCATTTCTGACGGCACCCCACCATTCAGGATAGATTTCTTCGACCGCACCGAAACCATTGGCCGTCCCTGATCCAATGAACAGGCGGGTTATTGGATCGGCCGTAATTGATCCTTGTATCCAGAGATTGAATCCTGTTTGAAGGGTGACCCGACCATTGGAGGTAAAGACCAGCGGCACAGTGGAAGGCACGGTGGTTGTCGCAGACATCACCACGTTGGAGGTGACAATCAAGGTATTGGCATTGGTCGTTGCAGCCGCCACCGCAGCCTGGAAGGTGGCATAGTTGGATGCCACAATCGCTCCACGGAAGTTCACGGCATCGAGGCTTTGGATATAGGCCGAAGTGGCATTCAAGGAAGAGGTATTACTTCTTGTAAACGTCTCAGAGGTCCCCGCTAAGGTCACCACATTCAAGGAAGTCATAGAATCCACAAAGGTAAACAATTGAAGCGGATTCATTTCATTGAGATAGGGCACCATATGCACGACTTCGATATTCGATGTACCAGTAGGCGGCGCCGTGAAGAAGGTCAGCGTCTTGCCTGATACCGCAAAAGAAGATGGGGGCTGAGCCACACCATAGATATTCACCCGAAGCGAGACCGCGCCGTTCATATTATATCCCGCTTGGCCCATCTGGAATGCCAAGGTGGCATCATTACCAGAGAAGTACTCTGAGTAGCTTCGGACTGAATTCTGATTACCAATAAATCCTGTTGCCATAGTGTTCCTTTATGCTTGTTCTAGCGAGCCCACAATATTGCGATAGATGCGAGCGTGACCTCGGACATTCGGATGGAGTCCATCCGTGGTCCACAGATCAAATGATATCTTGTCACGCGGGAAAATGGCATAGTTGTCAATGAAATCGACCCCAATCCTCTTGGCTTCTTTCATTAAGGTATCCCGAACTTCCTGTTGTGAGATAGTATAGGTCGCATTACTTTGATTTTCGACTGGGGGTGACACCATCATGATAAGATGGGAATTGGCCTTGATGTCATTGGTCAATGGTTGAAGATTTCTACGGAGTCCAGAGACACCATTCGGATTCGAAGTGACAAAGGCCCGATCATTGGTACCGAGTTGCATGATGACAAAGTTATCCTGAACGCCCAGGGCCCGCGGTGGCGCGAATGAACCTGAAAGCATGTTATTGCGATAGACACGCACAGCACTACCAGAGATTCCTTGATTGGTAATACGAATCTTCTTGGGTATTTCAATGGCATTGACTCGTAGATGTCGCGTGTTTGACGAAGACGGCCGTCGAGTTCGGATTTCGATGGTCGCGTCTCGCACATAGGTAAACGTATGGGTGCGGCTATAGTTGTTTGTATTATCGGCTGGGGTTGCTGGGTCCCCACCAATCAAACCGGAGGCCGTGGTGTTCGCCGCGATGTTGGCGCCATTGGCATAGATGGTATAATCCACATAACTCGCGTCTTGTGTGGCATAGATGAGATTGAAGGTATTCCCAGTAAATGGTCCAAAGGTAATGGAGACGTTGCTGGTATTCGCGCCATCCGATTCCCCATAGCGCATTTGATATCCAGAATAGGCCAAGGACGATAATCCCAAATCGACTTGGGGTGAAAATGGTCCAGGGCCCATCTGAGAGAGAATAAACGGTTCAGTGTTCGCCACATTGGCCACTGGATAGAGGACTTGGTTGATCGTATATTCTGTGATCGCGTTGCCGTTGGCTCCGGCGGCCGCCCAGTTATAGACCACTGAGCTTGTCACCGAGGCATTCCCATTCGCATACTCACGCCCGATATAGCGACGGAACTCATTCACAAAACTCGGCGCATACTCATTATCGCGTGAATCAGAGAGAATACCGGTGTGTGCCGAAGGATGGTCTACATTAGCGGATTGGGGTGTGGCACTACCCCAGGTAATTGAATCCCCAATAAACACAATCGAGACGATCTGTTGGAGCGGATCGCCTAAGGCTTCTTTGAGGCGACGAAGCTGACCACCATAGGGATGAAAGCATGGGGCAGGTTGCGGGAATCCAGAATCCGCATAGCGAGTAGTATTGGCCGTGGCATCGAAAAATGTCCCATTCTGATAATCTTCTTTAATAGGCACCGCGGTCACAGAGAAGGTCGAATTACCAAGATCAATCGTATGACCTGGACGGGCGATTTCTAACGCCGCAAAGGCGGCCGTATCGTCTGTGACACCATCACCCACGGCACCCCACCAATAGGGGGTCAGGTTCGTCGCCTTTTGAAGACCGACGACCGTACCAGAACCTTTAAATATTTGTGTCCTGCCGGCATTAAAGCTGCCATTGACAGTCAGGACTTTGGAGGTATTCAGGGTGATGATGCCGTTGGAGACCACTTCAATCGCCACATTCGGTGTGACCGTGACGGAATTTAACAGGATCATGTTACTGGAAATGATCAGGGTATTCGCATTCGTAATGGCCGCATTGATCGCCGCATTGAGACTGGTATAATACTTGGCTTCCAGGGCATTCCGAAAATTATACACACCCAGGGTATTGATGACAAAG